>Ga0194057_10000141_pt1 | contig 34269 bp, 34 predicted proteins | sample SepL4415m_MetaG_FD_155474 | JGI IMG/M metagenome (GOLD analysis project Ga0194057, IMG submission 155474) | Anoxic zone freshwater microbial communities from boreal shield lake in IISD Experimental Lakes Area, Ontario, Canada - Sep2016-L442-15m | ecosystem: Environmental > Aquatic > Freshwater... | reverse complement strand
AGTCGAATGCCGTACGTTGCGTCATCACTCGCCTCACCAATGCGCTCAACGTGATACTCGGCATCGCTGCGATTGACGTCGAGACCAAGTATTTCAACACCGCAATGTCGAGCATCGTCGAGAATGAGTCGTTTGGGATACATACCCGGGTCGTGAGTGAGTACCCCGGCAAGAAATGCCGCCGGATGGTGCGCTTTGAGCCACGCCGATTGATACGTAGGTAAGGCGAAAGCGGCCGCATGCGCTTTGCAGAAACCAAAGGAAGCGAAAGCTGCGAGTACATCCCAGAAGGCCTCCACTGTGGGCAGGGTATAGCCGCGAGCAAGTGCTGCCGGGTAGTACCAATCGCGCGCCGCGGACTGCCCCTCTGGTGATCCCATACGTCGCCGCACGTCGTCGGCTTCGGCCAGCGTGCAGCCCGTGGTAATCGACACGATGTGCATCACTTGCTCGTGAAACACCACCACACCGCGGGTTTCAGCGAGCACGGGCTTGAGATCGTCGTGCAGGTAGGTGGGCATCGACCAACCTTGACGAGCGTGCAGGAATGGCGTGACCATGTCGCTCTTGACCGGCCCCGGGCGGAAGAGCGAGATATCGATGATCAGATCGCCGAAGGTTTCGGGAGCGAACTTACCGAGAAGTTCACGCTGCCCCGGCGACTCAATCTGAAAACAACCGAGGGTTCGAGTGGATCGGATCAACTCAAAGGTGGCGTCGTCATCGCGCGGGAGCGCATCAAGATCGATGCGGCCATCAGGTAGCAGGGTGGCTCCCCCGGTGCCCACCACAGCAGCACCGTCAACACGCGCCACTTCATCGATTGCGTGCGCCATTGCCGACTGCATGCGCAGACCCAACACATCGAGTTTAAGAAAACCCAACTCCTCAACATCGTCTTTGTCGAAGGGACTCATTGGAAAGCCCGCTGCGCTTGCCTGCACCGGAGTGCGATCGAGTAGCGATGCATCAGAGAGCAGCACTCCGCAGGGATGCAATGCAATATGTCGGGGCAGACCGTCAAGTGCTTCGACCAAATCAAGGAACCCGTCGAGTCGCCCCTGGGCGGCCAATCGCCCGAATCCCGATCGACGCAATTCAGGGAGATCAGCAAGGGCCGCGCGCGCCTGTCGTGCACGCACATGCGGGAAGGCTTTAGCGAAGGCATCAACCTCACTAGGCGGCATTCCGAGAGCCGCACCGACATCGCGCACCGCGTGACGCACGCGATACGTGTCGTACATCGCGACACACGCCACTCGATCAGTTCCGAATCGCTCGAGAATCGCCTCATAGATTTCCGGACGTCGCGCACTTTCAACATCGATGTCGATATCGGGCAAACTGCGACGCAGGGTCGAGCAGAACCGCTCCATCAAGAGCCCATGTTCGAGTGGATCAACTCCTGAAATACCGAGCAGGTGTGCGACGAAACTGCCCGCACCCGATCCGCGAGCAGCCACTCGGATTCCGCGCGCCACGATGAGGTCGACGACCTCGGCCACGGTGAGCACGTAGCCGGCGAATCCGAGAGTGGCGAAAACATCGAGTTCGTCATCAAGGCGCTGACGTGCCTCACGCCGCAACGGTCCGTGGTCGTAACCGCGACGTGCAAGTCCTTGCTCGCAGCGGGCACGCAGCACCGCATCGGCCCGCACCGCCTCGGCGGCTACGTGCGCCGGATCGCGTCGCCGCTCGCTGTGTCGAGCCGGTACTCCACGCTGCACTGACGATGGATCGAGCAGCACATCAAGTTCGGGAACATGCAGATCACCCAGACCCACATCGGTCACGGGATCGAGAATGCACCGCTGCGCCAACTCACGAGTATCGGACAGCAGCCGCGCCACCTCAGGTGAATCCAAACTCGCAGACGCACAGACTTCCTCTGCGATACGCGCCATGGCGGGGCCGGACTTCAGGTGTCCTTCAGCATTGGCGCGATCAAGGTGCCGCGAGTCAAGTGGAACGAGCCGACGTACTGCGTCAAGTAGATCGACTACTCGCGCGGATTGCGGATCGACATGACGAACCGCGTTCGTGAGCACCGCGCCCACCTGATGCTCACGAGCGAATCCGAGTACCCGCGCGGCCGCAGCCGTCGACAGCGGAAGCCCTCGACTTACCGCACCCTCAAGGTCGGAGACCGTCAGTGACGAATCACGTGCACGATGCGACACCACTTCGAGTCTGACCTCGGATCCGAACACTTCACACCACGGACGCAGTGCCGCTGCTGCACTATCTGGTCTCCGAGCCCGAATCGCACGCGCTACTTCGGACTCTGCGCCGAGCAGCACCGTGAGCGATCCGTCGAGGGCATGCCGATCGAGTACCGCAGCGATGTGGTCGAGCGTGAGCACTGGTGGATCAGCTTGATGCGCCACGGACACGATGCGACACAACGCCGCCCATCCGCGTGCACCCCGTGCAAGCAGCACTACCCGTGGATGCCGTGGATCAACGTCAGAACCACCACGCACCGGTGATCGGCGACGTGCCACTGTGTCGAGTTTCGTGGAAGCCTTGGAATTCGCCACCGCCATAACCGCCAGATCGACTCCGAGTAGCGGTCTGATGCCCGCTTCACGACATGCCAAGAGAAACTGCACAGCACCACCGAGAGTGTCGCGATCGGTGAGCGCTAGCGCGGTCTGACCCAGTTCAGCGGCGCGCGCCACCAGCACCGATGGACTCGAAGCGCCGTGGCGCATCGAGTGACCGGAGGCGACGTGCAGATGCACGAATGGGTCGGTAGTCATCACAGATCAACCAGGAATGCCTTGCTGTACGGGAAGACCCAGCAAGTCAGCAACCACAATGACGAAACGCTCAGCGTCACGCAGCAGATCGTCAGCTTCGCGTTCAGTCACCACATGAGGAATGCCCGCCTCGGCCGCAGCACGCTTGGCCGCTCCCCCAGCGAAGAAGACGGCCCACTCCTGCAGTTGAGGGGCAACTCCTGGAAGCAGGACCCACACGCTGCGCACCCGACGCCGCGCTGCAGGACGCGCACGCGCTGCGAGTACTGCGGCAGCAGCACGCAGTGCTGCCAGATGAGCGGCGGCGTAGCGAGCCGAGGGATCGAGAGCATGAGCCGAGTCGGTCAGCCCACGCGCTGCGAGTGCGAGTAAGTCGCGGGCAGCGGAAGCAATGGGAGGTGCATCAAGAGCAACGGACATCGTCGTCTCCTTTCTTTCGTGGCTTACCGCGTCGCCGAGGTAAGCCAGACCAGTTGAGTTGCCAGTTGAGTTGCCAGTTGAGTTGCCAGTTGAATTCAATGAGCGAGTTGCCATGAGCCAGTTCAATGAGCTAGGGCAATGAGCCAGTTCAATGAGCCAGGGCGAACGAGTCAGTCGAGAGCACGCACGAGGTGCCACTGGCTGACCATGGGATCGCAACTGAGGTCGTAGACGCCGAGAGCAGTTGACCGATGACACTCGGCCTCCACTCGCCACAGTTGTCGTTCGCCCGAGCGCTCAGGCCGACGCCACCACGAACCGCCTTCAATCCAGTGCGCCACGACCGTGCGGACGACGTACCGTCGCCCACGCCAGAGGAAATCGTGTGGACGTGCTTGCGCATCGAACTCAGTAGTGGGCTCGCTATCGGACTCGGACGTGCAGGTGCGCACCTGCACGGGTTCGAGATACCGACGACTCACCGCTACTCCTTGCGCTACGTGAAAGTTCAGACAGGAAATTCCTTTAAGCTCCGGTCGAGGCGAGGCCCTTCCCCAAGTGCCACCGCCCCGACCGGCTGTCTCCACGATGGGATCTGATGGGGGTCGAGGTCCATCAGCGCAGCGACAGTGCTCTAGGTACTGCCACGACTCCGGCGAGAATCTCGGCAGTAGAGCGATATCCGTCAGATACCGTTTCGAACCTGCCGTTCGAACATGTGTCGCTCGAACTGCAGTTATTCGAACACGTGTTCGAATAACTGCACAGTACCCCCTCCCCCCGACAATGCGTCAAGACCCCACGTCGAATGGGTCGGCAAAGCGAGGGAATCACGGCGGAAACAGCGAGAAAGACGAACCTCAGGTCTTCGCAGCGATCGCCGACGGCCGCCACAGGAACGAACACACCACCGTGATCAGACCGGCAATCAGGGTGTCGACCACCCGCAGTCCGGCGGACTGATCCGCCGACTCGCCCAGCAAGGTGAGCAGGGCGATCACGAACAGCGTCACTCCTACCACTGCAAGGGGGTACTCGGCCCAGATGAAGATGAGAGCCAGCAAGGCCCCCGCACCCGCAATCAGCGCCAGCAGGTAGCCGTTGGGGCGCATTCCCAACACGTCGATCAGCACGAGCGCCACCAGCACTCCCCCGACGGTTCCGATGATGCGACCCACCACCCGGGTGACCGTCCCCCCAGCATCTGGCCGGGTCATCCAGGCCACCGTCATCGGAATCCAGTACTGATTGGGGCGCGACCCAGCGCTTGCCACCATCGTCGCGATTGAGATCGCCACCGCTAGTCGAAAACCGTGTCGCATCATCAGGTCATTGGCACTCAGATGCGAGCGCAACCGGGTGAGTAATGCAACCGGCTGCTCACCCCCGTCGAACACAGCCCCCGGCCGACGCACGAGCACCGGAACCACAATCGCGACGAACTGCACCAGACCACCTAGCGCCACGAGCAGCGCCGTATGCAGATCACTCACCGGGTTGGACGGAATTCCTCCAAACACCGTGAACAGCACCAACGTGAGCAGCCCTGCGATTCCAGCACCCGGCCCCGCGGCCACGACAAAACCACAAATCAACGCAACGACAGCCGACACAACGATTCGGAGCACCAGATTGTCAGAAACGATGCCCCCGAGGTAGGTACCGACGGTGATCCACAGCAGGGTCCACAACATCAGCCGCCACCGGCGGCCAATGCGCTGAAACTCGCCCGCAAGCGCCACGAAAAGTGAGCCAGCACCCAGCGCTAGCGCGTCGTGTGGGGCGCCGAGTGCAATGACCATCACGATGAGCACCGTCACTACCGCGGCCCGATACACGGCCTGCCAGATCAGCACCTTGCTCCGGTCGAGAGCGATGCTGTCTCGAACCACGCCACCCGACCCCACGAGAACGTGTCTCAGGTGCTCTTTCGCCGTACTCATGGTCGCCGTCCGCGGGTCATGCCCGGACCTTACTGCCGTACTCACCGGAAGCGCCCACGACGCCCCGACTATCGTGACGGCGTGACTTCACTCGATCACCCATCCGTCGCGCGCGTGCGCGAAGTTCTCCTCGCCGCCGGCGTGACCGGCCAGATACACGCACTCGACGACAGCGCCCGCACCGCCGCCGAAGCTGCCGCCGGATTGGGAATTGAGGTCGGCCAGATCGCCAGTTCCATTGTGTTTGGCCTTCCCCCCGTTGAGGAAGACGCCACTCCCCAGCCACTTCTCGTCGTCACCTCCGGCGCCCATCGCGTCGACACCACCGTGGTCGCAGCGCTTCTCGGTGTTCGGAAGTTGTTGCGCGCCGATGCCGACTTCGTGCGTCGATGGTCGGGTTTTGCCATCGGTGGAGTGAGTCCGGTCGGCTGGTTGGCTGATTCACCCAACGGCGCCCACGCGATCACCGCACCCGACCCGCTCACGGTGCTCGTTGACCGCGCACTCGCGCAGTACGACGTGGTGTGGGCCGCTGCCGGCCATCCCCACTGCGTCTTTCCGACGACCTATGACGAACTCGTGCGCCTTACCGGAGGCACTCCGGCGATCGTCGGCGATTAACTCACCGCAGCCTCGAGTGTTGCGATATCGATCTTTGCCATCGTCATCATTGATTCAGTCGCACGTCGGGCGACATCAGGCTCGGAACTCGACAGCAACTCACCCAGCCGCCGAGGGATGATCTGCCAACTGATTCCGAAACGGTCAGAACACCAACCACACCGACTCTCTTGGCCACCGCCGCCGACAATGGCATTCCAGAGTCGGTCGACCTCCTCTTGCGTGTCGCAGAAGATCTGAAAACTCACGGCAGGCGAGTGCGGGAATTGCGGGCTGGCGTTGAGTGCGAGAAAGGGCTGCCCGAACAGTTCGAACTCCACTGTCAACACCGTGCCAGCAGAATGCTGCGCATCGGTGGGGTAATAGGAAGTCGAGGTGATTCGCGTATCGGGGAAGGTCGACACATAGAACTCCGTCGCTTCTGCGGCTTCCTGATCGAACCAGAGGCAGGTGGTGATTCCAGAGATAGACATCGGGCAAGAATAAGACCGGCCGCACCCGGCCGGCCGGCCGGCGGGCTACTCTAGCCCGCATGGACCATGGTGCAGGCACAGGACTCATTGGTGCGGCGTTCGCGACCGCTCGATCATTCCAGCCCAATTTGCTAACCCGCCGATCAACCGATCAGGCCATCATCACCGGGGCCACAGCGGCATCGGCCTACGGACTATTCAGCGCCGGCGACTCGGTGATCGATTCGATTGCGACTCGCTTTAGCCGCAATAACCAAGCCACCACCCCTGCGCGGCTCGCTGTGGCAGTCGCAGTCGGCGTGGTCGGTGTCGGCGCCGCGTACGCTCTGCGCTGGCGCGAACACGAGAGCGACAAGCGCGCCGTCGCTCGGCTTGCCGCCCAAACCGGCGCAGCCGTTGCCGTCGCCAGCATCGGTTCGGGTATCTCGAGCTACATTCGGCCCACCGCTGCCAGCCGCACCACGATCGCCGCATCAGTGCTCGTCGGAGTCGCATCGTGGGCCAGCACCAAGCCGTGGAATGCGCGCCCCGGGTCACTGGTCGAAACGGCACTTCCGGGTGCCATCAAGAGCGGCGACGAGTACTTCCTTGAAGACACCGTGCGCGAAGTATCACCGGTGCAGGCGGCCGGAATTGCTGCCGGCGTGGCCGTGTTCACCTACGGCCTGGCCCGCGGCGAATCGTGGCTCACCGGCACCATGAGCAGCGGCGCAGCCCTTGTTGTCGGCGGCGAGGCGGCCGACCACCGCATGCTGGGCCGTCTCTCGGCAGCTGCTGCCACTTTCGCCTTCGGATGGCTCGCGATCTCGCAAGCCTCCGGAATGCTGAGCAAAGGCGGCGCCTCCATTGAGCCCGGCCACTCAGCCCAGCCGCAAGCCCCAGAGATTTCCGGATCGCCCGCTTCCGGACTTCCCTGGACCAAGATGACCCGCGAAGGCGCACGCTGGCTCAGCATGGCCCTGCCGCCCGCCACGATTGACTCGGTGATGGGAACGACCGGAGCGCTGCAGCCCATTCGCGTGTATGCCTCCCTCGATTTGGCTTCAGCCGAAACTGAGCGTGCCGACATCCTGCTCGCCGAAATCGACCGCACCCACGCTCTCGAGCGCTCAGTATTCGCATTGTTCTCGGCCACCGGATCGGGCTACGTCAACTACGTGGCCACCGAATCCCTCGAGTACCTCACCGGCGGAGACTGCGCGTCGGCCTGCATTCAGTACTCGGTGCTTCCCTCCGCGCTCTCACTCGGCGACGTACCGAGCGGTACCGCTCAAACCCAGATGGTGATGCACGGAATCGTCGAGCGACTTCTTGCCATGCCCGTCGACAAGCGTCCGAAGTTCTACCTGTTCGGCGAGAGTCTCGGATCGCAGGTGAGCGAAGAGATGTTCCGCGACACCGGAATTCTCGGACTCGCCGGAACCGGACTCGACGGGGCACTCTGGATCGGAACGCCTGACGCCACCATGTGGCGTCGCCAGTTGTGGGGCTCGCGCACGGTCGCTGAGGCTCCCGAAGTCGGACCTGGCGAGGTCTACCTCCCCCGTCACCTCATCGACTGGCGGGCGCTACCTGACAGCGAGCGCGAGAATGTGCGCTTCCTGTTGTTGATGAACGGTGACGACCCGATTCCGAAGTTCGGGCCAAAACTTGCCTGGCGTCGGCCCGACTGGCTGGGCCCTGACGATAAGCGCCCGTTCGGCTCACCACACGGCACGCGTTGGCTGCCGGGAATGACGTACCTCACCACGTTCTTCGACATGCAGAACGCGCTGGTACCGACACCGGGTGTCTTTGCTGAAGGTGGCCACGATTATCGACACGTGCTACCCAAGGCGATCAGTGAGACGTGGCGTCTGCCCATGACCGATGAGCAGCGCGACAGTATGTGGATCGCTCTTCAAAAGCGTGAGCTGGCATGGGAACTGCACCGTGACTGGACGTCGGCCCTCGCCAAGCCCGGTCACGAGCAGGATGCCGCGACAGCGAAGGCACTCGAGAAGGCATCGACGTATGTGGGCCACCCGGTCGACGAGGCCGAGTTGCACTCCATCATTGAGGCGGGGTTGCAGCCTCTCTAGGGGCGCACTGGCCCTGAACCTGAACCTGAACCGAATCGTGATTGAGGAATTACTGCGTCACGCGGGCTAACTACGTGACACGCGCACCAACGCGTTTCCGACGGCCGCTTCAATCACGTCGCCAGGCTCGAACGCCACGGCGGCAGTAAGACCACCGGTGATCACCACATCACCTTCGCGCAACTGATCGCCTCGCTCGGCGAGCCGCTCACTCAGCCACGTGAGTGCGACCGCCGGGTCACCCATCGCATTGCGACTCCATCCGTGTTGCACGATGCTGCCGTTGCGAGCCAGCGACACCGGGAGACGGGCCAAACCGTCTGCCGACACCACATCGCCGAGAACCACCAAGGCCGCCGACGATCCGTCGGCCGTATTCAGCGCCCAGTCAAAGGCGTACCCCTCCCACACCGAGTCGACCACTTCAATGGCCGCACGCCATTGCAGAACCTGGCCTTCGGGTCCGATGATTGCTGCGATCTCTGGTTCAGCCTTCGGCTGCACTACGCCGGCGGAAACAACAGCGTCGTTGCTGAGCATCATCGACTCGAACAACGGTCCGAGATTGGGCTCGTCGATACCCATTTGCCGACGCATCGCATCGGAGGTGTAGCCCAGCTTCCAGCCGACCCTTTCCTCGCCTTGGCGTAGTTGCGCGACGACCACATCCTGTACGGCGTAGGCATCGGCTACCGGAAGTCGTCGGCCCGCGTCCGGCGACAACAGTCGCCCCTCACGTCGCGCCAGCACTATCGACTCGGCAACCGCGCGACGTACGTCGGCATTGGTCTCTTCGGCCATTAGTTCGTCACTACTTTCTCTACCTGCACCAAGGTGTCGTGGAAATAGGCGGAGCCGCGATCGTCAGCGGCGACCGTAGCGTTCGTGAGGGCATTCACCGCACGCCCTTCTGGAGTACTGCGGTGCCACCAACCGAAAGGCATGGCCACAAGCCCGGGCTGCACCACGTCGCTGATCTCAACGGTGAGAGTAAGCGAGCCACGGTCATTGAAGACACGCGCCCGATCACCTTCGGCAATGCCACGCGCGACGGCATCGTCGCGATGAATCTGCAACAGCGGCTGACCAGACGAGGGTAGATGCGCTGTGAATCCGCCGTAGTTGGCGTTGAGGAACTTGGGATGCTGCTTGCGCGACATCAGTGCCAGCGGGAAGCGCTGCACAAGTTGCAAGTCACCGTCCGTCGTCTCGCGACCGGGCCGATGTTCGAGCGCACCCAATCGCATCGGATCGGTCGGAATGCCCGGAAGCGGATCAATGTGGGGCCGCGCACCCTCAGGAACCGCCAAGCGCGCCCACCCTTCGGCCGCCAATCGCTCATAGGTGATGCCATCGAGGAATGGATGACCGGAATCAAGAAGGTCGCGCACCAGCTCCTCATCACTTTCGTGAAGTCGCGGATCATCGAGTTCGAGCGCCGTGGCCAAGCGTCGGGCGATTTCGGTATTGGGCAACGCCTCACCGCGAGGCTCTATCGCTGGTTGGTTCAGTGCGAGGTAGAAGTGACCCCATGCAGGCGAAAGGTCGAGATGCTCAATCTGCGTGGTAGCGGGCAGCACAATGTCGGCATACCGTGCCGTGTCGGTCATGAACTGCTCAATGACCACCGTGAACAAGTCATCGCGCTCGAGACCGGCGACGACGCGGTTCTGATCGGGAAGAATGTTCGCCGGATTGGAATTGTGAACGAACAGCATCTCAATGCCAGGGTCAACGTTCGGATCGTTGAGCACTTCTCCGAGTCGAGCCATGTTGAAAGTGCGACGTGCGGGTCTCACCTGTGAGGCGAGAGCACTCTCGTGCCAGATTCCAACCGATCGGGCGAAACCACCCCCCACCTCACGCCACGAACCGAGTACGGCCGACAACATCGCGACCGAGCGCAGGATTTCTTGACCGTTTTCGCGGTGTTCAGCGCCGATCAACGCCCGAATGCCTGTGGGCTGCTCGGTTGCGAGCCGATGGGCCAACCATTCGATGCGCTCGGCGTCGATACCGGTTGCCTGCGCTGCCCTCGCTGGAGTCCACTGAGCCGCCGCCGCACGAAGGTCGTTCCAACCGGTGGTGTGGTCGGTGATCCATGACTGATCGATGAGATCTTCCCGATCGAGCACATGAACAATGGCAAGTACCAGAGCAACATCGGAACCGGGCTTGAGTTGCAAGAAAACGTCTGCTTCGCGAGCAGTGTCAGTTCGGATCGGGTCGATAACGATCACCAACGCGCCATCGGCGCGAGCCTGCTCAATGAATGGCCACAGATGGCGGTTCGTGATGCGCGTATTGGTGCCCCACAGAACAACGGTGCGCGCATGACGCAGTGACTCCGGCTCGACACCGAAAGGCATTCCGAGTACTTCGGACGCACCCCTACTGGCCGTCACCCCGCACAGTTCACGCTTAATGTCGCTGGCACCAATGGCGTCAAACAATCGGTCAATCATCACGCCCATTTGAATTTCACCCTGGGTGCCGGCAAATTCAAATTGCAGAATCGACTCCGCGCGCCCCGCATCGATCAGTGGGCGCATGCGAGCGGCGATCTCGCCGATCGCCTCACCCCACGTGATCGGTTCGAAATCGCCACTGCCCTTCGCTCCCACCCGACGAAGGGGGGTGAGCAGCCGATCCGGGTGATAGACGCGATCGAGAAACCGATTGACCTTCGGGCACAGGGTTCCGCGCGTAAACGGATGGTCGGCGCTTCCTCGTAGGCCGGTGGCCACTCCATCGACGACCGTAACCTCCCAGGCGCATGTGTCGGGGCAGTCGTGATGACACGCGCCAAGAACTGTGAGTTCGGTCATCGCAGTTCCAAGTCAACGACCGTCATACCTGATCCTGTCGGTGGCTGGCTCATTGCCGCGAGCGCCTCGCCCGCCTCTGACAATGCAATCACCTTTCCCACCAAGCGGTCAGGCCGCAGTTGACCGGATGCCACCAGATCGAGCATCGATCCGTAGTCACCGGCGGGCATCCCGTGGCTTCCGAGCAACGCCAGTTCGTAGGCGAGTACGCGACCCATGGGAACTGCGGTGTCTGCGGCGTCACCCAGCATCAGTCCCACCTGCAAGTGTCGACCACGTGGTCGCAAACACTCGATCGAGGCGCGCATCGTCGACACTGCTCCCAGAGCATCCATCGACACGTGGGCGCCCCCACCGGTGATCTCACTGATTCGAGCCGCTACATCGTCGGGCCCTTGAACCACGACTTCGGCTCCCAGTTCGCGTGCGGCCTTCAGCGCATTCTCCGACACGTCAACGGCAATGACCCGGGCACCCATCGCTACTCCGACCATCAGTGCTGAAAGTCCGATGCCACCGCAACCGTGAACTGCCAACCATTCACCCTCGCGAATTTGTGCTCGCTCCGCCACCGCGTGATACGAGGTGGCAAAGCGACATCCAATCGACGCGGCAGAAACGAAATCCACAGCATCGGGCAAGGAGACGAGATTGATCTGCGCTCGCGGTACCGCCACACGGTCGGCGAACGAGCCCCACGACGTGAACCCTGGTTGGAGATTGTCGGGACACACATGATGGGCCCCGTCGAGACATGTGGGGCAGGCTCCGCATCCCAATGCAAAGGGAACGACGACACGGTCGCCGACCTTCCAACTCGAGACATCGGCCCCCACCTCAACGATCACTCCGGCATATTCGTGGCCAGGAACGTGGGGGAAACTCGGCACCTCATCGTGTCCTTGCCACGCATGCCAGTCGCTACGGCAGACGCCCGTGGCACGCACCTGCAGCACCACTCCTTCGCGCGGGCAGTCGGGTTCGGCGACCTCGCCGATGGTCGGGAGTGTCTGATAGCCCAGATAACTGACCGCTCTCATTACTCCTTTCTACCGGTGATGTACCTCTCGCGAAACATCCGGACCACTACGGCGGGCACCGCCCGATACATTCCAGTGACACCACCGCCCCCGAACCCACGAGGAGCCACCCGTGACTGACAGTTCAGATGACCGCGGCATGGGAACCGACGAGCCCGCCACCGCCAACCGATCGACCCGCCGCACGCGACGCTTGGCCATCGTCGGCGCGCTGGCCCTCGTGCTCGTCGCCGGCGCCGTACTGGTGGGGGTCAAGACCACCGGCGCAAGGTCTGGCGCGCTGTCGTCGACCAATGCGACCGTCACCTGCGCCTTCGTCGAGAGGCCGGTCCAGGGAGAGCCACCTCCGTTTCGCCAAAAGTACGATCGGGTGAACCTCACGGTGATTCCGAATGCAGCCCTCAACGGTGTCGTGCTCACGCTCCACCTCCGATGGGGGACAGCCAATCTCCCCATCGGCGATCCCGACAGGCTCACGACCACCACGGACAACCTAGGCGCCGCGAACTCCGTCGCGATCACCTATGCGGACTCGTACGATGACAACTTCAACTACTGGGTGAGCTGGACCACTGCCGGGGTCGCCTACGAGTCGGCGCACGGCACCGCCTGCAGCTGAGGTACCTCTCGCGAAACATCCGGACCACTCCGGCGGGTGCGGCTTCCCTGATGCGGATAGGTCGACCACCGCACACTCTTCACCTGCAAAGAAGAGCAGCCAGCACCCCGAGCGTCGGGGTGCTGGCTGCTCTCTTGCGCGCAGTCTGGCGGCTGGTTTCTCAGACGGTGGGCGCAGGAGTCCAGCGCAAGTACGGCTTGACTTCCTCGACCTCACCGAACTTGGCAATGGCATCGGCCGTCGACAGCGCGGGCGACACGATGACCCGGCCACCGGGGACCCAGTCGACAGGAGTGGACACTGGAGCCGCATCTGTGAGCTGCAGCGCGTCGATAACGCGCAGAATCTCGTCGAAGTTGCGACCCACCGACTTGGGGTACGTGAGAGTCAGGCGCACCTTGTTGGCAGGATCGATGATGAACACCGAACGAACCGTTGAGGTGTCGCCCTGACCCGGGTGCAGCATGTCGTAGAGGTTCGATACCACGCGGCTCTCATCGGCGATGATCGGAAAGTTCAAGTCGGTGCCGCCGACGTCGCCAATGTCACCGGCCCAGTTCATGTGTGACTCAAGCGGGTCTACTGATATCGCGATCGTCTTGACATTGCGCTTGACGAACTCCGACTGCAGAGCAGCAGTACGTCCAAGTTCTGTGGTGCACACGGGCGTGAAGTCGGCAGGGTGACTAAAGAACACGGCCCACGCACCCGACTTCCATTCGTGGAAATCGATGGGGCCTTCGGTGGTCTCGGCAGTGAAGTTGGGGGCCTCGTCGCCCAGGCGAATCGCCACGATCATCTCCTCGTTGGGTGCTGCATCAGGGAATCTGGAAAACGAAATACATTCCTTCGGTGAATTCACCCTACCGGAGCACAAAAGGCGAAATCCTTTGGGGTGCAACGGATTTGCGACTCTTCAGCGACTGCAAGTCACTTGCAGTAGTGCTCCAAATCGATCGCAGTGATTCAGTCCACGTCACTCGCGTGAACGACTTCGCCGCGCCGCGTGCGCCACATCACAAACCCGATAACAATCGCGAGCACTAACGAAAACGGCGCCCACAGCATTCGCTCCGACGCCGACTGACTCGCGGTGTTGGCGACAATCGCCAACAGTGAATAGATCATCGTGAACCACGTGAGCACCGTGATCAGTCGCCGAGGAGCGCGGGCCATCGGTCCGAGCCCGGCGCGAGCAAGTATCGCTAGCGCCATCACCAGCACGACGACAATCGACAGTGCCGCCAACAGGCGCCCAGCGAGCGGAAGAGTTCCGGACGTCTGACCACCTTGGGTGAATGCACCCCAAGGCGCCCCTGCAACCAGTGCGATCTGGAATAGCGCGACTAGCCCAAGGAGTGCAACTGCGCAGCGCGCCGCCACTCGTTCCATGTCAGTCGCCCGTTTGGCTCAGCCTGATCACGATGCCAACTTGGGTTGGTACGCCGGTCTTCTTCACCTTGCGTTGTGCCCGCCGCATCATGAACCACGCCACAATTCCGTAGCGCGCCCGAATGGCCGCTGCCGTTTCGACCGTGGCATCGGCGTCCTGCAGCTCGGCCGTTGCTGGAACCTGGTCGCCTTGAATGTTGCCGCGCATGTCGCAGGGCGCCACGAGGACCGAGCCGCTGTTGCGAATGCGCTTTGCCTTGCCTGCGTCGACGTCGGTGACCACTCGGAGTGCATCGCCCTCGCGTACGAACCAGACGGGAGTGGCCACCGCACTGCCGTCGCGCTTGAACGTCGTGAGCGACAGATACTTGCCCGTTGCGAGGGATTCGAGGCTGGTAGTCATATCAATCCTTTGGTCTAGTCGAGTGACAATCTCGACGGATGTATATCTACTAGATATAGTAGCGGTCATGGCCCGCCAATCTCAAACAGACCTCGCGGTACTCGGCGCCCTGTCTATTAAACCCATGACCGGGTACGAACTTCGTCAGGCAATCACCGAGGTCCTCGGCCATTTCTGGCATGAAAGCTTTGGACAGATTTATCCATGTCTTGCCAACCTCCAGCAACTCGGATTCGTCAGGTCAACCAGCGCCGATCGCTCCTCGACCTATCGCATCACGGCGGCGGGTCGACGCGAACTCGCTCGCCGCTTACGCGACGAGCCCGAGCGTCAACAACCGCGCAACGCCACATTGCTGAGGGTGTTCTTCGGTGCCTCCTTAGATGAAGATGATCTCGTGGCGATTCTCGATCGCACGGAACGACAGGCACGTGAGCAACTGGCGACCCTTGCCGCTGCTCGCGAACAGATTGCCAACGGAACGCACAATGCAGCACATGGTCGCTACTGGCTCGCGACCGTCAGCGCCGGCGAACATGCCGCACGGGCACAACTCGATTGGGTCAACGAAACTCGCACCACGCTCCTCGCCCCACAGCTTTCCTCCGGAAGGGATTCACCATGAGCGCCATCAGCGTTGTCAATCTCACTAAGCGCTACGGCGACCATCAGGCGCTCGATGGAATCAGTTTCGAGGTGGCTGATGGCGAGTGCGTTGCCCTCCTCGGCCCTAACGGTGCGGGAAAGACAACGGCGACGGAAATCCTTGAGGGATACCGACACGCCGACTCAGGTGAAGCGCGAGTGCTCGGCGTCGATCCCCAGCACGGCGATCTGGTCTGGCGCGCCCGCTTGGGCATTGTGCTGCAAACCTCGCGCGACCTCGGTGACCTCACCGTGCGCGAGGCCGTTCGACATTTCGCGCGCTACTACCCCTCACCCCGCGACCCTGATGAGGTCATCGCCTCGGTAGGCCTCACCGAGAAGGCACACGATCGCAATGACAAACTCTCGGGCGGTCAGCGTCGACGACTCGATGTGGCGCTTGGGGTGATCGGAAGGCCCGATGTGCTGTTCCTCGACGAACCCACCACCGGCTTCGACCCTGAGGCGCGACGCGAATTCTGGGAACTCATTGATGCGCTCAAAGCCGAAGGCACCACCATCTTGCTCACCACCCACTACTTGGAAGAGGCCGAGCATCTCGCCGAGCGCGTTGCGGTGATCGCCTCAGGTCGCATCATCGCGTGCGATGCACCGAGCAAGCTCGGCGGTCGTAATTCAGGTCAAGCCATCGTCAGTTGGGTTGAGGGCGGTGACGAGAGGTCCGAACGCACCGACTCCCCCACGCGTCTGGTTAACGAACTCGCCACTCGATTCCCCGGTGAGATACCCGACCTCACGGTGCGCAGACCGACACTGGAAGACACTTACCTCACGCTCCTCGGCGAACACGCTGACAACGAGCGAAATGAGGCACAGTCATGAGCCGCACCCTTCGCCTTGGCCGCTCACGAGTCGGCATTGAATTGCGCCAGTTCTTCCGCGATCGCGAATCGGCAGTCTTCAACTTCGCCCTTCCCATGGTGCTGCTCGTGATCTTCGGATCCGTGTTTGCCAACCAAGACATGGGTGCCAGCGGCGTCACCTTTGCGCAGTACTTTCTCGCCGGCATGATCGCGTCGGGCGTGCTCTACACCTCATTTCAGAACCTCGCCATCGCCATTCCGATGGAACGCGAAGACGGCACGCTCAAGCGTCTGCAGGGAACTCCGATGCCGAAAGCCTCGTACTTCATCGGCAAAATCGGAATGGTCTTCGTCGCGTACATTGCCCAGGTCATTGTGCTGCTACTGGTCGGAGTGCTCTTCTTTCACATCAACTTGCCCAGCACCACCACTCAGTGGTTCACATTCGTGTGGGTCAGCGTGCTCGGTCTGATCTCCTGCACGCTGTTAGGTATCGCCTACTCAGTCGTTCCGCGCAACGGCAAAGGCGCTTCGGCGCTCGTTGCTCCCGTGGTGCTGATCTTGCAGTTCACCTCGGGAGTGTTCTTCATCTTCACGCAGTTGCCGCAATGGATGCAGACGTTTGCATCGCTGTTTCCACTCAAATGGCTCACCCAAGCAATGAGGTCAGTCTTTCTCCCCGACACCGCACAGGCGCTGGAAGCAACCGGAACGTGGGAACTGGGAAAGTGCGCCCTGGTGCTCGCGATCTGGACCGTAGTGGGCTTCGTACTTGCCCTACGCGTCTTCCGCTGGACTCCTCGCGGAGCAGGCTGAGCGGAGAGCCGCATCATTTACACGTGCCAGTCCCCTACTCTTCAAGGGTGAGTGAAGCCGATTACAAGGTTCGCGGTGCCGAGGGCGCTCGCGAGGCAGTTCCGGCTCTGGTCACTCTTGACGTCTGGGGAGTTCCACTCACTCGTGCGCCACGAGCACTCGCGCGCATGGGTCTCGATCGCGGCGGGGCTCGACGCATTCCCGGTGTTACGTTCGCCAAGATGCTCGGAACGGGCTCGGGGCGCACCTTCACCACTCGAGATGCTGACGCCCGTCACTGGGCCGCGCTCATCGTGTGGAGCGATGCCGGTGCTGCCGAATCATTTGCGACCAGCAGTGTGGCTCGTGGCTGGCAATCGATCTGCGATGAGCATGCGCGATTCACGATGCGACCTCTGAGCTCACGCGGCACGTGGGCCGGTCGTCAACCCTTCGGCGATCCGATCGCTCACCGGTGGGACGGCCCCATTGCCGCCGTCACGCGCGCGCGCATTCGCCCCTCACAGTGGGTTGATTTCTGGAGGTCAGTTCCTGCAGTGTCCGGCGACCTCGACCACATTGAGGGAGTGACATTTCGGCTCGGAATCGGCGAGGCACCGGTCGGCTTGCAAGGCACATTCAGCGTCTGGCGTGACAACGCAACACTCACCGACTTCGCTCATCGCCGCTCACCCCACCAGCAAGCGATGCAGCGCACCGTTGATACCGGTTGGTACGCAGAGGAACTCTTCGCACGCTTCGCACTGCTCAGTGCAACTGGCACGTACGGCGACCAGCCGGTCTCGATCACGGGGGCTACCTCATGAGTATCCGCGTGTATCACGGACCGCACTCCGATCGGCACGACGGACCCTCACCCTGGATTCGTCGACTTCCCCTGATTTTCGCCATCGCCACAGTGCTGCTACAGATTGCCTGGCCTCTTGCCAACGGGTCAATGCGAGCGACATTAACGATCGCGATCGTGTGCACCTTCTTCCTCGCGTCATTGAGTCACTCGTGGCTCAACCGCGGTTGGGGGTGGACCCTGGCCTGGGCCATCATCTCCATCGGATTCGGTTTCGTCATCGAACTTGTCGGTACCTCAACGGGGTTGCCGTTCAGCACGTACTCCTACCAACCCGACACTCTCGGTTGGACCGTGTCGAATGTGCCGGTCGTGATTCCGCTGGCGTGGGCGATGATGAGTTACCCCGCTTTGTTGGTCGGGCGACGGCTTGCCTCCACGGGGCGCGGAGCAGTGATATTGGCCGCATGGGCATTTGCCTCATGGGACCTCTTCCTCGATCCGCAAATGGTCGGAGAGGGCTACTGGACATGGGAATCACCGGACCCGTCCATCCCAGGAATCCCTGGGATCCCGATCGTCAACTTCCTCGGCTGGCTACTGGCCGCCGCCGTTCTCATGTTTCTTCTCAATCGGCTACCTGATCCCGATTGGAGAGCTCCCTCGGCCCCCGCGACTCGTCGTCGCACTCCCGAGGCAGTGCCGGGCGCGCTCTATTTGTGGACGTGGCTGGGCGGAATCATCGCCAACGTCTTCTTCCTTGGTCGACCAGCCGTGGGCATCATCGGCGGCATTGCCATGGGCCTCGTCGCCATTCCGTACGCCTTACGCCTTACCGAACGGGCACCATGAGAGCAGTACGTCTCCTCACGGCGGTGGGCACAGGCCTTGCAGTCGCCGGCACCGCACACACCGCCATCAATCTGCGCCTCATAACCCGGCCTTCGGCCTCCGATGACGCAATCTCCGAACGAGTTTCCGTACTGCTGCCCATGCGGAACGAGGCCCAGCACGCGCACGCGTGTCTGGAATCCGTGGTCAACCAACGCGGAGTCAACGATCTGGAAATCCTCGTTCTTGACGATGGATCAACTGACGGCACCGCCGAAATCGCACGCGGGGCGCTGGCCGGTCATGCGGATTCGCGCGTTATTGACGGAAGCGACGACCCGCTGCCCGCCGGTTGGCTCGGCAAGCCATGGGCGTGCGAACGACTCACGCGCGCAGCTGGCGGGTCTGTTCTGGTCTTCATCGACGCAGACGTCGTGCTTGAACCCACGGCCCTCGCTCAGGCAATCTCCCTCCTGCGATCGATGCAGGCCGATCTCATTTCGCCGTACCCGCGCCAATTGGCCGACGGACTACTCCCCCGACTGATCCAGCCGCTGCTGCAATGGTCGTGGCTGACCACCGTTCCGCTGCGAGCCTCGGAGGTAAGCCGACGCGAGTCATTGGCGGTGGCCAATGGACAGTTCCTCGTGGCTGATAGCGCAGTACTTCTTCGAACGGGCGGATTCGCGGCCGTGCGCGCTGAGGTTCTCGATGACGTGGCGCTCATGCGCGCTGTGAAGCGCGCAGGTGGACGCGGCACCGTTGTCGATGGAACATCGCTTGCTACCTGTCGCATGTATGCCACGGGTTCCGAGCTTGTCGACGGGTACACCAAATCGCTGTGGTCTGCTTTCGGCAGTCCCATCGGATCGACTGCGGTCATGGCCTCGCTCGCGCTGGCGTACGTGGTACCTCCGGTCGCCGCGGTCACTGCCCGCTCACCACTCACGCGCGCCATCGGCCTCGCCGGATACACCGCCGCTGTGGCCGGTCGTGTGATGGTGGCGCGCCGCACCCAGCAACGAGTCCTTCCCGATGCGTTGGCGCACCCGGTCTCGATCGTGACTCTCGCCACACTGACGGCGATGTCGTGGAATCGACGCCGACGCGGCACGCTGACATGGAAGGGTCGACACGTGACTGTCGACGGAAGCAGCAGTTAATGGCCCGCGTCATTGTGATCGGCGCTGGTGTCGCTGGCATGGCAACCGCGGCGCGCCTTCGGGTGAAGCGTCATGACGTCAGTGTGCTCGAGCAGTCGCCGACCTACGGAGGCAAACTCGGCACGTACGAGCGCGATGGATTCGTTTTTGATACCGGCCCGAGTCTGCTGACCTTGCCCGCGGTGTATCGCGACCTCTTCTTATCGACGGGTTCGGCACTCGATGACGCGCTCGACATCGTTCCGCTCGAACCGGCCTTTCGCTATCGATGGTCCGACGGCACGATCGTGGAAATGCCGGGTGCTGGCCCCGCCCTCTGTGCTGACGCACTTGGTGATGCACTCGGTGGTCACGCCGCTGACGATTGGCGAGCCCTCATTGACCGCGCCAGCGCTATCTGGGAACTCACCCGTCGACCTGTGCTCGAATCACCTCTTGAAGGACCGCGCGATCTGTTGTCGATGGCGCGACGACCACGCGATATTCGCACGGTCGCGCCGTTCACCTCGCTGCGCTCACTCGGTCAGAAGTTGATGCGCGATCCGCGGCTGGTCACGTTACTCGATCGCTATGCGACCTACACGGGTTCTGATCCTCGACGTGCCCCGGCAGCACTTGTCACCGTTCCTTACGTTGAGCAGGTGTTTGGTGCGTGGCATATCGGCGGTGGAATCCGTCGTCTTGCCGACGCGCTATACGAACGCGGCGTCGAACGCGGCGTCGACTATCGATTCAGCACCGATGTCGCGCAGATTCGCACTGACGGCGGACGCGTCTGCGGCGTTGAACTCGTTGATGGTTCGCGTCTTGACGCCGACATCGTGGTCGCCAACGCCGATGCGCAGCACGTGTACGACGATCTCCTTGACCCCACGCTCTCGTCTGCGCGCGCTCCTCGTCGCCAACTCGCGCGAGCCACTCCTTCGCTATCGGGTTTCGTGATGTTGCTCGCAGTGCGCGGACGAACCCCGGGTCTGCAGCACCACAACGTCTGGTTCCCTGCCAACTACGACGCCGAGTTCGATTCCGTATTCGGAACGGGTCGGCAGCGCACGGTGATGCCAGTCGACGACCCCACCATCTACGTCTGCTCACCCAACGATCCGCTCATGCGTCCCGATGCCGATCACGAGTCGTGGTTTGTGCTCATCAACGCCCCCCGGCACGGAAGCGGAGCACCCGGCACCGGCACGATCGATTGGAACGAGCCGGGCCTGGCGCAGTCGTACGCAGACCGCACGCTTGCCGTGCTCGCTTCGCGCGGCTGCGATGTACGCGACCGCGTGCTGTGGCGAGAGATTTTCACTCCCGCCACCCTTGAAGCCCATACGCGAGCACCCGGCGGCGCTATCTACGGCAGTTCGTCTAACGGCGCCCGCTCAGCGTTCTTGCGCCCGTCGAACCGCTCGCCTGTACCTGGGCTCTTCCTCGTGGGTGGTTCGGCGCATCCGGGGGGTGGGCTGCCGTTGGTTGGCTTGTCGGCGGGCATCGTGGCCGATCTGATCGGCCGCGCCGAGTAGCAGTGGCCGATCTGATCGGCCGCGCCGAGTAGCAGTGGGAGAACTAGCCGCGCCACGGCCTCATCCATCGCTATCCGTCATAAAACCGGCCGGAATTGACGCAAACGCATGGATGAAGGGGCCGCGTAGCGCGTCAGTGTGCGTCGGGTGCTGCGAGCCGGCGGCGAACCACGATCAGCAATTGGACGAGGCCAATGACGCCTAGGCCGACCCACGCCCATGAACCCCACGTCGCCCACGTCGCAGTTGCTGACAGGTACAGACCCGCACCCACCAGGAACATCGTCGTCACCACAATCCGGGTTGGCCGCTCCCACACCGTGACGACGCCGACTTCACTCATCCCGGCAGCACCAGCGCGGGCCCTGGCATATTCCTGCAAGGCCATCAACGCACCCGCCACCACGCACGCACTCGCGGGCGCACCGGCCAACCACAGAGCGACCAAGTACAACCCGTCACTGACGCGATCGACAACCGAATCGAGCACATAACCCCACCGGGTGGTGCGTCCGGTCATCACCGCCACAGCGCCGTCGAGGTTGTCGGTGATACCCGACAGCACCACGACAGCGGCCGCAGCCAGACACCATCGTCCGCCCAACGACGCGAGCCATGCCGCCGCACCGGCGACGAGAACTCCTAGCACGGTGATCAGATCGGGAGGTACGCGCAGAGCCGCGAATGGCTTGGCCAGCACGTGAATTCCGGTGAGCCACCCCAATGCCCAGCGAGAGGAACGCGGGTCGTAGCCACCATGTAGTTCCGACCATCGTTCGAAGTACTCGTCTCGAGTGAAGGCCATCGCAGATCAGTGCCGGGTGAGGGAAGGGTGGCTCATGAGGTTACGGAACACCTCGCGCGTGGCCGTCGAACGATTGAGCGTATAAAAGTGCAAGCCAGGTGCGCCACCATCGAGTAGCTCGGTGCACAACTCCGTTGCGATCTCAACTCCGAGCTTTCGCACCGCCACCGGATCATCAGTGATACCGGCAAACCGCTCGGCGACTTCGGGAGGAAATTCAGCGCCCGACAGTTTCGCGAAACGTTCAATCTGAGCGACGCTCGTGACCGGCATGATTCCCGGAATGATCGGCATATCGCAGCCGGCCGCAGCAGCGCGATCGCGCAGTCGGAACCAGTCGGCTGAACGGAAGAAGAACTGGGTGATCGCGAACTCAGCGCCGGCACGTTGCTTGTCGGCAAGCACGCGCGCGTCGTGGTCGAGTGACGTCGACTCGGGATGTCCCTCAGGAAATGCAGCCACACCCACACAGAATTCGCCGCGTTCGCGAAGCAGTTCGACAAGTTCAACCGCATGGTCTAGTCCATCGGGATGGCAAACCCAGGCAGTTCCTAGGCCGCCTGCTGGATCACCACGCAACGCCAGCACGTTCTCGATTCCTGCGGCTGAATACTCGTCGATCACGTCAAGCAGTTCGGCTCGAGACGAACCCACGCAGGTGAGGTGGGCGATCGTGGTGAGTGAGGTACGCCGTTGAATGGACGAGGTGATGTCGACAGTTCGGTCGCGTGTGGTGCCGCCAGCCCCGTAGGTGACAGAAACGAAGCTCGGATCAAGCTCCTCCAACTGGAACAGCGCACCCCACAGCAGGTCCTCGGCATCGGAGTCTTTCGGTGGGAAAAACTCAAACGACACCGACCGCGAACCATCACCGAGTAACCGCGTGAGCGAAGGTCGTCGATCGACCGCGCCGCCCCTCCTGCCGAATGCCATGGGTTAAGGGTAGGCGTCGGTAGGCTCTGCATGTGACATCACCCTCTCGAGCGGCCTCCCCGCTCGATGCCGAGAACCTTCGCGCTCGTGTTCAAGACGTCGTGACTGACTTCCTCGATCAGCAACACCTGATCCTCACGTCGATCAGTCCCGAGGCGGTGCGGCTCAATGAAGCGCTCAGCGACCTGCTGGCCGGTGGTAAGCGTTTGCGACCGGCATTCTGCTATTGGGGCTGGCGGGCAGCGGGCGGAAGCGATTGTCAGGAAGCGATCGTGGCAGCCAGTTCACTGGAATTTCTTCAAGCCTGCGCCCTCATTCACGACGACGTGATGGACGGCAGCGATACCCGCCGCGGAATGCCGGCCGCTCATCGTCGCTTCGCCACCCTCCACCGTGGTGCCGGGTGGCTCGGTTCCTCCGAAAACTTCGGCGTGGGCGCGGCCATTCTGCTCGGCGATCTCTGCTTGTCGTGGGCCGATGAGGTCCTGTACACCTGCGGCCTCGACGCCGACTCGCTGCGACGAGGTAAAGGCGTATACGACATCATGCGTACCGAGCTCATGACAGGGCAGTACCTCGACCTGCTCGAACAAGCTGTGGGTGGCGGCTCCGTTGAGCGCGCTCTCACCGTGGTGCGCTACAAGTCGGCGAAGTACACCGTCGAGAGGCCACTGCATCTCGGTGCCTCACTCGCAGGTGCCGATGACCAGGTAATCGCCACACTGTCCGACTACGGACTCCCCCTCGGCGAGGCATTCCAATTGCGCGACGACGTGCTAGGCGTCTTCGGCGATCCCTCACAAACGGGTAAGCCGGCAGGTGACGACCTGCGCGAAGGAAAGCGCACCGTGCTGATTGCCGAAACGCTCGAGAGCTGTTCCACAGCGGAGGCAGACGTTGTGCGCCGACACCTCGGAGACCCCGCCCTGTCACTTGAGGGCGTGAGTGCGCTGCGCGACATCATCACGACCTCCGGTGCGCTCGCCCGCGTTGAGTCGACGATCACCGAGTACACCGAACGCGCCCTCACCGCGGTTCGATCGCCCCTCTTCGCGCCCGAGGCGGTCACTGTGCTGGAAGGTTTGGCGATCGCCGCCACCAGCCGCTCGATGTAACTACCAGTGTGGGGCGATCTCTGGGCAAAATGAGCCGCAATACGAGTCGTTTTGCCCACAGATCGCGGAATTCGCGCGAATCAGCCACGAAGCTTCACTTCGACAATCCGTGCTGTAGCAACATCCCATCACGCGCGAATGGCCGCCTGCACGATCCACGCCTAGGCTGGAGGCATCATGCGTACCGTCACCGGACCCACCAATCGAGTCGTCATCGTGGGCGCAGGTCTTGCCGGACTCTCCGCCGCCCTACGCCTCGCCGGAGCGGGCCGCGAGGTCACCGTGCTTGAACGTGAGTCCATTCCCGGCGGTCGGGCCGGACTCATCAGTGACTCCGGCTACCAGTTCGACACCGGACCAACTGTGCTCACCATGCCCGACCTCATCGCCGACGCCCTCGACTGCGTGGGCGAAGACATGTCCGATTGGCTCGAACTCGAACCCATTGATCCGCTCTACCGGGCGTATTACCCCGACGGTTCGACACTGGATGTGAAGGCCGATCCGCAACAAATGGCCGAGGAAATCCGTCGCGTCATCGGAGATCAGGAAGCCGCCGGCTATCTCAAGTACGTCGACTTCGTCAGCGACCTGTACCGCTACGAGATGAAGACCTTCATCGACCGCAACATCGACTCGCCCCTCGATCTGCTCACACCCGATCTCGCGCGACTTGTTGCCATCGGCGGATTCCGCAAACTGGCACCGAAAGTGCGCCAGTATCTGCGCGACCCACGCACCGAGCGCGTGTTTTCGTTCCAGTCGATGTACGCCGGGCTCTCGCCTTACGATGCACTCGCCATCTACGCGGTCATCGCCTACATGGATTCAGTCGCCGGCGTGTTCTTCCCCAAAGGCGGAATGAACGCGGTGCCTCGCGCCCTCGCCGGAGCAGCAGCCAAACACGGAGTCACATTCCGCTACAACACCGAAGTTGCCAAGGTCGAGCACAATGGCCACCGCGCCACCGCTGTGATCACCACCGACGGCGAGCGCATCGAAGCCGATGTCGTCGTACTCAATCCCGACCTTCCGGTGGCCTATCGCGACCTACTCGGCGAAGAGCCATGGAATGTGCGCCGGCTGAACTACTCGCCGAGTTGCTTCCTGCTCCTTGCCGGCTCGTCGGCCACCTATTCCAAGATCGCGCACCACAACATTCACTTCGGTAAGTCGTGGAAGGGAGTGTTCCGAGAACTCATTGACGAAAAACGCTTGATGAGTGACCCGTCCGTGCTCGTGACGAACCCCACCCACTCCGATCCAACACTGGCTCCCGACGGCCGTGAGATCTACTACGTGTTGTTTCCCACGCCTAATCTCGACGCTGGCATCGATTGGAAGTCCGAAGGCCCGCGGTATCGCGAGGAGGTCGTGCGCGTACTCGAGGAGCGCGGATACATCGGCTTTGGCGACGCCATCGAGGTCGAACACCTGACGACTCCCCAGGATTGGTCCGACCGCGGAATGGAACGCGGTGCCCCCTTCGCTGCGGCCCATTCCTTCTTGCAGACCGGCCCGTTCCGCCCGTCGAACATCTGGGGTGAGAACGTCGTTTTCGCCGGGTCTGGAACGCAGCCCGGCGTGGGTGTGCCGATGGTGCTCGTGTCAGGCCGCCTCGCGGCAGAACGCATCACAGGTGCTGACCGCTCGTACACCTCACGCGCCTCACGCTGACTCACCGGCGAGCAACCTCCGTTTCCAACGGCCCAATCGGCGTTACCCTAGGGGAACTATGACCACGGCCGACGGAATCCCCGACGAGGCCACCAGCCGTGCCGTTTTCGTCAGCCGGTTCGTCGTTCCCGGGGTCGTTGCCACCGGCCTGATCACTCTCGGTTCCATCGGGGTGGGCTGGCTTCCGCTGAGTTCGGCGCTGCTAGACATTTCAGTTGTCGATGCGATGCGCACTAACCCCATCGGTGTGTCGATCGCTCGCATCATGCTCATCGCCGGCGGCGCTCTCCTGCTGCAGACGTGGCTCGTGCTCGGCGCCGACCTTCTCTCGGGTGTGCGCATCCCCGTTCAGCGCCTCTGGCTGGCCCTCGCAGCGTGGTGCGCCCCGCTGCTGGTGGCTGCGCCGCTGTTCAGTCGCGACGTCTTCTCGTACTTCGCGCAAGGAAAACTCGTTGCAGCGGGTATTGACCCCTACACCAACGGGGTCGCCACCGTTCCTGGCTGGTTTAACGACGGCGTCGATCCAATGTGGGCTGAGGCACCAACTCCGTATGGTCCCTTCTTCCTCATGATCGAACGTGGGGTCGCCACCCTGCTGCCTGATTCACCCTTCCTCGGCAGCCTGCTGCTCCGATTGGTCGCCGTCGCCGGAGTCGCGTTGATGGCGTGGTTCGTGCCGCGCCTGGCCTTCCTGCACGGAATCGACGGCGGCAAAGCGCTGTGGCTCGGCGTGCTCAACCCGCTCATCCTCATGCACTTCATCGCAGGCGCACACAACGACGCACTCATGGTCGGCCTCATGGTGGCCGGCATCACCCTTGCCGCCGAAGGACGCCCCATTCCGGGCATTCTGCTGGTGACGTTGGCCGGCGGAGTGAAACCGATCGCATTGCTGGCCTTGCCGTTCGTAGGACTGCTGTGGGCGGGAAGCCGTTCGAGTTGGGGTCGACGTTTCGCCACCTGGGCCGCGACCGCTGCGCTCTCCGTGTTCACGCTGGTCATCATGGGCGCCATGATCGGCGTGGGCCTCGGCTGGATTCGTGCCCTCACCACACCCGGCAGCGTGCGCACCTGGCTTTCACCGTCGACAGCAATCGGTATGGCCACCGGCGCGATCGGCAACGCACTCGGAGTCGGTGACTACACCGATCTGCTCGTGACGGGCTTCCGACTGATTGCCATGGCACTCGCCGTGGGCGTGGTGCTGTGGCTGTGCTTCAAACCCCAAGGCCGATCGCCGGTGCGCTCAGCGGCACTGGCATTCACAGCCGTCGTGCTCCTCGGACCCGTGATTCAAGCGTGGTACCTGCTGTGGGCTCTTCCACTCGTTGCTGCCACGGGCCTGCGCAAACCGTGGCACCTGCGCGCGATCACGATCGGTACCGCCGCCCTCGTCATTTACGGCCTGGCTGAATCCAGCGCCACTGCCAACTCGTTCCTTCAGCTGCAAGACGGTTTGGCGATGCTGTTTGCCGCGGGCGCTATCGCATTCGTTGTACTCGCCAGCCCGCGCGAACGTGAACTGGTACTCGGGCGGCAGTTTTCACACGGAATCACGCCCGACGACCCACCAGCGCAGGCACGCTCGCGTCAGCTGGTGTTCGTTGATCCCAATCGACCGGCCGTCACAGAATCCTGAGGTCAGGTTCTTCACCGTCGGTTTCGCCGACGAGCACCACAGCTCCGGGCACCTTGTCGTTTTCCCAGCGCGTTGAGGCATCCCCGAGAACGTCGACCGCGGTCGCGAATTCCTCAGCGTCTGCAAGCGCGAACGACTGCCAGCCGCGCCACCCGATGAGGATGCCCATCGACTCGCCCACGTCGAGGTCGGACAGGCAATCGACCAATGCATCCCAGTTCATGCCGAACCAACTGGGCAGTGCGAACGTTTCGGCGCACGCCTGCAGGAAGGCTTCCTTGCTCTCTACATCCGTGGTGTCGAGCACCACCGTGTGCCACTCAAGCGCGGTGCCGATCGCTTCCAGCTGTTCTGCCGATGCATCGACGGGCCAACGCCACACCCCACGCAGGGTTCCCTTACGCAGTCGACGTGGAACCTCACTCATGCCGCTCATGGTTGCACCACTTCCTGAAAACTCGCGTAATGATCGCTCGTCCAGAACACCGCGCCATCCTGACCGGTCACCAAGCGCCACGGACCACGGTCACTTTCACCTGGCTTCTTTACCGTGTACTCGTGGTAGTAACCGTTGGCCTGCTTGGGCAAGATGCGTTCGCGGTTTTGGAACACGACGCCGTCCTGCTTATAGGGAAACGGCCCGCCCGAACGTATTCGCTTGAGTGTCTCCACGGCCTGCGGCGGCAATTGCAACACGGTGATGGGTTGAAGGGATGTAGTAGGCGCAGTCGGAGCGAGAACACCTCCCTGCTCCTGTGTAGCTTCGCCCGAACTTGTTGAGGCGGCAGGGCTTCCGGTGGCAATCGAAGAGTCCGAACCCCTGCCGCAGCCCGTGAGGGCAACGAAAGCCACGAGGGTGGCGACCAGCAATTGCACCGCAGTGCACCTCGAGAAACGCATGACAGCATCGTGTCAGACAGCGGGCATTTAAGCCGCCCTGAGAGCGTCCCCAATTCGACGTGGGAGGATGACCGCCGTGAGCGTGAAGGAATTGGATGCGGCCGGTATCACCGACCCCGCACTGCGCGCGTCGTACGAACGCTGCCGCGAACTTAATGCCGCCCACGGCAAGACGTACTACCTCGCCACCCTGCTGCTCCCCGCGGGCAAACGCCCCTACGTTCACGCGCTCTACGGATTTGCCCGTTACGCCGACGAGATTGTCGACGACCTCGCATCCACTCTCACCGAAGAGCAGAAGGCACAGTGGCTCCAAACCTGGGGCGACGCATTCCTGGCCGATGTGCAGCGCGGCCACAGCGACGATCCGGTGTGTATGGCAGTGGTCGACACGGTCAAGCGGTGGGACATTCCACTCGAGTACTTCGAAGCGTTCTTGCATTCGATGCGCATGGACCTCACTGTCACCGAGTATCAGACCTTCGACGACCTGTACGAATACGTCTATGGCTCGGCCGCGGTCATCGGATTGCAGATGGTTCCCGTACTCGAACCCACGTCACCTCACGCCTACGAACCGGCCAAGGATCTCGGCGTCGCATTTCAACTCGCGAACTTCGTGCGCGATATCGGCGAGGACCTTGAGCGTGGCCGCGTGTACATTCCGCTTGACGACCTCGCGCAGTTCGGTGTGACACGCGCCGATCTTGAAAAGCGCATCGTTACTCCCGCGGTACGCAAGGCATTGCAGTTTCAAATCGCACGCGTGCGCGAACTCGAAGAGAAGTCGCGCGTTGGTATCGGCATGCTGCATCCGTCCTCGCAACCGTGCATTGAAGCAGCGCGCGTTCTTTATTGCGGCATCGTTGATGCGGTGGAAGATATCGACTACGAGGTGTTCGACAAGCGGGCGATCGTGTCGATGCGTCGGCGGCTCGCTGTCGCGCTTCCAGCGTGGGGTGAGGCGGTGCGCAATCGTCGACGCTTCGGCCCGGGCCATGTTGAAGGGCTTGTTCGCAACTGAGCCCTACAACTTGACTGTGTTGGCCACTCCCTGGGCACCGATGAAGGTCACCAGAATTCGCACCGTCACGGTACCGAGGTTCTGCCCATTGTGTGTCGTGCCGATGGCTTCCATCAACGCTGTACCCGCGGGATAGGTCTTCACGACTCCTCCGTCGTAGGTCACCGTGAGGGTTCCTTCCAGCACATATCCATAGAGCGGCACCTCATGACGATGCGGCCCCGTTTGCTGGCCCGGAAGCAACGTGATGATGGCCGAACTCACCTGCGCCGGTTGCCCAGTGGGATACGTGAGTGGCTGACCGAATACCGTGCTCGATTGCTTATCGAGCAACACGAGCGGAGGCACCGTCACCGACTGGGTGGCGTCGGAAGTCGCGGCCGGTCGAGACACCACCGTCGTCGAGGTGCTGCACGCAGTGAGGAGCACTGCGAATGCGACCAGGGCCACTGGAAGTAATCGACGCGTTCTCATTACCGCATCGTAGGTCTTTCCATTCGGTAAGGCCGAATCACCCATAGGCAGCAAACTTCCCTAGCGTGCTGCCGTCTCAGTAGTTGCGCTACGCATATGCTCGCGCCATTGTTATGAACCCGACCGAAGGACGGCGATGACCGGAGTTCGCGCGCTGGTGGTGGACAACGATCCGTTCACCCTCGCCAGTGTGTCCAACGCGCTGGAATACCAGCGCGTCTCGGTGGTGGCGCGCGCGACGACTGCCCGCGAGGCCCTCGAACTGCAGCGCGAGGTCATGCCCGACGTCGCACTGCTCGACCTCGACCTCGGAGCCGGTCCGACCGGAGTCGACCTTGCCCATGGTCTGCGCATCCGCCAACCCGAAATCGGACTGGTTCTGCTGTCGACCTACCGCGATCCTCGCCTGATTGCACCCGGCATGATCGCCATGCCGCGCGGAACTACCTACCTGAGCAAGGCAGACGTGCACGACTTCTCCACCATCGTCGTGCGGGTGATCGCCGCGGCGCGCACCCCACTCGGTAATCGCACCTCCCTGCCCGACGGTCTGCCCCCACTCACCGAGGCTCAGTTGGAGGTTCTTCGCCTTGTCGCCGAGGGCCGCAGTACTCAGGCAATCGCCGACGAGCGCAACGTCAGCGTCAAGGCAGTTGAGCAAATGGTCAAACGACTCAGTGAGATTTTGGGTGTTCCGCGCGATAGTTCTAGCAACCACTATGTGCAGTTGGCACGCGCGTACCTCGAACTCGCTGGCAAGCTCCCCGAGTTGCCCACCTGATGTTTGACCGCCGTTTCCTGTCGCTGCTGGGCAACCTGCGCACGATCGGACTGATGACCTTTCTGCTCAGTGTGCCGATTGGCATTCCCTCGGCTCTGACCACCACCAACGATCCGTTCGTTTCTGCTGGTGAAGTGGGGGCCTGGCTCTTCGTCGGCGCGATCGCGCAACTTGCGCTCGGTGCCGTCGTACTCTGTGGCAACTTTCTACTTCGGCGACGCAACTACAACCTCCTCGAAACGCGGGTGGCGACGATCGGCGTGGCGGTTCTTGCCGGCGCGGCGAGAGGAGTCGTGCTGGCCGTGCTGCCGGCAACCTTCGATCTGCCAACCAGTACTCCCATTGCTGTGCGTGTCGTCTCGTCGGGAATCATCTTCGGTCTATGGCTAGTCATCATCGGAGCAGCACTCGGAGCCAACGATCGCTATCGATCCGAACTCACCTCACTGGTCGACGAGTTGGCAACGCACGAACTTCAATTGCGAGTAGTCGACGACCACCACACGTCGCACCAGGTACGTCAGGTGTCGGCAAAGATCGCCGATGCCTCTGCCCCGATTTCCACGGCGCTCGGTTCCGAAAGTATTTCGCGTGACTACGCACGAACGGCACGGCTCGTACAAGACGCCATCGAGGAGCGGTTGCGGCCCCTGAGCCACCAGTTCTGGTTTGACCGCGCGCCCGTCATGGCCCCACCACGCAGCCCCCTCGACTTCATCCGTCGGGTGCTGACCGCGCCCGTTCCGTGGCGACGGGCGGTACCCCTCATGGCTGTCCTGCTGGTGTGGAACAGCCTCGTCGGTGTGGGCTGGCCCCTCGGGCTCTACGCAGGGCTCATCAGCAGTGCGCTGGTGGCCCTCATTGTGATCACGTGTACTCACTTCGGCCGAGAGCATCGACTGCCATGGAACATCGCAATGTACGTGCTACTTCTCCTACTGCCTGCAAATGCAGAGGTGGCCATCGTCGACTCAATTGCCACTGTGCCCCTTACCAAATCGGTGCACCTTCTACTGTCCGTTGCTATCCCACTCGCATTCGTTCTCGGGGCGATCGCCAACACCCTCATCCTCGACCGTGAAGCGATGTTGGTTGAACTGCGTGAACGCATCGCCGACGACGACTGGGATGAGCACCTCGGTGAACTGCATCGCCGACAGGTCGAGTCCGATGTCGCCTCCTTCCTGCACAACACCGTGCAATCCCGGCTTCTGGCCGCCTCACTTCAAATGCAGCAGGCTGCCGCCGAAGGTGATCACGTGAGTGCTGAGAAGGCACTGGAACAAGCGCGCGACGCCTTGGACATGGCCGCGAACGCGAGTAGCGCCGTGAAAGAACGTCCACCGCGCGAGCGCATGGAGCATCTGGCACTGGCATGGGAGGGGCTGGCCGCTGTCACGATCGAACTGCCTGAGGTTCTTGAACCCGAAAGCACCTGGGGCCTGGTGGCTCAAGCGGTTGACGAGTGCGTAACTAACTCCGTGCGTCACGGGCGCGCAACCCGCGTGGACGTCTACGTACGTGAGACGCGAAACGCGATTCGAGTCACTGTTGATGACAACGGTGAGGGAATCTCCGGGTCTTCCGGCCCCGGCCTTGGCAGCACCTGGATCGAGCACGTCAGCGGCGGACAGTGGAGCCTCACGGCCTCGTCTGAAGGTGGCGGTGGGCACGTCAACCTGCTGATCCCCACCTGATTGCTGCTCTTATTCCGGGGGTGGCTGATACCCCAGCACCGTGCGCAGCGACTCGACCGGCGGACCACTCCACGCAGTGCGCTGAACGCCACGACGCCCCCACCACACCCACAGCACCAGCGTCAGCAGCACTAGCGAGAAGCCGAACAGCAGGTCTTCGACGGGCGCGAATGCAATGCGGCCCTCGCCAAGAAACGGCGGTGGGCCGTCGGTGGGCGTCGACGATCCGATGATGGCGTCGTCGTCGTATCGCACGATGCGCAATCCGGTGAGCACGCCGTTGGTCACCAGTTGGAAGAAGATGATGATCGCGTACGCCACCCAGAACACCCGGCGACGCACGAGTCGAGTTCGGAACACGAAGAGGTCAAGTGCGATCACCACGATTACTCCGATGAGGCCGAGCTGCGTGTAGGTCATCGTTCACCGTCACTGACTCGCACCCCGTCAACGCAGGTTCCCGGCACCTCGTCGCCGACTTCCCAGCGCTTCACCGACCGCACCGCCTCAAGTGTCAGCACTGACGCGATCGGAATCACGATGAAGAACAGCACCTCGTCGATCGGAAGCCCGCCGGGCAGCACGATGCCAGTGGTGCGCTCGGGATCGAAGGTCCAGTGATTCTGCGCGATGGCGTAGAGATCCCACATCACGAACATCACCACGACGGGCGCGACCGCCAGACTCAATCGATGCCAGCGCGAGTACACCCTCGTGCGCAGGAACACTTCCAGCCACGCGGTACCCAGCAGTGCAAAGGCCAAAACGCCGATGTAGGCGAGGTGGCTCACTGTCCGCTCACCGCCTGCTGCTTGCTGTGGTCCCACGAGGTCGTGCGTTCAACCACCATCCGCAGTGCCCGCTGCTTGGGTGCGCGCGGGCGGTACCCCTCAATCGCGGCGGGAACGTGGGCGGGGTCCATCCTCTGGTACTTCACCATCAGGCCGGCGAACACCGTGCAGATGCGCTCGACGTCATCGCTTACCTCGACCGTGCCGATCAACTGCACCCCCCGCAGTTCGGCGTAGGTGTCGCCTGTCTCGATGAGCATCGCTGCACGCGGGTCGCGCAGCAGGTTGACCACTTTCTGCGAGGCCCCGTAGGTGCGCATCCACACTGATCCCTCGTCGTCGACCACGAACCACATTCCGACCGGTTCAGGAAAGCCATCGGGGCCCAGGGTCACGAGGGTGGCAGTGCGACCGGCACGCAGAAAGGCATCGACCTCGGCGGAGGTCATCGCGATGTCTGCGCGCTCGTTGCCCACACCCCCATCGAATCAGTTCTCACACGTGTGCCGCGAGTCGGACTCCAATGGGTGACGTTCTGGCTTCAGTGCGTTACTACCTTCCCATTTGGAAAGGTGCGATAACGAATGAGGGACTTTCGTACGTATAAACAAGTAATCCGTCAGTGCTACGTCCGCCCCCACCAAGGAGCACCATGAAGCGCAGGATCGCCACCGCAGCAATCGGAGCATTCGCCCTCGCTGCTGCCACATTCAGCGCAGTGACACCAGCCTCCGCGATGGCCGGGCCCTACCCCTCCCCGGGGCAGCCGTCGAGCCCCTGCGCCGTGCAGCAGGGCGGTACGAGTTCCACCTCCACCATTACGTCTGCGTGCGTGGGCGTGGTCAACCACACCCACGGATTCGAAGCACCCGGAGACGTGTCGCCGGCCGCCGGAGTCTCCATGTGGCCTGGTTTTGCTGCTGCAGGCAACGGAACTGACCGCTATCTGCGATCGGGCTACGTTCTCGGTGCCAACGCCAACGAGCTGGTCGTTGGCATTGTGGGTGGCGGGGTCCCCAGAAACGGCGGGTGGACGGCCCACATGTGCTGGAAGAGCTGGGGCGCTGCGCAGAAAAATGGCTGCCGGATGGCGATCAGCACGTCCGTCACCGCCAGTTCGGCACCGACCTTCGCGGGAAGATTCCAGCAGGCAGTCCACACTCAGAACACCGGTGTGGCGCAGTGCGAGGGTGGTGTCGCGCCCGCGAGCAACACTCACACGAACTCTAAGTACGTCGGCTGCGAACCACTCGTTGGCGGTAGCT
>Ga0194057_10000140_pt1 | contig 34372 bp, 33 predicted proteins | sample SepL4415m_MetaG_FD_155474 | JGI IMG/M metagenome (GOLD analysis project Ga0194057, IMG submission 155474) | Anoxic zone freshwater microbial communities from boreal shield lake in IISD Experimental Lakes Area, Ontario, Canada - Sep2016-L442-15m | ecosystem: Environmental > Aquatic > Freshwater... | reverse complement strand
CCGACAGCGCGTCCTCGCAAAACGCATGGAAAATGCGTTACGCCTATGGTCTGCGCGGCTGGTGCTGGGGCCCGTTTTCCTAAGTCCTTGCGCCGCTTACGGCAGTGCCATTCGTGACTGGCACCTTTCTTTTCGCGGTGCCCCCAATCGCAAGCGTCCGAACTGGTTTCTTCGGAAACGACACGACCGGACCGCCACTCAGTTTTTGTTTTCGGCGCAAGTCTTCGCACATCGCGTGCAGATCAAAGTTGAACTGGCGCGCGTACTCCTCGCGAACCTTTCGGACTTCCGCGACAATCGGATCATTCATAGTCCTCTTTCCTTACATAGACAGTTGGCTTCATCCCCCAATTCTACCGCGATCGGCCATACTCGACAAGTGTAGAAGGACGTCTGCCGGACCTTCCCCGACCCGCAGGGTAACCGATTCCGATTCCTTCCGATTCGGGAAACACCGATTCCGATTCCGATCGATTCGGGAGGGGACACGAACCGATATTTATCCGAACTCTCTGCGGGGGGAATGGGAGGTTTTGGTCGTGTTACCCGTGCTAAAGCACGGGCCGAATACCGCTTTGCGGATAAGGGTCGTAAACGACCCTCACATGATCGACCCCTCCTGCCACGGAACTGTGGGTAAGGACAAGGCATAAATGCCCCTGCACCTACCCGATTCACCGATCACTTGAGTCAACTGAATACCGCGTCGACCAGCGGTTGTTCTCGTCACACGGTCACCGAGTTGGGCCCGCGAAGGCCGTGGCCGTCGAATTGGCAGCGCACAACTGGCAGACATGAGCGGCCGCGCTTTCGGCGAGCATTACGGGATCGGCGCGACCGCAGTGGGCGCGAATCGCGGGCGGTTGGCGTCACGGCCCAATGTGTTACAAGTCGTCAAAACGCTCGGGCGACAATTACGGACAAAGAAACTAAAGTAGAAAGTTCCCGCTGACCCCATCACCGCCTAAATACCCTAAAGTGTGTAGTGCCGACCTGCACACCCTTTACTCAACAGTTTCTATGGTTTATACTGGGTTTCGTGGAAAAATCATTTTTTCTATCCTTTTTTCCTATCCTTTAAAAGGAGTTGGCAAATGTTAGCGGAAATGACGGCGACGGTGGAAAACGGCATCCTGAAGACGGATGCGGTCCTGCCGTTCCCCAATCGGACGCGGGTGAAGCTTACGATTGAGCCTGTTGAGTTGGAAAATCAGGCCCTCGCGGCGTGGAACCGATTGCAAATACTTATCGACCAGCACCCCATTGTCGGCCTAGCTGGAAAGTTTTCGCGGGATGAATTGTATGAACGCGATTGACACCAACGTTGTCGCCTACACGTTCGACCCACCTCTACAGCGAGGACATGCAGCACGGTGCGGACTACGACGGCGCGAACATTGTTAATCCATTCGTTCTCTGTTGAGGTGGCCAACGGCTCGGCTGGCCGACGCCGGACTCTCGGGAGACATGAACTGGGATCGATTCCAAAAGCTACTGAAGCACCATGGCCTTCCGTCGCCGCGGATCGTCCACTCCTACGTCAAGTAGCGAAACCATGACCCGAGGAGCCGGATGCTCTAATGTGTGCATGTACGGATCCGTGGGAACCAGGGCGGGCAACCGCCCAAGGCCACCTGATACCCGACCACCCTTGCAGACCCCGCAATATCTTGCCCAATGCCCGAACAGGGTGGTCTTGGCCGACACTTTCATCTTTACTGCGCTGCGCCACCGTCCGAACCACTGGCCCATAGCTTTCGCAGTTCGTCGGGGCCGGCAACGGTTGCTGCGGCGCGGAGGATCTTTTTCAGTTGCTCATGGTCGAAGATATACCGAATCTCCGACATGAGTTGGCTGCTGGCATCCGGGAACCTTGCTTCCAAGATGGTCTCGATGTCCTCGATACGGCCCTGACTGAGGCCCTGACTGAGGCCCTGACTGAGGCCCCGTTCCATTCCGTTCTCGAACCCGATTTCCTCCAGTGTCGATACGAAAGGCATGTGCTTCTCCTCTGTGTAGTGTGTTATTTGCTCGCGAAACTCGATCTTCAAATCTCTTGGCAGTTCCATCAGCCAGTCGATCACTCGAAACAATTGCCGCACCTGTTCGGCATCCCAACCTCGTTCCAAGAGGCCCTTGACCAACCGGAACTTCCGATCCTTCCTCTGGCCCATATCCTGGCGGGTCTCTTGGGTGTCCAAGTGGGCCAGGACCACGGTGGCAAACGGATTGCCACTTTCCTCCAATTCCGTCCGTCTTGCCGCATAGTCCAAAAGCTTGACGATCGGGAAGCGGAGTCCGGCCTCGACGCCCCACCGGCAGTAGCTGTAGCTCTGCGGACGCCAGCGGGGGTTGTCGTCGCCCAGCAGGGCGAAACTGGCCACTTCCCTATTATACATGACGAAGATGCGGCAGTTGTAGACGTACATCCGCCAAGGGAAGTCGGCTTCGTCGGTCATCTGCACCTCGACGTGGATCAGTACCCACTGTTCCTCTCCGCTCTTGAGCCAGACCTTGACCAGCTTATCGACGTACCGCCGTCCGATCTCCGCTTCCGGGGCGATTTTTTGCAGTTCCTTGTCCAACGACTCGCACGGCCGACTCCAGTCGATGTCGACGTGGGCATCCGGAAAGAAGAGTTCTAAAAAAGCCTCGAAAAAGAAGTCGAGGGCTTCTTTCCAAGGGCTGTCGTAATCGGCCATAAGCGACTCCTGAGCCTGTCGGTTCTCTTGTACCCAACGCAAAATCGCCGCGCAAAAAACACATTCAACCCCGATTGTACCATGGGAACAGACCGCCGGACAGGGATTAGGGACGTCTGCCGGACCTTCCCCGACCCGCAAGGCAACCGATTCAGGGGAACCGATTCGAGGGGACACGAACCGATATTTGGCACCGATTCGGGGGACACGAACCGATATTTTATCCGAACTCTCAGGCTCTGCGAGGGGTCGGGGTCGGGTCGTGTCTCATTTCGGTTGCAAAGTCGCTTGAGACCTGCTAATTCTGATCGCGCAGGAACGGGAACCCCGTCTTCATGGCCATTTATGGTCATTCCCGGCGCAGCCAGTATTCGGCCCGTGCTTTAGCACGGGTTTTGGAATGACCGTGATCGCCCCCCCCGCGTCCCGACCGCCTACGGCGGTCGGGACGCGGGGGGGAATGGGAGGTTTTGGTCGTGTTACCCGTGCTAAAGCACGGGCCGAATACCGCTTTGCGGATAAGGGTCGTAAACGACCCCCGCAGGCATTCCTACGTGCAGTTCAACGTGCTTGGCGGTGGTGGCTTTCCCGCCGCAATCGTCGGCGCGACATGAACTGGGATCGATTCCAAAAGCTACTGAAGCGCTACGGCCTTCGTCGCCGCGGATCGTCCGCTCCTACGTCAAGTAGCGAAACCATGACCTGACGAGCCGGATGCTCTAATGTGTGCATGAACGGATCCGTGGGCGCCAGGGCGGGCAACCGCCCAGGGCCACCTGGCCCCTGCTCCGTCGGAATTGCTAACGATCACCCGGCGACGACGAAAGATTTTCCGCTTCAAGACGCGCGACTTCGACGTTCGGGTGCATCGGCTTGTTCGTCGATGCGGGAATACGCGGGGGACGTTTTGGCAATTGAACAAGGCGCCTGCCGCCAGCGTCCTGCCGGCGGCGCAAGTCCTCGCCGATGCGATCCACGTCATTGTCGAACTTTTCCGCGAGGCGGTGTCGTATTTCTCGAATTTCTTCAGTAATCGAATCACGAACCATCATCGGTCCCCATCAGCTCATCGGGGTGTGCAAAACAGTATCCATCACTTCAGTCAATTCTATAGGAGTTGTGGCCGTTCTGCAAGACCCTACATGAGTGACAAGGAAATCAGACTCGACCCCAGTTCTATGTCCGATTCCAAAAGCTACTGAAGAGCTACGGCCTTCCGTCGCCGCGGATCGTCCACTCCTACGTCAAGTAGCGAAACCATGACCCGAGGAGCCGGATGCTCTAATGTGTGCATGTACGGATCCGTGGGATCAGGGCGGGCAACCGCCCAGGGCCACTTGGCCCCCCGACCACGTTGATGAAAACTGTCACGTTCTCGGCAACTTGCTTCTCTTCTCGGATAGCTTGTTGAATTCGTCGGTACTCTCGGCGTCGTGCCGGTCAGTTCGCCTTAGCCAAGGGCCTCCCGCAACCCGGACATGATTGTGCCGAAATTGAAACCGTCCGTCCACAGTCAGGACAAGGGCGAAGATTCGGATTCGTCGTATCGTTATTTTTCTGTGTTGCTCTCACAATGAGCAACACTGCAATGGCAACCCCACCACCAACCACTCCAAGACACAGCAGACCAACGATCAACGATCCGGGAGTAAGAAATGCGAACATGGTTCACTTCATCCTTTCATAGAGGAAAACAAGAAGACAGAGTACTTGAAACGTCCTACTTACAGACTGACCCAGAATAGAAATGCACAAACCCAATCACTAAGTAGAGTGCCAGTAAAACCACGTTGACCCCGTGTCCATCAATGAATCGAATGGCGCGACTGTTCGGCAGCAGCAGAACCGCGAGTCTTCGCAGCAATGCAAAGGCCACGATGTAACCGATAGGATTGAAAGCGAGCGACGCGGCAAACCGTCCATGTGCGAGGTTCCATAGAGATCGCGTCGTGCCGCATGTCGGACACGGTTTGCCGGTAATCCACGCATAGGGACAGAGCGGGATGTCCGGCAATGACGGCAGTAAGGCAAAACAGGCGAGTACGCCCGCGATAATGCAGATTTCCAGGCGACGCGAGAACGTGTTGTTGACGCTCAACGCAGGACACGTATCACTTGGCCTAGGCATCTTGTGGCATTCCTCAAAACGGCGACCAGCTTCCGAAGAATTCCCACTCTCCAACGGATTGGCCTTCCTTCAACTTCTTTGCGGTCAGGTACGCATCAACTGCCGAAAGTGGCCAGCCAACGAAGCCAACTCCAATAAAAGCTAGTGTAACACAAATGGCCAACATAACGAGTCCCTTCGCAGTCTGACCCAGCACGATTTGCCCCAGCCATGCTATGCAGCATCCGCTGAGCAATGCCATCAATATCGGATCTTTTGGCGGATTCGATGGATGGATCATCTTTTGTGGCTTGCTGGGTGGGGGAAAGTTCCCAGCCGAGTTGGGCTGCTGAGCAGTCGGCGATTCTGCCGTCGGCCTTGGGCCAGGCTGAGGCGTATCGAAGATTTCAAGCGAGCCATCGAGAACCATTGGGACCTGCATTTGCCATCCACATTCCCGGCACTTCGCAAACTTGCCTGCTACTTCATCGGGAACCTGGTAAAGCTTGTCGCAACCTGGACAGTTGAACTGAATCACAACACTCCTGCCTTTCTGGGAAGTGGAATTGGGTTATCTTCTTCTGCGTACTTGCGTTTGAGCGAACCGATGTCCTCTGCAATGCGAAACACGACGATCATCAACTCCAGTACCATGCGAGTCACGAGTACGCCAATAACGCTTCCAACCACCGAAGCAATGAAGAAGAATATCTTAGCAACCCTGGCCGTGAGCCAAATCGGAAGCATGGGGGCCGATGGTTCTTCAAAGCCCCGGCCATAATGCGGGGTCGCTGGAGTATTTGAGAAATCAGGCATCAGCCCCCATGCTAGTCCTAGCGTATTTAAGAGAAGCATGCCAAACGCAAGGAGAAGAAACATCACCCAGAGAATCCGAATAATCCAAGGGGTGAGGTAGTACTCGAATCGCCAGTCAAGAATCGCTAGCCAGCTAGCAGGAGATTTTCCTAACTTCGTGGTACTACGCGGAGATGACGTACCGGTTTTAATATCCGATGGCAATTCAATTTCAGGCTGTTCCCAAGAACTCGCTGGCGGTTGGTCGGGAAGCCTCGCGGTGGCTGACGATTGCGGCACCGAAACCCCGGGAACCGCAATCTGCTGCCCACAGGAGCACTTGGCTAACTTGCCTGCGAAGGAATCTTCGACACGAAACGCTTTTCTGCAACTTGGGCAATTGAACTGAAGCATGAGAACCTGCCTTTTCTGGTCGAAAGCTGGACTTGGGTCACGGCCTACCCAGTCTGCAACACAGCATTATGCCCCGCTATTGCATGGCTGTCAATCCACCAAAATAGGCCACGCTTTTCCTGGACCGATGGCCAGCAGAATAGCGAGATTCGGTTGAGGCTGCATTTGCAAATAGTCAGGATTCCGAAGATTCTGCTGCCTACCCCACCAGCAGCACTACCAGCCGTTTTGGTCCGTGGACGCCAAGGATCAAAATCTTCTCGATATCAGCGGTGCGGTTGGGGCCGGTGATGAGCACGATCTCGCCGCGGGAACCTTTCGCCGCGCAAGTCTTCGAGATCGGCCCCCAGGCGGCGGGCAGATGTCCGGCAAGTTGGTTTAATCGAGTGATGTCCCATTCGGGCGATGCCATCTCCTGCTCGATTGCGGAATATGAGGCTAGAGTGACCTCCTACCCTGCTATAATGGCAAATATGAGTACATCCTTTGATGTTATGGATCGCGTACTCGACCCGTTTATGAACTGTTTCACGCCCGAGGTGGCGAGGAACGTGGCCAATCTTCGTGCCGATGCCGAAACCCAGGCCCGCCTTGAGATCCTGGCCCAAAAGGCCAATGAAGGGCAGTTGTCGCCGGAAGAACGGGCGATTTATGATCGCTTTCTCGATGCCTATCACTTCGTGACGATCTTGCAGGCGAAAGCCCGTGAATACTTGCGAAGGCAGACCTCTTCCTGAAAACAATTTGTGGCGCGGGCGTCTCGCCTGCGTATGTAGCCGGGACGGCCGCACGGCGGCCTTGACATAACGTGGCGAACTGCTGTCACTGCTAGCCCGCATTTCTCTCAGTGGGATAGGGTGGGTGGAGCAGGATAATGGTGCGTTACGCGAACACGTCCAAAACAGTGGTAAGTGTTCTCGATGGTTCGACTTCGTACGCAATCCACCACTTTCGGGGTGGTTCGCTTTACGCACCCTACGGGTTGCTGTCACTGCTTGCACTTCGCCACGTTACGATCAATGCCATAAACACGGCTAGTATCGCCAGTAAAATCTACGAAATCACTACAGTTTAACATCGCCGGGTGCCGATCTTGAAACACCATGTGGTGTCGAACCTGCGGACAAGATGTTCCCGGAATCCCCTCGCTTGAGGAGGGAGAGTACTCGTGCGCCCGATGTGGGCAGCCGTTGGCCCCGATTTCACAAGAGCCGACAGAGGTGGAGTCCGCTTCTCCGAGCAAAGACAATCCTGAGAGAGCTGGCACCGCTAGCACTGCCGCCCAGCAGCCGCCGATCTATGATGGCTGGAAAATCGACGAGCAGTTGCGGCATTTCCGCCGGGTTTTGCAGCCCGTTCCGTTCCCACGGGAAAAATTCGACGAGCCTGAGACCCAGCCAAAGTTCCGCCTTGATGCGGGCCATGGCGTACTGGCCTCACATGCGAAACGAGCCCGGCGGTCATCCAAGAAGACCTCGCGGGTCGCAGCCGCGGCGAAGAAACACGCCATGTATGATCGCCCGATGGCCGCGCTGGCCTGGACGACCTTGTCGCTGGGTACTGCGGGTTTTGTCTGCGGTCTCACCCTGATGGGCTGGTCGATGAACACCGGGCGTCAGGATCTTTGGGCCTTCGGCGTGCCGATCATCCTTTCTGGGCAGATCGCCCTGGTGCTGGGCCTGGTCTTGCAATTGGATCGCATCTGGCATGACAGTCGCCGGGCCGCCGCCAGAATGGAAATAGTCGACGAACAGCTCCATGACCTGAAAACGGCCACCTCGCTGCTGGGCACCACGCACGGTCCATCCAGCGCGTTCTATGCCCATTGGGCCGGCGGGGCCGGGCCGGAAATCCTGCTGGGCGATCTGAAGAGCCAGCTCGACCTGCTGGCCGTGAAGCTCTCGAAGTAGTCGGGTTCTTCTACTTTTCCTTCTCCGGCACCTTTTCTAATAGCTCCAGCAGCACCTTATCGGTCTCGATGCCTTCGGCCTGGGCTTCAAAGTTCACGATCACGCGGTGCCGCATGGCGGGTAGGCAGACGCGGCGCACGTCTTCAAAGCTGACGTTGTAGCGGCTGTCCAACAGTGCTCGCACCTTGGCCGCCAAGGCCAGTGCCTGGGCCGCGCGAGGACTGGCTCCCCAACGCAGATACTGATTCGTACATGCCAGAGCAAAGGGGCCTTGCGGATGCGTGGCGAGCACCAACCGCACGATATAGTCGCGCACATGGTCGGCCAGGATCACCTCGCGGACCAGACCCTGCCAGCGAAGGATCTCTTCGCCATCCATCACCTGGGCCGGCTCGATCGTTTCGCCCCGCGTGGTGCGGTCGACGATCGCAGCCAGTTGCTTGCGGTCGGAATAGCCCACCAGCAGCTTGAAGAAGAATCGGTCCAATTGGGCCTCGGGGAGCGGGTAGGTGCCTTCCTGCTCAATGGGGTTCTGCGTGGCCATGACCAAGAACGGTTGCTTGAGCTTGAAGTGGTGGCCACCCGAGGTGATCGAGCCTTCCTGCATCGTCTCCAACATGGCGGACTGGGTTTTGGGCGTGGCGCGGTTGATTTCGTCGGCGAGGCAGATCTGGGTGAAGATCGGCCCACGCTGGAATTCAAACTGCCGCCGTCCCTCGGGCGTTTCCATGACCATGTTGGTGCCGAGGATGTCGGCCGGCATCAGGTCGGGCGTGAACTGGATCCGCGAGAAATCCAGGTTGAGCGTCTTGGCCAGCGTGCGGACCAGGAGCGTCTTCCCCAGGCCCGGCACTCCCTCGAGAAGACAATGCCCGCCGACGAACAGACAGGTCAACACGCCATGGACGATCTCGTCGTGTCCTACGATTACGCGTCCGATCTCTTCACGGACAGCCTGATAGCGAGCCAAAAACTTCTGGGCCCGGCGTTCCATGGTTTCAGCAATGCTCATGCAAAAGATCCTTTCCTACGCAAGGCCCAGTAGGCGAGTATCTTCGTCACCAGTCGGGCGACGGTAAGATCGCAGCCGGGTGGATGCGGCGAGGCGATGAACTCGACGACGTCAGCACCAATCCAGTCGCACGGCGCAGCGGCGACGGTGCGAATCAGCTCCATTACCTGCTGCCAGGAAAGACCGTTGGGCTGCGGAGTGCCCGTGCTGGGGACGATCGACGGATCGAGCCCGTCAACGTCCAGCGACAAATAGACCGGACCTTCCAAGCGGGCCAGCAATTCCAGAAGCTCGACCCACCGCCGGGTTAGATCGTGGGCGAAGAAGGTCTCGATTCGCGGGCCGCTCTCGATCAACTCATACTCGGCCCGGGAAAGACTGCGGATACCAATCTGCACGAGGCGGCAGCCTCGCTCCCAGAGCCGCCGCATGACGGTGCCGTGCGACCAACGGTGGTTGCCCAACTCGTCGGCCAAGTCGGCATGGGCGTCGATCTGCACGATCGTCACGTCGGCCGGATTGCCGACCAAGCCCGACACGACGCCGTAGGTCAGCAAGTGCTCACCGCCAAGGGTGATGAGGAATCGCTCGCGGAAGCGAGCGATAATACGTGCCACTGCGGCTAGGTGTTCCGGCAGGCGGTCGGCGGGCATTGCAGCATCAACCTCAATGGGTTCGAGCGTGTGCAGCCGCGGCCGCTCTTGAAAATCGATGAGCGTTTCTTCCTCGAACAGTTCGATCTGCCGGCTGGCCTCGATGATAGCCCCAGGACCGCTGTGCGTGCCTGTGCCATAGGAGACGGTCTTCTCGAGCGGCCAGGGCAAGATCAGGGCATCAGCCGCATCGAAACCGGGGGAAGGAATGCCGAAGAACTGGGTTAGGTCCATGAGGAGAATTGCCACAAAAGAAAGGTAATCTACCCCTGTTCCATCTCCTGAGGCAGGATTCGCGGATAAGGCGGTACTTCGCGATCAGGCAGCGACTGACCGTAACTGTCCGCCCATTCCTCGCGTTCCTCGTCGCTGGCGTAAAATCTCAGCCATACGTCCGGATCGCCGCTGGGACCGGTACAATCCCAGTGCAAAAAATGGTTCATGTGATCAAGCTTCTTCTCGCGCGCGGGGAGAATGTCGCGATAGATCAGGCAATAAAGATCGCGGTCGCTCAAGTGATCGGTAAAGTCCAGCACGATCCGCTTCTGGTGCAGCTTGCAAATGACGTCCCAGAGGATTGATTCGAGGCTGGCATCGGTGAGCATTTCCGGCCGGGGTATCCTCAATTCGGGATCAAACCAGCGATAGATCGGTAGGATCGGAGCCTGCTCCCAATCGAGCATGCTCGCCAGAAAGTCATTCTCGGCAGCCAGGGTTAATTGCCGGACATTCACCCGGGTGATTGATTCGTCGACATAGCGCTCCAATTCGTCGCGGAGTTCCGCGTTGCGCATCAATTGGTCGACTTCATCGGACTGGGACGGTTGAGGATTTTGCATGGCGCAGGACCTTAAACGGTTTCCAGAAAAGGCGTCGATTCACAGCGGGCGACGAATACCGTCCGCATAGATATTAATTTACCAAGACGGCTGGGAAACTCCAAGAATTGTCCGCGGCAAAATGGCGAAAATCGTCATTATTTTTGAGAAGCTGCCGATACAGTCCGCACGGTTGATGCAATTTGATGGAAAGGTTAGCCCTCTTCCTGGGGGCATGCCTGCTCCTCCGCGTGAATTTCGGCCTCAAGATTGCAAATTTTGGCGATCCGCCGGGCGTGGCGGCCGCCTTCAAAGGAGGTATTGAGCCAGATTTCGATCATGCGATCGACAAGCCGCTCGCCGAGCAGGTCGGCGGAAAGGCAGAGGATGTTGGCGTCGTTGTGGCGGCGACTCATTTCGGCCGTGAGATCGTCGTGACAGGGGGCCGCGCGGACGCGGGGAAACTTATTCGCCGCGATGCACATTCCCAGGCCGGTACCGCAAATCAGGATGCCGCGACCGGCCTCGCCATGGCTGACCTTGCGAGCCACCCGGGCAGCGACGTCCGGATAATCGACGGCCTCGCCGGTGTAGGTACCCATATCTTCGACCTCGTGGCCCAATCGCCGCAACAGGTCAATAATCCGCACGCGAATCGAATATCCGCGGTGGTCAGCACCAACAACAATACGCATGAAAAATCATCCTTAGCCAAGCAATAGTAGGATTTGTTCGAGTCGCAATTCTAGTTCCGCGCGGATCTGCGCAGCGCAACGCTGGTAACGATCCGTAGGTCCGCCGATCGGGTCACAAACATCCGAATCGTCGGCGCAAAGGAGAAAAGTTCGTTCAGCGGCCGAAGGCCATTGGGCCACGATCGCCTCGCGATGGGTACGAGTCATCGCATAAATCAGGTCGGCATGACGGACGAGCGGCTCGGTCAGTGGCTGAGTCTCGTGGTCCGACAAGTCCAGATTCATCTTCGCCAGCACCTCGACGGCCTCGTGGGCCGCTCGGCCACCGAGCATGGCCGCCACTCCGGCCGACATGACCAGCACGCCACGGTCTTCCGTGTGGCCAATCTCGCAACCCAGCCGCCTAGCCAGCACCTGCCGACAAATCAATTCCGCCATGGGACTGCGGCAGGTGTTGCCCGTGCATACAAACAAAATCATCATGCTGGAAAGCCGCTGCAAGGTCTTTTCCGGAACCACGCCCGCACGCAAAATCTCGTAGCGGTTGCCGTGGATGCGGACGACCGACGATGGCTCGCCGAAGCGGCAGGGGCCGTCGTCAATCACCAGGTCGAGGTCGTTGCCCAGCACATCGAGAACCTCGCGAGCGTTGATCGCCTCGCTCCCGCCCGTGGGATTCGCGCTGGTCAAGACCAAAGGACCCACGAGCATCCGCAACACGTCCAGAAGGACTTGATGGCCCGGCACACGGAGACCGAGGGTCTTGGTCGGTGCCACGTAGTTGAGAACCTTGCCAGGCAGGTGTCGGGCAAGTCCGTCAGGATGCGAATCGTCGAGAACCAACGTCACGGGACCAGGCCAGCAGCGGCGAGCCAGACGCTGGGCCAGCGGGGTCATGTCGGGTACGTAGTCGCGGGCTTCGTCGGCACTCTTGATCGCCAAGGTCAGCGGATGCCCCTGCTTGCGTCCCTTGATCGTGACCAAACGCTCGACCGCCTGCTCGTCCAAGGCACTGGCCGCCAAACCATAGACGGTCTCCGTGGGAAAGGCGACGAGTTTGCCTTCGACCAAGGCCTGAACCGTCTGGTGAACCACGTCGCGCAAGTCATCTGCGTGCCGGAGATCAATTACGACGGCTGGCATAATCAACTTATCCGTGTTTCCTGCCGGGGGCTACAATACCCCCGAAAGATGCGTGGAGAATCTATGCATAAATCGTAATCATTATAAAGTAATTGTCTCCGGCGGTCAACCCCAGGAGAATTGCAAAGTCTGGTTGAGGCAGCCCTACGTAGAACGGAATTCATTCCGTTCACCCGAAAAAGACAAGGCAACGGAATAAATTCCGTTCTACGGAGGGAGATAAATGTACGGCTACGAAACTTTCCAGGAATCGTACACCTTCATCTGGCCTGTCTTTCTTCTCGCTGCGAAGCACATCGGACGCACTGTGCGACATAAGGGATGGCTGCAAGGCGCGATTCGGGAATCTTTCCACCACACTCCTCGCACCGGCCATAACTGCCGTCTTCGACCCGCTGGATTGCTGCTTCAATCTGATCGAGAGCATCTTTCTCGCTTCCGAGCAAACTAAGCGTGAGCTCCTGATCGGCATTGTCACTGCCAAGCTCTGCCATGTTGGTCGGCATGCTGGTAGTCCTGCTGTGGTCTTTGTTCAATGCGTTGTCTTCCATCTGAGTCATGTCACCCAGAAGTCTTGTCCGCAGAGCCAAAAGTCTTTCTCGATGAAGCAGCGCGTCGGTGTTCGTCATTGCGTAGAGCCTACAAGAAAACAGGGCAGAAGACTCGTCAATCACTTTTGGCAAGATTTCGAGACCGGCCAAGCAGGACGAGGCACAGAGTAATTTTTCAGGCGGGAGACACCAATTTAGTCATCGGCGGATCACTGTTGATAATCTCGCCTGTCTCCGAGACCGTCAAATAATAGGATCGCCCAATTCGGGCACCAATCGTCACGGCGATGTTCTTATCCGGCTCTGGCTGCTCCCAAATGTTGACTCGGTACTTTCCATTGTGATGCTTGGAAACCTCAACGCGGTCCAAACGAGTCGGCTTGCCGATCTTCGCCAACACCTGGGACTTGATTTTCGCCGTGTGGTTTGGCTCCGATGGTTCCATCTTCGCGGGTTCCCCCTTGTTCGAGAGAGTCTTTTTGACTTTTTCCATGATTTCCTCAGATTAAAAAGGCAATGCCAATGATCTAGGCCATTATACCCGGTTTCTTTCCGGTGCGGATGCCCCTAGCTAAATATCCTTGCACGACTCCTGCGGAACACACCCTCTGTGGCGTTCCCTAGACCCCTCTGTGGAGTTCCGTAGGGAAGCACGTCGTCCCTTCAAGGAACACTGCCACAGCACGTTTCCTACCGTCGCGACACGCATCCCAAATTGGCGGACAGTAAAATATAGCTTGGATTTCCTCGCTTCGCGGACTGAGTCGAGTTGCTCTGTGCATCCATTGTTGCTTTTGGTATATTGTCTTCCCTGAATGGTCGCTAAAGACTGAAATTCACCCACACCAAGAGAAATACGACATGAATGAATACGAAGTGACTTTCACCAACGGTGAAGCCGTGGAAATTGAAGCATGGACACCAGAAGCCGCACAGGTCATTGCCCTCGAGGACGCGGAACTTGAGGGACGATCCGACCTATCCGTTGCTAGCGTCAAATTGCTGACGGCCAGGGAAATTGAGCTTTAGCACCTGTCCAAGGAACTCCGCGTTTTGTGGTGCGGCCGTCCCGGCTGCCTGCGCAGGCGGGTCGCGTGCGCCACAAGTTGTTTCTGGACAGGTACTTAGCAGCATTGCGAGGACTCGTCCAGTATTCACTTTTTCCGTGGCCGCACTTTGTAGTTTCCGCGGCCTTCGTCATATTCGAGGTCAATTAACCCCTTGGCCTTGATATCCTCAAGCAAGTCAGAGAAGCTTCCGTAGCCATAGTAGCCCTCGTTGAAGCCTGGATAGATACGACGAATCGCCTGCTTGAGCGTCGAACCCCACAAAGGGTCATAGTCTTGCTCCACGGAATGAGTGACCTCCAATACTCGCTCAACGGCCTCTTGCCTCTTGTCCGCCTCCGTTTTGTCCTTTTTGGGTGTTCTGGAGGTCTTCGTGGCCTTGCGGATCAGATCATCGTAGTAGATAAATTCATCGCTGTTGGCGATGAGCAGGTCGGACGTAGAGCTTTTCACCCCGCAGCCAATGACGCGTCGGTTGTTCTCCTTTAACTTGGAGACCAGCGGCGAAAAATCGCTGTCGCCGGAGAGCAAAGCGAACGTGTCGATGTGCTGTTTGGAGTAGCACAGGTCAAGGGCATCGACGACCATGTGGATGTCGGCACTATTCTTTCCACTCATCTTGCTCTGCGGGATATCGATCATTTCCACGCCCTGGGCATGGAACTCCCGCACCGAGTCCTCGTAGTTCCTCCAATCGCAGTAGGCGCGTTTGTAGACAATGCGGCCCTTTTCCAGCAACCGTTTCAGAACCAACTGAATCTGAAACTTTCCGGCCTTCATCTCCCGAACGCCAATCGCCAAATTTTCAAAATCCACGAATACGGCAATCAACTTCTCTTCAGACATTTGGTCTTCTCCCTACCTTGCGGACCATCCCCTGGCAACTAATATAATCATTTTCGGTCCAGATTACCTGGTCTCCTCTGCAAAATTGCCTAAATTCCGTGGCCCGAGTTTACATTAGCAATCTATTCGTGTAGAATCACGTTTTCGTAACTCGGCCCCGGGTCTTAATCGGGAGCTTGAAAAAGTGGAAATCTGGCCTGCAATTGACCTGCGTGGTGGCAAATGTGTGCGCCTCCAGCAGGGCGACTACGATCGCGAAACGGTTTTCGGCGCGGATGCTGTCGCCATAGCGCAGCGATGGGCCGATCTAGGGGCTAGTCATCTTCACCTCGTCGATCTCGATGGTGCCCGGGACGGTCAGCCACGGAACCTGTCCATCGTCGCATCGATCCTCAAGAAAGTAAACCTGTCGTGTGAGTTGGGCGGCGGCATTCGCAACGAGCAGACGATTCGCGAACTGCTCGACCTGGGCCTTTGTCGCTTGGTGATTGGCACGCTGGCCATCCGGCAGCCCGAATGGTTTCGTAGCGTGTGCCGGCAATTTCCCCGGCGACTTGTCCTGGGAATCGATGCTCGTGACGGAAAAGTGGCAACCCACGGATGGCTTCAGACCAGTGACATGGCAGCGACAGAACTCGCTCGGCAGTTCAGCAACGAGCCGATTGCGGCGATTATATATACAGACATTGCCACCGATGGCATGTTGGCCGGACCGAACGTGGCGGCGATGGCCGAAATGCAAGCGGCGGTCGACCTGCCGGTGGTGGCTTCCGGCGGCGTGACGACCACCGAAGACGTCGCCCGCCTGGCCGCAGCGGCCATGGCCGGATGCATCATCGGCCGGGCTTTGTACGAAGGAACCATTATCTTGCCCGACGCGCTTGCCGCCGCCGGGCCGAACCGACAACCGACAACCGACAACTGAACCTAAGGACTACTTAACTATGGCAAAGATTCCAGTCGCAGACATTCGCAACGTGGCCTTCGGCGGACACGGGGCCGCGGGAAAAACCGCCCTCTTGGACAAGATCCTTTCCATGACGGGTACAATCACGCGTCCGGCCAGCGTTGACGAGGGTACGAGTATATGCGATTTCGACGAGGAAGAGAAGGTGCATCACCACTCGGTCGAGGCGCATGTGGTTCACTTCAACCATGACGGAAAGCGGTTCTATGCGATCGACACCCCCGGCTACCCCGACTTCATCGGGCAGACGATCGGCGCGGTGCATGCCGTCGACACGGTGGTCATCGAGATCAACGCCCAAAGCGGTATTGGCGTGACCACTCGCCGGGTTTTCAATGAGGCGGGCAAGGCGGGCCTGGGCCGATTCATCGCCATCAACAAGATGGATACCGACAACATCGAATTCACCGTGCTTGTGAAAAGCATCCAGGATATGTTCGGTAAGAACTGCCAGCTTCTGAACATTCCCCTAGGCCGGGGTCCTGATTTCCGAGGCGTGGCCAGTACGCTTCGAGTGCCGGAAGATACCCAGGGCGCGCTGATCGATCCCAATGAAATCCACACGGCACTCATCGAATCGATCATTGAGGTCGATGAGGACGTGATGGCTCGCTACTTTGATGGTGCCGAACCGACCGCCGAGGAGCTTGCCCGGCTGATCGTCCACGCCGTTGCCGGTGGCGCGCTGATCCCCATCGTTTGCTGCTCGGCCAAGACGGGCGTGGGCGTGAAAGAACTGCTCGATGCCCTGGTCTTCTGCGGCCTTCCGCCCAGCGCGGTCCACCACACGGCCGTCACTGCCGACGAAAAAGTGGTCGATGTCATGGCCGATCCTGACGGGCCGCTCGTCGCGCAGATTTTCAAAACTCGCATCGACCCCTTCGTGCAGAAGCTGAGCTTCATCCGCATCTACTCGGGCACGCTGAAGAGCAATGAAACGGTGCATGCCGAGGGGATTCGCAAGGGCGTGAAGCTGGGCCAGTTGTTTGAGATCCAGGCCGACAAGACCGAACCGATTGAATCGGCCAGTGCCGGCCAGATCGTCGCCGTAACGAAGATGGAAGACCTCAAGACTGGCATGTCGCTGGGCGACCTACTGCTGCCGCACATTCACTTCCCCTCGCCGATGGTTGGCCTGGCGATCACTTCAAAGGGGCGTGGCGACGAGGCAAAAATCGCCACCGCGTTGCACAAGGTTGAAATGGAAGACCCCACTTTCCACGTGCATGCCGATCCACAGACCAAGGAGATGGTGGCCTACGGCATGAGCGAATTGCACCTGCAAATGCTCCGCGAGCGGCTCAAACGTCGCGACAGGGCCGAAGTCGAGACCAAGGAACCCAAGGTTCCCTATCGCGAAACGATCCAGGCCAACGCCGAGGGCAGTTATCGGCACAGGAAGCAATCGGGCGGACGTGGCCAGTTCGGCGAAGTCCACATCCGCATGTTTCCGCTGCCTAAGGACGTCAAGATTGAGGAGTACTGCGTCAAGTCGCGTTTCCCGTCGATGAAGGAATACCACTACGACGAAGAGAACAACTTCGTCTGGGTTAATTCGGTCGTGGGTGGCACGATTCCAAGCAACTTCCTGCCGGCCATCGAGAAAGGATTCAAGGAGCGCATGGAGCGGGGCGTGATCGCCGGATTCAAGGTGCAGAACGTCGGCGTGGAGGTTCATTTCGGCAAGTATCACGACGTTGATAGCTCGGAACAGGCATTCAAGACGGCTGGCTCGATGGCCTTCCGCAACGTCTTCCAGCAAGCCAAGCCGGGCCTCCTGGAGCCAATCGTCAAAATCGAGATCACGGTGCCCGGCAGCAAGGTGGGCGATATCACCAGCGACATGTCGGGCCGTCGCGGCCGCGTGCTACGGATGGACTCGGCCGGCGGCGACCTGCAGACCGTCGTGGCCGAAGTGCCGCTGGCCGAAGTGATGACCTACGCGCGTGCCCTCTCCAGCATCACCGGCGGCCAAGGCAGCTACTCGCTGGAATACAGCCATCACGACATCGTGCCAGGCAACGTGCAGCAGGAGATTATCGCCAAGGCGCAGATGAAAGAAGAGGAAGAAGAGTAGAAGAACCAAAACGACACCACATACACCCGAAGGACTCGATGTCATACCAATCTGTTGACCAACTACAAAAAGTCCTCACGCAAAAAGTGTTTCACTATGCCAAGGACGCCAAAAAAGCAGCAGGACGCGCTTTGGGTACGCTCGTTGAGATCATTACCTTCTATGCCTTGAAGTCCTGGGTTTTGAACAAAATATTGCAATCGAAAGACCGCTCCCAGAGTTTGCCAACGACGAGATTACCCACAATGTCGAGTACAGTTTGCATCCATCCGTCCACTCGGCCGTGATACCGTTCACACAAGACTCGCTTCCGCTTACGGCCCGTAAGATTCTCAAGAATAATTTACTTTCGCATCTGTGTATTGCCAAAGAGGCTATCAAATCAAACTCCCTCGTGACCAAAGCTTCCATTCTTCGCAACTCATGTACCATTGGTGAGCTGCCAGACCAGTTTGTTAACGCATATCTTGACGAATTCACAAATGGCCACGGCAAATACGCAGTTGTATCGTTGAGGCGACGCCCATTTGCGATTTTTGAGTGCAAGCGAGTTGGCGTTGAGGAGGGAATGAAGAAGGGGCCGCAAACAATCGAGAAGGCAAAACAAGGTGCGTATGTCGCGAGAACCGTTTCGTCTCTTCAAAGAATGCGTTTTTCTGACGGACAAATGGGGGGACTGATTCAAAAAAAAGACGGTACAATCCGATTCGGGGACTACTACGACTTGATGGCGCAAATCATCGCTTCACAAGACCAAGAGTTGCTTTCGCGATTCATTCTCACGGTTGGCGTAGTAAGTAATCACGGTAATTGGTTTACCTCGGAAAATCACAACAAGGAACTAAAAGTTCTTGCGCAATCCTATGATTGGCTGTTGTTCTTGACCGATGCCGGCTTGAGCCAGTTTATTGACGAGTTACTTTTTAATCCTACGAGAGCGTTGTCGCCTGCGAAAGACGCATTTCTTCTCAGCTACACCGGAAAGAAGGGCGTCAACCAATTCACCAAAGTGAAAATTGCACTCTCTGCTGATGTGGCACTCCAGTCCTACTTTCAATCGAACCTCAAAGCAATTGAAGGTTGGTTCAACGTCATCGCGCCTGCGAAAAAATGTCTCTCGGTGCTAAAGAACGAACTTGAGACGCTGAAGAATAAGAAATGGGAGGAGATTCACGGATGACTGCCGGACGTACCCTCAACACGCTAAGCCAAGAATGGGGAACACCTGAAATATATGTCAATGCCGTTCGCGAATTCTTCGGAGGTGACATACAGCTTGATCCCTGCTCAAACGAATATTCGATAGTTCATGCGAGAACAGAGTATTGCCTTCCTGGTCGGGACGGACTTCACGAGACTTGGAACTTTGCAACGATCTATGTCAATCCGCCTTACGGAATTGACAAGCGACGCCACACCTCAATTAAGCATTGGTTGTCCAAGTGTTCAATGGCTCATGCCGACTACCAATCAGAAGTCCTTGCTCTCGTACCCGTGGCAACGAATACTGGCCATTGGAAGAAATTTGTATTTGGCAATGCATGCGGAATCTGTTTCCTCTACGATACCCGCCTTAAATTCCTCGTCAATGGCGAGAATGGCGGGAAGGGTGCTCCAATGTCTTGTGCGATGATCTACTGGGGGGGGGGCTATGACAAATTTTTGTCGGTCTTTCGGAAGTTCGGTGCCGTTGTGGATCTGCGCCCATTAAAAGGGCAACGGTTCGGTGGATCACGCGACAATGGGCAACATGAATTCACATTCGACGGCGATCCAAGTGTCATAGTGTAGAAACTCTTGAATATCTCGTCGGCCTATTCGGCGAGATACTCGGCATCTCACAGCCCCACATCTACTTTACTATGCGCCACACCGAGGATATACTGGGCATTGTTTTCAGGGATCGTCCCTGACGAACGTCCTTCGTATCATCAAGCCCAGGCCAAAAACGCGATGCTCCCCTGGCGTCTTAACCAACCCCACGAGAACCTACAAATGAACGTGAAATTCATCGGCACCATGCTGGTTACTTGGCTAGTAATGGTGCAAGCGGCCGTTGCGGCCGAACAGAAAACCTATCCATTCTTTCCCTTCTGTATCGACTGGCACGACGCTAAGCACCGATCGTACAAGGAGCAGGCCGAGATGCTCAAGGAACTGGGCTATGATGGCGTCGGCCACATTTTTCTCGACGGCGTGGCCGAGCGGCTGAAAACGGTCGATGCGGCCGGCCTGACGTTGTATCAAATCACCATGACCGTCGATGTCGCGCCGGGCAAGCGGCCCTATGAGGCCCGCTTCAAGGACGTCTTGAAGCTCGTGAAGGGAAGGAACATGCAGTTCGCACTCTTGGTCAACGGTGCGACGCCATCGGATCCGACGGTTGATCCCCGCGCGGTAACGATTTTACGCGAGATGTCCGATCTGGCGCGAGAATCTGGTTCGCAGTTGCTGCTCTATCCACATCAAAGCTCGTGGATCGAACGGATCGAGGACTCCGTGCGGGTGGCCGAGAAGGTCGATCGTCCGAACGTCGGCGTGATGTTCAATCTCTGTCACTGGCTGCGAGTGGACAAGCAACGCGACTACAAGCCCTTACTGAAGCGGGCCATGCCGCGACTGTGGGCCGTTTCCATCAACGGTGCCGATCCACAGGACAATAAGCCCGGCTGGGGTCATTACATTCAACCCCTGGACAAAGGCTCATTTGACGTTGGCTCTCTGCTGGCAACGCTCAAGGAGTTGGGTTACAAAGGTCCCATCGGCCTGCAATGTTTCGGCATTGGGGGCGATACTCGCGAACACCTGGCGCGCTCGATGACCGCATGGCGCAAGCTGAGCGCGCCGCTGACTGCGGACAAGTAGAAGGGGTGCTTCGGCGGATGTGGTGGAATGGCAACGAAGGGGCCTTGATCATAACCTTGCCAACTGCTAGCGGTGACAGCGGGTTGTAGGGTGCGTGGAGCGAACTCCTCGGCACTCACTCTACACCTTGCGAATCACCAAGCGGATGTCGTTCATCCAGTTGAAGTTCCAGACGCGCATTGCAGCCCGCATGGCGGCCAACTTGAGCGAAAACAGCAGGCCCGCGCGGCCTTCACGGCGGCGGCTGACGGCGTAGTGCTCGACGTCGGCAAAGCCGCGATACCGCGACAAAACCTCCAAATCCCCCAGGCGTCGCAGGATCCGCATGAGACGGAAGTAAGAAAGGTAGTAGTGCAGCCCCACGGTTTGAAAACCGAATCCCGGCTCGCTCGTGGGCACGTCGCGGCGAAGCCAGCGGGCCAAACGGATTTTCAGCGGCCGCGGCAGCCAGTGGACAAAATAGAGGCCCGTGTCGTGCTGATCGCAAATGGCAAGCTGATTTGGCGTGTCCAGCCAAAGTAATCCACCCGGACGGCAAAGTCGCCACATCTCGGCCAGCAGTGCTGGTTGTTGATCGGGCGGAAGATGCTCCAGCACCTGCGAACAGCTCACTAGATCGAAATAGCCAGCGGTCCATGGCGTCGATACGGCATCCATCGTGGCCGTCTGAAACGACGTGCCATAGCGGGCGGCCAACTCGGCAGAAAGATGCAATGCCTCACCGTCGAGGTCGATGGCCGTGACCTCGGCACCGCAAAGCGAGTAGGCAATCGCCTCGGCCCCCAGCCAACTGCCCATCACCAGCACGCGGCAGCCCTGCGGCGGCATCCAGTGGCTGAGACATTCGACCAGTCTCAACTCCCGTACCACGGCCTTGCGATGCTTGGCCCACTGCCGCTCAAAGTCGAATGCCCAATATCCCGAAGCTGCGGCAAACTGAGTGCCGTGGAAAAAATAGTCGTAAATCCGCCGCTTCCAATCGGCGGTATAGATGTCGTCAACGTGGGGAAGAGTCGGTAGCATTTGCTCTGTTTCTGCCCACTTTTGGTGGGGCATGTTTCACTCGTCCCACCTAAAAAACCGGAAGAGCCAAAAGGGCTCTCCGCCGGGTTTGCGGATAATTGTGGTGCGGGCGTCCCGCCTGCCCAAGATGTTGTGGTTGAACCAAGCAGGCGAGACGCCCGCACCACAAACTTGGCGGAGAGCCGTCAAAAGTTATCAACCTGCTGAATTCACTGCGCAATTATACCCCCTTGGTCACAGGTAGCCAACCAATCAAAAAAAGGGCCCTTCCGGCTGGGTGCGGAATGCGAATAATTGTGGATCATCACAATTTTGCCGTTGCTCTAACATGCCCACTATGATTATCATCTCCCGCAATCAAAAAAATCACTCGGGCGAAGGGAGTTGCCCATGGCGGAACAATCGTATACAGTTGTCATTTTTCGTGCTCTGGTGATGTCAATCTGCCTGATCCTCATACCGGTGGCGGCTTTCTGTGGAAGTTCGTTTCCAGGGGTGGTAAAAGCAATCCAGAGTGGACGCTGGCCGACACTTGCGGATTTTCGTGGCACTCCAGGACCGCTATTCGTCCAGCCTACGGAGGCACCTCGGTTCCTGCCGTCGCAAACGACCGGGTTGCCTCAAACCGATCCCAAGATTCTGGCATCCGGCCCGATCGGTTATCGTCCCGCGTCGCAGGGCGAAATGATGCGTTCGCAGGTAGTCGCTGCGAGCTACACTGCCCCAGCCACCCCCCCAAACGACGCAAATTTATCGACAAGTTTTCCCCAAAGCAAAGATTTTGGCATCGCACCTAACCAAAGTCTTTCTCGGGTTCCGGCTGGAACGGACAATCTTCTTCCGTTGGAACACCACGGGACAACGGGGCATCCTGACACTTTGGCCTCCCGGGGCGGACTTGCAAGCAGTTTGTCTCCTAGCGATCAGTTCAAGTATGTCCAGGATCGGCTTCGCCAGTTGGGCGCAACTTATTATGTACTTGAGACTTGTGGTGATGAGAAACGCGATTTCCGATTCTACTGCCGAATGTCCCTAGGCGGAAATCCACGGGTCACCAAACCCTTCTGGTGCTTCGATAGAGATCCCCTGAAGGCGATGACTTTAGTTCTGAAGCAGGTCGAGGACTGGCAAACTGGGGGTGGATAAGGGGAGAATTTCTCTTTCTCTTCTATTTTCTTGCCCGGGGGCCTTGTCGAGACACGTTCTACATGGTATTTCTTGTTTTCTGTGACACTTGGCCGATGTTTGAAGAGCGTTGCCTTACGATATCGACAGCCGGATTGCTGGTTGGAGCGAAGCGTGCGGGTTGCGCATCCAGGCTTGGGCAGGGCTCAGGAATCACAACAACCAGACGAGGGGGGAGATGGTTTTCGGCCAATTCGTACTGCGCGACTAGAATCGATTCTGTTTTTGAGCCGCGATCCGCTGGGAAGCCGAAAATTGGCTCAACTGGCTGGCTTGTCAGATGGCACAAAAGCGCGTACACTTGTCCGAGCCTTGAATCGGCGTTATGATTCTGAGGGAAGTGCGTTTCGGGTGGAGGAAGTTGCCGGCGGATTTCAACTATTGACGCGTCCCAAGTACGCTCCATGGCTCCGTCGGCTGCATTCCATACCCCTGGAGGTGCGGCTTTCGGCCCCGGCCCTGGAAACCTTGGCGGTTGTCGCCTATCGACAACCCGTTTTGCGGGCTGAAATCGAAGCGATTCGTGGTGTACAATGTGGAGAAGTCCTTCGCCAACTCATCGAACGCGACCTAGCGCGAATCGTAGGTCGGTCTGAGGAATTAGGGCGTCCTTTACTGTATGGGACAACTAGGCAGTTTTTGCAGGTTTTCGGGCTACGGCACTTAGAGGATTTACCTCAGCCCGAGTTTTTGCCGATTACGAAACTTATCGAGGATTCGGGCGAACCGGTCGCCAATTCTCCCACGCAGGATTTGCAACAACTTCATCAATTTCGCGAGATGCAAGAGGAGACTGACATGAGTATTACAATCGACAGGAAAACCACACCAGAAAGCTTCGGCACGGTCTCAGTGACGCCCGAGCGGCCCTTCACCATGACTTCGACGGTCTATGCCGCCAAGTCGCCCGAGGAGGACGACGAAGACGACGATGAGGACGACGAAGAACTAGACGATGAGGACGACGACGAGCCTTGGGAAGAGGTCGACGACGACGATGATGAAGACGAAGACTGGGAAGACGAAGACGATTTGGAAGATGACGATGACGATTGGGACGACGATGACGAAGACGAAGAAGAAGAAGAAGAAGTCGTCGAGTAATCTCGCTTCCGGTCGTTGACTCAGTCCCCCAGTTGAAACAATCGCGTCAAGGCGTCCAGTAATCCATGCGGGACGCCTTCTCGTGGTTCGTCGCGCAATGATTCCGGCGGTGGGTGCAGCAATTTATTCACCAGACGGTCGAACGACTGGCGAATTTCGTCCTGTGCGCGCTGTTCCAAATTTGGTAGACGTCCGAGCATTCGCCAATAACCGGATCAAAATCGCGAGGCACGGCCAGATCGAGAACGAACGGGTATCTTTGCCCCCTCGCGGCCTGAATGGGGCGAAAGTCTTCGAGGGTACTGAGTCGGAACGATTCGGGAAGTCGTTCTGATCCTTTTTCTCTTGCGCCAATTCGATTTCGACAAACACACTACCCTGTATGCATGGCGATCCGGGTGACCGATCCGGGCTGACAACGCCATGCTCGGCTGCAAAAATAAATGAGAATGGATTCCTGCACCTCGGCGGTGCATGTGGCTCCGTTTCCACTTCCAGCTCATCGAACCGGACGGGCGGGAAGTGGACCCCACCGCAGGTCACCAGGGTGTGGATGTGGGGATGGCCAATGCAGGGGTTCCGTGGGTCTGGATCGCGGCGACCATGCCCGGCAGCACGTCGAGCAAATTTCGCCGCTTGGCACAAGCACCTTTTCTTCCTCCTCCGAAGCATGAATTGATTCTCTCGCCAGCGATTCTATAATGGAGGGGAGGAGTTTTCATGACTTATATCTTTCCGCCTGTTGCTCGCCTGCAATCTACCCCCCATCTATTGGGGATTGTCCTACTGGTGTTCTTCGCCGGGTGCTGTCGTTTTGCCGTTGCCGCCCCAGAGCAAAAGCCGGGGCAGCCCGCCGCCGCAGCCGATGGCCCCGCGCAAGAAGAGAAAGAACGTCCCCGCCGGCAGGGGCAGTGGATCCGCGTTCCTCTGCCGATCGATAACAGCATTGTTCTGCGAGTGAAGCAATCGATCCAACGGACTCTGGGTGCCGCCCACGACGAGCGGCCCGTCTTCGTGCTTGAATTTATCGTGCCTGAAGGGGCCGCCGACGCCGGCCAGGGCACGCAGTTTGGACGCGCCTACGAGCTGGCCCGCTTTCTCACGAGCGATGAGCTTAACGGGGCCAGCACGGTTGCCTACATTCCCAAGGTTCTCAAGGGTCATGCCGTGATGGTGGCCATGGCTTGTGAGCAGATCATCATGAGTTCAACGGCCACGATGGGCGACGCAGGCGCCGACGAAAAAGTGATCAACAACACCCTGCTCGCGGCCTATGAAGAGATCGCCCGCAGTCGTCACACGGTGCCACCCGAGATTGCCTTGGGGATGCTCGACAAGGCACGGCAGGTACTCAAGGTGAAAACCGAACTTGACGTGCAATTTGTCACCCCCAGCCAGTTGCCGGAGATCACCAAAAACCATCGCCTGCTTTCGCCACCTGAAACGATCAAGCGGCCGGGCGAGGTGTGGCAGTTCACCGGCATCGAGGGCCGTGACTGGGGAATCGCTAAGTTCCTGGCCGACGAACGTCGCGACGTGATCCGCCAGATGCAGCTTTCGCCCGGTACGGACGAAGGGGACCCCTCGGGCGGCAACTCCTGGCGGCCGATCCGCGTCGAGATCAAAGGCCCGATCAAAGCCAGCCAGATCGACGGCATTGAACGGCTCATCGACGAAGAGCGGCGCAAGGGTGCGAATTTTGTCTGCCTCTGGATCGATAGCCCCGGTGGTGCTCCTTTGGAAAGCAAGCGGCTGGCCGACTACCTCATTGAACTTCCGCGTGAAGAAATCCGTACCGTCGCCTACATTCCCAACGAAGCCCGCGCCGATGCCGCCCTGGTGGCCCTGGCCTGCGATCAGATCATCATGCACCCCCGGGCGATCCTGGGCGGACCGGGACTCTACCAAATGACACCCGATGAGATCCGCCGCAACCGGCTCATGCTCCGCGATTCCCTGGCTCGTCACAAGTCTCGCTCCTGGTCGTTGTGGGCAGCCATGTTCGACTCGGGACTAAACGTCTACCGCTGCCAGCGGTTGGGCGATGTGGAGTACTTTAGCGAAGAGGAACTGTCCAGCCGCCAGCCCTTGCGCGAGAAAGGCGAGAAAGGCATGCCCTGGGAAAAAGGTGATCGCGTGACAACGCCTGGGCAGGTACTTTCGCTGAGTGGTGAAAAGGCCCAGGAGTTCGGTCTGGCCACGCGAGTGGTCGAGAATTTCACCCAGTTCAAGCAGAACTACGGCATGGAAAATGACCCGACCCTGGTCGAGCCTGGCTGGGTCGATCACCTGGCCCGCTTCCTTAGCCGGCCGGAGATGGTCGCGATGTTGATCTTCCTTGGCGGGCTGGGCATCTATATTGAACTCCACGCGCCCGGCCTCGGTGTCGGGGCCTTTATCGCCGTAGTCGCCTTCGCCCTATTTTTCTGGAGCCACTTCCTCGAAGGGACTGCGGGCTGGCTTGAAGTGACGCTCTTCGTCACGGGCTGCATCTGCCTGCTGACGGAGATCTTTGTTCTGCCCGGCTTCATGATCTTTGGCCTTGGCGGCGGGGCCTTGATCTTGACTTCAGTCGTTCTGGCCAGCCAGACGTTTTTTATCCCTCGGAACGAATACCAGTTGGATCGCTTGCAAAACTTGCTCCTCACGCTGACGCTCTCCGTGGGCGGTCTGATCGGCGTGATCTGTGTGCTGAACCATTGGCTGCCGCGCTCGCCGGTATTGCGGCACGTATTCCTCGCGCCGCCGGAAGGTGAAGAGGCCGAGATCATCAGCCGTCGCGAGATGCTGGTCGATCTGGATAACCTTGTAGGCACGGTCGGCGTGGCGACCACTCCCTTGGGTCCCAGCGGCAAGGCCCGCTTTGCAAGCCATCTGGTCGATGTGATCTCCACCGGGGACTTCATCTCCCGCGACAGCCAAGTCGTGGTCACGGAAGTACACGGCAACCGTGTCGTCGTGCGATTGGCCGCTAGCGGTGACAGCGGGTTGTAGGGTGCGTGGAGCGAACTGCCCAGGAAATGGTGGGTTGCGCACGAAGTCAAGACGCTGAAAGCACTTACCGCTGTTCCAGATCCGTTCGCGTAACGCACCGTTCGATGCTCCACCCAACCTACGGCGAGGCGGGTTGTTATTGGATCCTTGACCTCAACCAGCCTTGGCTTGGCGGACTTCCTCTTCCTGCTCCTCGACCGGATGGATACGGAGCGTGGCACCTGGCGGCATGCGCCGCTCGGGTACGATACCCCGCTTGGACGACGTCAGGAATGGCAAGAACTCGGCAGCCGCTCCGTCGTTAAATTGCTGCTGAAGCTGTGCGAGAATCTCCTTCCACATCAGGCCGCTACGGTAGATCACCCGATAGGCATCCTTCAACCGCGCAATCGACTTTGGATCGTGGCCGGCTCGCTTCAGCCCAACCTGGTTCAATCCCACCACATAGCCGCTCTGGCCGTCGATCGTCACGAACGGAGGCACGTCGCGTGAGATGTGGGCCAAGCCGCCGACCATCGCCAAGGTTCCCACGCGACAGAACTGGTGTACTCCCGCGCCGCCGGATAGAAATGCCCGCGATCCGACGGTCACGTGGCCGGCCAGCATGACGTTGTTGGTTAGAATCACATGATCGCCTAAGTGACAATCGTGCGCGACGTGTGCGTTGCACATCAGCAGGCAATAATCGCCGATCACCGTATTGTGGTCCGTCTGCATGGCCTTATGGATCGTGACGTTCTCGCGAATCGAGTTGCCCGATCCGATAATTACCCGGCCAACCTGCTCAGGCACGTTGGTATGTTGGGGGATGCCGCCGACCACCGCCCCCTCGAATATATGATTCTTTTCACCCAATTTGGTTCCACTCTTAAGGGTGACATGGCTTTCCAGGATGCACTGGGAGCCGATCGTCACATCATTCTCGACAACGCAGAAGGGTCCAATTTGAACACCTTCGCCAAGTTTTGCCGAGGGAGCAATCGATGCCAACGGATGAATACGCATAACTTGTACCTTGAAGCAGTATAGAGGAGTTTTTTTGAGCGATTGGCGATCCCGCCGCACACAAGCTTGGGTCTGACTGTTTTTATCGGCAGAGAAAGCCCGCAGGTTTGCTGGATTATGACAGGTGGAGCAAATTTGCCATCTTTTCCACTTGGAACACCACGAAAGGAGGGGGTTGCAAAATGAAAAAATGGCGTGTAAAATGTCGCAAGGCCTTAGATAGCTTGTCTTTGCGATTATTCGTCATTTGTCATGACTCGCGAAACCGCAAGTGACGACCGACTTTGTCATTCATCGTTAGTGCCTCCTCATTTTCGCCGTTCCCCCTGTTCCTGTTCACGGGTGCTCGGTAAACTAAAATGGATGGTCTTACTTCTGCGAATCTTACTTACCTATCATTTCCATGTCAACGCACGAAAATTTATACGACGAAGCTATTGAACTGCAACAAGCCGGCAAATTGGACGAGGCGGTGGCTCGGCTGGAATCGCTGGCCCAGAGTCAGCCGGATTTTGCCCTGGCCCATGCGGCACTGAGCGCTTTCTATAGTAAACAAGGCCGTCATGGAGATGCCGTGGAGCAGGCTCAGTTGGTATGCGAACTCGATGCCGACGACCCGTTCAGCTTTATGGCCAAGAGCCTTGTCTGCCAGCGGGCCGGCATGACTCACGAGGCGGAAGAAGCCATGTCCGAGGCCATGAATCGCCAATGGGCCTCGCAGCGAGCCCGATAAAAAAGCGGCCGCATTAACGGACCCGGCAGGGCAGAATGACCATGGGGAACCCGGCCCACTGCAACCGTCGCTGCAAGGAGAATGCCGTCTGGTTATGCAGGAGCCGATCAACCCAGGTCTCTTTGTGAAAGACGAGCTGTCCGGCAAAGAATGTTGCCTTGGGGAATAACTGGCTCACTTCCATGCAGACCTTCTCCAGTTCATCGACGGCATCGGTGCCGATGGACGAATAGGAGACCGCCGGCATGCCAAGGCTACGAGCCAAAGCGACGTACTTCTGCAAGTTCACCTCGGTATACTCGCGGAGGGCCTCGACGGCTCCACTGCCTTTGAAGTTACCCGAATCGACCACGCCCACCGAGACGAAAACAAAATTAACGAAATGCCCCGGCGCGAAGCGGATGCTATTGAGCATGGTATGCACGCCCAGGCCGCTGTAGCCGCCCACGAGGATCACGGCGGTCGGTTTGGCCGGATCGGTGGGTGCCTCGTTGGGCATCGGCAGGGCAACGAGTTTGGTGAGCGTTTCGTCGAGCTTCTTTAGCTTTTCGCCCACGCCACGATAGTATCCGTGGATCAGGAAGGCAATAATCACTAGGCCGCCGGTCACGGCCACGGTCAGCCATCCGCCCACGAAGAACTTCATGCAGACATTGGTCAACAAAATCCCCACGCAGACCACCGTGCCGAAGCTAAACAGCGCCAGTCGCCGCCGCCAGAGGGGATTCTCTCGCCGCAGTTCCCACCAGTGACGGCACATGCCGATCATCGAGAGCGAGAAGGTCACAAAGACGTTAATCGAGTAGAACAGCACCAGCATGGTGACGTTGCCCGCCGTATACCATAAGGCCGCCAAGGCTGCCAGGCCCATCAGCAAGATGCCGTTGTGCGTGGCGAGGCGTTCCGAGAGATTAGCGAACCAGCGGGGCATCCAGGAGTCGTGGGCCATGTAGCCCAGCACCCGCGGACCGTCGATGAAGCCGGCCTGGGCTCCTACGAACAACAGTGTGCCTTCACTGAGCAAGGTCAAGAGCCAAAAGGTTCCTCCGAGCCAACCGGGCATGCCGGTCGCATCAACGAACTTCTGCGTCAGCATGGCATTCATCGTTTCCGTGCCGCCCTCTTGTGGCTCGATATGCAGGAGCAGATAGGCGACGATCAACCCGCCGGCCGTGAAAGCCAGCGACCAAGCCATATAGCGCATCGTCCGCTTGGCGGTGGCCACGCGGGGTTCGCGCATCACCGGCATGCTGTTGGAAACGGCCTCCAAACCGGTATATGTGCCCGAACCCATCGAATAGGCGTAGAGAAAGATTCCCAGTATCCCCAAAATTCCGACATTGGGGTTGGTCGCGTTTTCATGCAACCCCGTCGCCACTTGGTGGGCCACTTCGCCGGCCGCCGAGAGATGCAGCCCGATGGAACCGAAGATCAGGATCGTGTGTGTGATGAGGAAGAGGATGAAGATCGGCATCAGGATCTGCACCGATTCCTTCACCCCGCGAAGGTTGAGAACGATGAGAGCAAGGATGGCGAAAAATTCGGAAGGGAGCTTCCAGGAGGCCCATTCCGGGCCGACGAGGCTAAACACGGCATCGCCGGCGGCCGCGATCGAGACGGTAATCGTCAGGACGTAGTCTACCAGTAGGGCACAACCGGAAACCACTCCGAAGCGTTTTCCCAACAGCTTCGAGGCGACGAGATATCCGCCACCGCCGCTGGGAAACTCTTCGATAATATGGCTATAGCACGCCGCGATGATAAAGACCGTGGCGGCGATCGACAAGCCCAGGAACACCGCTAGGTAATAGTGTCCCTTGAGGTGGCCGAACGACTCCGAAGGACCATAGCATGACGACGACAAACCATCGGCCCCTAGCCCCACCCAGGCCAGAAAGGCCACCAACGACACGCTATGGAACAACGATTGGTCGGCCAGATCGCGCGGCTTGCCGATAAGCAAACCCTTGGCGACATTCCAGAAACGGCCTTTACTCTCCGGCAGCGATTCTCCCTCGGAGACCACGCCGACGCGTTTTTCTTCTTCCAGCAATGCCTCAACATTGGCACCGGAATCGGGTCCGTTCAAAGCAGCACGGTTCGCAGACAACGGCTTATCGGAATTAGGGGAAGTGCCTGCTGAAGAATCGTCTGAAGTGGGAGTCACAGTTGTGCCAAGGGGTACGCCAGAATTAAGAAAATTCCCCCAGCGCGCGGCTAGGGGAACACAAAAACTAGATACACTTTTCCGTCCGACAACGACCTTGTAAAGGCCGTTCCTTCGATTAAATTGCTCGTTCCTGCACGTTATTGGCACACGTGTAGCCTTCATTCTACCATGGCACCCCTTGATTTGACAACCCCGGGTGGAAACCCTAGAGAATTGCATGTTCCACTTCGCAGAACGGAATTTATTCCGTTGTTTTGTTTTTTGCAGGTAAACGGAATGAATTCCGTTTTACGGAGGTCATTTGCTGGGCAGGCTGCTCCCAAACTCGTTGACAGGCACAATCAGTGCCTTGCCGGTGGAACCAATTAGGATGTTGAAGCCGTGCCAGAAGGGACTGGTCGCCTTGCCGCCATCGGCCTTGATGGGAATGGAGCGGGGTGCCCGATCTTCTTCGTAGATAGTCACCTCCGCTTGGGCTTGCGTGGCGAGGACCTTGCTCTGCGGCTCGTCGGAATGGGTCGAATCCTCAACCCAGAAGGCGTAACGACCGGCGGGCGGTCGTTTCAAGGTGATGGTCTCCGGCCCTTCGCCTTCTTTACTATCGGCGTCGAGCGTGACGGCCCCGTTCGCGGCCACCCGTTCCTGAAAATAGACGTGGCTTCCACCGACCTCTCCGTAGAGATGGGCATCCAGGTCGCGAGGCTTTTTGCCCCAGGTGAGTACCAACCGTATCTCTCCGGCCGCCAGTCGTGGGTTCAGTACCGTGCGGATCGGTTCAAGCGGCACGTCAGCCCGGATCTCCTTCTCGATGCGGCGCGTTGAAAAATCGTTTTCTGCGATCTCGATGGTGGCGTGTCCGGCGTGAACGTCCTCGACACGATAGTGCCCCGTCGCATCGACCACGGCCGTGCGCGTCACATCGCCCACGCGGACGGTGACCACGGCACCCGGGACGGCCTTTTTGTTGATCGCGTTGACAGCCTCGCCCACCAGAACGACGCCGCGTTCCAGCGGCACGGTGACACTGGCTCGCGGCGACGGTGCAGTGGCCGACACCTGCTTTTCACAGTAGCCACGGGCCGTCGCAGCCACGGGCACGGTGCCGGCGGGAATATCACTAAAGACCGCGCGGCCGTTGGCGTCAGCCGTCTCGGTCTTCGATAGGCCCGGCAGCGCGATCCGCGCGCCGGCGACGGGTGCCTTCGTGTGAGCGTCAATCGCGGTCACGGTCAACTGGGTCTGCGGTTTCAAACGTACGGTCGCACGGTTCTCACCAGCATTGAGCCGCTGGGCGACTTGTCCCGGCGGGAAGTTCGGCGCAGTAACAACCACTTCAGCATCGCTGGCGGGGACTCCCGCCGCCTTGTACTCTCCGCTGCCATCGGTCTGGCCTCGCTGCTCCAGGCCGGCAGCGCGGACGAGTACCTTAGTGCCGGGAACAGGCCGGTTGTCGAGGTCGTTAACGACCTGCACCGACAGATCGGCCGCCCCAATCAAGGGAATCTCCAACGGGGTCGGCCCCGACGGCAGTTCCTTGGTGCCCCCTCGTACCCGATAGCCGGCCGCCGCGATCTCGATCGCCGCCGGCCCAGGACGAAGGCCGCGGACTTGGCAGACACCTTTGTCGTCAGTGACGGGCTTTTCCATACGGCCTGCAATGGCCACGGTGGCACCGGCGATTGGCATCTTTCGGTCCAATGCCGCGAACACATGCACATCCAGGACCGCCTCGCGCGCCAGAGGCACCGCGATGGCCGCTTCGGGCGACTCGGCCGTCGTCTCCAACTGCTCCGGACAGAACCCATTGGCCGTGACCTCCAGCTTCAACCGTTGCGCCGGAACTTTTGTGAAGACCGCCTGCCCACTGGCATCGGTTTTCTGGCTGCGTGCCGGCGATGTAACCCGAACTTCCGCCTCGGCGACGGGGTGCTTGCCGTCGGCTTTGTCGACGACGGTCACGGTCAGCGTAGCCTGACGGCCCAAGACCATATCGATAACATTTTTGCCAGGTTCGATGGCGCGAGATTCCTGCCACTCGCCACAGTCGGCTGCTACAACCTCAATCTTCTGGTGACCAGCCGGGATTCCCGTGAACTGGTAGGCACCCTGGGCATCGGTCTTTACCGGATGCCGAAAGTCGGCGATGCGGACATCCGCATTGGCGACCGCGTGGCCTGCGCCGTCGGTTACCTTGCCCGCCAGTTCGGAGTTTCCGCGGAGCAAGACGTCGCCCAGAGGGTTGTTCGGCCCTGGGACAAGGTCACGGGCGATCGCTTCCGCAGTGAAGCCCGGGGCCTCGACAACGAACTTTGCGCCTTGGCCACTGCGCACTCCTTCCAAGACAAAGGAACCGTCTTCGGCGGTCGAAGCAACCAGCGGAGAGTTTTCGATGCGGACTTTCGCACTGACCACAGGCCGCGAGGGGTCGCTCGCATCCGTCATCACGCGGCCGCGAACGGTCGCCGCGCCTGTCAGGGCAATGGGTTCCTGGGCCGTTTCACGACCGCGCTGGACTTCGGCTGGCAGAAAACCCTCCGCGGTGACTGCCAACGGCACCTGCGTCAGGTGGGGTGGCGGCCCGGCGATGGTGAATCGGCCTTCGCCGTCGGTGGCGGCACCGAGCGTCGTGCCCTGGATTTTGACCCTTGCCCCAGATACCGGAACAGACCGACCCGCGCTGGTCCAGACCACCGTACCCGAAAAACCCTCGCCGCTGGCTAGCTGGAAGTCCTTGGACAGGCTCTCGCCGGCCTTCAACTCGACCTCAACCTGCGTCGAACGATATCCCGCGGGCGGTTCGACCGCCAGCTTCACCGAGCCGGGAGGAATCCCTTGGAGTTGGTACTTTCCGTCGGTGTCGGTCTTGGTGGTGAGTGCTGAATCCTGAATGGCGACGGTCGCCCCGGCGATCGGACGCGGCGGAGTGCAAACCGGATCCACAACGGTCCCGACGATGCCCGACGATCCTGCTAGGCTGACATCCTGGGCAGCCTCCTGATCGGGCGGCAGATCGACTTCAATCTGCTGGGCGACAAAACCATCGGCTTCGACCTCGAGCCGCGCACGGCGGCCGGATAGATTCTCCAAGCGGAACCGGCCTTGTCCGTCACTAACCGCCAACTCCGGCATTTTCGCAATGCGGACCCTCGCGCCCGCGACAGGCCGATCTTTGAATCCGTCGCAAACGATCCGGCCCGCCAGCTTCGAGCTGCCTATAAGCTTGACCAATACGTTACTGGACTGCCGCGACCAGTTCACCGCCTCCGAACGATAGCCGGCCATCTCGACCTGGAGTTTCGCGCTCGCGTCTTGGAGGCCGGGGAACCGGAAGCTGCCGTCAGGGCCAGTCAGTACGGTGCTATTGCCAGCCGCCGCGATTCGGACCTTGGCCTCGCCCAGGGGTTGGCCCGTTGCGGCATCCACCACTTTGCCTTGCGGGAACACGCCTCCGCTCAGGGAGACGTCCACCTGGGTCTCCGTGCCGCGGCGCATCTCGGCCGCCATCGTTTTTGCATCGTAGCGCGGAGCGATGACAC
>Ga0194057_10000138_pt1 | contig 34430 bp, 23 predicted proteins | sample SepL4415m_MetaG_FD_155474 | JGI IMG/M metagenome (GOLD analysis project Ga0194057, IMG submission 155474) | Anoxic zone freshwater microbial communities from boreal shield lake in IISD Experimental Lakes Area, Ontario, Canada - Sep2016-L442-15m | ecosystem: Environmental > Aquatic > Freshwater... | reverse complement strand
GTATTCCGGAGACTTCCGGGGCCACGGTCGTAAGGCGCGTGCATTCGAAGAGTTCCTCGTTGATGCGCCTTCCGACGTCGACGTGTTGTTAATGGAGGGCACCAATCTGCGTGCCGACGATGGGGGCGCTGAATCGCAAGTCACTGAGAGCGTCGTTGAGACCGAACTCGCACAAACGCTGACCGACACTGACGGCCTGGTGGTGGTGCTGTGTTCCGCGCAGAACATCGATCGACTCGTCACCGTCTATAGGGCTGCGTTGCGTGCTGAACGCAATCTTGCTGTCGATCTGTATACGGCCGAGGTGGCTGCGGCAACGGGGCGCGACACCATTCCACAAGTGAATCCGCAGTGGCCACGCGTCTCGGCGTACCTACCGCTGACGCAGCGGGTACGAGTGAAGCAGGCCGAGGAGTTCACTCGCACCGAAGCGGTGAAGGGTCGGCGCATCTTCGACGAGCAGTTAGTTGACGAACCTGGACAGTGGGTGTTGTTCGGAGCATTCCAGGCGCAGGTGGCTCGGATGCTGAGCTCGGGGCAGCTTGCTGGCGGTGCGGTCGTGTGGTCAATGTGGGACGGGTATCTCAAAGATGCGCGAGGACAACGATTTGTCGCCTCGCTTGAAGCGGCGGGAGTTCCGTTGATTCATCACCACACATCCGGGCACGCATCAGTTGATGACCTCAAACGTTTCGTTGAGGCTGTCGATCCGGCGGTGGTGGTTCCGATTCACACCGAAGCGCCGCAGCAGTTTGAGTCAGCGTTTGGTTCTCGCGTTGTGCAGCGTGACGATGGGGAGTGGTGGTGCGTGTGAACACATTTCCTTTCGAGACGGGCACTTTTGGGTCACACTGCTAGACGGAATGCTTTCGCGCCCTCGGAGTGGTGCGGGAACCAACATGTGAGACAGGGGAACTGACGTGGCCGTTGATGCAGTCGAGCGTGCGCGCTTCAACAGGGAAGACGCGCCGAAACTGGCCGACCAGGTTGGAGTGCCGGCACCTTTCAAGGGGGAGTCTAAGCAGTTTGCGTACTTCGCTGACGATCATCGATTGGTGCTCGTCGTCAGCGAGCATGTGGGCGACGTAGGTGAGGCACTTGTCTTTGGGCTCGCCGAAAAGAATCGAAATGGCCGCAAAGTGGTTCTGCTGCTTCCAAAGGGGCGCGAGTTTGCTACGCGTCAGCGTGCGCCTTGGCTGGTCGACGAGGTGCGACCGGAGATCTGGACGTATTCAAAGGGACGGGTCACCGAGTGTAAGCAGCTAAGCCCCGAAGAGACGATTGACGCGGTGCTGCAGTGGGCTAACGGTGGCAAGAGGGGCGGGCCGGAAGCCGAGTTGAGAGCTGCCTCAATCACCGTGGATGCCACAGGATTTGAGTCTGCAACTGACCCACTTGTGGAGTGGGCAACGAGCCATACCCGACTGGACCCGGGACACCGACAGGGAGAACGGGCTTGGCACTGCGCTGGGCAGAAGGTGTTGTCATTCATCGTGACCAAGAAGGAACTGCGAGTCTTTGCTGGGATTCACGATGATCAGAAGAACAAGAAGCCCACCCTCGTGCTTCTCAAGGACAGTGTCATCAGCGCGTCTGAGTTGCAGGTAGTGCGGAACAAAGTTGATGAGGGTATACGCCTCAGGCTTGAGGGAAAGTACCTCAAACCGGACGAGCACTGGATGCAGTCAGTGCTTCGCCGGTATCCGATTTTGGTGGGGGTTGAGGACTCTGCGCTGCGAGAAGTTCCGGCTTGGAGGCCAGGCGACAAGGACAAGACCTTCAGGCGAGGATATCTCGACATTGTTGGGCTTGATGGTCACGGAAACATCAGGCTTGTTGAGGCGAAGTTGGCTAAGAGCACCGATCAGATGACTCTCCTTCAAGGCATCGACTATTGCGTTTGGGCGAGCGCATACATTGACGCACTCAGGTCGAAACTGTCGGCGCCGGCCGCCTCGCAATTGCGGCTGCATTATGCGGTCGGCAAGGTTGGAGATAGTCAGCGACTGCTCCCACCTCGTATCTACAATTACCGGTACGCCATTGATACCGACAAGATTCCATTCGTGTTTCACGAAATCGAGGCATGGGATAACGAGGCCCCGGACCCACGGGCGCTCATTAGTTCGAAGGCATTAGCTAAGAATGAGTTACCGAAGGGGATTCAGTCGCCTTCGTAGCAAGAGCCGTTGCGGTGTGTAGCGTCGAGGCGTCACGAGAGAATCGAGCACCAATCCCATTCCGACCACGAATCGAACGTGACGCGAACGTCTGACGGTGATCCTGCGCCGCCGGAACGTCCTTTGCTAATCCCGCAATTCGAGCCCCAATAATGCTGCCGATGCCTTCACCTCAGCCGTGGCACGCGCGTGATCATGAGCGGCTCGACGAACTTCGACGTCAGGATCAAGCGCGAAGCGTGCAAGTTCGTCAACCGTGCAGTTCTCCCGACCTGCGCAGGCAGCGCGCACGATCGGTTGTTTGTCCTTCGCCAACTTCGCTCGGAGTACGTCGGGTAGATCATCGCGGGATACCACCGCTGCTCTCACATACTTGCTTCGCGCACGCGCGAGTTCTTCGATGACATCGGGAGGGGTGTCTGGATGGAGTGCGACGATTACCTGAGGGATTCGTCGAACGTAGTCGCCCGCCCAAATCACCCCGGGGCTGACGCTGCTCGAGTAGTTCTCGCCGTCAGTGCGAAAGGAGCTCGCTGGGGCGTCGGCGAGCGCACGCAGAAGGGGCTCGGTCAGAGGCTCGGAATTGGCAATTGCCCAGCAGACCAGTGGTAAGCGCAACTCGGCCAAGACGAGAAGCTTGGATTCTTCCGTGCAACGACCTGCGCTTACGGCGGATGCGAAGTTCTGGTCAGCTTGTAATGCCGGCAACAGTTTCAAGAGTTCGGGGCTCTGGCTGCGGGTCCACGAGTCGACGACATCATCCATCAGCGGCGAGGTAACCGAGCGGGAGTAGCTGTTCACGAGGTTGAGTGCCGCTTGGTAGGAGAAGAACCCGAGTTCATATCCCCGAATGATTGCGGCCACCTGAACGGCGTGGTACTTGTCCTCGCGCAACACTTCAATATCGTGAGGCGTCAGGTCTTGTGCGAGTACGACCGCCGCCCGCTCGCGTGCTGTGAGTGGCTTGTTCGACTTGGCCTCGGAGGGGGCGTTGGGGTTGCGTGCCACCGCATCGCGTACCGACTTGAGTTTGTCGTTGGCGAGTACCTGAAGCACCGACTCGGGAACACTGCTGTTCTTCGCGAGTGCGACCCTCACTTTCGACTTAGCAACGTGAGCGAGCCGGTCCATTGCTTCGGGGCATTCAGCGACTCTCGAAGATTCAGCCACTGAAATTCGAACCTCGTCGTTTCCCGCCGCCACAATTTCGTCGAGCAATAGTGCAGGGAAACCCGGGTTTTCCAATGCACGCGTCCTAGTGAACTCCGAATTGTTCGTCGCGAGTTGAACCAGATGGGCCACTGATGCGTTGGGATTGCTAGCGACGCTTGCCTTCAAAGTGTCGTCTGCGACAAATGCGGAGAGAACCTCAATTGGGGTACTGGGATTTTCGCCTACTGATTCGCGGACATATAACTTTTTGTCCCTGGCCAGCGCGATTAACGTTGCCGGCGGCGTGTTTGGGTTGCCGGCAACTGTCCACCGAACGTCCGAATCCTTGTCGGTGGACAGTGTGCTGAGGACTTCAGCCGGAGAGTTTGGATTTCGTGCGACACTCATGCGCACCCAGCTGTCGCTATCACGTGCAAGGGCAGCGAGGGCCATCGCAGGTGAGTTGGCATGCCTCGCCACTGCCCTGCGGACATCAATTCCTTCGTCGTCGGCAAGTGCCGTCAGCGCATCGGCCGGTGCATTGGGGTTCTCTGCCACGGCTCGGCGAATGTATAGGGCATCTTCTCTCGCCAGTTGGGCCAGAACCGCAGGTGACGTTTTCGGACTACGAGCCGCGCTCAGCGGGTTCATGATTTCCCCTGTTCTCGTCGTAATTCACTTTATGCCGAGGATCGCGGCCTGGGCGCGAATCTCGTCTGTTGCCTGCGGATGTACTGACGCCGCTGATCGAACTGCGATATCGGGATCGAGTGAAAGTACGGCGAGCAATTCCACGGGACATGCCTCCTGCTCCGCGACGGCTCTTCGCACCAGGGGATCCTTGTCCCGGACAAGAATCGGTAGGGCGTGGAGGTCAGGACGCTGAGCAAGTGCCGCGCGTACATGCTTGCTTCGCGCCTTCCTCAGCAGGATGAGGGTGTCGGCGGAGGTGTTGGGGTGTAATGCCACAAGGATCTGCGGGAAGCGAGTCACTGAGTCGCCGCCCACCTCCCAAGTGACTCCAGAGGCGCGAATCTGGCCCGGAACATCGGGAGCCTGCTCATCCCACACGTACTCCACGTGACTGTGGCTAGGAGCCGTGGCTGCGAGCGCTAACTCTTCAGCGGTGGCGCTGGGGTTGCTCGCCAAATCCCATGCCTTGTGCGTGTCCATCCCCTTGGACCCACGCTTAATGGGCACCTTGCCGGGAGTCTCAGGAATGACGATCCGATACCCAGGCTGGAGTTCGAGAGTTCCAAGCACTGCGCGCAAGGGCTCGCTCAGCGTGGAGTACGCGCGCTCTTGAACCCACGAGATCGTTCGGCCGGATACTGGCAGTCTATTGCGCAAAGAAGCCTCTTCCGATATTTCGGACGCCTTCTTCGTCGCCATTTCGGTGTTCCCCCTCGCTTGTCGTTCCCTCTGCGGATCTTGGCACAGCGTTTCACTCGGAAAGGCACTGTAGACGCGCAGGGCACGCCTACAGTTGGAGTTGTTGGGCGTCAGCGACGGGGACGCGCAGCCGTCGATGGCGAAGCATTCCGGGGGATTCAATGCTCAAAGTGGTACTCATCGTTGTCGCGGTTGTCGTGCTCCTACTGCTGATCGTGGTCATAGCGGTGATGCTGAGCCCCAGCCCGCGGCCACCGGCCGAACGTCCGCCGGACGAGTTCGACAACCCATTTGGTGGGGGGTCTAGTGGCGGGTCTGCTGCGGCTCCATTCATGTGGGATGAGCCGCGGCCGTCATCCGCGCCCGCGAAGGAGGAGCCCGCGCCGACCCGTTCTACGCCTCCACCCGAGCGACGAGACACGGTGCACCTCACGCCCGACGGTGACTTCGAGGAATCACCCGAACTTGAGCGCACTCCCGTTGCTTGCTCGGCCTTCGCTCCTGCGACATCGGAAGCAGGGAAACCGTTCCTTCTCCAACTTCTGGTGCATGAGCCCGAACTGAAAACTGAGGCCGCGGCAATCGCTAATGAGAGTGATGCGACTGCTACGCGGCGCGGCTACACGTCGCTGGCGACGCAACTGACTCTCGGCTCGACGTTGGAGTTCGAGGTGACCTGCCCAATGGGCAACGTCGACGAACCCCGGCAATCCGTGGTGTGGGCGGGATCAACGGAGAGCGTGAGTTTCTTCATCACTGCGCCGAACACCGGCGAGACAACTCTCCCTGTCAAGGTTCAGGTCTTCCAGACCAACGTGCCGATTGGGACGATCCGCTTCATGATGCCGCTGAGTGGAACAACGAACGTTCCAGTCGAGGAGGTACCGGTAGGTGAGGCCGTGCGCTTCGGTACCGCATTCGCCTCATACGCATCCGAAGATCGCGCTGAAGTGCTTAAGCGCGTTCAGATGCTGCGCGCAGTCGGCGTGAAGTGTTTCCAAGATGTGCTCGATCTTGAGCCAGGAACCCGCTGGGAGAAAGAGTTGTGGAGACATATCGATGAAGCTGATGTGCTGCTTCTGTTTTGGTCAGAGAACGCGAAGTCTTCGCCTTGGGTGGCCCGTGAATGGCAGTACGGGCTAGAGCACCACGGGCTCGACTTCATCCTGCCTGTGATCTTGCAGCGGAACCCCTTCGTTCCTCCACCGCAGGAGTTGAGCGAGTTGCACTTCAATGACTCGGTTCTCAACACAATGTGAGGTTAGACCCCTGTCCAAGCTTTGAAATATCGGAGGATCGTCCTCTGGCGTAGTCGGGCCTCCTGAGGCGACGATCGGTTGCTTCCCTCTTTTCGCGGGTGAGGGGGACGACTGCCCCATTAGTAGTCGGTTTCCCGATTGATGTCGTATTGAGTCGTGTAGACCCCTATCCTGCGAATGGGTATCAACGGGGTGCCCCATGCAGTGTGTTCGGGGGTTCGGAGTGGCTGATCCGTTTACTTCATCGACTCCTAACGGTGCATCCGGCGGCGATTCGCTTTTCGAACCCTCTACGCCGACGGGTCCACGAATTGCAAGTAAACCGTCACCGCTCCCGTTGATTGTCGCGATCGTGGCGCTCGTTGCGTCAGTTGCCCTCGCCGTACTTTTCCGTGACTCCTTGCCGGCTGCGATTGTCGGTTATCTACTCACGCCATTCGCCGTCGTCGGTTGCCTGGGCTGGGCTCGAGGCCAACACCTCAACCGACTTCCCGACCTCTGGTACGACTCAACCCAGGGTGCCAAGCAACTCATGATGCTTCAGATCTTGTCTGCGGTGGCATTCCTAGTTGGGTTCGTTCACATGTGGCGGATTGCAACGGAAGTGGCGTCATCGTGGTTCGTCTAACTCGGTGGGTGTCCCTCGCGAGTGCGGTCGCACTAGCGAGCGGGGTTTTGATGGCACCGGCGATGGCCGCGCCTCGTACTGAGATTGGCCCGGTGGGTCAAGAAGGACTCAAGGAAGTCGCACAGTGCTTGGCATCGAACCCGAACCTGCTGGCGATGATGGTGGTTGACGAAAGTGGATCGTTGCAATCAACGGATCCCGAGAACAAGCGGGCGGCGATTCTCGCCAGCGTCGTGACGTCACTGGGTAATCTCGCGCAGCAGTCGTTGCTCGGCCAGCCGCGTCGCGTCGACGTAGCAGTTGGCACCTTCTCCGCCGACTACACCCCGTGGATTCCATGGACAACGCTCACACCCCAAACCGCGCCTGAATTGGCGGCCAAGATCGAGGCGGAAGTTCCAGCCCGTAATCAAGGAGGCGGGACCGACCACCCGTCGGCCATGGCGGGGGGACGTTCAGAGATCGCGCGCGGCACCGCGCGATTCGGAACAGGCGCCCCGCCCTGCAAGCTCATGTTGATGTTTACCGACGGCGTCATCGTTGTTTCCGACGATCCTGTAAAGAATCAACAAGCGGCCGATGACATGTGCGCACGCAAGGGTGTTATCGATGGCATTCGCAGCGACAACATTTCGCTGGTCAACGTCATGCTCTTCGATCGTTCGACTCTCAAGCAGTATGACGCTGCTAGCCAGAAGGATCTGGTGAAAGGCACCCAACTACTTCAGGCGATGGCCGAAGGGACGGGAGGCGGCATTGAATGTGGAACGGTGCCGATCCCTGCGAACTATCGGAGCGGCCTCTACCTCGAAGGCAGTGCCGATGCGCTTGCCTCGCTTTTCGCCGCGGCCATTGCTATCGGCAGTGGTGGTACTCCGGTGCCTGACATCACCGGTACACCTGCGACTCTCGTGATCGATCCAGGAATCGCATCCTTCCGCGTCGTTGCCATTGCGCCCAAGGGGTTCTCGCTCAAGGCACCTGACGGAAGCACACTCGCGGGCAAGGTGGGGTCGGGTAACGGCGCGGCGGGTGGAAGCACTGCCATCGTCAACTGGACCGGATCAACCGTCACCATCAACATTCCCGTCAGCGCCTCGGGAGTTGGAAACTGGACGTTTGCTCGCCCTGGACAAGACGGCGCAGTCGGGCTGTACCTTTTCAGCGATTTGCAGCTGCAACTCAAAGATGCGCAACTAGTTGCGGGGCAAGAGTCGACGCTCTCTGGGCAAGTTGTCACAACTGAGGCCAAGCCGGCGAGTGTGTCGCCGTACAAAGACAAGAAGCTCGTCATCAAGGCTCTCAATGCGAAGGGTGAGGGCACCGAGGTTCCTTTGGCCTTGAAGGATGACGGATCGTTCAGTGGCACATTCACCCCGACAGGCGGATCAACTTCGACGATCTTCGACGTGACGCTCGACCTCACCACCAAGAGTGGCCAGAAGTTGGCTCAGGTGAGCCGTCGATTCGTTCAACCAGTTCGACTGGCTGGTGCCTTCCCCACGGTCGCACCCGGGGCACTGGTGCTCTCTCCGCTTGAGGGACGCGATGGTGAGGCGAAGGGCACAATCACCTTTGTGGGTTCGAAGGAAGGACCCACTAAAGCGTGCGCCGCTGCCCCGCAGTTAACCGAAGTTGATGATCCCAACCGATTCAAAACCAGTGTGACTACCGACTGCGTGACTCTGGCAGCCGGTGAGACGAAGACGATCGAGGTGTCGATACGTAATCAACTGGAGCCGTCCGATGGTCAGGTGACCGGACAGATTCCGTTGACCCTCTCGAGTGCTGCCGTGAGTGGCCGCCCGTCAGCTGACGCACCGATCTCGCTACCACTCACGTTTGTGACGACGCGTCCGGTTAACCAGGCAGCGCGCATCGGCATCGTGTTGGTGTTGTTCATCCTCGGAATTCTGTTGCCGCTGCTCTTGCTGTGGCTGTTAAACCGCAGTGCGGCGCGCCTTTCACTCAAGGGTCTGCAGATGGCCAGAGTTCCGGTGACCGTCAATGGGGAGGGCGCAAATGCCACCCTCACTCGTTCTGACGGTCAGTCGCTCCTGCTTTCTCCCGATGACTTCCGTTGGGTGCCTGTCGATCCGCCGAGGCCGCGCCAGTGGTCTGGTGGCCCAGAGATGCTTCGAAGCGTCACGCCGATCAATCCGTTCGGGTCTGTTCGTGCCGTTGTTCAGGCGCCGACTGGTCAGGTGGTGGTGGGCAGCGATTTGCCGACTACGTCGGATGCGGGTTCGAGTGCCGGGCTACCTCTCGACCCGACGGGGCAGTACTACCTCTTGGTGCCCTCGAGTGCGCTTGGTGCTCGTGAGCCGGTGACCGTTGGGCCCGTGGCCACGGGTGGCGATTCGATCTTCGGTGGTGGGGGTACATCAGGCCAGACGCCTCCGTTGTCGGGCGGTGGTGCGAGCGCCGGCGGTACGAACCCCTTCGATCCAGATAACCCCTTCGGCTCAGTTCGAATGTCGATTGGTGAGGCGCCGCCTCCTAGCTCAGTTTCGGGCGTACTCGTGGCATACATCAAGCCGGAGTACGGCGGTAGCGGCCCAGTTGTTGAGCGACTGGTCGCCACCATCGGTGCGAGCACCTGCCTCGGTCGAGGGTTGATGGAGGCGAGGCAGGCGATTGGCGAACTCGCGCAGAAGCAGGCGAGTAAGGCCAAGCCGCCCAAGCCGCCGAAGGAGCCGAAGCAGCCCAAGGCCGGAACAACGACGGCACCTCCGCCGCCACCGTCGGCTGGTGGAAGCGGACCATTCGGTCAGTCCACTGGAAGTGCGAGTCCAGATGACAACCCGTTCAAGTAATCGAAAAGTAGTCATTCACCAGCGAGGAGCGCGCACATGCTGAGCCAGGTTCTATTGGTCGGCGTCGGAGGATCCGGCGGCAAGACTCTGCGGGTCCTACGCCAGACGCTGCTGCGCCGGTTACGCACGGCTGGGTGGACAAGCGACGAATTGCCCGATGCGTGGCAGATGCTGTGGATCGACACGGTGAGCGGGATGTCGGCTGATGGGTTCCCCGAGAAGTTGCTGCCGCAGTCTGACTACCTAGGCCTTGTCTCGCACGGAATGAATTGGAGTGGCACGCTCTCAGCTCTGACGAACTCACTGTCTATCGAGGATCGACAGCGAGCACTTGCGTCGTGGGTGCCGACCTCCGTCCCAATCGATATCACTAATGGCGCTGGTCAGTTCCGTGCCATCGGTCGGGGGGTTGCACTCAATCGGCTCGATGCGATTACCGGCAAGCTCAAAGAGAAGTACCAGATCATGTCGGCGCCGAAAGCAATGTCCGAATTGGCGGAGGTCGCTCGCCTTTTGGGTAGTGAAACAGAGGCTGCCGCTCGGCCCCCATTCGCGATGGTGATTTCGTCGATGGCCGGTGGTTCTGGTGCCGGCATGTTCATTGATGTGGCTGAGGCTCTTAAGACGGTGGGACCTTCATTCGCCGCGAAGACTCATACGATCATGTACGGACCCGATGTCTTTGGAAGTTTGCCACCGGGCATGAGCAACGGTGTTGCGCCGAATGTGCTTGCGGCGCTTAATGAAATCACGTCATGTGTCCGCAAGGAATCGATGGACGTAGGGAGTAAGGCACTCTTCGCGAGTCATGGATCAGATGTAAAGACGGGTGAGTACGGCATCGGGGGGCGTTATTTGTACCTCATCGGCGCGCGCAATGGAAAGATCGCCTTCGGTAATCAAGAAGATGTGTACCGAGCCGTCGGGGAAGCTCTCGCTCCTATGGTCATCGACGACGTCGTGCAGGAGTGGCTGAATGCATTTATCCTAACGAATGTATTTGATGCGTCAGGTGCCAGCCTCACAGTCGAAGATGCGACGCTTTTAAAGGATAGTTCGAACGTGCAGCATCGGCAGCCGCTGGCGTCGATCGGTTTCGGTCGAGTGGGCCTTGGTATGGATCGCTTTGGCGAGTACGCGGCGGAGGTTCTCGCGAAGGAGTCAATTGATCGCATGTTGTGGCCGCGCGGTGAACCGATCGATCCGCGTGAACCGAAGACTGAGGCGGAACATATCGCTGAGAGACTCGATCAGGCGTGGCCTGAGTTTTTGAGTAGGTCTGGACTTAATGAGCGTGACCCTGCGAACGACGTTGTGGATGCTTTGGCTCCGGTCGATTCGTCACAGCGGTTCCAGTCGGCCGCGGCAGAGATTGTGCAGCGTGCGGGGGGTAACGCGGGGCAGGCGGGCCTTGACCCGCAGACGTGGTTCCACCAGTTAACGGTGGAGTACACCAATGCGTTGCCGACGGTGTTGTCTCGTGAGACTGATGCTCGGTACGAGCGTGCTCGGGAATGGGCCTCGGGTACGCAGGATCGCTTGGTGTGGCACATCACCCAAGCGGTATCGAATCACGGGCTCAAGGTCGCGGCGAAACTTGTTGAGAAATTGCGAGCGGAGATTCGCGAGGTGGCCAATGGCGAGCTTGCTATGCAAGCAAGTCGTGAACTCAGTTTCCTTGACGCGATGCCGGGTGGAATTCAGTCGCGGCTCAATACGGGTCAGACTGCATTGCCCATCAACCATCCAATGATTGATGAGGTGCGAGGACTACTCATCAAGGGCATGGAACTCAACGCCAATGCCGCCCGCTATGAGCTTGCATCGAAATTGCTGCTTGATATTGATGACAACTTGTTGCAGGTTCTGCAGCGCGCAGTGGGCGAATCGGCGAGTGCCCTCGAGTCCGACGTTTCCTCCACGGGAGCGGACGGGGCACCGAGCCCCTACGTGACGTGGCCGGATATGGACGACACAGTAATCCCGAACCGATTGATTCCAGGGGTGACTGAACGCGTATTGGTCGAGGCCTCGGAGTATCAGGAACTGCTCGCGACTCTAGCTCAACAGAGTGTGGGCCGAGCTCACTCGGGAGCCTGGGAACAGCGCCTCGTGAGTCGTACTGTGTCAGGCTTGCCGCTCGATGAACGTGGCGACACGGCGCTGCCGAATCTCATCACCATGCGTCCGTCTTGGAACCCCCTTGATGATCGCGTTCGATGGGAGGCGAATACTTCGGCTCAACGCGCAGGTGCCAAGATCCCCACAGATGCGTCGCTTTATGTCGATCGGGCGCGCGAAACAATCGTTGACGACGATGTCACGATCCTCGGCAAGTTCATCAGACAGGACCTCGAGAGTTATTTGAAGACTCCGGATGTTTCGGAGGCGGCGAACCGCGAAGCGAAGTTTGCTGCAGCGCTCGGGGCGGCACTTCAGGCCAGTGGGCCGATGGCTGACATTCGCCCTGACCTGCTGGGTCTAGTTCACCCCAAGCAGACGGTTAGCTCTTACATGTCCGCCAGTACTTTGCCGCGTTCGCTGAAGTCGTTGATCGATCCGGTTCTCGACAAGGCACAAACAGATCGAAGCGGAATCAAGTATGGCGACGTCAAGCCGCAGCAGCTCGATTTCTTCCAAGTGACCTGCAAGGCTTATCACCCCGTCGTGTTTCGAACCCTGATGGATCCCATTGCCTCGAGTTGGGGCGAGGCTCGTATGAATGCGGCGTTGCGGGAGAGTTGGTGGCAGATGCGTCGCGGTCGTCCACTGACAGAGGCGATTCCCGCGACCGACGATGTGATTCTGCAGATGATCACGGGATGGTTTGTCGCGGGAATCATGGGAATTCGACGTACAACGACGCCGAATTCCTCTGGCGGGCCGATGGTCGAGGTCGCCGATGAGCGAGGGCAGTGGCTTGCATTCCCGCACCCGTTGCTCGGCTTCCGTAAGGGTGACAGCGATCACGAAATGCTTCCATCAGTTCTCAAGTCACTCGGAATCGCAATCGCTCAGGTTGGCGTAAGTTCACCGGCAAGCCTTGATGCACTTAAACCGTATTGGCGCCTGAGGGCTATAGGCGAAGATGCTGCTGCGGTCATTTCGCAGTGGGTGCGAACGGGCGCTACTCCGTCACAGGGAATACTGCCTAACCCATCCACCGCCGCGTCTCCGACTGAACCTGCAGAAGTTCGGAGAGAAGCGCTACTCAAATCTGTGGCACTGGCGCGGGCGACCGTAGAGAAGATCTTCGCGGGCGTGGAATCGAATCCCAATGAACTCAACACGCAGCGGATTTGGGAATTACGCGTACAGATACTCGCCGCGCTTCAAGTAATTCATGATTCGGTTAGCCGTGCCGAGGTCACTGAGGACACCACGGGGATCCTGTGACCGACGAAATATGGTCCGAAGGCATTGTCCCCATCATTCTCTTGCCAGGGGAGCCGCGGGGTGGGCGACTGCTCGATCTCATCGAGCAGTGGACACGTTCGTGGTTGCTGGCCCCCGCGATGTGGATTCGGGTCGAGGACGTTCTCGACGAGAACGGCGACTTCGCTGGTGCGACCACGGGGCGTCCACCTCGTGTCACCGGGCATGTCATCGGGCACAACGGGCGTCGTCGAGTCGACATATTCCGTGAGTTGGGGCGCGGAGAAGTGTCGATTCTGCGGATGCTCGTGGTGCGCTGGGTGGAGGATTCGGTTGATGCGGCGCAGCCGACGCATGATGAGCGCCAAGACCAAACCTTGGAAGTGCTGTCAGAATTCGTCAAGTTATCGCAGCCTCCCGAGCGTCATACGGCATTGGGTGAACCTGTGGGAACCCGCGTGGTTAAAGCGAACCTCGTGTTCGCCCCCACAAACCGATTGGGGGGGTCCCGACTGCACCTCCTTGAACGCAAATGGGACATCAACATCGTCGTCGCTCCAGAGGATCGACCGACGCCGTCATCGTTCGATGCATTCACGCGCGACACTGACGAAGCACGAATGGATGCGTTCATTCTCGCAAATGTTGCGACGGCCGCCGGGCTGTGGCCGGGGCTCAACAAGTCGGTGTATGAACTCGATACCGCTGACCTCAACGCGCGAGGTCGCGAAGTGTGTGTGGCTCAGCGAGTCAACGTACGCGCCGTTTTGAGCGACGCGCTCGCATTCCGTACTGCACAGAGGGCGCTTATCGACTCGGTGCGGGCCGAGTCGCCGCTGCTCGATCCACTCATTGCCAGCAACGTGTCGACTCTCGAAGTACTCGATCCACTTGATAACGAAGAGGCTGTCAAACGCATGGTGGGTCTCACCATGAACATCGACAATGGTCGCCTAGGGTATCGTCGACGCGATCTGATTTCGTATCGCAAGACGTCGCGGGGAATGTGGGCTTCTTTCAAGGCATTCTTTGGATTCTTCTTCGACAAACTACTTGCCGTGCCCGGATGGATCTTTGACATGATCACAACGTCGGCGAGTAAGAAGGCGACGGCCGCCCTGCATGGCGAGGAGGGGGCAGAGGAAGTCGATGCGTCGATTGATTTCGGTCGCTCACGATCGAGGCTCGACCGGCAGATTGGTCAGCAGGCTGAGCAACTGGAACTACGAAAAGAGCAGTTGCGTCGGCGGTTTGCGGAGCCGCTTCCTTTGAGTAAGCGCGATCTGGCACCCAAGATGTGGAGCGAGATTCGCACCCTCATTTTTTCGGTTCTCGATGGTTCGACCACTCCGGACCTGTTAAAGCCGGCACCACAGGTGACTGGTGGAAGCGACGAACTTGCAATCCTTGGATCGCAGGGGCTCGCGACGCGCGCCACCGCTCCGGTTCGGAAAGGGAAGCGGAAGCAGCGCAACGAGAACCCAACGCAGGCCGCTTCCTTCATGCCGGAGGCCACGCAAGCGGCACAGGCACGTGAAATCACGATGGTGTCTGAGCAGGGACATCCGAAGGTGATCGGCGACGTTGGTTTCGTTTGCCCCGACCCGAATGATCGGTGGGTAGCACCTGCGGGGGTTCTAATGACCTTTCGATCAACATCGACTCCTGACGATGGTGCGCAGTGGCTGAGCACGTCCGAGGCGGAGCGTTGGATTAGTGAGGTCGATAAGCGCATTGAGTTCACCGGGCAGCGCATCGCTGCGCAGTTGGAGTCTCTCCTGACGATCGAAACAGAGGTCGCGGAACAGGAGCAACTCCTCGAGGCGGCAGCGAGCGAGGTGTATGTTGCGGAGATCGAATACGAGTCTCTCGTGGAGGAATCGGAGTACTCCGAACTCTCAGGAGATGATGACGAATCCCTCGCTCCTGTCGACGTTGTTCACAGTGACTCACTCGTCGTCGTCATTGACGACGAGCGTGAAGAGTTGGACGTCGACGAAGAAGGCGATCACGAGGACGGTGGTGCGGAAGTTGACGCCCACGAAACCAATGATCGCGATGAAGTGACTGTCGTGAAGGTGGGTGATTCGACCGATGTCAAATAGCCCGATGCCGACTACTGTGTCGACGACACCGCTCGCACCACTCGATCGACGGGTCAAGGATGCGGCTACAGCCCTTCGTGATAGCGAAACCAAACTCACTCAGGTACAGAGGGAAGCTCAGGTTGCACAGCGTCGACTCGAGCGAGCCCGTGCTCGACTCGCAGAAGTCGAGACGGAAAAGGAAGCACTTGCTGCAGCCAAGAATGAGGCGAATGAATGGATTCGGCGTCGGTCGCGTTCGTATTCGTATCTCTTGATCAAGGAACTTGAAGGCGAACGCGATGCACTCGCGCAAGACGTTGGCTTCTGCCGACAGGTGATGGGCGAAGGAAGCCCCATTGATCAAGACAAACTGAGTGTGATGAGTCGACGTTTCGTAAGGAGATTGATCTGGGCGACAGCGATCGTGCTGATCATTCTTGCGATCATTCTGGGCGTGAAGTACGGCTCACAGCCATCTACCACCGCTTCGCTTCCCTTTGTGTCGTGGCCACTGTGGATGATCTTGCTTACTGCCTTCGTGGTGTGGTTACTCATCGTTCTACGCATCATGTTCTCCTATCACCGCGATTGGTCTCAGCAAGTCGATCGACTCAGGCGCCATCAGCACGAAATCAACCACGTGTTCGAGTTACTGCCTCATACGCGTTCAGAATTTGTTCGACTACGAGATCTTCATCCTCAGGTTCAAGATCGGCTGGACCTCATTGCGGAGAGTTTGTATCGCCCGTGGATTATCGACTCACGGCTCGATATCGAAAGTGCAGATCCTCCAGTCGATTCAATGCCAGCGCTGATGCAGCTCGCGAGTGTTCCGCTCGGCCGTGGTGGGCGGAAAGAGGAGGAACTGCGTCGTAGGGCGATTGCCGAGTTCATCATCAAGCCTGGCTGGAGAGCTGCCGCGTACGCGGGACTACTTCGGTGTGTTGAGGAGATAGAAGATCGCCCGGCAGGGACGCTGACGGCCGACGCTGTTGACCAGAGCCCCGTGGCGCTCGCGGCGGTTCGTGCATCGCTGCAGTCGCCTGACTCACGAGTGCTCAATGCACGGTTGCGGCAGGCAGAGGTGGCGCTTGATGTACAACGGCGCATCATCCCTGATGTTCATCCTCTCGTTGCCTCGCTTCGACCGGATGAACTGGCTGATTTGGATGTTCGCACTGAGTTGGTGACGGATCCCAATGCCGACCTGACGGAATGGGATGACTTCCTGGTCCGGATCTTGGGTGCAGGGACTTCCTGGTCGCCAGCGGTATTTACGGAGATTGGCCGTTCGCGTGGTGTTTCCGGAGCGCCTCGTGCGTTCGCCTTTGGCCCTAAGCGACTTCAAGGACGGCAGAACGCTGAGGTCACCTACGGACCGCTGCCCGATGCCGGTACTCGGCCGCTCGATCTTCTCGTGCGCGTCGATGTCTCGGGCTGGTGTTCACCGGAGGACTTGATGGTGTTCTCGACCGTTGAATCCAGCCAGGTGCAAGTTGCCGTTGCCGCCGACGATGACCTCGCTGACCCAACCGGAATCCTCTAGGCGATTGCAGCGCGGTAGACATGCGCGTTCTAGTTAGCGCTACTCGCAAACTCGTCCGTCGTGGTCTGCGTCGCGATACCAGTCATATTCGGGGTTGACGCCGGAGATGTAGGGCCCGTATCCGGCCGATTTCGCTGCCTTACAAGTACGGAATTGTGGGTCGAGTTGGCCGCTCGAAGAGCCTGAAGTTCCGCCGGTGTCTGTGGGGGTGGGTGTCGGTTTCGGTGTAGCAGGTGTGGGTGCCGTCGCCGCGAATGCGGAGGCAACGGCTGCGGCCGGTGCGATGATTCCCTGTGTACCGGGGTCGGGAAGGTCAGTGCCGTCACAGCGTTTCAACTGCTTAAGCATGGCCGTCTTCTCGGCTGGCGTGATCCAGAGTCCGTATTTCGACTTTACTGCGATGATTCGCGCCACATAGTCGCAGCGGTAGGCGGGGTTGGGCGGCAACCACGATGCAACGTCGCTATCGCTCTTGGACTGATTGACGCCCGCCAACGTCGGTTGCAAATTAAGCGGATCATTGGCGAAGGCGAGTCGCTGCGCCGGAGCCCATTTCTGAGCGCCCTTTTGCCACGCATCGGAAAGCGCCACGATGTGGTCCACGTCAATGCCGACTGCTGTGTCGAACGGAATGCTGACGTCGGTGTAGTTGTCGTGCAGGGTCCCACTGATCACGGTGCAGTTAGCTTCAGCGGTGGCACCAATCAGGGTTGCGGCTAAGACGTCATCGCGGGTGTCACAGCCGTTTCCGTCAACGTCGGCTCATGCGGCTCCGAAAAGTGCTCGTGAATATCCGGTCTTGGGTGCGCGACCTTTGACGGGAAGTGCGTCGAGTGCGAGCAAGAGCGCAGCGCTTGCACCGGCTGCACCATTGCTGGGGCTGGGCGTGGAAGTCTCACTCGGCGTCGGGGCGAGCGACTCGGCACTGGGAGTGACCCAGTTGGGAGTGGGTGACACGAGTGAGGGATCAGGCGGCAACGAGGGACTAGCGACTTGGTTGGCAGGCTTGCCTCCAAGCGTTGAGAACAACAGCGCAAGTAGCACCGCGCCAACAGTGACTCCAGCCTTGATCTTGGTCGAGGTCCCGGGCCGCATCCACAACAGAATGATTCCGGGGATCAGGCAGAGGAACAGTCCCACGATGATCGCCGGCCAACTCGTGAGCCACGATCGAGAGGGTGCAGGGACAGGTTCCCAGGTGCTGCCATTCCAATAGCGCTGGCGACCGCTTCCTTCAGGGTCGGGATACCAGCCAGCAGGAGTGGCTCCGGGTCCCTGAGATGGCGTTAGGAACGGGTTACTCATGATGGCCCCCACATCAAATACCCACGAACGTGCGTCACGTAGCGACCACGTTAACCGATGAATCTCACTACGCTCACCACTATGGGGGTTCGGTCGATGCGCGGAGTCGCGCCGGTGGTTGTCGGGGCTATCGGCCACCGCACGTTGTCTGCTGACCACGTCGATCGCATTCGCATCGATTGTGCGCACGTACTCGAACGTCACCGCATCGCGTTGCCTTCGACGGATGTTGTGCTGCTGACCTCACTTGCAGAGGGAGCGGATGCCCTTGCGGCAGAGGCTGCAGTGGGACTCAACATTCCAGTGGTCGCGCTGTTGCCGATGAATCGTGCTGAGTATGCGCGTGATTTCGAAAGCGCTGCAGCCATCGAACAACATGAGCACTTGTTGCTCGCGGCTTCAGTAATCGACGGTCCATCGCTCGGCTCGACGACTCGTGAGGCGGCCTATCAACGTTGCGCTCGTGAGCTTGCTGCAACCTGCGGCACCCTCGTCGCGGTGTGGGATGGCACCGCTCCGGATCTTCCAGCTGGAACTGCCGACACGGTGTACTTCACGCTGCCTGGTGTGAGCGGCTTGCCAGATCTCTCACATGGGCCGGCGACGCTGGCCACGGAACATCCGCTGGTGTTATGCATTGATTCTGCGGCTGCGGCGCCCGTCACGCGGATTGAATCCGTTGACAGTGCCACGCAATGGGATGGTGTGCCAGATCACGCGAGTGTGCGTATTGATGAGTTCAATCGTGAGGCGGCGGATTCCGAGATACACACTGAGGGCTCTGTCGTTGGCCGACTCTTCACCGCGGCTGACGCACTAGCGGTGCGCATGCAGAGCCGGCATCGGCGGTGGACCATCATCTTGCTCGCACTCGGTGTGTTTGCTGTGGCATCCGTCGATACGCAGCAACAGATTGAACAGCGCTGGTTCTTCGGAATCCAAGTGCTGGGAATCCTGTTGATGCTCACGCTGTGGTGGCTGTTGTCGCGTTGGCGAATTAAGGATCGATTCCAGGAGTATCGCGCGCTTGCCGAAGGTGCACGGGTGCAAATGGTGTGGAGAGATGCGGGGATCGACGATTCGGTGTCGAACTACTACCTCGCGGGAAGCGGTGTTGAGGGTGTCTGGATTCGTCGCGCGCTGCGTGGTTCGAGGCTCGTCGAACGATCGATGACGTCGTTGGGTTCCGACGCCACGGATGCCCGTGCGTGGATGGAAGACCAAGTCACGTACTTCGAAGGTAGTCATGGTCGGGGCGGAGCAATTGCGAAGTCTCACCGCAAGGCTCGGCGCTGTTCAACGCTCGCGATTGTTGCGGTCGCTACATCGCTGGTCGGGTTCATCCCAGACGTGATGCAACTTGTCCTTGGGGTCGACCTTGATGCGCGATTCGTCTCGTGGTGCTTCGTATTGCGCGGTGTGGGAGTGGCGTGCGCTGCTGCCTTTGTTGCGTACTCGGAGTTGATGGGATTTGAACAGGTGTCGCGTCGCTACCAACTCAGCGCCGCACATTTCCGGCAAGCCTTGGTCGATTTCGATCGGGCTGACACGAATGAGGGTCGCTTGTCTGTCGTACGTGTGATGGGCATCGAAGCGTTACGCGAAGCTGGTGACTGGCTTGCACTTCACGCCACGAGGGGCGTCAGGCCGGTCTAGTATCAGACCCCACGGACATTCTGTAAGCCGAGCGCTGCTAACGCGTACGCACTATTCTGCGGTCATGGGGGAACGCACCTATCTCGTTGGTAACTCGACCATTGAGGTCATGTTCGGGGACATCACCACGTCCGCAGCCGAAGTGCTGGTTAGTTCGGACGACTTCCTGCTGTCGATGGGCGGTGGCGTCTCTATGGCGATTGGTGCCGCGGCAGGTAGAGCGTTCCGAGACGATGTGGCGAAGCAGTACCGGGTTGCTCGAGCTGGCGACGTTGTTGTCACGGGGGCGGGTAACCTTGGGGCGCGCTACGTGTTGCACGCGATCACCATCGACCGATCGATCGAAGTTTCACCCGGGCTCATCGTGCGTAGTGCGACTCGCAACGCCATCGAAATGCTTCCTCGATTGCACTGTCGCAGTATTGCCTTCCCTGCGATTGGTGCAGGCTCGGCCCTCATCCCGATGGAAACCGTGGTAACCGAGATGGTGTCGGCGTTGTTCGAGTGCCTACTTGATGAGCCAGCAAGCTACCGCGTCGAGTTGTGGCTGTATCGGGGCGCAGGACGCACTCAGGCGATGTTCGAAATGATCGAGCAGCACTTCGCAGATCGCTTCGCTGTGCGCACAAGTACGGAGGATGGTCAGGCCGTACAGGTGGAGCCAGGTGCCGCGCTCGATTCGGACAACTCCGGGGAGCAAGTTCAACGAGATCTCGAGATCTATGGAATTCTTCGGCAACTTGACCGGCGTCGCGCGGAACTCGAGAGTTTGGTACTTGCGACCCTGACAGACAAGAACGTTGTCGCGCCAGACGTGTCTGATCTCGCTCGCCAACTCCGCGAACTTGAGGAACTGCGTGCGATCTACGAACCGCAGGCTCAAATGCTCAAGCCAGTCGAGAATTCGGCGACTTCCGTGTTCGTCAGTTCCACGAGCACCGACCTGCAAGATCACCGTCGACGCGTTCGTGAAGTCGTTGAGGGACTGAACCTCCGATTCATTGGTATGGAGGATTTCCCCCCAGAGGCAACGCCACCGGCTGATTACATTCGTCAGCGCGTAGTTGAGAGCGAGAACTACGTGCTGATTCTGGGAATGCGCTATGGCTATATCGATCCTGCTTCCGGTATTTCGATGACCGAGCTCGAATATCACCAGGCAGTGTCAACCGGTAAGCCTCTGCGTATTTTCGTAATGAGTGATGAAGCGCCTATCACTGTGAACATGGTGGAACGAGACCCGCACAGTATGGCCAAGCTCATTGAGTTCAAGCAACGCGTGCTGGCGAGTCATACGTGTCGTATGTTCACCGACGCGGAAGATCTCGCAGGCAAGGTGCAGCACTCCCTTAACGCAGGCTAGTCACTTGGCATTTCACGCCAGCACCAACTCGCGATGCGCGGTGTTCATCACCAGCGAGTGCAACAGCGCACCATCGTTGCGCACGATGCCGCGAGCGCTGAGTGCGCGCCGTTCCCCTGCGACGGCGCGACCTGCACCACCCGAGCCCGCAGCCTGCAAAGGAACACGCACCACCGCTGCGGCGAAGTCTCGGGCGGACTGCCCACGTGTACTCACGGACGTCGATAGCGCAGCATCGAGCATCGCTGCCTCAACCAGAGACCGCCACCGTGTGGCTAGCGCGCCAGTGCTCGGCATGAGCTCGATCCAGGCAGGCTCGCCACCGAGTGCCACGATGACACCGCGCTGACCGCTCAGTGGTCTCCGCGGAATCTCGCCTATTACGTCAGCGCTGGTGTGTGTGACACGGTCGAGGTGATCGGCCAACGACGAAGTGGGCGACACACCGAAGCTCTGGTCGAAGCGCGACACCCGCTCCCACACTCGGTGCTGACGATCGCCACTGTCTGTGCGAAGAGCGGCCCTGACGCTTCCGGACGACATGCGTGAACTACGCACGTGAGTGCTGCCTCCACTCCAACGCCCGTGCTCGACACACGACACATCAGCGACGTATGCGTCGCCTGGTTCGAGCAAGAGGTCGGTGTTGAGCACACGATGTTGCCAACCGCCTTCGAGCATCTCGCCTTCAAGCAGTAGCGCCGGCTTGCTGCCGGTGTTGCGCACCACGAGCTCACTGACCACGGGTGCACCGTCGCGTTCAGCGATCTCGACGGTGCCGGCACCGAGCGCTAGACCGTGTGTGGACTGACTTTCGGTCCACACCGGGAACAGCGTGAGGGCTTCGGCCCTCCAGCCGTCGCCGACGTGGAGACGGGGAATGGTGAGGTTCTGCACGGTGATCACTCTTCTTTCATCTGTCGTAGGGATGACGATCGTGGGGAATGGTGGTGCCGCACGTCACGCGGCGACCCAATCGCTCGCCTCTCCTGAAGTGAGCATCTCAGCGGCCTCTGACATCAGCCATCGAACGAAGTCGTTGTTGCTCAGCACAGCGGGGCTGCGCTGCTCGCGGATGAGTTCAATTGCAGCGGCAGGTTCGTAGCCCGCGAGCATGAGAGTCAGAGCGATCACGAGCCCCGACCGGTTGACGCCGGCCTGGCAGCGGATGAGTACGCGCGCGCCCTGCTGCCAACGTGTGTGTGCATGGCGAGCGAGTGCGATCGCACGTTCGACAGCCGGGGGAGTCAGCCCGGCGTCGTAGAAGCCGAAGCGCAGTTCCTCGACGTGCCACGGTACGGGTTGAGCGTCGGCGTAGAGCGTGACAACCACGTCGAAGGGGTAGTCGTTGCCGTAGTGATTGGTGGGCCTAGGTCCGCCGACTACGTCGTGGTCTTCAGTGCCGCCCTGCCAGAGGCGAGGCAGGATTTCGTTGGGAGCGTAGGCGGGCCACCACGCGTCATCGCGTACGTAAATGCTGGTTGGGTCTTGCACGGGCGTCTCCTTCTGGGTGGGGGCCGATTGCCCCTTCAGAAGGTTTGACACCGCAGGTAGCTCCAAGGTGGACACACAAATTCCGATAATCTCCGAAACATGGGGGAACGGGATGACGCGGTAGCAGTGGTCTACGAGGCAGCTGTAGCCCGTGCTGCGAGTTTCAACGACCGGGAAATTCGGCAGGATGCGCAAGATATTGCTCAGATGGTGGTCGTGCGCTTCCTAGAAGTAACCGATTCAGCGACGATTCAGAACCCTGCGGGTTGGGCGAATCGTGTCGCGGGAAACATCGCACTCAATCGCATCCGCGCACGCCGGCACGATGCCGGACCGATTGACACCGATGAGACGACGCAGACGGTGGAAATGTTCGTTGCTCAAGGGTTGATGACGAGTTACCAGGCAACTCTGCGCGAGCAGGCTTCACGACTTATCTCCGAGATGAGCGACCGAGAGGCGGAGATCGTCGCACGCACAGTGGCAGGTGAGTCTCAAGAAGAAATCGCTGTCGCAATGGGATACGCAGGTCCAGATTCGGTGAAGAAGACGCTGAGCCGGTTACGAGCTCGCATGAAGACGCGTGCGGACGAAGCCGGACTCGCGCAGGATTGGGGAGACCACCCAAGGGCGTATTGAGGATTCGGCGTGGTTCGTGCGCTCGACTGCCAACTCATCTAGCATGCTGAAGTAGGGATGTGAATTGACGGGGGGCGGAGCCGGCGTGGATTCGATTGACGCAACGCCGCACGCCGCCAGCCTCATCGAAGGGCTTCGCGATTTCGGTTACACCCTTGAGGCGGCACTCGCAGACATCATCGACAACTCAATCACGGCAGGCGCGACACATATTCGAATCGTAGCGGACTACGGGGATGGGAATCCTGTCCTCGCTGTTGTGGATGATGGAACAGGCATGACTCGCACCGTCCTTGAGGAAGCCATGCGCCCAGGGAGTCTCAGTCCCCTGCTCGCACGCGCAAAGGATGATCTCGGTCGCTTCGGTCTAGGGATGAAGACGGCTTCTTTCTCACAGTGTCGCAAGTTCACAGTGGCGACGCGACTCGACGGGGTCACTTCCACGGCTCGCTGGGACCTGGACTACGTCGTTGCGGAGAATGCGTGGCGGGTTCTCATTCCCAATCCGGCCGAGATCGCTTGGCTCGATCACTTAGGGGAACGCGGAACGTTGGTTCTGTGGGAACACTGTGATCGCATTAGCAAATCGGAAGGAGCAGGCGGAGGAAGTGCACACTTCAACCGTCTACTCGCAGAGTCGGTGGCTCATCTCCAGCTGGTATTCCACCGTTACCTCAAAGGGGAGCCGGGCCTCAAGCGTGTGCGCATTTCGCTGAATGGAGCCCCCCTCGAACCCATAGATCCATTTTTCACCAGCCACCCGGCCACGGTTCAGGGCTCGACGGAAGTGATCGCCTGCGCGGGTGAAACGGTGGAAGTTACTCCCTTCACGCTGCCGCATCACAGCAAAGTGACCCAGGCGGATTGGGACAGGCAAGCACTCGAAGAGGGATATCTCGGTGCTCAAGGGTTCTATTTGTATCGGCAGCGGCGTCTGATCGTCCATGGAACGTGGTTTGGCCTCGCCAGGCAGTTGGATTTGAGCAAATTGGCACGGGTGCGGATTGATATTCCGAATGGACTAGACGCGGAATGGAAGATAAACGTGTTGAAGGCGTCGGCCCAGCCTCCAGCAATAGTGCGCGCGAGACTCAAGGGGATTCTAGACTCCCTTATCGCAGGTTCGAGGCGCGCGTACACGCACCGCGGCCGGCGACTGCAACCGATCGCCGCGGATTTGGTGTGGGACCGAGTGGCGACGCATGGGGATATCACGTACGAACTCAACGCAACGCATGCGGTGTTCGAACCCGTGCGGTCGCTGCTCGACTCAGAGGGACAAGTCGAACTCGACCGTGCACTCAGACTGATCGCTCGAACACTGCCAGTTGAGTCGCTGCTCGTTGACTTTAGCGAGGCGCCCACGCACTACCGGCCAGTTCCCGTGTCTGAGGAAGAACTTCGAATCCTCCTTGAGACGCACATGGATGCGCTTGAAGTTGAAGGATTCGGCGCACGCGATGTGGCTCGCATCCTTAGCCAGATGGAAGCATTCGCGAGCGACTGGGACCGGGCGGAAGAGACGATGCAGAAGATACGTGTGGAAAGGAATGCGACCGATGGATAAGGCGACTTTAGGAGAGCTACTTCGTACGGGCACCATGCAGGTCGCCAATATTCGCGAGCGGGGTGATGCGATAGATGGTGCCGCTATCCGTGATGTGCTCTCACGGATAGCGAATGCGCTCTACCCGGGCCTCGCAGTTGAGGAAATTGAGTACGTGGCACGACAAATAGAAGAGCGTATGGACATTGTTATTGGTCTGCCAGATGTACTCATATCAAAGGACTGGGAACCCTGGCTCAATGCAGTGAAGGCGGAAATCGATCCGTTCTACTGGGACCGCTATCGCGACTATTTGATTCAGCAAGGGTTGCCTCCGTTTGTCTTGGCGAGCCTGAGCGAGACAACTGACAGACTGCTGGATCTACTTCATAACCCTATTGGTGATGAAGAGTGGGATCGCCGTGGCCTAGTGATGGGGAATGTGCAGTCAGGTAAGACGGGCAATTACATCGGCTTGATCGCGAAGGCGGCCGACGCTGGCTTCAAGGTGATTATCGTGATCGCGGGTATTCACAACAATCTTCGCAACCAGACACAAGCCCGGGTAGATGCGGGGTTCATCGGAAGTCATCGAAATCAAGCGGCCGACAATAAGGCGGAGAAGGTCGGAGTCGGCCTTATTGATGATCGGCACAAGCCCATCCATTTCACAACAAGCAAGAGAGACTTCTCAAAGGCAACGGCTTCTGCCGTGGGTGTCTCACTGTCCGCGTTGAATCAACCGGCAGTATTCGTGATTAAGAAGAATGCAACGACGCTGAAGAACCTTGTTGAGTGGCTCAAGGATCACAATCGAGTCGGTGACAACGGCCCGATCAGCTCACCCCTGCTTGTCATTGATGACGAAGCTGACAACGCCTCGATCAATGTGGCCACCAAGATGAATGAGATTTCTAGAATCAACGGGCTCATTCGAGAGCTACTCTCATCCTTCAGCCGGAGTGCCTACGTCGGGTATACAGCGACGCCATTCGCCAACATCTTCATCGATCCTGATTCGGATGATCAGATGGTGAAAGAGGAACTATTTCCGCGTAGCTTCATAGTCAGTCTCGATGCTCCGAACAACTACATGAGCCCTCGCGGAATCTTCCTCGATGACGAGGATGATGCAGTACTTCGAACGATTGACGATCACGTTACGTGCTTACCGTTCAATCACAAGAAGTCGTTGCTGGTTGATGATCTACCGGACAGCCTCATCGAAGCGCTTCGCACCTTCGTTGTCACTCGCGCAATTCGCGTTGCCCGCGGCCAAGGCGACGAGCACGCGTCGATGCTCGTTAATGTCTCGCGATTCATTGACGTGCAGCAACAGCTTCGTAATGTGCTGCATCTTGAGTTATCAGACATCGTGAACGCAATTCGGGTCAACTACATGAGGTCCTCCGCCGAGGCACTGAGAGACGCGGAGATGACAGCTCTCCATGCCACATTTGAAACAGAGTTCCCTGAGATCGAGTTTGACTGGGCTGATCTACAGCCACTCTTGTTGGAAGCAGCTGCATCGATCACAGTCGTCGAGATCAACGGCCGATCGACGGGTCTTCTCAATTACGATGCACACACCGAGAAGGGATTGCATGTTGTCGCGGTTGGAGGCCTAGCACTTTCGCGTGGCCTCACGCTCGAAGGTCTATCCACGACCTATTTCCTGCGCAATTCACTGATGTACGACACGCTGCTGCAGATGGGCCGGTGGTTCGGATACCGGCCGGGTTATGACGATCTTGTTCGGATTTGGATGACATCAGATTCGGCCGCTTCGTATGCGCTCGTTGCCGCTGCGGTTGAAGAGTTGAGAGAAGACCTGCGCGAAATGGAGCGTGCAGGAGGCACACCAGCAGATTTCGGCCTGAAGGTACGGCACCACCCCGCCTCACTCATGGTGACAGCACGCAACAAGATGGGCCGTGGTGAAGTAGTTACGTTGACCCCGGGGCTGAGCGCGGAATTGATAGAGACGTCAGTTCTACTTCCGGCCGCTCGTGAGGCGAATCTCGCGAACTCGGAGAGCTTCCTTGATGAACTCCTTAATCACGGTTCCGATGTTCCGGAGCCCAAGGAGGTGCCTGAAGGTTGGTTCATTCCAGGAGTTCGACTTGAGTCTGTGAGGAGGTTCCTCAAGGGCTATCGCAACCACGACGAATTCCTTAAGACGGAGCCGGAACTTGTGCTCAGTTACATTGATGGTCGAGTTGACGAGCTCGCAACTTGGGACGTCTTGGTGGCCAGCTTGGCGTCGCAGTCAGCTGGGCCACACCCCATGGCGGGGCTAACTATTCAGTGTGCTTTTCGCGCGGCTGACCCGGTTACGTCGGAGAAAATCGTGCTCAACAAGCATCGCTTGGGGTCGCGCGGAGTCGAGAAAGTGGGCCTCACCAACGAGGAAATCCTGGAGGCGCGGAGCGCTCATGAGGCGGCCCTCAGGGAGAAGGCGTTGCTAAACGGGCTTGATTGGCTCCCAGACGGGCGAATCAACTATCCCGATCGAATATACCGGAAGATACGAAAGCGCCCCCTTCTCATCCTTTACACAATCTTCCTCGGGAAAGAGGACAAGAAGAGCGAGAAGAAGCCTCTTGGACCTTGGGCAGGATGGGCTATCAGCTTCCCCACCACGGAACGGTCACTAAGCCACAGAGCCTACGTGGTCAATAAGCGTTGGCTCGACGAGTATCTCCGAGCGAGCGACGAAGACGACGAGGACCTCCCCGATGACGATCAATGACCCTTGGATAGAGATTCCGACCCCGGGACGTGACGCGGCCCTCGCCGGAAGGCGTATTGACGCAGGAATACGCTGGGATTTCTTCTGGTCTAAAGGCCCCGCGGGCGAGCCTCGCATGGTGCTCGATCACGCCAATATCGTGACGACACATTTACCGGTCCTCAAAGACATTGCGGTAACTGATGGGCCCAGTAGCCACGGCACGCATCTGTTGCAATTATCCCTAACCAATACTGATCTGCAGGACCTGTTTCTGCAGCTCTGCCTTGATGTCCTGCATGCGAGTGCCACCGCGTCCACCGAAGATGAAGCCCGGGACTGGATGCTCCGGCAGACTTGGCGTTGGCATCGACTACTGGCGGAAGGCTCGCTTGGCCTGCTATCCGAGGAGGAGCAGAAGGGGCTTGTCGGTGAGCTACTCGTGCTCGAGCAACTGATGCTTGAGATCGGACCGGGTCAAGCGGTGGACTGCTGGTCCGGACCGTTGGGGGCGCCGAAGGATTTTGAACTCGGAGTGGTTGGCATCGAGGCCAAGACGAGGCGGGGAACCGCAAAGCCTCACGTTTCGATTAGTTCCGCGGAACAACTTGATCTGGCGGGTCTCTCGCAGCTCTTTCTCCATGTCACCGACATTGCTAAGTCGAATGGGACTGATGGCTTCACGCTGTCCGAGCTCGTGAACAAAGTGAAGTCTCGCGTTTCCGACGACTTCCAGGTACTCGCCGCAATGGAAGATCGCCTCGCGGCGGTTGGTTATGAGAGTCGAACGGAGTACGACATCCAACGCTGGATCGTACTTTCGTCCCGAGTTTTCAAAGTTACCTCGGAGTTTCCGAAAATCGTCAAGAGCGAGCTACCACTCGGGCTAGATGCCGTTAAGTATCGAGTCGACCTAACGGCTTTGGGGTCATTTGAGGTGCCTATTCGCGATGTCCTAGACATGGTGGCAACGGAGGTCTGCGGGTGAGCCCAGCGCTGGATGAGTTTAAGGCGGAGTTCTATCAGGACTGCCGCTTCGCTGCCGAGGCGACGGGCGAACCCTTTGAAGACGCCCTGTTCGAGGTCTTCACGGAGTTCCTCGTCGAAGATGGTGAGTTAGAGGACGCGGTACGCCGTCACTATGTGTCTCGCGGCATGCGGGTTGATGGTTTCGGCGGAGATCCTCGGGTGTCTGGGACCCTCACGCTCATTGCCTTGGACACTGACCAGCGTCCTGAACTTTCGACACTGACGGCCACGGATCTAGACACGGCTTTCAAACGGCTTACTGGGTTTCTTCAGAAGTCGATAGATGGATCCCTGACACGTGCGTTGGACGACGCTACCCCAGTATTCGACTTGGCCGATCTCATCGAAACACACTGGCCGAGGAATGGTACGCCTGGCGCGGGAAAGATCGCAAAGGTCAAACTCATTCTCGTCACCGACAAAGTTCTCAGCGCTCGCGTTGATGGCCGTGAAGCCACTGAAGTTGACGGTGTCCCCGTGGCTCACAGTGTCTGGGATATAGGCCGGCTCCAGTCGCTCGTGAATGGGCGGGGTCGCGAGGAAATGACGATCGATCTTGTGGAGGAATTCGGCGAGGGGATCCCGGCGCTTCGGGCTCACAGTGATAGTGCCGGCTTCGAGACGTACTTGATGGTCATCCCCGGGGAACAGTTGGGTCGGATCTACGAGAGATGGGGACCACGACTCCTCGAACAAAACGTCCGCGTCTTCCTCCAAGCGAGAGGTGGGGTGAACAAGGGGATCCGCAATACAATCGACAACGAGCCTCAAATGTTCCTCGCGTACAACAACGGGATTACCGCTACCGCGGAGGAAGTCGAGTTATCTCAGGATTTCGGCAAGTTGGTCGTCACGCATCTTCGGAACCTTCAAATCGTGAACGGTGGCCAAACAACTGCGTCAATTAGCGAGGGGCTTCGTCGGAAAGCCGACCTATCTGCCGTCTTCGTTCAGATGAAACTCTCTGTCGTTTCCCCAGAAGAAGCGATTGATGTAGTTCCTCGAATTTCTCAGTACGCCAACAGTCAGAATCGGGTTTCGGCCGCGGATTTCTTCTCCAACCATCCTTTCCATGTGCGCTTTGAAAACCTTTCGCGCAGAGTGTTCGCGCCATCAGTTGACGGGACTTTCCGTCAATCCAAATGGTTCTACGAAAGGGCGCGAGGCCAGTACCAAGACGCTCGAGGTGGTCTGTCGAAATCCGATCGCACAAAGTTTGAACTTGAATACCCGAAGGCCCAGTTACTCAACAAGACGGACCTAGCTAAGTACATGCTTGTCTGGGATCAAAAGCCCTACATCGTCAGCAAGGGTGCCCAATACGCCTTCCAAGAGTTCTCTCGTGTCGTGGTGGCTCAATGGGAAAGGGACGAAGCACATTTCAGTGAGGTGTACTACAAGGAGGCAATTGCCAAGGCAATCTTCTTCCGTACTACAGAGAAACTCGTGCAAAAGGCGCCTTGGTATGAGAGCGGCTATCGAGCCAACATCGTCGCTTACACGATCTCCAAACTCGGTTACGACTTGTCGTTGAAGAGTCGAGTCCTTGACTTCGGATCGATCTGGAAGGAGCAGGGCTTAACGCAGGATCTGCAGGACTCTATTGAATCGGCTGCAAAGCATGTGATGACAACACTCACTGATTCAAACCGACCTATTGCAAACGTTACCGAGTGGGCGAAGACAGAGGCATTGTGGGAGCGGATCAAGAAGTTGGATGTGGGGTGGCTAGCCTCGTTGACAGAGCACACGCTCACGGTTGGGGAACATCGAGAAGAAGTCCAGGATGGCCGCGTCGACCAACTGATCGTGACGGGGATAGAGGCGCAAACCCGCGTGGTGGGGGCGCCGCCTGGTTTCTGGCAGCGGGCTTTGGAGTTCGGCGTGCGGAAGAAGGTAGTCACGCCGAAACACGTCAGCATTCTTCGAATATGCGGTGATGTGCCGCGGAAGATTCCCACTGACCGTCAAGCAGAAGTGGCATTGGAACTACTTGCCAAGCTTTACGAAGAGGGTTTCCCAGAGGAGTTGCCGTAAGTAGACACTAGCCGGTGGCAGCAAGCCTTAAATTGCCGTCAAGGTGAGGCGCCATCTCTCGCGCAATTGCGCTGATCACCGGCACTACAACACTGTTTCCGAATTGGCGATACGCCTGCGTATCGCTTACAGGTATGCGATAGGTATCGGGAAAGCCCATTAGGCGAGCGCACTCCCGTGGTGTTAGCCGCCGAGGTGTTGCATTACCGCGCTTCACGAGAATTTCGGCACCATCCTTGTGGTACCTCGCCGAAAGGGTCCGTGCCACATCTGTCGGGCCAACGATGCCGTAGCCAAATCCATTGCCGGCGCGCCGATGCTTCGCCGCGTAATTCTGGAGGTAGGTCCATAAGTGCTGAGACAGAACGTAGCGCTCAGAGACCTTGGCACGTCTCCCGACTGTGTACGGAGCCTCCACTGCCTCAGAGCCGTCTTGGGGGTGGAGAACGCTTGACATCCGCGGGTAGGTGCCTGCCAAAGCGACATCATCTAGGGCAAAGGACGAGGGGCCGTCGAACCCGACAATGTACACGCGACGCCGCATCTGGGGTACGACGGCACTGGCATCGAACTGAGCGACTTGAACCGTGTAGCCAAGTTCGTCTCGGAGTACCCGTTCGATGACTTTGATCGTGTTGCCCTTGTCGTGAGACAGAATTCCGCGAACATTCTCAAGCATGAAGGCCCGAGGACGCTTCTCAGCGATAATTCTTGCTACGTCGAAGAAGAGGGTTCCTTGTGTTGCGTCAGCAAATCCATGTGGCCGACCAAGTGAGTTCTTCTTCGAAACTCCCGCGATGCTGAACGGCTGGCAGGGAAAACCCGCAAGTAAGACTTCATGATCAGGAACTGTGCTTGCGTGTACGTGCGTGATATCACCCGCGAACGTGTGGTGGTCACCTGATCCGAAGTTCTCAAGGTAGGTTCGCTGGGCGAACCTGTTCCACTCAGATGTAAATACACAGCGACCGCCCGCGCTCTCGAAGCCCAGCCGTGTTCCTCCGATTCCCGCGAAAAGATCGACGAAGTCGAAAGTTCCGATTGAAGAAGTGGTGGAGTTGAGAGCCTCAAGCTTGGCCGTCGCCCTGTCCGAAATCGATCCGGCTGGAGACTCCCACCGAGCGACCGTGCGCTGATTCACGCCGAGGAGGCTGGCGACTTCCGCTTGGCTCCACCGCATACGCGCGATGCTGAGGGCATCTTGAGATGTTTTCAATCGATTCCTCCGTGGGGAGTGTTTGATGACATCCTGCTGTATGCGCGAATCCAACAGTCGGAGGCGCGCAGAGGATGTGGAAAGTTAGGTCTCAGGCAGCTTCGACGAGGGTCGCCCGAGAGACGCGGAAGGGTAGCTTCTGCTTCACTGAGCTGCCAAGCTTGAGTTATGGCAACGAAGCTGACACTTCAGTCGTGGGTGCAGGAAGCCTTACAGGCTCTAGGTGGTTCGGGGACGGTGGTCGACGTGGCTAGGGAGATCTGGCAGCGGCATGAGGCAGACCTCCGGTTATCTGGTGACCTTTTCTATACGTGGCAGTACGACATTCGTTGGGCGGCTCAAGTTCTACGAAACGAAGGGGTTTTGGTCAAGAAGGAAGGTAAAAGATCTGGAACCTGGGACCTAGCTTCGGCTACGTAATCCCAAACAAAATTCCCCACTTCGGGAATACCAGACCCTCTCCAGAGCGTTATTACCTACTCATGCCGCGAAAGCGCGTGAGGAGGCCATCCGGACGCCGCCGGCCCGGCCTCCCACACCACACCACCACACGAACCCTCCTCGAGGGTTCGCTGCGCTGTCCGCCGCAGACTGCGCCGCACGTCACTGACACACGAGAACGGGAGGCCCATCCGCCGACGAGGGCTCTCCCATGAGTCACGGGGAGTACACATTGGCCGACATCGTCATCTGCAACATCACCTGTCTCGACGACCTCGTCGAGGCAACCGCCCACCTCTTCCGCCGCGTAGGCGAAGGTGCCACGGACGTCTTCAGTCCCGGCACCCTCACTCTCGACCGGGGACCTTGGATTCCAAGCGACATCGACCTCGAGGTCATGGTGGGCATGGACGATGAGTTCGACTGCATCTACGACAACATGCACAGTGCGCACTGCACCTGCGTCTCAGATGCACGCAACACCGATCCGAGGCAGCAGAAGCTGCTGGAGGTCACGCCGGAATTCGGTCCGGTGCAGTACGTGCCGTGCTCGAGCCAGGGCACGCACAGCACGTTGACCGAATGCTGGATGTGCTGGTGTGACGTCGATCGTGGCATCATCACTGCCGAAGAAGCGCTGGCGGCGCTGCCTGCCGCGTAACGAAAGTGAGGGGGTCGAGTCCGAAGGGATTCGGCCCCCTCAACGCTGTCACACCCCTCTTTTACGGTGTAAAACGAAGGGAGGCGACATGGCCGATGATCTGCGCAGACTGGCGCGCGAGCTGGGTGTGACCACCGCACGCTTGCGATCGAAACTGGGTTCGGGGTGGGTTGCCGAAGGCGACGATCTCGACGGCTTCAACGTCACCATCGGGCCGGTGTATCTCGATTCCGTCGACGCTCCCAAGGTCGGAGTGCAGGTGACGACCGTTTACTCGTGCACTGAGCCCGGCGATCCAGTGAGTGACATCGTGGTTGGCCGACCGTCGGAAGGTTCGCCGCTCGACCGACAGCCGTGGGTGCTGTATCGCGATAGTGAAGGTGCCAGCACGCAGCATCGCCTAGGTGACGAGTCGATCGTCGAATGGTTGAGCGTGGTGATTCGCCGAGTAGTTGCGGCACGCGATTCCGATCTATTCGCCACTCGCCACGTGCCGACGTCGGAATAGCGAGGTCAGTGTGAACTCGCCCCCGTCGCCGGCAACTCCTCGGCATACTGGCGTTATGGCAAAGGTAGGCAAGTGGATTCTTGTCGTCGTCGCAGTGGCCATGGGCCTCGTCGTTGCGTTGGTGGTGGTCGCATTCAGCTACTTGCTGTACGTGCGCATTCCCCAGAACGCGGCGGGCATGGCGGCCAAGAGCGTCTGCTCGGCGCACTTCGTGGCCGGACGTCCGCAAGATGCGCAAACCTTGATGGAACAAGACGTGCTGCCGGCAAGCCCGGCACTTAGCCTCATTTCCACCTCGATCAATGAGGAAGAGAAGACGGTCACCTCACGTTTCCTCTACGTGGTGCGCCGACAAGCGTCGTTACTCAACCAACGTGGATGTGTTCTCGATGCGCCTGCCCAACCTGGCGCAGTTGCCTACACCCCCGCACCGCCGAAGCCCGGTCAGTGGCCCGCGGGCGATGAGGTGGCACCTCAGCTACAGCGCGTCGACGCTACGAAACTGAAGCAAGTGGTCGACAACGCATTCGTCGGTGAAGGCGATCCGGAAAAGGCCAACGCGCGCGCGGTCGCGGTTGTGCAGGGCGGCCAGTTGCTCGTCTCACGCGAGGGCAAAGACTTCGCGCCAAACACGGCGCTGCATGGCTGGTCAATGACCAAGACGGTGGGCGCGATGCTGTTCTATAAGCGTGCTGCCGAAGTCGGCCTCGACATCAACACTCCGGTGGTCAACGCATTCAAACCGAACCGCGAGCCGTCATGGGTCGCGCAGTGGCGCGCCGATGAGCGCGCCAAAATCACCGTCGCCGACCTGCTCTACATGCGTGACGGACTGCAGAACGAGGAGAGTTACAGCGTCACCGGAGCTGTCGTGCAGATGCTCTACGGCGAGCCCGACATGGCAGCGTGGGCTGCCGGCATGCCTGCTCAATACCCTGCAGGAACTCACTGGCAGTACCTCAGTGCCACCGCCAACCTTCTCGCCGAAGTCACCAAAGGTCAGTTCGATTCCGACGAGGAGTACTGGGCGTATTCCAAGACCGCATTGTTCGATCCAATCGGCGTCACGACTGCCACGCTCGAGACCGACACTTCGGGCACGTGGGTTAACTCGTCGTATCTGTGGACCAGTTCGCTCGACTGGGCGCGGCTCGGGCAGTTGATGATGCACGACGGTGACTGGAACGGAAAGCAGGTGCTTCCGGCCGGCTGGTTGAAGGTCGCCACGACTCCGGCGGTTTCGGAAGGCGAAGGTCATGGATACGGCGCACAGACTTGGTTGTACGGCGAGAAGAATGGCGGATCGTGCAGCGCGTACCCGGGAGTTCCGGCAGACACGATTGCGATGGAGGGCCATTGGGGCCAAGAC
>Ga0194057_10000137_pt1 | contig 34433 bp, 31 predicted proteins | sample SepL4415m_MetaG_FD_155474 | JGI IMG/M metagenome (GOLD analysis project Ga0194057, IMG submission 155474) | Anoxic zone freshwater microbial communities from boreal shield lake in IISD Experimental Lakes Area, Ontario, Canada - Sep2016-L442-15m | ecosystem: Environmental > Aquatic > Freshwater... | reverse complement strand
GCCGACCTTCTCGACGCGATGGGTCTACCGACGGGCCACGATTACATGTCGATGGTGTCGGCCGACCTCGACGGGACGCCAGTCATCGTCGCTCGCTCGGGCTACACGGGCGAACTCGGTTACGAACTCGTCGTTCCAGTGCAACTGATCGATCAACTCTGGGCTGATCTTCTGGTGCTTGCGCGTCCGCTCGGGGGACTTCCTGCCGGTCTCGGTGCGCGAGACACTCTGCGACTCGAAATGGGATATCCACTGCACGGTCACGAACTCTCAGCCGAGATTTCCCCTGTGCAGGCACGGCTTTCCTGGGCTGTTGGTTGGGATAAGCCCACGTTCGAAGGACGAGAGGCGCTTGTTGAGGAACGCGCTGCCGGTCCGGCGCGGGTGCTGCGAGGACTCAAAGCGAGGCAGCGCGGTATTCCTCGAGCGGACTTGCCGGTTGTGCGCGACGGCGACACCGTTGGGATCACCACGAGCGGCACTTTCTCGCCAACCCTGCGCGAAGGTATTGCACTCGCTCTGCTCTCCCCGGCGGTGCAAGAAGGTGATGTGGTGCAGATCGATGTGCGCGGACGTCTACTGGAAGCGGTCGTCGTGAAGCCCCCCTTTGTTGCGCCGACGACCAGAGCGTGATGTCCCTGCGCAGGGAGTGAATCCATTACCCGTCGGTGCAATGTCGTCGCTACGCAGTGACGGCGAAGATTACAAGTGCCAGGCACATGATGGTCTCGACAATCGCGCCCAATACGTCGCCTGTCACTCCGCCGAATCGGGAACGGCAGCGGCGAAGCAGTAGGAGTCCACCGAGTAGTCCGCCCAGTCCCGCGAGCAGACAAGCGATGGCCAATCCGTTGCCACCAGCCGCGTAAGCCGCGGCAACGCTCAGGATGATCACCACCGCCACCACCGCTACGGCGGCCGCGGGTGTTACTGACTCCGCGACCGTTGCGCCCAATCCGCTTGATCGGGCCGCGGGTACTCCACGCCGGCAAGCAAGAGAAAGCCCAGCGCGCGACAGTACTACGGCAACGACGAGCGCGAGTACACCTCTCCCTGCAGTGATGCACACGGTGAGCGACGTCACGTCAATGAGTAAGACCAGAACTAGCGTCACCACCCCAAACGGCCCGATGTCCGATTTCGACATCACGGCCAGCGCTTCAGCGCCGTTGCGTCCGCTCCCAAGCCCATCTGCGGTGTCTGCGAGTCCATCCAGATGTAGACCTCGTGTCAGTGCGGCTATCGCGGTGAGGGCCAGCACCGCCGCGAGTGCTGCGATTGCGACGCTCGATGAGGTCGCGCTGAGCCCCGAGAAGGTGGGAATGATCCACACGATGAGGGTCGCGGGAATGGCAACCATGACACCAACGAAGGGGGCCGCGAGCATGGCGCGGGCTGCAACGTGTGAATTCACCACGCGGGGTGCGGGCACTCGGAACACCGTGAGGGTCCCCAGCGCAAATCGCAACCAGTCAGGCATCAGATGAGGCTCCGGGGTCGGTTCCGGAATCGGACTCTGTGTCCGCCACGGTGTCGACTACCTGCTCACTGTGACTCGCAGATTCTGTCTCTCGCTCCTCCGCGGTGTCTGCTTCGCGGTTGGATACACCCGCCTGCTCAAATGTCGACATGTCTCGAAGTGTGTGAGCTGCCGCTCGCACGAGGGGCAGTGCAGTCAACGCTCCCGTGCCCTCGCCGAGCCGCATTCCGAGGTCGAGCAGTGGCTGCATCGACAAGTAGTCGAGTGCCGCAACCGCTGCGGGTTCGGTCGATCGGTGGGACGCGAGCCACCACTCGCGGGCGCGATATGACATCCGCTGGGCAACGAGTGCGCACGTGCACGACACGACTCCGTCGAGTAGTACCGGTACTCCGCGGGCGGCTGATTGCAACAGAATCCCGGTAATCGCGGCGAGGTCCGCGCCGCCAACGGTGGCCAGCAACTCGATTGGATCGGCAAGATGGGGTCTTCCGCGACGCATTCCGTCACGTACTGCTGCACACTTGCGCATCCACGTCGCGTCGTCGATCCCAGTTCCGCGGCCTACGACGGTGGCGGCGTCTACTTTCGTGAGCAGTCCGACCAACACTGCCGCAGGCGTCGTGTTTCCGATGCCCATGTCGCCGACGATCAGCAGGTCGGCGCCTGAATCGATCTCTTCGTTGGCAATAGCAATCCCCGCTGAGAATGCTGCGAGGGAATCCTCGTAGGTGAGCGCATCCTCGCGATCGAGGGAGTTGCTACTTCTGCGTATCCGGTAACGCACCAGCGCATCGACTGCTTCGGCATCAATGGCTTCGGCGTAGAACGACGGATCCACGTCGACTGACAGGTCAAGAACGCGCACCGTGGCACCGGCGTTACGCGCGAGGACGTTGACCGCCGCGCCACCAGCGAGGAAGTTCAACACCATTTGAGCAGTTACTTCCGGCGGGTACGCGGACGTTGAAGCGGTGCGCGCTATCCCGTGGTCGCCAGCGATCACGATGACTCGCACGTCATCAAGTGCTCGTGGTGGGCAAGTCCCCTGCACTCCTGACAACCAGATTGATACGTCTTCGAGTCGTCCGAGTGAACCTGCGGGCTTGGTGAGTATCAATTGACGCGCACGCGCTTGTTCACGGGCGTTGTCATCAGGTAATTCAACGAGCGGAGTGACGTCTTTGGGTTCGACGAGTGGCCAGTTGATCACGAGAGCGACTCCTGGCGGTCGGGTACGTGTGCACTGAGTGCCGAGTGCATTGGAATGACACGGCCGGCAACGGCGAGAAAGACCTCGTCACACTCGCGGCTAATGATCGCGTTCACGTCACCCAATACGTCGGCGAAGAGGCGGGCGGCGGCATTCACAGGCATGATTCCCGACCCCACCTCATTAGTGACCAGCACGATAGTTCCGCGAGCGTGGGCGAGCGCTGATGCGAGTTCACGAGCACGCTCACGAACCACGACACGAGCCTGTGACGGGGTGTCCCAGGTCTCGCTCTCATCGATGATGCGCGAAGCCCAGAGCGTGAGGCAGTCAATGAGCACTGCGTCATGGGCCGAGGCCGCGGCCAGGACCGACACCAGATCCGCTGTCTCAATCGTCGTCCACGTCGAGGGCCTACGCCCCTGATGCACAGCGACGCGGTCGTCCCACTCCGCGTCGTCCCCACGAGGCGCCGCCGTCGCAACGTATGTCACTTTCGCGTGCGACGCGACCATTCGCTCGGCCTCACGACTCTTACCGGACCTCGCGCCGCCAGTGATGAGTACACGTTGAGTTCGAGGCTCGACAGATTCTGTTGCTACGGACACGTTGATCACCTCACCATCGCGTCCTGGCCGGGTACCCCATGCAGTGAGCCGGCGGGTGAGTTCAGGCTCGGGGGGATTGTGATGCGAAAGGTGGATGGCGACGACCTCGGTGAGGTCATGCACGATGCCGTCGGCTCGCAGATCGGCGAGCAGGTGGGGCAGAGTGTCGAGATCAAGGTGCGCTGTGCCGTGATCGAGTGTGTCACCGAAGGTTTCCTCAACGAGCAGGACATCAAGGGGCCGCATGAGCGCGCGCGTGCTTGCTGGAAGTGGGCCCGTGTCGGTTGCGTGCAGCAGTCGTTGCCCATCTGCCGACGTGACTTCCCACAAAACTGCCTCGGGCATGTCGCTGTGAGCGCTTTCACCACTGTGCTGTCCGGACGTGGGCCATCCATTCGCACCCAGACCGTGCTCGGCAGGAAGTGCGCGCGCCGAATGTCCGCTGGGCAGTGTGACGTCGGCGCCGATCACTACTTCGTGAAGGGCAATGTCGCCGGACGAAAGCCGGTCAGGGTTGATCCACGGTCGAATCTGTGCCAATGCCGACGAGGGGCCGTACACGACGAGTGGTCCGAGCGCGCACTGCTTGGTGACCCATTCACGCGCAAGGAATATTGATGGATCAAGATGATCGAAATGGCTGTGCCCGATCAGAATCGTGCGCGCGGTATCGAGTGCCACTCCTGCGTGAGCGGCGGCAACGGTGACGTCCGGCGACGGATCAATGAGCACGCAGTCATCAACCAGCACTCCACTTCGTGCCCGGACGATGCCCTCGGATCGCGCATATGCGCACGAAGCGCATCGACAAAACGGTTGCGGCCAGCCGTCAGCAGCGCCGGTGCCAAGCAGCAGAACTCTCACGCTGCATCCTCAAATCGACCGACAGCACCGAAGGAAGCACGTCGGGTCGAACGACGCAATGCGGCCAGAATCGGACCTCCCGCAAGTGCAATGAGAACGACCGTGAGTATTGCTCGAGGAATGTCGTAGCCCAAACTCGTCGCGGCCCCAAAGACCAGCCAGTGCTGAAGATTGTCAAGTAGTGGTGCGCCCGGAACGTAGGCGAGTTGAGGGGCGAGTCCACCGCTGAATGGCCAGAACCACAGATTCATGCAGAACCCGTAGGCGATGCACGCGACGAACGCATAAGCGCACAACATGACGATTTCAGTACGTTGGGCTCGTGATCGTGATCGTGCGCGCGGTAACAACCCTGCGCTGGTGTTGGTCTCGGCACCGGGTGTGTTCTTTGGGGTGGTACGAGGGAGCAACCCTGCGCCGAGTCCCACCCAGCCGGCGGCGATCATCTGAAATGGAAGCCACGGGCCCACGCCACCGGTGATGAGCGCCGATGAGATGAGCGTCACCGAACCGAGGGTGAATCCGAATGCAGGACCGAGCGCGCGGCCGCCCAGAATGATCAGCACCCACACCGGTTCGAGACCGGCAATTCCGCCGCCCAGCGGTCGCAGCGCGGTGCCGACGGCAGCCAAGACTCCGAGCACGGCGAGTGCCTTCGCGTCGAATCCACCGTCGCCGAGCTCGGCCCACACGAGAGCAATCAACAGCGGGAGGAGAAGCGCGAAAACCCACGGTGCATCGCCAGAATGCGCGACCGCATCAGACCCTGGGGCGGCGATAAGCGGCCACCCGAATGCCACCAACGAGATCAGCGTGACGAGTATCAGCGTGGTGATGGTGCGTGCGCGCGGTCGAATCGCGTGAACCCGACGGCCATTGGCCGATGCGCCACCTGATGGCGACCCGGAAGTTCCGCGTTCGACGGTGACACTCATGCCAATTCCCGTCCTCGCTCGATCTCACGTTCAATTTCACCGACGGTGAGCCAACGCTCCGGAGCCATGACTTTGGCAACCTGCGGAGCGAACATCGGCGATCCCACGACCACGTCGGCCATCGGGCCGTCGGCCACGACTTCTCCGTCGGCGAGAACGACCACTCGCGTTGCCACAGCAGCCGCGAGTTCAACATCGTGGGTTGCCATCACGACGGCATGTCCGCGGGCGGCGAGTCCTTGCAAGGTGATAACGAGCTGTTCTTTTCCAGGGTAGTCAAGGCCACGTGTGGGTTCGTCGAGAAGCACGAGTGGAGGTTCAGCGGCAAGCACCACGGCTAGTGCGAGCGTCAAGCGCTGACCTTCCGAAAGATCGCGTGGGTGCGTTGAGTCATCAATATCGGGGGACAGGAGCGCGAGTAATGCTCGGGTAGTGCCCGGAACTGCGTGCGCATCGGCATCGCCGGCCCGACACTCATCACTGACTCGATCGCTGCACAGCAGATCGCGCGGATCCTGCGGAACGAGTCCGACATGGCGCACCAACTCCGGTCCCCGAAGCGTGTAGGGGTCGTCGCCCGCCACCCGCACTGTTCCTGCGCTGGGTCGGTGCAGTCCGACGAGTGAGCCGAGCAAGGTTGATTTCCCGGCGCCGTTACGTCCCATCAGCGCCACCACTTCTCCTGCGGTGACATCAATATCGACACCGGCCAAGGCCTGCACGTGACCGAATCCCACGCGTACCGAACGCATCGTGGCAACCGGAATCGCGGTGGCATCGGGAACGGCTCGCAGTGGAGGTCGAAGTCCAACCAGTGATCGCCGTAGTTCATCAGCGGCACGACGGGCATCGCGAACAGACAGTGGTAGCGGTGACCAGCCGGCAATACGCCCCAGCTCAACAACCGGCGGTGCTACGGGAGCGTCGATCATCACATCGGCAGGGCGACCCGACACCAGCGGTTCGCCGTTGCCGGGTACCAGCACGATGCGATCGGCATATTGCACCACGCGTTCGAGTCGGTGTTCGGCCAGAAGAACGGTGACACCTAGGTCGTGTACGAGTCGCTGGAGTGCCGCGAGCACTTCTTCGGCTGCGCCAGGGTCAAGCGCCGAGGTCGGCTCATCAAGTACCAGTACCTTCGGGTGCGTGGTCAGCACTGCGCCAATCGCCACTCGCTGTCGTTGGCCGCCGGACAAGGACTGCAGCGCGCGATCGCGCAACTCGGTGAGGCCAAGCAGATCAAGGGTTTCCTCGACTCGTCGGCGCATCACATCCGGTGCCAACCCCAGGCTTTCCATTCCGTAGGCCAATTCGTCTTCGACGATGTCGGTAACAAAGGCGCTCGACGGATCCTGCGGAACAACACCCACGACATCGGCGAGATCGCGTGGTAGGTGATCACGGGTGTCGCGACCGTCGACGGTGACCCGGCCGGTCAGCGTTCCACCGGTGAAGTGCGGAACCAATCCGTTCACCGCGCGCAGTAGCGTTGACTTTCCACTTCCTGTGCGACCCACGACCAGAACCAACTCACCCTCGGGAATGTGCAGCGTGACGTTGCGCAATACGGGAACCGTCTCGCCGTCGTAGACAACACTGACGTTGTCGAACCGAATCATGCGGCCACATCTCCTGTAGTTGCGGGCACACGTGCCGGTGGCGCTGAGGTCACGGCTCGGGGGCGCGGCAGTGGTGGTGCCGCAATTGCTGGCAAAGTTCCGATGAGCACGGCGACGGCGGGAAGTAGGGGAAGGTCGGGCCACGCTGGTGGGACGATGCTCGGCACCATCCCGGACCAGGCGGCGGCCGACGCCGCGCCAACCACGATCGCGGGAATGATGCCGCTCGCGCTGACAAGCCACTCCTGCCACCGCCATGGGTCCGGTCGGTAGCGGGTGCGGATCGATCGCGCGCCAGCGAGGCGCAACGATAGGGCGGCCGCGATGATGCCCACCACCGCTAACGGAACTCCTACAACAAGGGGAGATCCTTCCGCCACCACTCCGTAGGCGCCGATCGTGATCGCGACCAGCCCTCCCAGTAGCAGCAGCGAGGTTGAACGACGGCGTGCCACCGAGACGGGAGCGGTGCGTCCGTAGCCGCGCGAGTCCATCGCGGCGGCCAGAGTAATGCTGCGATCAAGTGCGCCTTCGAACACTGGAAGTGCAGCCGACGCGACACCGCGCAGCCCCCTCGTCGCGCGTCCGCGTAGCCGTTGCGCCTCACGTACGCGTTGGATATCGCTGACCAGCATTGGTGCGAAAGTCAGGGCAATCACCAAAGCCACGCCAACTTCATAGAGAGCTGCTGGCACGCTCTTGAGCAACCTCGCGGGTGACGCCAGTGAGTTGGCGGCGCCGACGCAGATGAGTAGAACCGCAAGGCGAAGGCCGTCGTAGAAACCGGTCATCATCGACTCGAGCGTGATGTCTCCTCCGACGCGAACTCCCGCCATCCAATCCGGAAGTGGAAGTGAGGGAAGGCCCAGAAGCATCGTGGTGCCCAGACGCGCTCCGAACAACACTTGAAACGCCATCCGAATGACGATGACCATGGCTCCGAGTCGAAGGAACGCGTCGAACGAACGGGCCCACGGTGCATCGGGTCGACGAGCGTTCACGACGATCCAAACCACGCCGAGGATGAGCAGTAGCAGCAGGGGGTTAGTCGTGCGAGTGGCGGCTACCGCCATCCCAAGTGCCCACACCCACCAAGCGCCTGGATGCAACCACCGAGGCTGACTCATGGGCGCACGACGCCGGGAGGACGGGAGCACAGGTGTGCTCGTCGTCCCCGTTACCGGCGCCGTGTAGGTCATGCGCGGCGCCTGCGTGAAAGTACCACGGCGATCACAATGAGAACGATGATCGCGAGCCCGCCGATGATGGTGCCCCACGGTGTTGAACTGGCCGTCTGCGTTGATGCGGGGGCGACTGCTGCTAATGACGACGGAACTGGCACTGGGAACGTCGCTTCCGCCGTTGGGGGAGGCGACGTGAGCGAGATCTGATCGCCACAGCCGGTAGCCGGGTAACCATCAATCGCGCAGAGCAGCGTCTTGTCGAGACGTTCGGTCGCAACGGCTGCCAGAGTCTGCAGGCTGTTAGCGCTGGTCGGAACCATGGCACAGGCAACCGTCGGTGCGCTGGGGGTCGACCCCTCGGGCGCATCCTCCGCAGTACCGTCATCGATGACGACAGCCACTCGCTTGCTTCCGGCGACCGCCGCGGTCGAGCCGCAGATGGTGGTGAAGTCCGGCCCGATGCGAGGAGCGCGCGCGTTTCCAGACTCCGGGGCGACGTCAAAGCGCCACCCGTCTACGGCACCATCGGCTGGAACGTAGGTGTCAGGTGAGGTGGCGGCAAAAGTCCACGTGGAAGAACTGCCACTCCAGTAGGTCCAGTAGCGGTAGTAGGTATCTGCCTGGGCCGGGGCCGCGAGTAGGGCACCGCCCAGCATCGTCGCGAGGACGAGCAATGGAATCAGGATGGTGCGGCGGTACTGGGTCACGCGAAACCTCCATGTGCGCCACGCGACGGCAAGCCACTAGCCCCTAGACGAACAAACCCCCGAGCGCGATGTGCATGCGCTGCGGGGGGCGGACGTCACGGGGGTGCCGTGACTTGTGCTCCGCCCCGTAGACCTCGACGGTGTAGGGGAGCTAAAAATGGTTCCGCCAGGTGCTCCGGCTCGTTGGCTGCCACGGGCAGTCAACCTACGGTTGCGGGTCAGCGCCGGACTTAGACCGGCTTCCCCTGGATCTCGGAACCTTTGTTCAATTGTGTGTCTTCATGGTGCGACGCCAGTCAATCACTTTCGGTGCTGCGGGTCCAGTGCCGGCTTGGTCACAGCGTTGCCGTGGGGTGCCGCAGGTCGAGAGGTCGGCGTCCGCGTGCGGGGTTGCAGCGCGCGGACGAACAAGTGCACGTCAGCAGGTTCGACCACCGTAGGCCGCGTACGTGGTGGCTCCCGGCGCTTTGTAGGTGATATCGAATTGCCATGCGGTGTGTGCGAGCCCATCTAGACTTTTGACATGTGCCGTGGGGTAGCCGCTATCCGTGGTGAACATGGTCGCTGCAGCCCATCCGGGTACGTGATGGCCATTCCACTTCAGAGGCGCAACGGTGCTGTTTGTATATCTGACGAAGAAATCTCCGCCGGTAGTATCGGTGGTGTCATTCCAGCGGAGTTCGTTTTCAGCATGCGCGCCTGTACTGGCCGGATAAAGGCAACTGATACTGGAAATATTGATTGCCCCGGATCTGGCGCCGGTGGATTTGATTCCGACTAGCACGGCGCCCGCGATGAGTATCAGGGCGAGGGCACCGATGATGCTCAGGCGGCGGGTTCGCCGCTTGGAGCGGGTTGAGGGGCTTGCGTCAGAAGGCGCCTCGGGTGCGATGCCCTCGTCAGCGGGTGTGGGATTCATCGGATGCTCCTCGGGGTGAATGCTCAACTCAGTACGGGGATGTTACTGCAGACAGGCGACTGCCGAGACAGGTGCGTGAACCGGGGCGCTTACACCTGTGTGGGAAGTTCTGGTGACATCAGACAGTGATCGGACCAGCCATGGGACTCCCAACAGCAAGCGCGTAACATCAGCGTTGTGTCTTGGACCTGGCAATACAACAGTGCAGCGGAATGCACCGCTGACCCTTCCCCGACCTTCCCGACTCAGGCTGACGCCGAATCGTGGATCGGTGAGACGTGGCGTGAACTGCTTGACCACGGTGTCGATTCCGTGACACTTCTGGAAGGCGATCGGGTCGTGTACGCGGGGATGAACCTGCACCCCGCCGATCCGAACTAGGGACGCGTGGGCGGCGACTTCGTCTCAACGGGATCGGTAATCACAACATTGCCTAGTGCCTGATCGATGAGTGTCAACGTCTCGGCGTCAAGCGTCACACCGGCGGCCCGCACATTGTCGATAACCTGCTCGGGTTTAGTTGCGCCAATAATCGCCGCGGAAATGCCCGGCTTCGACAGCACCCATGCCAAGGCAAGTTGCGCCATCGACATACCGAGGTCACTGGCAATGGGCTGCAACTTTTGTACGGCCTGCAGCACCTCATCGGCCAACAGGCGCGTCATGAATCGGTCACCGTCTTCGGTGGTGGCGCGGCTGCCTTCGGGGTGCGTCGCCCCCGGAAGGTACTTGCCGGTCAGAACTCCCTGAGCAAGCGGCGACCAGACGATCTGTCCGAGACCAAGTTCAATACTCGTCGGCACGACCTCGGCCTCAATCACTCGCCAGAGCATGGAGTACTGCGGCTGACTCGACACCAAGCGGTCGAATCCCATCTGCTCGGCCAACTCAACGGCGGCCCGGATTTCCTCCGCACGCCATTCGGACACTCCGACGTAAAGAACCTTGCCCTGGCGAACGAGGTCGTCGAATGCGCGCAACGTTTCTTCCAGGGGAGTGGCGTAGTCGTACCGGTGCGCTTGGTAGAGATCGACGTAGTCGGTTTGAAGGCGGCGCAGTGATCCGTTGATGCTCTCCATGATGTGTTTGCGCGAAAGTCCTCGGTCGTTGACGCCAGGACCGGTCGGCCAGTACACCTTGGTCAGGATTTCCAGTCCCTCGCGGCGCTGGCCCTTGAGCGCGCGGCCGAGTACTTCTTCGGCGCGAGTTCCGGCATAGACATCAGCAGTATCGAAGGTGGTGATACCGGCATCGAGTGAGGCATTGACGCATGCGCGTGCGGCATCTTCTTCGACCTGTGAACCGTGAGTGATCCAGTTGCCGTAGATGAGTTCGCTGACGAGGAGGCCGCTGCGGCCAAGGTGTCGATGTTCCATGCGTTGAGCGTAGTGCTCGCTTGCTCGTGCCGCATGTGAGGAGGGTGAACTGCCGGCACGTGTGCGGGCGCGTAGAAACAAACTACGAAACTGAACTACGAACCGAACTACGAACCTTTGGGCGCCTTGGGTTCTTTGGGTACTTTGGGCGCCTTGGGTTCGACGGGGCGACCGCCCGATCGGAACTTAGGCGGTGGAACGCGCAGCCGACGCAAGGTCAGTGAACGCATGACTCCGTAGAGGTAGTCACCAGCCTTGAGCGAGGTGTCGGGCAGTTCATCCTTGGCCTTCTTACGAAGTTGGATGATGATCCAAATGACGTCGAGTACGACGAGAGCGAGCATCACCACCCACACGTAATACGTGATCTTGATGATCAACTCATTGCGTAGAAACCCCGAAAGCAGCACGAGGATGGCAACGGGGATGAAGATCTCTCCGACTGAGCGACGGCCATCGACCGAATTGCGGATCATTGATCGTGCTGCACCTGAGTCGCGCGCAGGCAGGCGGCGCTCGTCACCGGCCATGAGCGCGGCGCGGTCGGCTGCGCGGGCATCACGATCGCGGTCGCGCATCGCCTTCTTGGCTTCCTTGGGATCGGACGGCACCTTGATCGACGCTTTGCGGGCGGCTTCGGCCTCTTTCCTCGTAGGAGTGGGCCGACCTTTGCCATCGGGTTTGACCACAGCGGCAGGCTCGATGACCTGCTCTGCTGAGTCTTTGCCCTTGCGTCCGAACATGAGCCACAGCCTAGGGGATCGGTGCTGGGTCTCCCTCGGCGCGCCTTGACCGCGTAAGGTGACTGTCGGACCACCTCGCAAGGTTGCGGCGTGGTCACGGTTGGCCGCATCCGGCGGCGCCGCTGTGAAAGGGGACTGTCCATGGGTGTGTGGGACCGCATCAAGATCATCTTCGGCGCCAAGACGAACGCCGTGCTCGACAAGGCTGAAGACCCGCGGCAGACCCTCGACTATTCGTACGAGAAGCAACTTGAATTGCTACAGAAGGTTCGCCGCGGAGTGGCTGATGTTGCCACCTCACGCAAGCGCCTCGAACTGCAGATTCAGTCACTCGACGGACAGGCCAACAAGCTCGAGTCGCAGGCGAAGGCGGCGCTCGCAGGTGGTCGCGAAGACCTCGCCCGCGAAGCGCTCATGCGCCGCAGCGGCATTCAGGTACAGATTGCTGACCTTCAGGTTCAGCTCGCCGACCTTCAGTCGCAAGAGGAAAAACTTACTGCCGCGAGCCAGGCGCTGCAGGCCAAGGTCGAGGCTTTCCGCACTCAGAAGGAAACGATCAAGGCCACTTACAGTGCTGCCGAGGCGCAGACGCGTATCAACGAAGCGTTCACTGGAATCTCCTCGGAATTGGGCAATGTCGGCGAAGCGATTCAGCGCGCTCAGGACAAGACGCAGTCAATGCAGGCGCGAGCAACGGCCCTCGATGAGCTGATGGCATCAGGTGCGCTTGATGACCCCACGGGAACGTCTAAGGACAGCATCACCATTGAACTTGAGCGCATGGCCAGTGCCAACCAGGTCGAAGATGACCTTGCCAAGCTCAAGGGTGAAATTGCTGCCAGTGCTGCACCGGCGGCGATCGAGGACAAGCCCGCGGGCGAGTAACGCGTTCGAGTTCTGATGACGGCGCCGGCTCTCGTCGAATCCGCGCGAGTGGATGCGTGGGCGTGGGCGGTGCGCCTGTTCCCAACACGCTCTGCCGCAACGGCGGCCTGCCGCGCCGGTCACCTCAAGGTGAACGGAGTCAGCGTCAAGCCCGCACACCTCGTGCGTACTGGCGATACCGTGCGCGCGTTCACGCATGGTGGCGAGCGAATCGTGGTGGTTACGGGTCTCATCACCAAACGCACCAGCGCAGCGCTCGCCGTGCTGCAGTATGACGATCGCACGCCACCGCCTCCACCACGCGAAGAACGAAAGCAGACGGTAGTTCGCGAGCGAGGATCGGGCCGGCCCACGAAGCGCGAACGACGTGAAACGGATCGACTGCGTGGTCGCGACGGCGCGTGAATGATGTGCACGCGCATGATGGGCGTGCACAGAACCTGCAGTACGGCGCGTGAACGACGCGGCTTGTGAGGACGCGTCAGTCGTGTGACGCCGGTGCAGCGGGGGTTCCGGGCAGCGCCAACATGCGTTCAAGTGCCACGCGCGCCCAGTGAGCCGTGTCGGAATCGACGGTGATGCGGTTGACGACCTGCCCCTCGACCAAGTGCTCTAGTGCCCACACCAAGTGGGGAAGGTCGATGCGGTTCATAGTCGAGCAGTAACACACCGCGCGGTCGAGGAATGCCACCTGCTTGTCAGGGTGGGCAAGAGCGAGTCGACGAACGAGGTTGAGTTCGGTGCCCAGTGCCCAACTCGTGCCGGGGTCGGCTGCGTCGACGGCGGCAATGATCTGCTCGGTCGAACCAACGCGATCAGCGGCTGTCACTACTTCGTGCTGACATTCGGGGTGCACCATCACCGTGACGCCGGGAATACGTTCGCGTACTTCGGTGACGGAATCGACAGTGAAGCGGCCGTGCACGGAGCAGTGACCTCTCCACAAAATGACTCGCGCGTTGCGCAATTGTTCGTCAGTGAGGCCACCACCAGGCTTGTGCGGGTCGTAGAGAACGCAGTCATCGAGGTTGAGGTCAAGATCGAATACTGCGGTATTGCGGCCGAGATGCTGATCGGGCAGGAACAGAATCTTCTCTCCCTGTTCGAACCCCCATTCCATGGCGCGTTTGGCATTGCTTGACGTGCACACGGTGCCACCGTGTGCACCGGTGAATGCCTTGATCGCCGCGGTTGAATTCATGTAGGTGATGGGAACGGTGACATCAGCAACGCCGGCCGCTTCAAGTCGCCGCCAGCAGTCGTCGACCTGGCCCGCCGCTGCCATGTCTGCCATCGAGCAGCCGGCGGCCATATCGGGCAGCACCACGTGCTGAGTATCAGAGGTGAGAATATCGGCGCTTTCGGCCATGAAGTGGACGCCACAAAAGACGATGTAGTCGGCCTCGGGATGGGCCGCTGCCTGCTGCGCCAACTTGAAGGAGTCGCCCGTTACGTCAGCAAACGCGATGACTTCATCACGCTGGTAGTGGTGACCGAGGATGAACACGCGATCACCGAGTGCGGCCTTCGCTGTGGCAGCACGGGCAACAAGGTCGGCGTCACTGGGTGGCGGTAGGTCACCGGGACATGACACGCCGCGTTCGCTCGCGGTGTCGGAATCACGGCCTAGGAGCAGCAGTGCGAGCGGAGTAGGTGCGGGCTCGGTAAACGCCTCAGACATGGAACCCAGTGTGTCACGCTACGGTTGCGTCGTGCGCGTCATGATCGCTCCTGATTCCTTCACCGGAACTCTGTCGGCTTTGGAAGCGGCGGGTGCGATGGCCGACGGATGGCTTCGACGGTGCCCCGATGACGTCATTGTTCAGGTGCCGCTTTCTGACGGCGGCCCGGGATTCGTTGATGTCATTGAAGCTTCACGCGGGGGACGGTTGATCGATGTCACCGTGACCGGACCGCTCGGTGAGCCGGTGGCCGCACAGTTCCTCTTGGTCGACACCACGGCCTACATCGAGTCGGCGCAAGCAGTGGGCCTTCATCTGGTGCCGCGTGAGCAACGCGATCCGGGCCGCACGACCAGTGCGGGGATGGGTGACCTCGTGCGGGCGGCCGTGGATGCGGGGGCCGAACGGATCATCGTGGGACTCGGCGGATCTTCAGTCTGTGACGCCGGTGCTGGAATGTTGGTGCGGCTCGGAGCAATCGCACGCAATGCTGCCGGCCACGACGTTTCCAACGCCATGCTCGGTGGTGGTGGTGCAGTGGGAGTTGTGACGACCTTCGACCTCGAACCAGCGCGACGGCTTGTCGACGGGGTCGACCTGATCGTTGCCTCCGATGTCGACAGCCCACTGCTCGGTGCGCGGGGTGCCGCCCACGGCTTCGGGGCCCAAAAGTTCGCTGACCCCAGTCGGGTGCTGCCCGTCGAGCTTGATGCGTTGGAGCAAGCGGTGGCCGCGGTGTCGGTTGCCGTGGGTCGGCGACCCGACGGTCGTGACCCGGCGGTTGCGCTGGGTGCCGGAGCGGCAGGGGGCTTGGGGTTCGCTCTCCTTGCTTTAGGTGGTGCCCGGGTTCCTGGCATTGCCACGGTGCTCGAGCAGGTCGGCTTACACGACCACATCGCGGCTGCTGACGTCGTGGTGACTGGCGAGGGCTCCTTCGACTGGCAATCCTTGCGAGGCAAAGTGGTCAGCGGAGTTGCAGCGGCAGCGCTGGAGCAGGGTAGGCCCGTGGTCGTTCTCGCCGGCAGGGTCGACGTTGGCCGTCGCGAGTATGCCGCCATCGGGGTGAGCGCTGCCTTCGGCGTGGTTGATCGCCCCCTCGATGTGGCGCAGATGAGCGGAGATTCGGCTGCCCCGATCAATCACGCGGGACTCCTCGCCGACCTCGCGGAGCGCGCTGCAGGTACCTGGGGCGGCGCTTGAGGGGTGCCGCGTGGCGCACATGGTGCCAGTCGGCCAAGCCGCCAGTACACTGGAACCGCCAGTACACTGGAATAGGCGTCGCTCGGACGACGTTGCGTCAGATGAACGTTTATCCATGACCACAGGTTAAAGCAGACGTCACAACAGACATCACAACAGACATCACAACAGACATCACAACAGACATAGCCGAACGACTTCGAATCGTCCGATCCGCACGCCACCCGAGCAGGAGATCATCTGATGACCGCTGACACCACCAGCACCGACCTGACCAGCGCCCCCACCGCCGATGGCATCGTGCTCACTGATGTCGCCTCGTCGAAGGTGCGCGCGCTGCTCGACCAGGAAGGTCGCGACGACCTGACCCTGCGAGTTGCCGTGCAGCCTGGTGGTTGCTCGGGGCTGCGCTACCAACTCTTCTTTGACGACCGCTCACTCGACGGTGATGTCGTCATGACCTTCGACGGCGTCGACGTTGTTACCGACCGGATGAGTGCCCCGTACCTCACGGGTGCCGTAATCGATTTCGTTGACACGATCGAGAAGCAGGGTTTCACCATCGACAACCCCAACGCCACGGGTTCGTGCGCGTGTGGTGACTCCTTCAACTAAAGCGACGCGTCAGTTCGAAGGTGGAACTGACAGTGCTCAGAACTGACAGTGCTCAGAACTGACAGTGCTCAGAACTGACAGTGCTCAGAACTGACACAGCGCTATCGAAATCACGACCTGGCTTTGACTGGTCACAGCACGCAACACGGCGCCCGATAACCTTGCACGGTCCTTGAACTACGGCCGTAGGAGTTTGTCGTGAAGATCGCTATCACCGGGTCAATTGCCACTGACCACTTGATGCGTTTCCCCGGCCGATTTGCCGACTCGCTGATCGCTGACCAACTCGACAAGGTGTCGTTGTCCTTCCTAGTCGACGATCTCGAGATTCGTCGCGGGGGAGTGGCGCCCAACATCGCATTCGGAATGGGCTGCCTTGGCCTACGGCCGATCCTCGTCGGAGCCGTCGGTCCTGACTTTGCCGATTACCGCTCGTGGCTTGAGCGCCATGGAGTCGACACCGAATCGGTGCACGTCAGCGAAGTGCGGCACACCGCGCGTTTCATTTGCACGACTGACTCCGAGCAGAACCAAATCGCTTCGTTCTACCCAGGCGCGATGAGCGAGGCCCGTGAAATCGAACTCGCGCCACTGGCCGAGCGGGTGGGTGGCCTTGATCTCGTACTCATCGGAGCCAACGATCCTGACGCGATGGTGCGGCACACCGAAGAGTGTCGATTCCGCGGGTTCCCCTTTGCAGCTGATCCGTCCCAGCAGTTGGCACGGATGGAGGGTCCGCAGATCCGCGAGTTGATTGAAGGCGCGGCCTACCTATTCACTAACGAGTACGAGTCAGCCTTGATCAAGCAAAAGACGGGCTGGTCGTCCGCCGAGGTGCTCGATCGTGTGGGGGTGCAGATCACCACCCTCGGCAAGAATGGAGCTCGCATCGACCAGCACGGTGCTCAGTCGCTGCATGTGACCTGCCCTGAAGAGGAGCGCAAGGCTGATCCGACCGGAGTGGGCGACGCTTTCCGGGCAGGCTTCTTGGCTGGAATTGCATGGGGGCTCACGCACGAACGGTCCGCGCAGGTGGGCTCGATGCTGGCAACGTACGTCATCGAGACAGTCGGTACTCAGGAATATCAACTGGCGCAGCAGCACTTCCTGACCCGACTGGCCGACGCCTACGGTTCCGAGGCTGCCGCTGACGTAGCGCCGCATCTGGCCGGCCCGCAGCAGTAAGCCCTGTCATGCAGCCCCTAGGTCCGTCGCGGTGGATGCTGCCCGATCCAAGGGAGGCGCCCGATGGTGAGGAAGTTATCGGGATGGGAGCCGATCTTGAGCCTGAGACTCTCGTTGACGCGTACAGCCGGGGGCTGTTCCCCATGCCGACTGAACCTGGTGGACCGATTGGCTGGTGGTCACCCGACCCCCGCGGAATCTTGCCACTTGATCAATTGCGAGTGACGCGATCGCTGGCCAAGTCGTATCGTCGTTATCGCACCACCGTTGACGTTGCGTTCGACGAGGTCGTGCGTGAGTGCGGTGATCCCACTAGGCCACTTGGCTGGATCGATCAGCAGATTCGCGATGCGTATGGGCGCTTGCATCGGATGGGCTGGGCGCATTCAGTGGAAGTGTGGGATGGCGATCAACTCGTCGGCGGTCTCTACGGCATTGAGGTCGGCGGACTGTTCGCCGGGGAGTCGATGTTCCACCACGCCCGCGACGCATCCAAGGTAGCGCTCGTGCGCCTGGTCACCGAATTGCGCGCCGGCGTTCCGCACGAGGGTCGACTCTTGGACGTGCAATGGCGCTCGGACCATCTGGCAAGCCTCGGAGTGATCGAGATTCGGCGACATGAGTACCTGTTGCGCGTCGCGCGCGCTGTGGAGTTGGCGCCTGCGCTCGGTGGATAGTCGCGGCTCACCTGCTCACCGGCGCATGTCGCCGAGTGAACTGCGGCGTGAGCGGAAGCAGTGGGTGCGGTGTAGGAGACAGTCCCTAATACTCGAGCCCTACTACTCGAGCGGGGTGCGCACGAGGTAGGCCAGTCCTTCTCCGCCGTCGCGAGGTGGACGTGTGCCGAGGTACTCCGCGCCGCGAAGCCGGCACCAGGCTGGAATGTCGGTCTCGGCCGCGGGGTCGGACGCCATCACAGCGACGACAGTTCCGGGTGGACGCGCAAACACCGCGCGAGCCAAAGCAATGACAGGTGCCGGGCACCGATTGCCTCGTTCGTCGTACCACGCTTGAGGTTCTGCCGAGTCGTCCATGGCGCCATCTTGCACCGTGGGATGTGGCGGGGCCACGGCACCGCCTACGGTCGGAACGGGCTCCGCTTGGCGCAACTCGGCAAGCGCCGGTGGAAACTGCGTGAGGAACAGTTCAATGGCGTCGTCGGGGCAACCCAGTGGAAGGCAGAGGCGCACGTTTCCGCCGGTCAGGACCCCCATGGCGGCGAGCACGTGACTCGGCTCTCCCGAATCGCTCGCGCAGGCCGAACCGCTGCCGACGCTGACTCCTCGTTCATCAAGGGTCCGCACAAGTGACTCACCGTCGACGTAGAGCGCCGAGAGGGTAAGCACGTGAGGAAGTCGGCGATCAGGATCGCCAGCGACGACCACGTCTGCAACGTGGCGCTGAACATGGTCGCGAATGCGGGCGATCTGCCCCCACGCCCGGTCTGACTCGGCTGCCCGCTCAGCTTCGGCGGCCTCGAGTGCACTCGCCGCGGCCACGATGAGTGCGACGGGCTGCTCATTGGCAATCGCTGGTTCGGACAATCGCCACGGGGATCCGGCAGCGACCATCAGCACTCCGGTGCCTCGGGGGCCGCCCCACGACACCGCGTCTGCAGCGAGCACCGACCAGCCACCCGGAATGGCAATGCGGCCGGCGCTTGCGGTGGCATCGAGCAGCGTGGGCACTCCGGCAGTCGAGAGCTGTTCAAGAATCGGTTCGACATCCTGCAGGGTTCCAACCTCTCCGTTGGCCAATTGCAGACATACCACCGTTGGCCCCGAACCCAACGCTGCTTCGAGCAGCGCCGCGGCATCGATATGACCTAGGGCATCGACTCCGACGGTGATGGTCGGATGCCCCTGACTGCGCCACCACCGAGCAACTCGCAGAGTGGCCGAGTGATCAATGGCAGTCACGACCAAGGTTGCGGTGGCTTCGGGAGTGCTCACTCCCGCGAGTAGTCCGGCGAGTCCGTCGGCGAGTGCATGCCCCCCACCTGGTCGGATCAGTACAGTCGCGGGGGTGATCGGAGCCAATCGGCTGGCCAACGAATCGTGTGCTGCGGAAAGGAGGTCACTGGCTCTCCGCGACTGCGAGGAGGCCCCGCTCGGATCGCTCCATCCGGCACTACCGCAGAGCGTGAGACTGTGAATTGCGGCGGGGCTAAGCGGCCCCCCACGCGAGGTGTCGAGCAGGCACCGATCCTCCTTCGACATAGACACGACGCTACCCCTACCCGAGGCTCCCTGAACGGGAGGTTCTGCGCTAGTGTCTGACCCGTGCCGGACCGCACTCGCGGACCACTGACCGCCCCTGAGGACATGCGCGTGAGCACCCCCTCCGTTGATCGGCAGACGCGTCCAGCATCAGGGCGCCTGCGTCCCCGTCGAGTTGTCGGCCTCGCCGGTGCTTTGGCACTGGTAGCACTGGTGGCAACCGGCTGTTCGCAGTCGGAAATTGAAGCCTGGCAGCGCGGCGGATTCCCCGCGCCCGCTACCGAGCAGGCGCCGATCATCTTGCAACAGTGGCAGTTGTCGTGGGTTGCGGCTCTGATCGTCGGCGCCCTTGTGTGGGGCCTGATCATCATCGCGATCATCGCGTTCCGCCGTCGTGGCAACGAGGTGCCTGAGCAGACCAAGTACAACCTGCCCATCGAGATGCTCTACACGGTCGCTCCGCTGATCATGATCATGACGATGTTCTACTTCACAGCCCGTGATCAGGCTGAGATTCAGAAGGTCACCAACGACCAGGCGCTCACTGTCAATGTTGTGGGTTTCAAGTGGAATTGGGCCTTCAATTACATCGATCAGGGCGCGTACTCGATCGGAACCCCTGAGCACCGTTCTGAACTTGTTCTTCCGGTTGACGAAAAAGTGAAGTTCGAACTGACCTCGCCGGACGTGATCCACTCCTTCTGGATTCCCTCGTTCCTCTACAAGATGGACGTCTTCCCCGGCCGCAAGAACGTTTTTGAGGTCACGCCTAACAAGATTGGCGTCTACGCAGGTCGTTGCGCCGAACTCTGTGGGGTTGACCATTCGCAGATGCTCTTCACAGTCCGGGTAGTGCCCAAGGCTGAATTTGAAGCATGGATCGCCTCACTCAAGGCGAAGGGGCAGAGCGGGATGATTGAAACCGGCCGAACCAACGATGCGGGAGCGACGGAATGACAACCCTCGGCGATCGTCCCACCATCACTACGGTGGCAGAGCCCGCACCGCGCGCGCCACGTCAACAGCGTTTCGGACGCACCTTCGTCAAGTGGGTCACGAGCACTGACCACAAGACGATCGCGTACATGTACTTCATCACGTCCTTCATCTTCTTCATGATCGGTGGCTCAATGGCCATGCTGATTCGTGCTGAGCTTGCTCAGCCCGGTCAGCAGGTTCTCACCAATGAGCAGTACAACCAGTTGTTTACGATGCATGGCTCAATCCTGCTGCTGCTCTTTGCCACCCCGTTGTTCGTGGCCTTTGCCAACGCGGTCATGCCGCTTCAGATCGGTGCCCCCGATGTGGCCTTCCCCCGTTTGAACATGGTGGGTTACTGGCTCTATGTGCTCGGTGGCATCACGGTCATGATCAGTTTCGTCACCCCTGGCGGAGCGGCTTCATTCGGCTGGTTCCTCTATGCGCCGTTATCGAACGCGGTCAATACCCCTCAGGTCGGAGCTGACCTGTGGATCATGGGCTTCGCGATGGGTGGTGTCGGCACGATTCTCGGTGGCGTCAACTTCATCACGACCATCTACTGCATGCGCGCACCGGGCATGACGATGTTCCGGATGCCGATCTTCACGTGGACCGTCCTGCTCACCAGCGTCTTGGTGCTCATGGCCTTCCCGGTGCTTGCCGCGGCGCTCGTGGTTCTGGAGGTTGACCGCAAATTCGGGTCCCTTGTCTTTGAGGCGTCCAATGGGGGCGCACTGCTCTGGCAGCACCTGTTCTGGTTCTTCGGTCACCCTGAGGTCTACATTCTGGCGCTTCCGTTCTTCGGAGTCGCCAGCGAAATCCTTCCGGTGTTCAGTCGCAAGCCCATCTTTGGCTACAAAGGTTTGGTCTTCGCCACCATTGCGATCGCGGGCCTCTCTGTGGCTGTCTGGGCCCACCACATGTACGTCACCGGTGCGGTGAACTTGCCGTTCTTCGCCTTCATGACGATGTTGATTGCCGTGCCAACCGGCGTGAAATTCTTCAACTGGATTGGCACGATGTGGCGGGGGAGTCTGACTTTTGACACTCCAATGCTGTGGACAATCGGATTCTTGGTGACCTTCCTGTTCGGTGGTCTCACCGGAATTCTGCTCGCTAACCCACCGATTGACTTTCAGGTGAGCGACTCATACTTCGTGGTCGCCCACTTCCACTACGTGGTGTTCGGCACGGTGGTATTCATGATGTTCGCGGGCTTCTACTTCTGGTGGCCCAAGTGGACCGGCCGGATGCTCGACGAGCGACTGGGCAAGTTGCAGTTCTGGCTTGTGTTCATCAGCTTCCAGGGCACCTTCCTGGTGCAGCATTGGCTGGGCGCTGAGGGAATGCCGCGACGTTACGCCAACTATGCCGAGTCCGACGGATTTACTACGCTTAACCAGATTTCGACGGCCTTCTCGTTCGTGCTCGGTGCGTCGACACTGGTCTTCTTGTGGAACGTCTACAAGACCTGGCGGCACGCGCCCCTGGTCACCGTTGACGACCCGTGGGGCTGGGGAGGTTCGTTGGAGTGGGCGACCAGTTGCCCGCCTCCGCGTCACAACTTCGTGAAGTTGCCTCCTATCCGCAGCGAGCGCCCCGCGTTCGATCTGCACCACCCCGAACTTGCCGGTCTTGATCACCCTGAGTTGGCGGCTGCGACCGAGCAGGCGAGTGGCGCATGAAGATTGAAGGCTGGCTCTTCGCATGCGGCGCGTTCTTCTACGCGCTTGTGGCCACCGTCTACTGGCTCATCACCGGAGAAATCGTCGGAACGACCGCGCTGACCCTCACCGCTGGGTTGGCCGGCCTAGTGGGCTTCTACACGCTCTTCACCGGCAAGCGAGTGGGAGTTCGTCCCGAAGATCGCTTCGACGCCGAAATCAGCGAAGCCGACCCCGACTACGGGTTCTTCAGCCCCCACTCGTGGTGGCCGCTCGTGGTGGGTCTGGGTGCTATGGCAACTGCTCTGGGCGTTGCATTCCTTACCTGGTGGTTGATCCTGTTCGGGTTCTGCACGCTGGTGTTCGCAGCAATCGGCATGGTGTTCGAGTACCTGCGTCCGCCGTACGTCGACGTCGACTAGTACACGTGCCTCTCCTCACAACCCCCTGAACTCCATCGGGGGCACCCAAGCGCGCTCCTAGCGCGTTCACACGCCCCAAGGGCAGCCATTTGTGACTATCGCCATGCGGATCCGAGCGCTGCCACGATGCGCGTGAGTCGTTCAGCGGAGGTTCCAATATTCAGCCGCGCGAACCCCTCGAAACCGGCGCCGAAATCTGCTCCTGCGCTGACCTCAATGCCGGCCGCCCTCGCTGCTAGTACCGGATCGGCCACTTCGGCGGGCCGCACATCAATCCACACCAGGTAGGTCGCCTCAATGCGGGTATAGGGCAGATGTGCCAGGTGCGTGGCCATCAGTTCGTCCAGCAATGTGCGTTGGCGATCAAGATGCACCAGCACGTTGTCGAGCCACGGTCCACCGTCGCGGTAGGCGGCCAGAGTCGCCGCCACTCCCAGGGGTGAGGTGCCATGGTTGGCGATGTATGGCAGGGAGCGCAACGTGGCGGCGTCTGCGGCGTTTCCGGCAATCACTTGCGCGCACTTGAGTCCGGGAATGTTCCATGCTTTGGATGCCGCAGTAACGGTTGTGGTGTGATGCGCCGTGTCGGGAAGAGAGGCGTATGGCGTGTGCTTCGCGCCGGCGAGAACGAGGGGGGAGTGGATCTCGTCGCTGATCACGCGCGCCCCGTGGTGGTTCACCACATCCCGCAGGGCCATCAATTCCGCAGGACCGAACACAAGGCCCAACGGGTTGTGGGGCGCAGTCAACAACACCGTGCGCGCACCGTGGCCGAGGGCGTGATCGATCGCGTCAAGATCAAGGCAGGCGGGCGCATTGTCGCTTTTGGTGAATTCCACCGGCACGGCGCTGCGTCCGCTCAAGGGCAGGATGCCGAGCATGGGCGGGTAGGCCGGCACGGGGACGATGACCGGACCCGGTTCGCACAGGTAATCCAGTGCCAAACCAACGCCTGACATCACGTCACCGCACCCCACCACAAGGTCGGAATCGACCTCCCAGCCGAATCGCGCCGCTTGGAATGCGGCGGTGGCCTGTGGAAGGCCGGTGAGGGAGTCGAAGGGGGAGTACCCGAAACTCCCGCGCGAAACGGCGTCCTGAACTGCTTGCAGAACGACCGGGCACGGCCGCACATCGAGTTCGGCGACCCAGGCCGCGACTTGCGGTGCGGGCGTTATGGCCCACTTGACCGTGCGGGCTGCGCGAAGGTCGTCATCGCTGAGGTCGAAATCGCAGTCGTCGGAGGTCACGAGGGGAGTCTGACACAGCTCATCCACCTCGGGGCCATGTCAGGACCCTGTAAGCGACACGCCCATCTGGGTGCCACCGTTCGTCACTATGGGTCACCGACACGTACCATGAAGTCATTCGAAGTGGGTCCGGACCATTGTCGGTGACATCAATGCAGGAAGACGGGCGAGGTACATGATGGAGCGGTTCCCCAGAGCGTCGGGGTTCACGCGGGGGCGTCTTCTGGTGGTCGTCGGAATCGCCGCTGCGGCGATGCCCCTCACTGCATGCGGTGCCACGAACGACTTCGCGAGCGGACTCACCGACGTGTCACTGTCGTCGAGCGCTCCCATCGCACCCAAATCATCTGCCAGACTCACCTTCACGCCTGCGCTGGGCGACACGGCGGTGGTGCCGGGTTCGGCGATCAAGGTTGTCGCTGACAAGGGACTCATTACGTCGGTCAAGGTGGTCAATGCAACGGGCAGCCCGGTCAAGGGCACGCTCAGTACCGACAATCGCAGTTGGGTAGCCCAGGATCAGCTCATCGGATATGGCACCAAGTACGTGGTTGCCGTCACGGCCGTTGACCGCGAGGGGCTTACCACGAGCACTCGGCAGCAGGTACGCACCTTGGTTCCTGAACACACGTCGGGAATTGCTGGTGTTGATCCTTCCCCGGACAGTACCTTTGGCGTCGGAATTCCTATCACGCTGACCTTTGATGACCCCGTCGAAAACAAGGCAGAGGTTGAAAAGAGCCTCATTGTGTCGACCAGTAAGCCAATTGTGGGCGCCTGGAGATGGCTGTCTGATACGCAGGCACAATTCCGACCCAAGACCTACTGGCCCGGCAACACTCAGATCGAGATCACGGCCCAACTCGTCGGGGTGCAGATGTCTCCGGGAATCTGGGGAGACCGCAACCACACTTACACCTTCACGACGTACGATTCCATCGTCGGTTTGGTGAACATGCGCAAGCACACGTTGGTGGTGCGCCAAAATGGCAAGGTCATCCGCACGATTCCAATCACGACGGGTAAGCCTGGGTTCGAGAGTCGCTCTGGCGTGAAGGTCGTCTTGACCAAGGAGCGCAACCGCATCATGGACGCTGCGACGGGCGGCACCGACCCGACAAGCCCCGAGTACTACCGACTTAACGTCGAGTACGCGATGCGCCTGACGTGGTCCGGCGAATTCCTACACGCTGCCCCGTGGTCTGAGGGCTCGCAGGGCTACGACAACGTCAGCCATGGCTGCACCGGAATGAGCACCGAGAACGCAGCGTGGCTATACGGAATCAGTAACTTGGGCGACGTGTACGAGTACGTCGGCAACGACAAGCAGATGGGCACCGGAGATAACGGGATCACCGTCTGGAACGTGACATGGGCCGATTGGCTCAAGGACTCCCAGGCCGGCGAAATCACGACCACCTCGTTGTAGCGCCGCTGCTAGTTCAGGGCGGGCAGCATCGCCCGAATCGCGTCATGGTGGTCGCTCCATGAGTTCCACACCGCGCGTGCCCAGAGTAAAGAACGCTGGTCGTACTCGGTTAAGTCCGCACATCCCACGAGCGAAGCCACTGTGAGGCCCGCAGGAGACTCAGGGGAGCTCAGGTGAGGGAATTCACGGGTGTTTGCCCATCGTGGCGCGTAGCGCCTTGAGGGTCGTCTCGTCGGCTTGGACCTCACCGAACAACCGCCAGCAGTCAGCGACAGCCCGAACGTAGGCGTGCGTGGGTCCGAGCTCGTCGGGGAAACATGCCACACAGGGCTCAGAACACAGGGCTCAGAACACAGGGCTCAGTGCTGGTGCGGGTTGGACTCGTGGCCACCGATGGCGGGGGAGTGTAGTACCGGCTCTGAGGTGATTTCCAAACCACGGAAGTCGTCGATGACGGCGTGCTGCTCGTGGTAGTCGTGAGCAGCGTGCGCCTCAGCGGCCTCAATCTCGGCGGCGGTCGGTAGGTACACGTTGTCACCGTAGAACCAGTGTGAGAACTTGGCACGGAGTCGTGCGGTGCGACCCTTGGGGTTGGCCACGCCGTTCTCATCGACACCTGACTCGAGGGCGATGGGCACGTGGTCGACCTTGCCCAGAATCTTGGCCTTCTCCTTGTCGCCGAGGGGTAGGTGAATTTCGATGAACTCACCCTCGGGCGTGCGCAGGATATTGCCGCTCTCAATACCGTGCAGCAACTTGTCGTGGTCGCGGCGCTGCAGCGAGAGGCAGATGCGCTTGGTGATGACGAAAATGATCGGCGGCACGACGAAGACTGCTACGCGCAACACGTAGGTGATGGTGTTGATCGACAAGTCGAAGGTGGTCGCGATGATGTCGTTTCCGCCCGAGATCCACAGCATTCCGTAGAAGCCGATCGCCATCACACCCAGTGCAGTGCGGGTGGGGGCATTTCGAGGCCGGTCGAGAATGTGGTGCTCGCGGTTGTCGCCTGTCGCCCAACGTTCGATGAAGGGGTAGGCGCCCAGTGCGGTGAAGATCGCGCCTGCCAACACCACAGCAGGCAGGAAGATATTCCACGAGATGCTGTAATTGCCGATATTCCATTCCCAGTTGGGCGTAATACGAACCGCGCCGTCGAGCCAGCCCATGTACCAGTCGGGCTGTGAACCCGCTGACACTTGGTCGGGGGTATACGGCCCGAATGCCCAAATCGGGTTGATGGTGATGATGGCCGCCATGAGAGTGGTGACACCGAAAACGATGAAGAAGAATCCGCCGGCCTTGGCCATGTACACAGGAAGCAGTGGGAAGCCCACGACGTTCTTCTCGGTGCGGCCGGGTCCGGGGTACTGGGTGTGCTTCTGGTGCCACACCAGCATCAGGTGCACGGTGACCAAAGCCAAGATGATGCCGGGGATCAGTAGCACGTGCACGGTGTACAGGCGTGGAATGAAGTCAAGGCCGGGGAACTGGCCGTTAAAGAGCAGGAACGACAGCCAGGTGCCGAGGATCGGAATCGCAAGCACGATGCCCTCAGCGATGCGCAGTCCGGTACCGGACAGCAGGTCATCAGGAAGTGAGTAACCCGCAAAGCCCTCGAGGATGCCGAGCGTGAGCAGGCCCGCGCCCATCACCCAGTTGAGTTCACGCGGCTTGCGGAAGGCTCCTGTGAAGAACACCCGCAGCATGTGGACCGTCATCGCGACGAGGAAGAACAGGGCAGCCCAGTGGTGGATCTGGCGCATCAGCAGGCCGCCGCGTACGTCGAACGAAATGTTCAGCGTTGAGGCGTAGGCCTCGGACATCTTGACACCATCGAGTGGAACGTACGAGCCGTTGTAGACGATCTCGGTCATTGAGGGCTTGAACCACAGAGTGAGGTAGGTGCCCGACAGCAGCAAGATGATGAAGCTGTACAGAGCGATTTCGCCCAGCATGAACGACCAGTGGTCGGGGAAGACCTTGTTGAGACTGCGCTTCATAAACGGCGCAATGCCCAAGCGCTCGTCGGTGTACTCGGCGAGAGCGCCCCCGGCCTTCACAACAGCACTCATGATGCTCCCTGCTCCCAGAAACTCGGTCCGACATGCTCTTGAAAATCACTGCGCGCAACGAGGTAACCCTCAGAGTCAACAGTGATCGGAAGTTGCGGCATGCGCCGAGCAGCCGGGCCGAACACGACCTTCGCCGAGTCGGCCAAGTCAAACGTACTTTGGTGGCAGGGACACAGCAACTGGTGAGTGCGCTGCTGGTAGAGCGAGATCGGGCAGCCGACGTGCGTACAAATCTTGGAGAAGGCGAGGATGCCTTGAACGTCCCACGGCTCTTCGGCCGAACCGCCCTGTTGTGACCGAATCTCGGCAGGAGTCATGCGCACCAAGATGGAGGCGGCCTTGGCGCGTTCGTTCAGTGTGCCTTCGGCCTCTTCGACCTTCTCGAGGCTTGCCGGCACCACGTTGACCAGACCACCTACGGGGATGTCCTCGGGACGAATCGGCCGGTAGGAGCCGTCGGTAACGATGCGCTCGCCCTTGGTCCAAATAGTTTCTGAGAGCAACTCGTTCGGACTGGGCGAGTCTGTGGGGGTGACCCACATGTCGCGCAGGATGATCACGAGGGGCAGTGGAAGCAGGACAAGGGAGGTAATCAGGCTGCGCCTGATGATCTTGCGTGATCCGAAGCCCGACTCCGTAGCCCCAGCTTCAAAGACACTGATTGCCTCTTCGCGGTCGGTGGGGCTGCTTTCGAGCACGTGACGCTCTTGAACGACCTCAATGTCGGGCATCAACTTCTTGGCCCAGTGAATGGCGCCAGCACCGATGAGGAAGAGAGCAAGTCCGAGGGTGAGACCGAGAGCAAGGTTGCTCGCGCTCATCGTGCCGATCACGGGAAGGGCAATGACAACGTTCTTGTCGATGCCGATGTACGCCGCGAGGAACGCGAGGAAGAGAAGGCTGGCCACTATGAACATCGTGGAAACCTGACGTTCGGCCCGGCGGGCAGCCTTGGGGTCGACGTCGGCACGGCGTGGTTCATGGGGGAGTGGCGCAGGAGCAGGCCGACCGTTGGGAAGTTCGAGGTCGCCCGAGTCGTGACCGTGCTCGTCCGCTGTGGTTCCGGGGGTGGCGATGTCGCTCACTTGGCCTTCACTCCGATCCAGATCGCGACGATGATGAGCGCTCCGAGGCCGATCACCCAGACGAACAGACCTTCAGTTACGGGGCCTAGTCGGCTCAGGGAAAGACCGCCGGGGTTGTCGTTGGCCTGCAGGCTGCCGATCCACTTGATGATCGACTGCTTGTCTTCGATCGTGAGAGTGGCATTGCTGAACACCGGCATGCTGGCAGGGCCGGTGACCATGGCGGTGTAAATCTGACGCGGTGTTGCGTTCATCAGCGTGGGGGCGGCCGTACCGTCACTGAGTGCGCCGCCCTTGCCGGCAAAGCTGTGGCATTGGGCGCAGTTGGTGCGGAAGAGTTCGCCACCCATGGCCAAATCAGCCTTGGAGGTGTCGAGCATGGCGTCGCTTGGAACTTTCGGGCCGGGGGCGAGTGAGGCGACCCATGCGGCCATGGCGTCGATTTCGGCCTGGCTGTAGATGACCCCCTTGACCGGGGCCTGTGATCCCGGAGCCGCCAGCGGCATGCGACCGGTGCTGACCTGGAAGTCAACGGCCGCCGAGCCTGCACCGATCAGGGTCGGCGCGATCGACGAACCCTGGCCGCCGAGACCGTGGCAACTGGAGCACCCTTCGGCGAAGAGCTTCTTACCGGTCTCAACCTGGGTTTCGGACCACTTTTGGTCTGCTGCCTGTGCTGAGGTGCCCGAGTCGACCGCGGCGTAAATGGCGCCCGTGGCGAGCAGGCCGAGCAGCAGCATCACGACGAGTGTCGCCGGGTGCCTCCTGCGGGCTGCCATGGAGTTCACTATGACCTCTCTCGACTCACGTGGTTCATGTCTAGGTGGTTCATGTCTAGGTGGTTCATTTCCAGGTGGTTCATTGTGCGTCGGCGTGCGGCGTTCGACGGTTGGCGATCAGCGGATCAGGTAGATCATCGTGAACAGACCCACCCACACCACATCAACGAAGTGCCAGTAGTACGACACCACGATCGCTGCTGTGGCCTGCTGGTGGTTGAAGCGCTTGACGTAGTAGGTGCGGACGAGAATGAACAGGAAGGCCACGAGACCAAAGGTCACGTGAAGACCGTGGAAACCGGTGGTGAGGTAGAAGACCGAGCCGAACGGAGATCCGGGGAGTGTGACGCCCTCGCTGATCAAGCCGATGTATTCGTAGACCTGACCCAACACGAAGGTTGTACCCATGAGCAGCGTGATCGTGAACCACACACGGAGCTTGTGAACATCGCCGCGTTCTGCAGCGAAGACACCCAACTGACAGGTCACACTCGAGAGCACCAGAATCGTGGTGTTGACCGCAGCAAACCTGAGGTTCAGCAGCGGAGATTGCTCGGCCCAGACCTCGGGATTCACCGATTTGCTGGTGAGGTACATCGCGAACAATGCCGCGAAGAACATCAGTTCGCTGGAGAGCCAGACGATGGTGCCGACCGCCACGAGGTTGGGTCGGTTGGCCGGGGCATGAGCCCGGCCTTGGTCAATTGCTGTCGCTGTCGCCACCCCCGCATTCTGGCAGATGAATGACCGTCTCGACAGTCGGGGTGACCTACTGATTCGGTGTGTCTTGCTGCGGGTGAGAGCTCTCAGTGTTCCGAGCGCGCAGGCTCATCCGACGGGAGGCCACTACGGTTGACACGGTCCAAGAATGGACCCAGTCTTGAGGGGTGACAAAGACCTCCGTCGACCACTTGCGCGAGCATGGTGTGCAGGTGACGGCCCAGCGCCTCGCGGTGCTGCGGGCAGTGGCGGACGAGCCGCACATCACGGCCGACGGCGTGACTGAAGCGGTGCGCAGTGAAATCGGGGCGATTTCGCGGCAGTCGGTGTACAACGCACTCGGAGTGCTCGTCGACGCGGGACTCCTGCGCCGAATTCAGCCCGTGGGGTCAGCCGCCCGCTTCGAAGATCGAGTCGACGACAACCACCATCACCTCGTCTGCCGCGAATGTGGGCAACTCGCGGATGTCGACTGCTCTGTGGGTTATACCCCCTGCCTCACCGCGTCGGATGACAGTGGCTTCGAAATCGACGAGGCTGAGGTGGTGTACTGGGGGCTCTGCCCGCAGTGCGTCGCTACGGGGAGAGTCGCAATGGGGAACGGTGACGGGGGAAAATCCGACGCGGGAAAATCCGACGCGGGAACGTCGACGCGGGAACGTCGACGCGGGTAAACACGTGAGGACGATAGGACACCAGTTCGCCAGCAAGCAACCAGCAAGCAACCAGCAAGCAGCAACCAACCAGCAACCAGCAATCAGGAACAACGAGGAGAACACATGGACAGCGAGAGCAGCACGGGAGCCTGCCCGGTCACGGGCGCACAGGACTTCCCGCGAGGTGGAACCGACAACCACGACTGGTGGCCCGAACAGCTGAACCTCAAGATGTTGGCGGCGAACCCGCCCGCCACAAACCCGATGGGCGAGGACTTCGACTACGGCAAGGCCTTCCAGTCGCTCAACCTCGCCGCGGTGAAGGCTGACCTGACCGCGCTGATGACTGACTCGCAGGAGTGGTGGCCTGCCGACTACGGCCACTACGGTCCCTTCTTCGTGCGTATGACGTGGCACAGCGCGGGCACCTACCGCATCGCCGATGGTCGCGGTGGTGGCGGAGCAGGCATGCAGCGTTTCGCACCTCTCAACAGCTGGCCCGACAACGGCAACCTCGATAAGGCCCGCCGCCTGCTGTGGCCGATCAAGCAGAAGTACGGCGCCGCCCTCTCGTGGGCCGACCTGATGATCCTCGCCGGTAACGTGGCGATGGAGTCGATGGGCTTCGAGACCTTTGGTTTCGGCGGAGGTCGCGCCGACGCGTGGGAGCCCGATGAGATGTACTGGGGCACCGAGGAGACCTGGCTGGGCGACTCGCGCTACACGGGTGACCGTGAGCTCGAGAACCCGCTGGCCGCCGTGCAGATGGGCCTGATCTACGTCAACCCCGAAGGCCCCAACGGTGTGCCCGACCCGATGGCAGCGGCGCGCGATATCCGCGAAACCTTCGCCCGCATGGCGATGAACGATGAGGAAACCGTGGCGCTCGTCGCCGGCGGCCACACCTTCGGGAAGACTCACGGCGCAGGTGACCCTGCCAATGTGGGTCCCGAGCCGGAGGCCGCACCGATTCAGCAAATGGGTCTGGGCTGGAAGAACAGCTTCGGAACTGGCAAGGGTGCCGACACCATCACCAGTGGACTCGAAGGTGCATGGACTCCCACACCCACCACTTGGGACAACAGTTACTTCGAGACTTTGTTCGGCTACGAGTGGGAGCTCACCAAGAGCCCTGCCGGCGCGAACCAATGGATTCCGAAGGACGGCGCTGCGGCCGACGCAGTTCCCGGCCCAGCCGACCCCTCGAAGCGCTATGCCCCGGTGATGCTCACCACCGACCTCGCGCTGCGTGTGGACCCGATCTACGAGCCCATCTCGCGCCGATTCCTCGAGAACCCGGCAGCGTTCGCTGACGCGTTCGCCCGCGCGTGGTTCAAGTTGACGCACCGCGACATGGGTCCGGTCGCGCGTTACCTCGGCTCCGAGGTTCCGAGCGAAGTGCTCATCTGGCAAGACCCGGTTCCTGCCGCGTCGGCTCCTCTGGTGAGTGCGGCTGAGGTCGCTTCTCTCAAGAGCGCGCTGCTTGGCTCGGGGCTGTCGGTGTCGCAGTTGGTCGCCACGGCGTGGGCCTCAGCGGCCACTTTCCGCGGCACTGACAAACGCGGTGGTGCTAACGGCGCCCGGGTGCGGCTTTCGCCGCAGACCGAGTGGGAGGCCAACGATCCGGCCGCCCTCGCCACGGCGCTGTCGACCCTGGAGGCTGTACGGAAGCAGTTCAACGACTCCTCGAGCGGCGCCAAGATCTCGCTGGCCGACCTGATCGTCCTCGGCGGATGCGCTGCGGTCGAGAAGGCGGCAAAGGACGCGGGCTTCGACATTGAGGTGCCCTTCACCGCGGGACGTACCGATGCCACCGCCGAGCAGACGGACGTCGACTCGTTCGCGGTGCTTGAGTCCACGGCTGACGGCTTCCGCAACTACCTAGGCAAGGGTCACGTGCGTCCGGCCGAGCACCTGCTCGTCGACCGCGCGTGCCTGCTGACGCTGACCGCTCCTGAAATGGCCGTGCTTGTCGGTGGTATGCGGGCGTTGGGCGCCAACACGGGTGGCTCGTCGCTCGGTGTACTGACCGACCGGCCTGGGGCGCTCACGAACGACTTCTTCGTGAACGTTCTGGACATCGGCATCGTTTGGGAGCCGACGTCGGACACGCAGGAGACCTTCGAGGGTCGCGATCGCTCCACCGGTGCGGTGAAGTGGACTGCCAGTCGCGTCGACCTCGCTCTCGGCTCGAATTCCGAGTTGAGGGCGCTGTCCGAGGTGTACGCGAGCAGTGACGCCAAGGAGAAGTTCGTTCGCGACTTCGTCGCGGCATGGGACAAGGTCATGATGCTTGACCGGTTCGACCTGTCCTAGGTCACACGACCTCGAGAGGGTCCCGCATCCATCTGGGTGCGGGACCCTCTCGCATGGGAGGTGCCGTTGCCGGCCAGAATCCTGGACACTGTTCGGCCGGGCGTCACGGCGCCTGACGTGCCCCGCCGCATCCGTGGCCCGCTGCCGGGTACGATCGTTTCGTGGCTCCCTCGACTCGACCGCTCACGGTCCTCCTGTATAGCAGCGACGCCAACTGCCGCGCGCAGGTGATCGCGGCGCTAGGACGTCGTCCCGCCCCCGAACTTCCTCGTGTTGAGTACATCGAAGTCGCGACCGAGCCGGTGGTCGCGCGACGCATGGCTGAGGGTGGAATCGACCTCGCCATCCTCGATGGCGAAGCCACCCCCGCCGGTGGCATGGGCGTGTGTCGGGCGCTCAAGGACGAAGTGTTCAAGTGCCCGCCGGTGTTGGTGTTGACCGGCCGTCCTCAAGACGCGTGGTTGGCGACGTGGTCGCGAGCCGACGGTGTGGTGCCGCATCCGCTTGACCCCGCTGTTCTTTCCGAGGCCGCTGCCTCGCTTCTGCGCAGCCGCGTTACTGTCGCGACTGCCTGATTTCGCGCCCGCCTCAACTCATGTCTGAGCCCATTCCCGTTCCGCAGGGCGATTCGTGGCCTGAGATTCTGACCGAACTCCTCGCGGGGCGGCACCTCACGCGTTCAAGTGCTGCATGGGCCATGGCGCAAGTGATGGAAGGAAACGCCTCGCCGTCGCAGATGGCGGCTTTTATTGTGGCGCTTCGTGCGAAAGGTGAAGACGCGGCCGAAGTAGGTGGCCTGGTCGAAACGATGTTGGACCACGCCGTGCGCATTACCGTGACGCAACCCGCACTCGACATCGTGGGTACCGGTGGAGATCAGGCGCATATGGTCAACATCTCCACCATGGCAGCTGTCGTGGCGGCTGCGGCCGGTGCACGTGTTGTGAAGCACGGAAATCGTGCGGCAAGTTCGCAGTGCGGATCGGCCGATGTGTTGGAGGCACTCGGCGTTGCCATCGATCTCGGTCCGGCTGGCGTCGTTGAGTGTGTGGACTCCCTCGGAATCGGATTCTGCTTCGCGCCTCGCTTTCACCCGGCGATGAGACATGCGGCTCCCACTCGCCGTGAAATCGGAATTCCGACTGTCTTCAATGTGCTCGGTCCGCTTGCTAACCCGGCGTCACCCGCGGCCGCGCTCATTGGCTGCGCGGACGAGCGCCTTGGTTCAGTGATGGCGACCGTGTTGGCGCAGTCCGGTCAGCGCACGTTGGTGGTGCGCGGCGCCGACGGAATCGACGAAGTGACTACTCACGGTGTGACCCAGGTGTGGGATGCGACCCGCGGTGATGAGTCAGTGGTGGATGGGCGCATTGACGCGCAGGCGTTGGGGATCGCGGTGCCGGACGCGGCTGCCCTGCGCGGTGGCGACGCCGCCTTCAACGCGCGGATTGCGCGAGATGTGTTGTCTGGAAGGACCGAGGGGACTCTTGCGGCGGTTCGCGATGCTGTGGCCTTGAATGCTGCAACCGCTCTGGTCGCAGACTCGGCGGCCCGAGGTGAACCGATCACAGGTGATCTGAACTCCCGAGTGGCCGAGCACCTCGTGCGTTCTTTCGATG
>Ga0194057_10000134_pt1 | contig 34822 bp, 31 predicted proteins | sample SepL4415m_MetaG_FD_155474 | JGI IMG/M metagenome (GOLD analysis project Ga0194057, IMG submission 155474) | Anoxic zone freshwater microbial communities from boreal shield lake in IISD Experimental Lakes Area, Ontario, Canada - Sep2016-L442-15m | ecosystem: Environmental > Aquatic > Freshwater... | reverse complement strand
TCGGCCTACTCCGGCCCCCAGCAAAACCCATCAACCCATCGCGAGCCGCACGGCGTTGCACCGTTCCGTCCTACCCGGTCATGTCTGGAATGGACACGCAGGCTAACACCTGTCACTGAATCAATTAGAAATTAGAGGCACGCCTTCAACGATACGATGACTGCAATCGCCCATGCGAAAATTTTCTATCCACTGCCGCTGGCCTCCCTGTAAGCGTTGAAGCACATGGGACAACTGGTCATTGTAGTGGCGATCACCTTTCTTTTCTACATAGGCTCCGAAACAAACGTCATGCTGGGCGCGGCGATCATCGCCAGAGCGTTTGAATGCCAAGGCCCGGTAGTACCAGTACACAGGGTTCTGTGGGTCAAGTTGAACGGCATTATCGAATCGCCGCAAGGCGGATTGCAGATCGTTGTCCCAGAAGTCACTAAAACCACGGGCAAAATGGGCTTCCGCAAGGAATTGGTAATCGTCGCGAGCACCTGTGGTCGGCGGCCTCGGAACACGGTCCCAATTGTCGAGGGCCTCGTACAGCTTATCGAAGTAGGCGGAGTAGCTTGCTAAATCCTGGCCCGATTTCCTCGCCAGTTGTGTTGCGGTAAGGTAGTCTCGCATTGCCCCATCGTAGTTATTAACGGCGGACCAGATTTCCGCCCTCGCGAAATAAGGCTCTGGGAGTTGCGGCTTCAGGGTCTCGTTCTCCTTCAGTGCTTCTTTTACCTCGTCCCATGCCTTTTTTATCGTTTCATTCTTTTGCAGGCGGATCACTTCTGGAAGATCCTGCCGGTTTGCATCGGTTAGAAACTTGGCCATTTCGCTGATCTGTAACGATGGGCGATCAAGATCGCTGGACGAAACCCAGCCGGATAAATTGTTTCCTGGACGGACAGGTCGGACGAATCGGTAGGACGAGGGAGCGTCGGCAGGGCCAAACTGTTGGCACTCAGTTCCCACAAAGAAGGCGGGGGCTGTTAGGTTACGGGTTACCACGAGACTGCCCGATCGAAACGCGTAAAGCTTGGTTGCTCGCTTGAGAGCGAGCAACTCGGCGCATGGCTTTATGCAGACTTGGGCCACGATCGGCCCCGTGCCAAGAGCCACGATAATAACGGACAGGCAAACCCTGGTGAAGAATTTTTTACTGCCGCTTCGCATCAATCAGTTCCCTTCCTCGAAATGTTGGCACCGATCGCCTCCACCTCGATTGATTTAGCCCGAATTAAGCACACCCTTCACTTTACTAGCGTAATCAGTCTACGAGGGTATTGCAATAGGCCCTCCACGTAGCCCTCCACGTAGGGATTGCCTGGCTGGGGCGTTTCGCGAGGCGCCGTTTTGGCGAATTCCCCCATTGTAACAGCCAAGGACTCAACTTGCACTTTGGCCCAATTGAACCCCACCAGAACCGCCCCCCCATTTTTATCACATCCTCCCCCACTTCACCCGCTGCATTCCCCAATCCAAATCCGCCACGACCTGCCGCAATCCAATCGGGTAAAAGAGTTTATGGGACAAAAGAGTTTATGGGACGTGGCCTAGTTGTTGACACACCCCGGCGGAAGTAGAATCAGGGGTTCCTCAACAATCGGGACTTCCGATGACTGAACCGAACCTCCGAGAACCCGAGCAAATTCGTCAGGGCTACGTGGGCAAACCTCGGAACCTCGGCTGTTTTGGGGGGGATTGGGCCGCTGGACTGGACGGGGACGAGTCGAACGAAGACGTAGAATAGAAGTATCCACGATGACCACGGCGGCATCATAAGAGAGATTCACCAAGATCGAAAGTGAGGCAAGTATGTCCATAACCGTTCACGGCGTAATGCACGGCAGAACCATCGAAATTGACGAAGATGTCGGAGTTGCCGAGGGCCAGAAGGTCGAGGTCCAGGTAAAAATAGTCCCAATGTCGGCTCGGAAGCCCGGCGAAGGATTCTTTCGCACCGAGGGAGCCTTGGCCGACGATGTGGAGTGGGACGGCATCATGGAAGAGATTTACAAGGCACGCAAGGTCGAGCGGCGTCAAGTTCCCGATTTGGAGGCACCATGAACTTCCTCCTCGACACAGATATTTGCTCGGCCCACATGCGGCGTCCCGCAAAGCTGGCTCACCGTTTCATTCAATACACGGACCAGCTTGCTATCTCCAGCGTTACCCTGGCGGAATTGTTTGCCGGAGCATATAAGCATTCGCAGGTGAACCGGTTATTGACTTTAATCACCGACCTATTGCAAGAGGTTCGGGTCATCGACTTTGATTCGGAGTGTGCTGAACGGTTCGGTCAGGTGCGAGGCAGGCTACTGCAACAGGGGATTTCCGCTCCAACCACAGACCTGATGATTGCCACCGCAGCCTTGATTCACAACCTAACTTTAGTGACGCACAACACAAAAGACTTCCAGAACATCCCCGGTCTTCGTCTGGATGACTGGCTGATGCCATGAAAGCCGGCAAGGCGATGCTAGGGCAATGGGGCATCGATCAACCGAATCCCCTCAAGGAGAGAGGCTCATCATTCTCGCTGACCCACGGCGGATCGGCCACCGGAAGTTGCCGAGGGCTGATCGTGGGCCGGTGGTGGCCGGTTGGCGAAAGCTACCAGTAGGGAGCCATAAGGCCAACAGCCGCGAACACTGTGGCCAATGCGGGGCTGCGGCGGCCGGTGGCCGGGGCTGCCCTGGGCAACGTGGCCTTGGGGCCGTGCAATACCTGGAACCGGACCAACGTTCAATACCTTTTTACGTTGGCGGCCCGAAAAACCAGCGAAAACTCGGCGTTTTCGCGGGCATTTAGCACCGAGGGAGCAGCGAGGGATATAACGTTTCCGAATCATAATCCGCGTGTCCGGGGTTTGAATCCCTGCGCTGCTACTTCGCAACCCTTTACCTAGTAAAGAGTTGTGTCGTTTACCCAGTTCAGCGAATAGGAGTCGCTTGACGAATCGATTCTGTTTAGTATTGAACCAGAACGGCGGGCGATCAGGGAAACAGCACCAACCGGCCGCCTGCTTTCTCTAATTTGAAACGGATCGTGCTGTCGATCACCGGAACCTCCTCGTACTTTCCGCTCTGGGGATTGAAAATCCTGGGGTGCGTCGTCTTGGCGATTTTCAGCTTGACGTCCTGCTCGGCATAAGCATTATGGTTGGCTAGGTACACGGCATCCGACGCGCCATCGTACTTGAACACCCCCATGACGAACTCGCCGCTGACCGGCTGGAGCCAGAATTCCTTGGGGAACTCGTGCGTTTCCAGGCCTGGCGGCATCTTGTGCTTGCCAGCCTCGGCAGGCACGTCTCGGTTGTTGGAATCCTTGGTGATCGATGTTGAGTAGATGGCGGCAGGAAGGCCAAGCCTGGGAATCTCGGCCCACAGGGGCTTCGTCCAGGCGTTCACCTTGGCGGCGTCTCTACCCAGTTCATTGAATTCCAGCTTGTTCATGTCCATGATCCGCGAGCCAATGAACCATAGGCAGCACTTCAGCCCGCAGGCAATCGAGGTATTCTGAAGATAGAGCGAGCGGAGGTAGTTGCCCTCTCCCGGTCGGCCGGGGTCGGTCTCGACGTAGCGGCCGATGCGGTTGTCGTGGGTCTTGGCTACGGTCCAGGCCGTCAGTAGGTTGGAGAAATTCTTGTGGGGACCTCGCTTCCAGGAGAAATCGTAGTAGCTGATAAAATCGGACATTGCCAAGTAGTTCATGCCTTCGGTCTGGTAGGTGCCACTGTAGGTGGCGTGGGTCGGATCCCATTGATGCACATTATTGATGTCACGCGTCCGGCCCGGCCCGGTCTTGCCGAAGCGGTCGGACCACAAGTGGTACGCCACAACGGTAGGGTTTCCGCGGAGTTGGCCGCAAAGTTGCTCACACTCTTTCGGGTTCTTGAAAACGTGATGACCGTCGGCCAGCAGATCGACGACCATCAGGACGTTGTACTTCTTGCAGATTGCCTCGCGATCGGTGGAATGCCGGCACATGACGGCGTTGAAATTGCCTTCAGAGGCGATCGTCTTGAGCAACTTCTCGAACTTCTCCGGTTCTTTGGGCATGGGATCGCCGCCATAGCCGTTATTGAACACCGTAAGGTAGATATCGGGCCTTCGCTTGGCCTGGGCCTCCTTGTCGCTTGGTCGGTCGCCTGCCTCCCCGGCCCGAGCCAGTGAGGCGAGTGATCCCAGGGCAAGTGTGGCAAGCAGGGCGACGCCGAGCAGCAGTTCACGAAACAGGAACCCTATCCCCATGACACTTCTCCTTTTTCAAAACTTTCAGCTTGGCACAATACAATCAGGATATTTGGCAACGCGGTACTTGTCAAGATTCAGGAAGTGAGCATGTCAAAGGCGCATGCTGACCCTCGGTGTGTGTGGCAAGATTTTCTAGCAAGCGCGTGGCACGGGCTTCCAGCCCGTGGAATTCGACACGGGCAAGATGCCCGTGCCACGGTGGCGTCCGTCTGCCAGAGAATCTTGCCACACCCCACAGTTGCCGCCACCGGGTTTCATGCGAAAACCTTTTCCAATTTAGCCCCCTGTTTTACCAGCCAGAAGGCGGTATAATGGCTGAAAATGGCATCGAGGGACGCATCATTTCCGAATCATAATCCGCGTGTCCGGGGTTTGAATCCCCGCGCTGCTGCTTTAGTCAGTGCTCATCGACGGAAAACACCCAATCGCCCATAATAAGATCATGATCATCGACGGTGAGACGGTCATCACCGGTTTGTTCAACTTCACCAACCAGGCGGAAGAACATAACGCCGAGAACCTGCTGGTAATTCACGACTGCGGCATGGCCGAGCGCTACCTGGCGAATTGGCACGATCACGAAGCCCACAGCGAACCCTACACTGGCCGGGGCGTGGGGGCTGAGCGGCCGGCGAACGATCGAGATCACCGCCCGAAAAAGAAGTTAGGCATCTTGGAAAACTAACGCCTTCGTAGAACGGATTTTAATCCGTTGGAACGGAATGAATTCCGTTTTACTGAGTTCGGAACGGAATGAATTCCGTTTTACTGAGTTCGGAACGGAATGAATTCCGTTTTACTTTCAAAAAATCATCGCATGGATCTGCTCTCCTCCGAAACCGCACGCTGGATGGTCGCCGCTTGGTTTCTTTTTGTGGGCGGGTGCGTGGGCAGTTTTTTGAACGTGGTTGTCTATCGATTACCGGCCGGTATGAGCATCTCCTGGCCCGGCTCGCACTGTCCGCGATGCAATCACACAATCCGTGCGTATGACAACATTCCCGTGCTGGCCTGGCTTTGGCTGCGGGGACGTTGCCGCGACTGCCGCGAGCGGATTTCATTTCGCTATCCACTGGTTGAGGCCGTCGTGGCAGTACTCTTTCTGCTGCTGCTCGTCGTCGAGGTTTTTCACGGTGGGCATAATCTGCCCGTCCGGATGCCGCACGTACCGCAAGGGCCTAACTCGTATCCACCTGCGCAATCCGTCTGTATCTGTCTCGTTCACCTGGGCCTGCTTTGCACGCTCATTTCTTCCGGGTTGATTCGCTGGGACGGTAAACGACCGCTGCGTTGGCTGTTCGTCCCGCTGTTGTTAGTCGGCCTTCTCGCGCCGCCGATCTGGCCCTGGCTGCATCCCTGGCCGGCTGGGCCGGGCGTGGCAGAAAGTCCCTGGAGTGGCGTGGTTGATAGCCTGTTGGGCCTCGGTACCGCACTTTTCCTGGGCCGAATTGCCGAGTGGTTGGGCGAGCGTTTCTCCGCGATTGGCAAGCCCGGAAATCAAATCTTGGGCGAGGCCCTGGTGATCGGCGTCGTACTCGGTTGGCAGGCCGTTTTGGTACTCGTGCCGCTGGCGATGTTGCTGGAAGAACTGTCTCGCATTGCAGCACTACACTGGAGATTGGCGCGACGCTTCGTGGCGGCGGTCTGGTTAGCTCCCTTGGCACTGTTTTGGATTTTGAATTGGGCTCGACTTGCGGCAGCACTAACTGTTGGGTAGGAATAATGGTGGGGCTTGTATCACTCGTCCCACCCTACGCAAATACTAACCCTGGAGAATACTTGACATGACTCAGCCCAGCGATCCGCAAAACCTCTCAAACAAGATCACTCAATGGCCCAGTTATCGACTGGCCTATGAGGACATCGAGTTTTTGAACAGCCCTCGGCTACGGGCAGCGCGGATGGAACTGGAGTTCCTCAAGCCGGACCTGACGCTGGATGACCATGGCATCGATAGCACAATCGTGGTTTTTGGTAGCACGCGGATCGTTGAACCGGCCGAGGCCCGTTGCCGCCTGGAGGATGCCCAGCAACGGTTGGTCCAACAGCCCGGCGACGCATTGTGTCAACGGGCCGTGGCCCAGGCCGAGCGGATCGTTGCCAAGAGCCACTACTACGACATCGCTCGTGAGTTCGCTCAACGAGTATCCCAAAACGTCTATGCCGATGGCAAGCCCCACTTCACCGTGATGACGGGCGGCGGGCCGGGGATCATGGAAGCCGCCAATCGCGGTGCGCATGACGTCGGCGCCAAGTCGGTTGGGCTAAACATCGCCCTGCCGATGGAGCAAGAGCCAAACCACTTCATCTCGCCCGAACTCTGTTTCCAGTTCCGCTATTTTGCCATTCGCAAATTTCACTTTGTGCTGCGTGCGATGGCCTTGGTCGTTTTTCCTGGCGGTTTCGGTACGATCGACGAGTTGTTTGAAGTACTCGCTCTCCGCCAAACAGGCCGCATGCAGCACATTCCGGTGATTTTGGTTGGCCGGGAATACTGGAACCGGGCCGTCGACTTTACGTTTCTCGCTGACGAGGGTGTGATTGCTGACGACGACCTGAAGCTCTTCGAGTTCGTGGACACGGCCGAGGCGGCCTGGAAGATCATCCGCGAGTTCCATCTTTTGTAGGTCGCCCGGTAGAGCCAATTTCGCGGGCTCCCGTCACGCCCCCGGTGTGTCCAGATAGGGGTCTTGCCCCATCTGCTGCTGCATTTTCTTGCGTTCTTTCTCAAAATACATCAAGGCTCGGCGTTGACGAAAATGGCGGCCTTCGATCCGCCGTTGAGCGCGGCGGAAGAGATAGCTCAGGTAATCGAGCGAAGTGACCGCCTTCTTACCATAGGCCTCGAGCCGGTCGCTTTTTTTGGGCCCCAGACCGGCTAAGAGCAGATCATCGTCCAAGGCTAGGTACTGGCGGAACGTACCGGGATCGCCCTGGCGGCCGCAGCGGCCGATGAGCTGGCGGTCGATGCGTGCCGCGTCGTGCATTTCCGTAAGAATGACGTGCAGGCCGCCGATTTCAGCCACGCCGTCGCCAAGCTTGATGTCGGTTCCACGGCCAGCCATGTTCGTCGAGACGGTGACCCTGCTCTGCGCGCCGGCTTGGGCCACGATTTCAGCTTCGGCGGCGATATGATTGGCATTGAGTATTTGATGTTGGATGCCGCGTTCGGTCAATATGCGGGAAAGGATCTCGGATTTATCGATCGATCGCGTGCCGATCAGCATGGGTCGGCCCTGTTCGTGAAGCTGGCAGATTTCTTCCACGACAGCCTTCCACTTGGTCTCTTCCGTGCCGAAGACCTGGGTGCGAAGCCGCTGCCGAATGGCTGGCCGGTTTGTGGGAATGGGGACGACACGGCAGCGATAGATCCGCCGCAACTCAGCCGCGGAGTCGATCCCCGTACCGGTCATTCCGGCCAGCTTTTCGTAGCGGAGAAAAAAGTCTTGGATCGTGACCCGTGCGGCCTGACCCGTGGCCACCGTTACCTCGACGCCCTGCATGGCCTCGACCGCCTGATGTAGGCCCTCGCGCCACTTGCGGCCCTCGGCTAGGCGACCGGTGAACTCATCAACGATCACGATCTCGCCGTCGCGGACGACGTACTGCCGGTCCAGCTTGTACTCGCGCTGGACAAGGACCGACCGCTCGATGAAACGATAGATATTGACCATGCCCATGGTGTCCAGTTCCGGCGGTTTGTCGAGCATGCGGGTTTTTAGCCGGCCTTCAAAGGTCAGTTCAACCGTTTTCTTCTCGTGGTCGAACTCGTAGTCTTCCTCGTCGATGAACTGGCTGGCAACCGCTGCGCTCCACCGATAGCATTCCAATTCCAGCTTTTGCTCTTCGGTCGGCAGGGCACTGATAATCAACGGCGTACGGGCTTCGTCGATCAGAATGCTGTCGGCCTCGTCGACCAGCGCGAAGTAGGCGGCTCCTTGTACGGGCTTTTCGCTCGATTCGCTACCATGGCCGAGCATTCCGCCCAAGAGATCACTCTGGCCTTCGGAGATCCGCCGCAGTAGGAGGCGATCGCGGAGGAAATCGAAGCCGAACTCCTTGGCCGTGCCGTAGGTCACATCGCACTGGTAGGCCTTGCGGCGATCATCCTGCGACATTTGCGTCTCGACCACGCCCACCGTCATGCCCAAGGCGCGATAGATGGGGGCCATCCAGTCGGCGTCGCGACGGGCGAGGTAGTCATTCACAGTGGCCAAGTGGCTGCCTTTGCCGACCAGGGCATAAAGATACATGGGCAGTGTGGCGGCCAAGGTCTTGCCTTCACCGGTTTGCATCTCGGCGATGGACTTGCGAAACATGGCGATGCCACCCAGAAGCTGCACGTCGAAGTGCCGCATATTGATGGTTCTCCGACCGGCCTCGCGGACCAAAGCGTAGGCCTCGACCAGTAGCTTGGAAAGCGGCTCGCCACTTTTCGCCCGATAGCGCAGCGACAGGCTGCGCTTCCGAAGCTGCTCATCATTGAGCTTGAGCAGTTCCGGTTCCAACGCGCCGATCCTGGGCACAAGCTTCGCCCAATTCGCCAGCCGCCAGCGGTTTGCCACGCTGGAAAGCGACGACAGCGGAGATCCCAATAAGTTGAAAAGACTGCTCACGAGGGTCGATTATCGTAGTTGTATCCACCCGGCGGAAAGAGGCCCGGCATCGCGCCGGCAGGGGGCGAAACGGCAGGGGGCGAAACGACAGGGGGCGACAACGGTGCTGGATCTGCAGGCGCGGATGGACCGGGGCCGGGTCCCATCGGTGCTGCTCCACCTGTCGAAGGGACATAACTACCCGGCGTCATCGGCGCCATCGGCGACACGGGCGACACGGGATACCTATCGGCCGGCATCGTTGCCGGTGGTGACAAACCGGGGTTGGAATAGCCCGAGGGAGGCGCAATGCCTTGCGTGGGTAAGCCCGAGGGCGGCGAGGTAAGGGGCGGCGAGGTAAGGGGCGGCGAGGTAATAGCTGGTGCCCCATAGCCGTAGGGAACCCCACTTCCTCCTGATCCCGGCGTCGCAGGCATGGGTGCGACGATTCCTGGTGTACTTGGCGTAGATGATATCGGTGCCGGCAACAGATTTGGCTGCGGAGTTGGCTGGATCCCGCCGTTGGGAAGCGGCGTTCCCTGCCATAGGATCGGTTGTGGCCGCAAGGGTTGCTCGCATCCCGGGCGGATGATCGGGGCACCAATCGAACCTGTTGCCGGTGCCGGTACCGTCGTTCGGCCCCAGAATGGGTCAAGTGCCTGCTGCCCCTTGTGTTGGCATCCGCTCAAGGCCGTTGTGGCAAAAATCACAAGCACGAGGCGCATCATGGGCAAGAGCTCCTTTCCGACCGGGAGGCTGGGAACGGGTTAACTTTTTCGGCTCGCTCGATTCCCACCAAGGGGTAGCCGATCGAATCTTCAAATAATAGGGGAAAAGCTTTGACCAACGTAGATTAGCGATTTTCCCAATCTTGTCCAGACGTATTTTGGAAACCTCGGGGGAATTCGACCTTACGAAGACCTAATGCACCGTTAGGGTTATTTTCAAGACTTCTTGTTCCAGCTAGAATAACCGTACTTGGCTTGTCATTTGACTTGTCACTTGTCAATCTTTTCTCAAGGAGGGTCAAATCATGATCCAAACAATCGATACAGGTTATCGGAAGGTGGTCGGCTTGACGTTGTGTGGCAAACTGCACGATGAGGACTACAAGCAGGTTTTGCCGACAATGGAGTCCATCTTGACGGCAGAGGGCAAGGTGCGGCTATTCATCCAATTTGAGGATTTTCTTGGGTGGGACTTGCGCGCCGCCTGGGATGATCTCAAGTTCAACCTCAAGCATTACGCGGATTTCGAGCGTATTGCGATGGTGGGCGACCGCAAGTGGGAAAAGTGGATGGCCACATTTTTCAAGCAGTTCATGAAGGCCGAGGTGAGGTATTTCGACAGTTCGGAAGTCGAGACTGCCTGGGATTGGCTTCGGGAAGGCCAAGAGTGTAATAGCGAGCCGGAACAGGCCGATCAGCCAGCAGATATTTCAGACAACTACGACGTATGGCATTACGCCTGGTAGAGGCAGAGCTATTGGCTCTGTGCGCAGACGTAGGGTGGGACGAGAGCAGCGAAGAGAAGCTTCATGCTCCGCCACCAGCATGCTCCGATCCCACTCGGCGGCGAATGCCGGGTAGTAGGCTTAAAAGGCGTAACGCCGGCCCTACAACCCGATGATATTGTAACCGCAGTCAACATGCAGGATCTCACCCGTGACGCCCGAGGAGAGGTGGCTGAGTAGGTAGACGCCCGTGTTGCCGATGTCTTCCGTTTCCACGTCGCGGCCCAGCGGGGCCTTTTTCGAGGCATACTGCCGCATTTTGTCGAAGTGCGAAATGCCCGCCGAGCTGAGTGTTCGCACCGGACCGGCACTGATGGCATTCACGCGGATGTTCTGGCGGCCGAGATCCCAGGCCAAGTAGCGCACGCTGTGTTCTAGTGCCGCCTTGCAGATGCCCATGACATTGTAGCCCGGCACGACTTTCTCGCCGCCGTAGTAGCTGACGGTCATGATCGATCCACCTTCGGTCATCAGGGGCGACGCCGCACGGCAAGTCGCCACGAGGCTATAGACGCTGATGTCCATGGCCAGGTGCCAACCGGCGCGACTCGTGTTTACGTAGGGATTTTTAAGCTCCATCGGTGGGGCGAAGGCGATGGAGTGGATGAGGAAGTCCAACCGCCCGTAGGTCGCCTTCACCATGTCGAACGTGCGGATGATATCTTCGTCGTTCTGCACGTCGCAGGGGAAGATCATCTTCGCGCCCTTAGGCTCGACCAGGTTTCGGACGCGGCGCTCGTTCGACGGGCTGGGCAGGTGGGTGAAGGCGAGTTCGGCCCCTGCGGCATACAGCGACTCGCTCAAGGCCCAGGCAATGCTATGATCGTTCGCCAGGCCCATAACGAGGCCAACTTTTTTGGATAGCAATCCCATAAATGCCCCCTACTGCTTTGATCTCAATCGTTGGCCGGCACAGGCCCAGCCAGCACTTCATATTCGGCAAGCACCGCCATGTCACCAGCGTGGATCTGCTCCAAATTCATCCGCAGAACCGACATTTCGCGGTCGATGAACCGCCGAGCGACACGTTTTTTGCGCGGGTTGGCAGCCCCCTGACCCAGGAACAAATGACCAATGATAACCGAGATCGACGAATCGACCAACCGCCGGCCGGCCAGATCCATGTAAGCGGGGGACTGCGTCTTGATGAACTGGATGGCCTCTAGGATTTGCTGCTTGGCCACCAAGAGTTTCTGTTTCAGCTCGATCAACAGGGGATCGCCGTATTCCTTCATATCCCACGCGTCGGTCCATGTCGCGAAAGACCCGGAGCTTACCCCCCGCACGGCTGCCACGACCTGCAACTGGCTTGTTCCTTCATAGATTGTCGTGATCCGCGAATCGCGGAGATAGCGTTCGGCCGCATAGTCCTTCATGTAGCCGGAACCGCCCAGCACTTGGATGGCATTATGCGAGACGCGGACCGACATTTCGGAACAGTAATACTTGCACATCGGCGTGAGCATGCCGTTCATCCGCTTGAGAGCGCGGGCCAACTGCTTGCGCCGCTTTTCTTCGTCCTTCTCCAGCGGACCGCCCCACTCGAGCACGCGGGCGTTGTTATTCTCTTGGTCGCAGACGCGGCTTGTCTCGTAAGCCAGTGCCCGGGCAGCCTCGACGTCGATCTTCATGTCGGTGACCAACTCAGCCACGGCCGGCAGGCGCTCGATGGGCACGCCGAACTGCCGTCGCGTATGCGCGTAGTTCCGCGCCAAGCGGAAGGCTGCTTCGCCCACGCCCAGCGACTGGGACGCAATGCCCACGCGGGCACCGTTCATAAGCGCCATCACGTAGGTGATGAGTCCTCGCTGCCGCTCGCCGATCAGACGGCAGGGCGTGTCGTCGAAGACTAACTCGCATGTTGGCGAACCGTGAATCCCCAGCTTCTCTTCTAGGTGCCGCACGCGGACCGTCGGCCCCCGATCAGCAACGAAAAGGCTCAGGCCGCGACCATCGCCGATTTCCGGCTCGCTGCGGGCGAGAACCAGCAGCACCTCGCCGCAACCGTTGGTGATGAACCGCTTCACGCCGTTGAGCAGCCAGTTGCCGCTTTCGTCCTGATAGGCCCGCAATCGCACGGCTTGAAGGTCGCTTCCGGCGTCAGGCTCGGTGAGCACCATGGCACCGGTCACCTTGCCTTCGCAGAACAGGGGAAGATACTCGTTGCGGATCTCGTCGTTGGCGAAAGCGTAGATCGTCTCGGCAATGCCCTGAAGACCAAAGAGATTGGTCAGCGAGCAATCGGCCCGGGCGACAAGTTCATTGGCGATGGTATAGATCACGTTAGGGCAGTTTAGCCCGCCGTATCTCCGCGGCAAGGTGAAGCCCATCATGTCGCCTTGCGTCAGGCGGTCCAGGTTTTTCTGCACCAGCGGGTGCAGCGTCACCGTGCCGTCGTCGTTGAGCGTGTTGCCCTCGTGATCGACCTGCTCGGCGTGAGGGGCGATCATCTCGCCGCAGATCTCGCCGAGGATCGTCAAGGTACGGCGATAGTTGTCCACGGCATCGGCTGCATTCAGCGGGCCGTAGTCGTCCCCATTGCCACCCGCGTTTTTGAAGTCATCCTCCTGCTGCTTGGCAAGCTCTTCCATGTCGATATGGTTGAACAGGAACTGGATGTCTTCGTTGTCGAGAAAGAAATTAGCCATGCGAAAGCTCCACGATGCGGAGAGTTGTTAGTTGTCGGTTGCCGGCGGGGTCAGGAGACCCACGCCGAACTCTGGTTGTCGGTTATATCTTAAATTTGCAATTTGCAATTTGCAATTCTCAATTTGCAATTTTTCTCTTCCCAATCCCTTCTTCTATGCCCTCTCCCTGAGCGACTTGATCATCATCGGCAGCACTTGTTTGAAATCGCCGACGATGCCGTAATGTGCCACGGAAAAGATTGGGGCGTTGTGATCGGTATTGATGGCGATGATCTTCGCCGATTCTTCCATGCCGGCACGGTGTTGCACGGTTCCACTGATGGCCACGGCAATATACAGGGCGGGGCGAACCGTGGTTCCCGTCTGCCCGATCTGGTGTTCCTTGCCAATGTAACCGCCGTCGACCGCGGCGCGACTGGCACCCACGGCACCGCCGATCGCGCCCGCGAGATCGTAGATCAACTTGAAATTATCCTTGCTGCCGATCCCGCCGCCGCCGGCCACGATGACTCGCGCGCCCTTGAGGTTCAGCTTGCGAGGTTCGAGGTGCCGCTCAATGAGTTTCAAGGCCAATACGGTCTCATCAAGCTCGACCGTCTCATAGACGATCTTGCCCGTGCGGCTCAAGTCAGGCTCGCGCATCGCCATCACGCCTTCGCGAACCGTGGCCATCTGCGGCCACCAGTCGTAGTTGACGATCGTGGCGATGATGTTGCCGCCGAAGGCTGGGCGGATTTGCAACAGAAGGTTCTTATGCAACTGCTTGGTTCTCGGATCGGTGACGTCGCTGATGTCTAAATCCGTGCAGTCGGCCGTCATGCCCGCCTGGATCGTCGAAGCCACGCGCGGCGCCATGTCGCGGCCCATTGCCGTCGCGCCATAGAGCACGATCTGCGGTTGATGCTTCTCGATGAGCGTGCTGAGCACGCGTGCGTAGGAGCCGGTCTGGAAATGACCAAGCCGGGCGTCGTCCGTCGCATAGACGGTGTCGATACCTTGGGCAATCAGTTGGCGGGCCATCTTCTCGACCTTGTGGCCCGGCAGTACTGCGCCCGTCTTGACTCCCAAACGATCGCCCAATTCTGCGGCCTTGCCGCAGAGTTCCAGCGACACGTCGTGCAATGAGCCATCTTCCTGTTCGGCAAAGACCCAAACTTCGCCCTGACGATTCGGTTCAATCATAATGCTCTTAATCGGAGTTGTAGGATGGACTTCCGAGTCCGCCCTTAGTTTCGCGGACGGACTCGGAGGTCCATCCTACGGCATTTTGCATGACTTATTCTGCGCGGATCCTAACCTAATGTATGCTCAACGACCAATTCGTGGACAAGTTGCGTGACGCCCGCTTGCGTGGCAGGGATCTCGGTGTAACCCGACTTGGTTAAAACGATAGCCTGGATGCGGAAGACCTTGGTCGGCGAACCGGCCAGGCCACATCGATTGAGATCCGCACCGATGTGATCAAGATCCCATTGCTCCAAAAGCAGCCCCTTTTGCTGGAGGGCCTCAATGCGGCGTTGCGTCTCAGCAGCCAATTGCTCCTCCGTGGCCTGCGGCATCGACTCTTTTGCTTCCGCCGCCACTTCTGCTGGCACGCGGGCACGCTTGAGACGCATGACACGGCGAACCGCAGGCGGACGCGGCTCGTTGGCCGACTCCACAACCGTCACCAGCACCGGCAGTCGTCCTTCGACGATTTCCCAGCCGTGGCCGAAATTCCGGCGGATCTGCACTGTATGGTCTTCCAACTTGACCAGTTTCTCAAGATAAGTAATTTGCGGGATACCTAATTTCTCGGCACACTGTGGACCGACTTGGGCTGTGTCGCCGTCGATCGCTTGCCGGCCGCAGAAGACAAAGTCATAGCGGCCGATAGTGCGAATCGCTTGAGCCAGAATGTAGCTCGTGGCCAGCGTGTCGCTTGCCGCGGCGCGGCGGTCGGTGAGCAAAATGGCACGGTCCGCTCCGCGATAAAGGCAATCGCGCAGCACATCGGCCGCTTTGGGCGGGCCCATCGTCAGCACGGTCACCGTGCCGCCATAGATATCGCGAACCTCCAACGCCGTTTCCAGGGCGTGAAGATCCTCCGGATTGAAAATTGTCGGAAGTGCGGCTCGATTGACCGTTCCATCTTCCTTCATGGCCTCGGCCGTGATATTGGCCGTATCGGGCACTTGTTTAACGCAAACTATACTGTCGTAGGCCACTGCAGCACCACTCCACCAAGGAAAACGCCAGAGTAAAGCCCAAGAATCTACCAAACTCTGGCGGTTCGGTCAAGATGGGCCTTGATCAAGGCCGTCAAGATGCAAAAAACACGCAAAAACACAGAATACGTGAAAAGTACGAATTCAAAGCATACTTGTTGTGGCCGGTCTCTGACCGAGCCACGCCGCCGACCGAAGGTCTCCAATTTACCGGGAGACCTTCGGTCGTGCGTTTCGGCGGGGTCAGGAGACCCGCGCCGAACCCGACGGTATTCGCAGACGGGGGTAGAGCGCGACAGGTCCGGTGCGGTTCTCCTGGGGGCTTGCCAGAGGGGGATAGATGGATTAGTATTTCTTGGCAGGATGCCATGCTGTGAAATACCGCGAACTTACGCAATTGATCGAGGCCGACGGGTGGGTGCGCGTCACCACGCGAGGCAGTCACCGTCAGTACAGGCACCCAGTCAAGAAAGGACGCGTGACCATCGCGGGAAAACCGAACCAAGACGTTGGCCCGTCCATGCGGAAGAGCATCCTGAAGCAAGCGGGCCTGGACCAATAGCGAGTTAACGATGGCAACAAAGTATCTGGTCATCATCGAGAGGGTAGGCGACAACTTCAACGCCTATGTTCCCGACCTGCCCGGCTGTGCGGTCTGCGGCGATACTCGAGAAGAAACGAAGCAGTTGATTCAAGAGGTCATCAACTTGCACATCCAGGGAATGCTCGAAGACGGCGAGCCGATACCGGAGCCGGTAGCGCAGGGCGAGTACATGCTCGCAACGGTTGATTAGCGGGCCGATCGCACAATTCAAAGCATATTAATCGGGTCCACGTCGATGATCCATTCCACCTCCGCCGGTGCTTGCGATTGACTCTGGGCCTCGCGAACGGCGGCCCGCAGTTTGTCGCCATCGGGGCCTTGAATCTGAATTTGAAAACGGTACTTTCCGCGGATCCGCGGAGTGGGTGCGGGGGCCGGTCCCAGCACGCGGGCATTGGCCCGCCGAGCCTCCAAGGCCGTGGAGACGTTCTGTCCCAGCCGTTGGGCAAACTCCTTCGCCGCCGCCTCCGACTCGCCGCGAATCACCAGCCGGATCATTGATGCAAACGGCGGGTAATGCAATAATTTACGCAGGGGCAGCTCCTCGGCCGCGAAGGCCGCGTAGTCGTGTTTCACCGCCGCACGGATCGCCGGGTGATCGGGACTGAATGTTTGCACCAGCACTCGGCCGCCTTTATCCCCGCGACCGGTCCGGCCGGCTACCTGGGTCACAAGGTGAAAGGTCCGTTCCGCTGCACGGAAGTCGGGTAGGTGCAGGGCCGTGTCGGCCTGGATCACGCCGACCAGCGTCACGTTAGGAAAATCGAGACCCTTGGCGATCATCTGCGTGCCCAGCAGGATGCGTGCCTTACCCTCGCGAAATTCGCACAGAGCCTTCTCGTGGGCACCGCGAGCACGCATCGTGTCGGCGTCCATGCGGAGCAGAGGAGCGTTGGGGAAGCGCGCTCGCACTTCGGCTTCCAGCTTCTGTGTTCCCATACCCCAGTAACGAATTTCGCCCGAGTGGCAAGCCGGACAGCTCATCGGGGGCGAGGTTCGGTAATCGCACAAGTGGCAAAGTGCCAGGTCGCCCGTTTTGTGATGCGTCAGTGCGATATCGCAGTCGGGACAACGCACCACCTCGCCGCAGGCTGGACACTGGATGTGCGTCGAATAACCGCGGCGGTTGAGCAGCAGGATTATCTGGCCATCGTCTTGCAATGCGGCCTGCATTGCCTGGTGCAGCAGGCGACTGATGCTGCCACGATTGCCGCGCTGACCGTCGGTCCGCAGATCGATCGTTCCCACCTCCGGCAGGGGCCGGTTTAAGACGCGCCGCGGCATTTCGATCAATTGATACTGGCCCAGGCTGGCCCGATTCCAGCTTTCCAGGGAAGGCGTGGCGGAACCAAGGAGCAGCGGCACATTCTCGGCCGTGGCTCGTGCCACGGCCACCTCGCGGGCGTGATAGCGCGGAGCGGTTTCCTGCTTGAAGGTCGATTCGTGCTCCTCGTCCAGAATAATCAGCCCCAGGTGCGGCGTGGGGGCAAAAACGGCACTGCGTGCGCCCACGACCACCGACACTCGGCCTTCGGCAATCTGCTGCCAGTGCCAGTGCCGATCGGCGTCGCTCATGTGACTATGCAGCACGGCGACGGCACCGAACCGCCGGCGAAAACGCTCGACCGTTTGCGGTGTGAGGCTGATCTCCGGCACCAGCACGATCGCCTGCCGGCCGTAACGCACCACCTCTTTGATCGCCTGGATATAGACCTCCGTCTTGCCGCTGCCGGTCACACCATGGATCAGGAAGGTCCGATGCTGCTGTGAACGGAGCGCGGCAAGCACGGCGTCCAGTGCCTGTTGCTGATCCGGGTTGAGCACCAGATGCTCCTCACGCGGCAGGGCCGCTTCGGCCTGCCGAACGGCGGAAATCCGTGCGGTTTGCGAACGAATGAGGCCCTTGCGGCGCAACGTGGCAATGGGGGACGGCGAGCAGCGTGCATGGCGGGCCAATTCCTGCGGCGTGAGCGGCTCGGAAGCCGCTGCCAAAACGAGCAGAATCTCGCGATGCTTGTCCGGCAGATCGCCTGCGGTCAGGAGTTCAGTCCCCCGTGGATCGAGAGTCAATAACGTCGCCATTCGGGTGCCGGCCTGCCCGCGGACGCCTGCCGGCAAAACCGTCTCCAGCACTTGGCCCCAGGGGCAGAGGTAATAATCGGCGATCCAGTGGGTGAGCCGGAGCATGGCCGGCGAGAGCAGGCTGCGGCGATCGACCACATCGGCCAGCGGCTTTAGCGGTCGCGGTCCGGCCAGCCGGCTTTCGACGCGCACGCAATAGCCTTGCACCAGTCGATTGCCTTTGCCCAGCGGCACCAGAACGCGCCGGCCCGGCTCGACCAGGTCGCGGAGGGCATCGGGAACAAGGTAATCGAACTCCTGGGCTGGCCCCGTGGCGAGTACGATCCCAGCCACGAACTGCTCCGCCTGGTCGTCGGCCTCCCAAGGCTCGGGATCGGCGTCAAAGAGACTGCGTTGTTGGTCCGACATGGGGGAGAACTAAGTGAAATGCGAATGACGAATGACGAATGACGAATGACGAATGACGAAAAGGCGATTGGCAATATGCGGACGTTTCCCTCGGATTAAGAGCCAATCCTTCCCATCCAGTCCGTTAACAATGCCATCAGTGTGCAACCTTACGGTCAAGCCCCAACTGCGTCTTGATCGCTCGCTCGACTTCCAGTAAGTCGCCAGGTAGCACGCGGCCGATTAGGTTCGACAAGCGGAATTTGCTCACCGTGGCAATTTGGTCGGCCATCGCTTTGCTCCGTTTGCCGTCCAGAGTCACGTAAGCTTCACTCGGGTAAAGCCGATCCGCGTTGCTCGTTAGGGGAACCACCTGCACCCGATTAAGGTGTCGATTTGAACCGTCATTGCTAACGATGATTGCAGGCCGTTGCTTGCAGATTTCGCCGCCAACGGACGGCTCAAAATTGACCCACCATACCTCACCGCGTTGCATCGTAGGCATCCTCCAACGTGGACTCGACCCACGCGTGGGCCTCAGCTTCGCGAGCCTCGTCCGCAGCCATCTCGCAATATTCGGCGTTTAAGTCAGCATCGGTAACGTGCGGACGCACGAGGGTCTCGATGAACTGGCTGATGCTTCCTCGGCCCACGACTCTGTGAAGCCCTTCGTAAACCACTTCGTCGAGGGTGATTGTCAACTTTCTATGCATGATGCACCTCTGGTTATACGTATCTCATACGTATTATAGCACCCGTTTATTGGAACGCAAGCCGGCTGTCCTGGGGAGATGTCGTGAGAATTGCTAAGTCCAACGGGATTCTTGATGAAAGCAGCTACGTGGAACGGAATTCATTCCGTTTGCCCAAAATAGGCAAGCAGCGGAATAAAATCCGTTTTACGAAGGACTTCACAGTTCTCCTGGGATTTTTAAGGTTTTGCTTGCAAATCGTTTTCCCTTGGTGTATCATGGGAATGAAAGAGGAGCCTTTTCGCGAATGCTCTTCTGCTCTTCAAATTGTTTCCTTGGTAGAGTCCCTGACAAAACGGTCGATTTTCCGGAGTCCGTGGTTTCGGAAAACGAGAGGTTCTGTTGGGGATCGGTTCTCTGGCGGTCATGGGTGCGCGAGGAGCGGGTCATGAGCATTGTTGAATATTCTGTGGATACCGATGCCTCCGATGTCTCCGATGCCCCCGGGGAATCCTTTGGCCTCGCGAATCATCGAGCCTTGCATCGTCTTGCCGCGGTGCGCCGCTCGCAGGGCATATCGCGTGCCACGGTAGCGCGGCATTTGAAGGTGGACGTGAGCGAAATTTGCCGGCAGGAAGAAGAAAACAGCGATCTGCCGATCTGGGTGCTCTACGAGTGGCAGAAGATCCTTGATGTACCTGTTGCGGAACTGCTGGTTGAAGCGGAAGACTCGCTTTCGCAACCGCTCATGCAGCGAGCTCAGTTGGTTCGCCTGATGAAGACGGCCTTGGCCCTTGTGGAACATGCCGACGGCGGGGCCACGCTCACGATGGCCCAGACACTGGTCGATCAGCTCGTCGAAGTCATGCCGGAGCTGCAAGGGATCGCCGCATGGAAAGCCGTCGGCAAACGCCGCAGCCTGGACGACTTGGGCATCGCCGCCACGAGATCCATGTCCGAAGAAATCTTCATCGAACTCATGGATTGAGAGTCTGTGCGAAACGCCGCAGGGGGAGGTCGAGCGCAGCCCCACCAAGACATTTACTCGCCTTTTCGGACAGCCTCTGAGTCAAACCGTCGTGCCGCCCCAAACTTCCACTTCGCCGACCCCTGAGAATCAGCAGTCTCTGCTGGAAAAACACCGCTGGTTGGTCTTCGTGCTGCCGATGGCGGTCTATATGCTCATCGGCTCGATCGAGCCTTCGCCTAGCGAGCCGGGTGGCAAGATGCTCCGCTTGGCGATTCCTTATTCGGCCTATCCCCTGGCCTACACGGCCAAGATCGCCCTGACCCTCGTGGCCATCGCCCTGGTCTTGCCCGGCTATCGGCAGTTCCGTCGCCAACCGGGCCTACTGACCGTCTTCGTCGGCGCGGTCGGAATCGTCGTCTGGATCGGTTTTTGGTATCTGTCGAACCTGATGGGGCTGACGCAGTTGCTTACCCAGTTGCTGGGCTACGGTTCGCGGCCGGAGTTCAACCCCCTGAAGGAGCTTGACGCTACTCCCGTCTGGGCTTGGACCTTTCTGGCGATCCGCTTCTTCGGCTTGGTCGTGGTGGTGCCCGTGATTGAAGAGTTCTTCCTCCGCGGCTTTCTCATGCGCATGGTGGTGGACCAGGACTGGTGGAAGGTGCCCTTTGGCAAGGTCACTGCGGCCGCGGTGGCCGTGAGCATTGTCGTGCCGATACTTTCGCATCAACCCGGCGAATTCCTTGCCGCGGCGGCCTGGTTCGGCATGGTCACCTGGTTGATGGTTCGCACTCGCAATCCCTGGGACTGCGTGATCGCCCACGCAGTGACCAACCTCTTGCTGGGCATCTATGTGGTGACCTGGCAGCAGTGGGTGCTGTGGTAGGGGGGCATTTAGAAGACTACTCGCCCAGCCGTTCACGTTAAGGCCCCGAAACGGCCAGCTCGCGCAAAATGTATTCCGCGGCCCTCACCGAAGCCCCGCCATGGGCCACTTCAGCCTTCAATTGCTCCAAGGCCGCGATCTGTCGGGCCAGGGCTGACGGATCGTTCAGCCATTCAATCACATGCCCGGCCACCGCAGCCGACTTGTCTTCGCAGGTGAGATACTCGGGGAACAAAACCTTCTCCGCGCCCGGTTGCGATGGATGGTAGGGACTTAAATCGGCTGGATACAACTCGCCGGTGGAAAGCAGATTGACCAGCGTAATATATTTGACCTTGCGAAATCGCTTTTGCACGAGATAGGCCAGCGGGCTGACCCAATAGTGAATGACCGTTGGCTTGGTGTGATAGAGCAGTTCCATCGACACCGAGCCTGAGCAGGCCATGCAGCAGGTGGCCAGTTGCATGAGTTCCGGCGTCTGACCGGAATAGATGTCGATGACCAGCTTGGAATTCTCTCCTGACTGCTCTCCGCTCCCTGCCCCCTGCTCCCCGCTCTCTCCGCCCACCGCCCACTGCCCACTCGCCACAACCATTTCCCGGGCCATTTGGGCATGCTTGGGTTTGAAGGCCGCAATGGCAAAACGGGCCTCCGGCACGGCTTGCCGCACGCGGGTGGCCGCCTTGAGGAACCAGGGGAGGTTGTGCAGCACCTCCTGGGTTCGTGAGCCTGGAAGAATAGTGACCAGAGGGCCGGTACGGCGATGGGATTCGAGGAACGATTCGTCGAACTTGTGCTGCCGTACTTCGTCGAAGAACGGATGGCCGACAAACGTCGCATTGCAGCCGCGCTGGCGGAACCACTCTTCTTCAAAAGGGAGACTGCAGAGCACATGATCGCTCAGCCGTCGCATTTTTTTAGCTCGCCAGGTTGCCCAAGCCCAGATTTGCGGCGGTGTATAATAGAAGACAGGAATACCGTGGATTTTGGCCCGCCAGGCGATCCACCAATTGAAGCCTGGGTAGTCGATCAGCACGACCGCATCGGGCCGGTGATGCCGAAAATAGCGATCGGCCCGGCCGGCCAAGTCCCAAAACTTGTGAAGATTGGCCAAGGCTCGGCCGAACCACATGATAGCCAGTCCGGTCAGATCGGCGTGCAGGTCACAGCCGACGGCCGCCATCCGTGGACCTCCGTACCCGACGGCCTCAAACCGCGGGCAGTGCTGTTGCAGTTGGAGTATAAGGTTGGCTGCGTGCAGGTCGCCGCTAGGTTCACCGGCACAGAAGAACAGCCGCAGAGGTGCAGAGGACATGCGGCAAGTATCGCAGATTCTAGCAGCGGAAGGAAGGCCACGTCGCGTAGCCACGTCGCGACGATGCGATGGTAGCAGTGAGTTTCAACCGGTTAGTGCTTTTGAGTGCGGTGGCTTGCCAGCCTTTTTGCCACTCGTCGCGTAGCGACGCCCTGATGGTAGCCGTGGGTTTTAACCCACGGTCTGAGGCATTCCGTCACCCGTTCGTCGCGTAGCGACGATTGAAAATATTCAGGCGTCGCTACGCGACGCAATGTTTGCGGGCTGCTCCGGGTCCGTGGGTTAAAACCCACGGCTACCATCGGCGGTCGCTACGCGACCAGGAGCAGGACGTCAAATTAATCAGCCCCAGAAAAAGGCTGGCAAGCCACCGCTTTCCAACACGGCTGGTTCCGCGTCCGATGCCCCTGTCGCGTTTTGAAAAGCGAGGACGAGCCCTCGCACTCCAAAAAGAATCGTATGTACCGAGTCCGCCTTCCCTTGGAAGCGTCCCGCCGTTACCATTACTTTCTTCGGAGGGTAATTATGGAATCGCTCGAAGGTCAATTATTGCTTGCATCCCCCCAACTGTTGGACCCCAACTTCGTCCGCACGGTGGTCCTGCTCGTTGAGCATAATGATATGGGGGCATTAGGGTTAGTTATTAACCGACCGACCGGAAAAACGGTCCAGGAGCTGTGGAAGCAGGTGGGTGAGTTACCCTGCGAGAGTCAACAGCCCATTCATTTGGGTGGGCCAGTCTCGGGGCCTTTGATGGCCATTCATATCGCGGACAGTCTGGCCGAAATGGAGCTTGCCGCAGGCGTATTTTTCGCGGCAAAGAAGCAGAATCTTGACGAATTGGTCCGCCACGACGAGCGTTTCAAGCTCTTTATTGGCCACGCTGGCTGGGGTCCCGGGCAATTGGAGGCCGAGATCGAGCAGGGGGCCTGGCGGGCGATTCCTGCCAAGCTGGAAGATATTTTTGACGCAGACGCCGACGACCTTTGGCAGCGACTCATGCAAAGGGCCGTGGCCGGCGTTCTGCCGGAAATGCTCGGAATCAAGCATATTCCCACTGACCCCTCGCTGAACTGACGGACGATTGACACCTATAGATAGGATATATTGACTTATGTACACTGTCTTACTAAGATGCTAGGTGGCGTGGATATCCGAAGAACCGTTCCAATACCACGCCTCGGTCCGTCCGGGGAATTTCGGGGATATTTTACAGAATTACCTTCGCGAGCTGCTCGTCTTGACAAAACCCTTCAAATGTAGACAATATGTCAACATGAAATCTCTGAAAGCATCCCTTCGCGAAGTCCGACAAAGTCTTGGCCTCTCGCAGGCGAAGCTCGCTGAATTGTCTCAAATTCCGCAGCATTTACTATCCGCCCATGAGTTGGGTAAAGCAGAATTGCCTGCTACGATGCTTGCCTCTCTTAGGAACTCGCTTGCTGATGAGAATAAAGTCATGGCGGTCGCATCTCGGCGCAAACGCTACCGGATCCACGAATACAAGCAGATTGAGCCAGACCGCAATCGAATTTTCCGAGCTGCTCAGACAGAAGGGAACGCTGAATATAGGAAAGTTTTGCAAGAGCTTGCTGATGGACATTCAAAAGAGAAGAGCGGGCTAGCCGCACTAAGTCTCTTTTCCGGGTGTGGCGGTTTTAGTTTTGGATTTTCTGCGGCTGGGTATAAGATCAAGGCGTTTCTTGAACTCAATAACGATCTTAGGGGCATCTACAAGGACAACTTTTCGGGATCCGTTGAACTGGGGGGTGATATCACAAAGATTTCTGACTCAGACTTGCAACGCGATTCAAAGAACCTTGGATGTGTCGATGTGATTTTTGGCGGCCCTCCATGTCAGGGCTTTAGCCTTTCTGGCAAGCGTCAGGTGGACGATCCTCGGAATAGTCTTTTCAAGCACTACATGCGATTCGTAGACGCGATTTCTCCAAAGATCGCGATCCTTGAAAATGTGCGACTACTAACTTCGATGAAAAGTCCGACTGGTAGTCTGGTCAAGGACGACATCTGCAATGAGTTCAAAATGCACGGATACAAGATCCAGTGTTTTGAGGTAAACGCCAAGGACTTTGGCGTGCCTCAACATCGGGAACGAGTGCTATTTGTTGCAGTAAGGAAAGACCTCAAGGTTTTGCCGTCTCTGCCCGACACGACGCATGGTAATTTTTCCGATCTTTTTTCCAGGAACAAAGCGTATCGGACATTTGGCGATGCGTGCTCGGATCTTCGGTTCATTGAATCTGGTGGAGGTTCCGATGACTCGCTTCATCTAGCCGTTCAGCATCCAGCGCACGTCATCGAATGGCTCTGGAATGTTCCGGAAGGAAGCAGTGCGCACGACAATACCGACTCAAGATTACGCCCTCCATCGGGTTATAATACGACCTATAAGCGACAGGTCTGGAATGAACCGGCTTCGACCGTGCAAACAACATTCGGCATGATCTCCGGTTGCAGGAACGTACATCCCATAGCGACTCGATCTTTGACCGTTAGAGAAGCAGCACGAATTCAGTCGTTTCCCGACACTTATCTGTTTTCCGGGAATTTGAGTGTTGTCCGCATGGGGATAGGCAATGCCGTGCCTCCCTTACTGGCGTATTCAGTCGCACGACATGTCCAAGAGAGCTTACTCTAGCTTATAAAAGTAACCTGCCGCTAAATTGAACTGTAACTGTTCCGGATGCTGCTGCTGCCCGCCTCGCTGCATTTGGATTATACCAAAACGCGGCGCAAGGTGCGTTACCCCCGCCGGATCTTTGTAAGAACCCTTTTTCACTGAGTATGGCTTGGTCACGAATCCTTGGTGCTGTCGGCTGAGAGTGATCAGTTCATCAATCGAGTAAATTGCCACCTGAGTAGCTTCCCAGGATGCAGATCGCTTAGTTTTATGCAATAAGAATTCAGGAACAAAGGGATCGTCAAGATAGGCTTTCTGGAACAATAATCTGGAAATCTCGTCCTGATACTTACCGAGAATCCGGCACCATTCATTTCGACCATGCGCGTCAGTTTCTTCCCAGAAAAAACGCCGTGGATCGACTTTTCTTTTTGCTAATAATGACGGGTTGTCCTGCGGCTGGAACCCTACATCGCCACAGAACTGGCGAAGAGCCTTCACCGCTTGTGGCGAAACGGATATGCCGTTATTGTTAAGTAATGTCGCAAATCCTCTCGCGGTCGTGAAATACAATTGGGCATTTGTTGGAACCTTGTTATTGCATTGCTTCGTCGAGACACCAACCGTAGTGCTCTTGTCCTGGGCAAGTTGTAACGTGACGACCAGATCACTCTTGCATCGTGAGATACTTGCTCCGTTGATTGACAGCCACGACTTGCCTTCTTCTGAAGTTGCTAATGCGCCTGTCGAGATTGCCGTGGCCCGGAGAATTTGCTTGGCTCCAAGGCGCGCGCTGATATAACTCAGTAGCAGAATCGCGGGATCGCCGATACGGATATGTCCCTCACCGACTGCTACGTCGAATGGGTAGACAATCTGGTTGATCGTTTGTGTGATTCGTTCCTCGAATCCATGCCCTGCATGGCGGCCCAGCGTACCTGCTAGAATTTGAAGTGCATGGATTTCATTAATCGGTGTTAACGGCATCATAGACCTCGGTTAATTTGGAAACCGAAGTCTCAAGCCCCTGCGCTAATCGCAAAAGGTTCAATAGGGACGGATTGCGCTTTCCCCTCTCCAACATACTGATATAGGTCCGATCGAATCCGCATCGGGCGGCGAGTTTCTCTTGAGAGAGCCCAAGCCGATTACGCTGTGATTTTATCGCCCGTCCAAGAGGAAGAAGTAACTTCGGCATGGCGACAATCTAAGACAAATGCGGACAAGTTGTCTACGGACAATATGTCACATTCAGCGTTTCTTTAATGCCGTGGTGCCCCCCTCGTCTTTGAGGGAGCGGGAAAGGTGCTGTTTTGGCAAGATGGATAACTTTGTATACAGCCCACACGTTTCAATATACTTTTCCACGGCACGCGGCGTGCGGTAGCGAATTCCCTGCCCGGCCGCCACGCGATGGCGGATGTCGGAGGCACTCAGGCCGATTTCCGGCATCACGACCTCGTGCCGACGCATGGCGTCGATCCGCTCGGGCGAGGTAATTCCGGACAATAGGTTGAAATCCAGCGGTGATTCGCCGGAGCGGCGAACGGCCATCGGCAAGGCCAGTTCGCAGATTCGTTCCGGTTGCCGCCAATGGGGCAGATCGCGGAACATATCGGCCCCCAGCAGGAAAAAAAACTCGCTCGTCGGGTTCTCGTCGCGGAAATGAGCCAAGGTATCGACCGTAAAATTGACACCACCGCGATCTGTTTCATAGCGGCTAACGGAAAACGCCGGATGCCCGCCAATCGCCAACTCCAGCATCTCGATCCGAATCGGTTCCGGAGTTAATTCCCGCTGCTGCTTATGGGGTGGAACGGCAGTCGGCACGAACCATACTGCGTCCAGTTGGCCCTGTTCGCGGCAACATTCCGCCAGCAGCAAGTGACCGAAGTGGACGGGATCGAAACTGCCGCCAAAGATTCCTATGCGCATCGAATACCTTACCTGGAAGGAGGTGAAAAATATGGAGGAGGAAGATTTTCCGTGGCCTCTTCGCCGGTGAACAAACAACGCAGCCTGTTCCGGTCGATCCTATCATCAGTAGGCGACTTGATATCGTCAGGCAGATAAGATACTGAGATCGCGCCACAGGCCATTAACATAGCTTCGGCATGAAAGTTCTCTTTCGCTAAGCCGGCAAGCGGGTTCTTTTCGTCGTAGGTCCATTCCTCCGGCTTGGTCCAAGGAACCGCCCTCTCGAGATCCGCAACGACCACGATGACCTTCACCCACTCCTCATACATGCGCGGCATGGGGGGCGTAGGATCGGCATAGAATGTCTTGGGGCCGCGGACCAGCAGAAACCGTGTCTTGCCCGCTAGATCTTTGGCAGGAGTGACGTACCTGGCGTCATAGGGATCCCGATAAACTTGCGGCATGAGCGGGATCAATTCCCGGTTGTGTGGGCTATCCCACGGCTCGTCGAGGTGGAATCGCTTGTAAAGATCTTGCTGGCCCAGGTAAGGCAAGAGGGCCACCCGCCAACTCAGGAGCGGCTTCCCTTGCTTGTCGGCCAAATAGGCCGGCGGCATCGTCTGAAGCTTGCGACGGTAGGCCTTCACTCCAAAGCCGATCTCCTGCAACTGCAATTCTTCGGGGGCGGCAGGGACGGAAGGCAACGGCCCGACGGTTGGGGGACCGTAACACGGAGCCGAACCAGTCTGAGGCGGCATCGGGATAGGATTCGCCGCGCTGGGAAGGGGTGCGGTGTTGTAAGCAGAGGGTCTCGACGCGAAAGGGTCGGAAGTTGTGGCCGGCGACGAATAAGTGCGCACCGGCGACAAAGTGGCCGCCCTGGTAGCGGGTGCTGGCTGGATTGGCTGGATTTCCCCGGCTGGGGCCGGAACCTCTACTGGAACCGCAGTTGCGGCGGCGCCAATAAAAGGCATCTCATTTCTGGGTTGACCCTCGGCCGCAATCTGCTGCTCCAGCGATTGAGGACTTTCCATGGCGACGGTGGCGGTCCAGAGTAATCCGGTGCCCGGCAAAGGTTGACGGCTGATCAACTCCAGCCCCTGCTTCGTGCGTCGCAGCGCGGCAGTAGATGGCACCATGTGCCGGCCGATCGCCGGGGCCGAAGGGATCGAGCCGAGCGGCAGTTGCTTTTCTTCGCCGAAAAGATCCGTGCTGTAAGACGCGACCAGTGGCACGAACGGATAGGCCAACTCGAAGAGCTTCGCCGTATCGACATAGACCAACATACTTGGGGAGTCGGTGCCCTCGATCAATCGGCTCACTTGCGAAACCGTGGCCAGCGACTTGTGCGCAGGGCCATGCTGGAGGTAGGCCATGATGTTTTGCGGCACCGTGGCGACGATCAACTCGCGATCCGTGGCACACCAAGCTACGGGGAGAATGCCCGTGTTGGTGAAGTAATAAATCTTCTGGCCGGCGAAACTACATGCGTGAAGTTGGGGAGCAGGGGAAGGGGACCGCTCAAGTGGATTCTTCGTCACTGCGCTCTGAAAACTCTTGGCGATGGAACTGCCGAGGAACTTGGCCTGGATCACGGACAGCGCGTCGCGATCCCTGATCGGCACGACCGCCGTGAGGCCCAGCAGCACCAGACCGCCTTCGCTGGGCGAACTGTAGATGCAGCAGGTGTCGCCCAGGGCTTTCGGAAGATCGCGACGGAGATCGACTTGCAGCGACTTCGTGAGTGCGTCCAACGATTGCTCGATCCCGGTTCGCTGGACCGGTTCCATGTTTTCGATCATTGCCGTAACTTGATCGACGACCTTCTGGGCATCAAATCGCATGGCAAACGACAGCGTCGCATCGCGCGGAATGGGCGTCAGATCCCCCGCCCGTAGCGGCTGGTCGGAAAAGAGGCTCAGCAGGGGACCATTCGGCTCTCCGTCGGTCGAGAGCAAGAGCTTGCTCGTGAACGTCTCGCCTTCGAGGCCCGAAACCGAGCTTAAGGCCGAGAGCTTATCAAGCCCCAGGCGACGCAGGGCATTGCGGGTCTTGGGCATTGTCTTGTCGGTCGCCACCTGGTCGAGCAGCATCTTGAGGTTGAGGTAGACAACGGTAGATACCCGTTCGACGGGCAACTGCTTGCGCAAAGTACCAAGCCAAGCAGGCGGTTCCTGCTGGCGACGCTTCAAGATTTCCTCGATACTGCCATCGCCGATTCCGAGAATGAAGTCGGTGCCTTGGAAACCGCAGGTAACAGACTCGATGTTCATGGAACCTGTGTGGCCGAAACGATACCACGCATGGCCCGCGATCTGAACCTCCTTCACGTCGGCAGCCTTCACGTTCTGGCGAAATTGGTCGAAGGCGGCACGAAGTTTATCGGAGTCCTGACCGGCCACCACCAACATGCCTCCGCGGACATACTGAGGAGTGCCGTCCTTATCAGCCTTGATTTCCGTGGCGAAGATGGCCCCGGGATGCGCGGCAGCGATTTTGGCGAACTCCAGCGCGACCTGTAGGTATGCGGCATCGCCACGGTCCTTGGTGTCCGTCGGGTCTGGCAGTGCTGCTTTGGACACAAAGGTAGCCAGCGTGGCGAAGCAATGTTGGACTTCAGGCTCGGCCAGCAGTTGTTCCGTTTGATTCTTGCTTTTGGGATCTGGAACGGCCATGCCGGCCCAACTGACATAGAAGAGGCATTTCTCAGGCGCGACACGTGCCAGGGCCGGATCTTCCGGTGCAGGCGGCAGGCCCAGTGGGAGCGTCCATCCACCACCAAAAATCGTCAGGAATAAGACGGAAAAGAATTTCGTAGCAACGGTTTCCATGTCTGTCTCCAAAAAAGAAGGATATTTTCATCTGGCAACCACCGGGTTGATCCCTATGATAACAAAATGCCGGTCAATGTGGGACTGCCCGTGTTGTTCGGCGCGGGTCTCCTGCTCTTGTTCGGCGCGGGGCTCCTGACCCCGCCGAAATGCTCGACCGAAGGTCTCCCGGTAAATCGGAGACCTTCGGTCGGCGGCGTGGCTCGGTCAGAGACCGGCCACAACAGGTCGGCGGCGTGGCTCGGTCAGAGACCGGCCACAACAGGTCGGCGGCGTGGCTTGGTCAGAGACCGGCCACAACAGAGGCCACAACAGCCGAAACGAGTTGATACCGGTAGACGACAATAGCAGCATCCTGAACCGACCGATAACCGCTTCGCGGTTGAATACTGGGGCCCCCTACGCCAACGGCGTTGATCATTCCCTACGCCAACGGCTACGCCGCCCCTAATCGCACGACTTCTTCCCGGATTTCGACTTATCGGCCTCATCGGGTTTGGTGGGAACGGCCTTTTCGGCTTCCTTGGGATCCTTGGGCTGGGGCGGGGTGCCGGAACCAGCAGCGCCGCCGCTGTTGATGTTGACCAGGGGGCCGAAAATATCGACGCCGATGGGCGAAATGTTGACGAAACTGCCGCCTACCTTGAGCGAAAGCTGTAGGCCGCCCTCGATCACGACCGTCATGCCGCCCTTGATGTAGACCGTCTGACCGGACTCCACGGCGTAGTTCATGCCGATCTTCTGTTGTACGTCCATGCCGACATTTTGCGAGACCGTGCCGTCGATCTTCTCGTTGACGTCGCCTTTGACCTCGAGGTGCATGCCGCCATCGCCGACGCTGTGGGCCTCTTTCTTCTCGACGACGATGTCGAGGTTGCCCCCGTCGGCGGCCTCGCCGTTGCCGACCATCATCTTGAAGTTGCCTTCGGTCTGCTCGATCTGGTGACGCTTGACCTTGAGATGCTTGTCTTGATAGATCAATTCCCGCTGATCGCCGCCCTTCTTGCCGTCTTTCTCGTAACCGATGATCTCGTGACGGTTTCCGTAGATCCGCTCTTTGGAATCATTCTTGACGCGGCAATCCATGTCCTTCTCGGCATGGAGGTAGACCTGCTCGTCCCCTTTTTTGTCTTCAAAACGAAGTTCGTTATGCCCCTCGCCCCCCTTCGATGTGTTGGTCTTCAGGTAGCTCTTGGTCTTTTCGTCCGGCAGCGTATAGGCCGGCATCTGGTCGGCATTGTAGACCTGGCCGGTGATCAGCGGCCGGTCGGGATCGCCGTCGAGGTACGAAACGACCACCTCTTGGCCGATGCGTGGGATCGACACGAAGCCCCAGTTGCGGCCGGCCGAGGGGACCATGCAGCGAATCCAGCAGGAGCTTTTGTCATCCTTCTTGCCCTCGCGGTCCCAGAAGAATTGCACCTTGACGCGGCCGTAATTATCGGGGTAAATCTCTTCGCCGGAGGGGCCTACCACCACGGCGGTCTGCGAGCCGTGGATCACCGGCTTGGGCGTCAAACGGGCGGGTCGAAGCACGGCCGAATCGGGCACGCAGGTGAAGGTGTTCTGGTAGATATCTTCACCGGAAGCCGATCCGGTCGTATATTCCGGACCGGAAGCGGAATGGGTCACCGAAGTGATGACGTACTTCTTTCCCTTTTCGCTGGGGCTGATATGCTCCTCCATCGTGAACTTGCCGCCGGGAGAGAAGCTGCGGCATTGGCCGCCGCCATTGACCACATCGTGCGGCATCTCGTCTTCCTCCATGCGGATGCGGACAAGGGCCTCGCCTTCCGGCTTTTCGACATATTCGCCCGGATAGTCGAAGATTTCCCAGCTCTTGTTGCCGGGCAGATCGACGATCGTGGTCGAATCGGTCTTGAGATCGGTTTTCGGTGTTTTGAAATTGTAGTCGGTGTGGGTCCACTTGCCGGGCCGATACTCGAATTGATGCTCCCAACGGGTAATCCTATCGACGTTTGCGATCACGCTTTGGCGCATGAATACATCTTTTTCTTTGCAATCGACGTAGGCACTGACATCATCGCCCAGCACGAGGGTGTGTTTGCCGTCCTCGTGCTTGAAGAAGTAGAAAATGCCGTACTGCTCCATCAGGCGGGAAACGAAATTGAAGGCCGTTTCCCGGTACTGCACGCAGTATTCACGCGTGGGATAGGACTTGGTCGGCGAGAATTTATAGTCGGAAATGCCGAACTTGCCGAAGACGTCCTTCAAGATCGCGGGAATGTCCTTGTCCTGGAAAATGCGGCAATCGGCCGTGCGAGTGAGCAGCCAGAGCGCGGGCACGACCTCGGCGCGATAGACGCTGTGGCGGTCGTTGGTGCCCTGGTAGGCAAAACGCGAAACAATGCCGTTAAAGAATCGTTCACCCCCCGCAGGGTATTTCAACTTGACGGTGACGTTTTTCCCGACGATTGCCTTGGCCTGAATGGCAGGATCTTCGGAAACCATGGTCAGCCCAAAATGAAAGGGCCGAGAGAACTCCTCGGTTCCTTGAAAACTCGTCAGGAGCAGTTTGTCCGGCCCCAGTGGAGTTGTGACCTCCATGCGGTGCGGATCTTGTTTCAAGGCTGCCATGGTGACACCTACTTAGTTTCTGTTGCGGAAAAGTAGGGTGGGACGAGTACAACGAGCCCCACCAATTCCGTTGCAGTCCACTTTTGGTGGGGCTCGTTTCACTCTCCCCTATACGAACCAGCTTAAGGAATTCACTCGTCCCACCCCACAATATGTCCGGTGCCTCGAAGCCCGCCCTGGGAACTCTTGCCCATTCATTCCTACGCCAACGGCGTTGCGTCCCCTAGCCCAGGGTTGCCGCGCAGGCTACCCTGGGAAACGGTATCCACGAAACCTTCTACGCCAACGGCGTTGTGTCCCATTCCTGGAGTCGGCCATTTCTCCGCGATCCAATCATTCGTGCCCTCCTGGGGACACAACCCCGTTGGGGTAGGGCCTCGTTTATCCCTGTTCCCAGGGTAGCCGCTGCGCGGCAACCCTGGGCTAGGGGACAGAATCCCGTTGGGATACCGAGATCCCAAATTGGACAATGAACCCAAAATCCTTAACTTCGTGCGTATGGGCTCGCTGCGCTCGTCCCACCCGACGCTCGCGATTAACCCTTTCCGCAACAGAAACGACTATCCGAAAACCGCTTCCGCCCAATTCCCACGGCGCAACTAGTTACCGGAAACCTCGTTCGTTTCCGAATCGTACATGGCGGGGACGCTACCCGCGGAGTTGCCCATTTCGTCGTACTTGTTGTACTTCCACTCGATCTTCGTGTAGTTGAGCGTGACGCACTCCGACGGCACGGGGGACTGATCGCCCGAAGCATTGTAACTGTAGCTGCTGACGACCACGTTGGACAGTTTAAGCTCCATGTTCACGACGTTCTTGCCGCTGAGGTTACTGCACAGGTGAACGGTCACGGTATCGAGGAACTTGCCGCTGGCGCAATAGGCGGCAAACTTGGGCGTTGACGTATCCCACGTCTTGGTCACGACGAGGTCGCCCAGCGACGTTTCGCCGTTTTGACGGCCAATGCCTCGGGCGTCCGACGAAATCGAACGGTGAATGGGCAGGGAAATCGCTTGGACCTCGACCCACTTCTTGTGATCCGCATCGTCGACTTCGCCATCGATTCCCGGAAGTTGAATGTAAGCTGCCATTTGAAATACTCCTCTGAAAAACGGTTGACAAAAAAGCGCGGGAGCAAAACGATTTACTCCCTTCGCACCACCAATTTTAATGTTCTGCCGCAGATGAATCAGCTCTCTTTCAAACTGACCCGCCTAGCTTTCAAGACTATTATCGCGGGTTCCATGCCAAGGTTGCGTGATTTCCCAAAAAATCTTTTGGCTCTTCGCCAAGTTTAAGGGGATCTGCTTGACAACCGCCCACGCAATATTAGAATACTGGTTACTGGCAGTTGTCCTGCTACCATGCGGCGCGCGATTTAGCGGCGAAAACCGCGAAATGCGACCGTGCTGAGTAGAACTCCTGTCGGATAAATCAAATTTCCTGGCTCTTCGCGAACTGATAAAAGGAAGAGGTTTTCCATGTCTGGTCTAACGGGTTATCAAGGTAGCGGGGCAACCCCGGTACTAATCGCCATCCTCGCGCAGCATCCCCTCGATACGACCCTGCCCTCGTCGACTTTGGCAAAGAATTTGTTCGACAACAACGTCCTGCCCTATGCCAAGACGCACTGGGCCTATCATGGAGTAACTTGCAACTGCCAGAATCTGGCGGAAGCAATGGTCGCAAGCTGGGCCTACCTCAAAACCGCGACCGGACGGGGGGATATGCCCCAGGCGTCGCAAGAGGTCTGCTCCACCCAAGGGAAGTCGGTTATCACCATAAACCGGCCCGTGCTGGGGGGAATAGCAAAGGGCAACATCCGACTACAAACCACCGGACAGCCCGATGGAAGATGTCTGTTCGGAAATCATACGGTATGCCAGATCGGATCCGAATTCTTCGATCTCACCTATATGCGCAGGACGAATGATAAGGCAGACTGTATCCTACGCGATCTGAAAACCAAAATTGGTGACGCGATCTGGGTGGTCGAGAACGCGCCCGGGAGGCTTCTCTACGTTCGCGACCCTCAAACGACCACAGCAGGGTTCGGCGACTGCTACCATGAATTGAACGGCAGAGGCTGGCTTACGGCTCAGGACTGGAAGAGCAAAACCTCGCGCATGGGCCATACCCGTTCCAGGGATATGGAGAGCATGGACGCCGCCCTGAAGGCCCTTGAGGCCAGAGGCTGGGTTGCCTTCCTGGCGTTGAAGACAGCCTTCTCGACTTGGGTCAAGCACAATCCCGATGAGGCCAAGACGCGAGATGTTGACCATTGTGTAAGAGACATGGCCTCATTCCTGGGCATAAACCTGATGCAATTAGGCGTAAAGATCATCTAGCCTGCCCGAGGGAAGGTCTTTGTGAGGCACCGCATCTTTCGGCCAGCCAAGCGTCTTCATGGCCATTTATGGTCATTCCAGGCGCAGCCGGTATTCGGCCCGCCCTTTAGGGCGGGTTTTGGTATGACCGCGATCGACCGCTCCCGCGTCCCGATCGCCTACGGCGGTCGGGACGCGGGGGGGAATGGGAGGTTTTGGGCGTGTAACCCGTGCTAAAGCACTTGTCGTTACCCACATTTTACGTTATTGCCACCACGCTGGTTCATTACAAGAAGCATAAGCGCAAGTTCTGATACCATGGGATGTTTTATTGAACATTCGATCATTATCATCGCGGATTACGTAGG
>Ga0194057_10000133_pt1 | contig 34931 bp, 28 predicted proteins | sample SepL4415m_MetaG_FD_155474 | JGI IMG/M metagenome (GOLD analysis project Ga0194057, IMG submission 155474) | Anoxic zone freshwater microbial communities from boreal shield lake in IISD Experimental Lakes Area, Ontario, Canada - Sep2016-L442-15m | ecosystem: Environmental > Aquatic > Freshwater... | reverse complement strand
TGATGATTGGATGGAACTAATTATCATGTCCAAGACTGACGAACGAGCTTGTTCAGTCAATACCGATTGGTCTTCGGATACGCCACGGTTACCAGATGCATCCTTGGAAACTGCGCGTAGATGGTATGAACTGGATGGGCGCAGATCAGTCAACACCAGAACATGCGATGTAGTTAATGTGCTGTCTTCTTGAGATTTAATGCCGTATGTATCACCAGTCACGCCATAATCGTATTCTACCTGTGATGTTGATGGTTCGTCAGTTTCCCATGACACGACTACTTGAGATTTGGCTGACATGCCAAAATCGGTATTGGACACTTCTATCGCAACATTGCCTAACACCGGCGGCCGTGTATCAAAGTCAGTCTTGACCCTGTTGGTATCGGATACTACTTGGTTACCGTATTGGTCTACACCTATGGCTTTGATGAGGTAGTAGGTATTATCAAATAGACCAGATACGATTATCTCGTGTTTGGTTTCTAGTTTAGTTTTGACGGCTTCTTGGACTTTGCCACCTTCGGGTTGGAATTCTACGACAGATGTAGTTGGGACGTTAGAATCCCAGGTTACTTTAAATGTAGCGGTAGATTGATCTGCCATAGGTTGGAATCGGACATTAGATAGCTTTGGGTACTGCTGGGTGTCGAATGAGTAGTCGTCAGACAATATCGCACTGCCATCTACATCGGTAATTCGGATAGCGAAATGATAAGTACTAGAATGATCCAAACCATCTAATCTAATCGTGTGTAATGTCGTTGCTCCGCCAGAAACATTTTTGACTTCTTCAGAATAATTAGTCGTTCGCCCATACAGCAAATCAACTACGGCTGGTTCAGATGTGCTCCATGACAGAACTGCAGTATATAATCGAACATCCTGAATTTCCATTGACGTAATACGAGGTAATGGCTTTGTTTTAAATGTCAAATTGTCCGATTTGCCACAGTTACCATCGCGGTCAAACCACCTGATGCGATAATTATATGTCGTATCTGGTTTTAAGCCTGTGGCCTTAATCTTGTGGTCATTCGTCATAGATAGGTCATTAAATCCGAATTCAGCCTTGACATCACAACTTTCTGGAATCTGTGCCTCCCCGATATCTACGAAAGTTGATGCTGTGTGATCACTTGCTTCTGTCTTCCACGAGAAACTAGCCGTAGATACCCCAATTACCGTTTTGATACCATAGTTATTATCTAAAGGCGGCGGTGCTGAATATGTGCCCGTTGGTATTATAGACGGAATACTAGTTGGCGTCAGCGATATGTTGCCCGAATTGTCACGCGACAAAACTTTATAATAGTATTTAATACTCAATAATGGGCTACCTTGGCTGCCAAAATCAATAAACGAGATGCTAGTGCTGGTACCTATCTGGGTAAAATTTATTCCGTCAGTCGAGCGATATATGTTATAACCAGCAAAACCAACGCCTTTGTTTGTAGGCTCAGTCCATTTTATAGCAACAGAATAAGCCTGACTATCCTTATTGGATGTATCAAACAATTTAACATCCAATGGTGCATCTGGCGCCGTGGTATAACAACCGAAATTGACCATAGCTATGTTAGCATCAGAATACGATACCAATTCACCAGAATTACCATCGCTACCAACTGCTACAATGTAAAACGCGTTGTTTATGCCTTGTTGTGTAGCGGCCGCTAAATTAGATAGCGTAAAGATACCCGTTGCCTCATCATAAGTAACGCTAGCAGGCAGATTATTCAAATTCGTTGTATTTATGAATGTCGTATCACCGCTGTCGGCTGGCTTGCCGGTGAAAGAATAGCGATAACCTATAATGTCACCCTTGTATGGGCTATTGGCAGGATCTGGCGCTTTCCATGTAAATGTAAACGAGTTAACTTCCGAACTTTGAGGATCCACAGTCAAAACAGTCGGAGCGGTTGGAGCCGCACCAGTGTAATAAAAAGGTATTTCTTTGACGGTACTAATATTACCGGCATTATCTAAGCTGCGGACATAAAATACATTGGCGCCGGACTGCACCCCGTCGGCGCCAGACAACGACACCGATAACACATTAGCAGAAGCTGTTAAATGAGACGATGACCAAGCCCCATCACCAGCCGTACCATTAATCTTATATTCATAGTTACTTATACCAGAAGTTGAATCTGAACCAGCCCCCCATTTAAATGTAAAGTTATCAGTCGAGGACCAGCCAAACGGCGATACCGATAGGCTTGATGGCGCAGTTGGTTTGACGGTATCAAAAGTATATGTAAAGATAGTTGCCGCATCGGATATATTACCTGCATAATCCGCAGTCTGAACCCGAAGATAATATGTGCCATCCGCTTGACCTGCATTGAAATAACCATAATTATTACAATCGTAATTTAAGCCATTTCCAGTCCAGCCACCTTGATAATTGGTAGAAAAAGTCTCACCACCACCATAATAATACAGGTACCGATCACGAAGCGGGCCACAATTGCCGCCAAAAGAATTCTGTGGGTCAGCGGTTGGATCTGTACCAAAATACAACCAATAGTTCGGTATGCCCGAGCCGTTTTCCTCATCCATCGCACCATTTAAGCCAAAACTCAATACGCCCGCATTACCGTATGCAGTATCGCCAGTCACCTTTACTAACCCATCGCTACCGATTAAGCTGGCCGTTGGATTAGTTGGCGCATAAGTGTCTGAGTTATAGGCAAGGCTAATATCATTAATTGCCGCCGTATCAGCAACGCTACCGTAACCAACCATATCAATTCTTAGCTCTATAAATCTAGATACAACGCCAGGATTGCCACCACTGCTGCCTAAATTAATCCAATCTGCTGTGCCCAATTCATCCGTACTTTCACCTGTCCTAAAATATACATTATAATACTGACCCAAATTACCTGAAGCGTTATAGCTAACCCCTGTCCATTTAGTTTTCTTGCCTACGCCTGCATCAACCTTTAGGCCACTCAAACTGCCAGTGCTGAAAAATAATGGGTTACTAATATAGTCGGTAAGTGATCCAACACCAGAAAGCGCATAATTGCCAGTTATATAAAGCCTGTTAATATCAGTAATTATATAAGACGCGCCCAATCCAGCAGATATAATATTTATAGAACTGTCCCCAGCGACAAAATTAATTTTACCCCAGGTAGTCCTACTAGCTAGGTTAAATAATCGATTTGAGCTGGCTGCTGCATATCCAGTAGCATAAACACCACCGTTGCCCGATTTCTTGTACAAGGAGTGCTCCCCGCCCATGACCATATCGCTAACACCTGTAGCAGTAGTAGTCCAAGTACCTATTACATCACCTGCACCCATGCCCAAAACCCCTGCATAATTTTTACCCTGGGCATATAATGTACCATCACTTTTTAAAGCCAAAACCCCATCTTCCCACCAAGCTCCATTCTGACTCTTGAGGCTAACTAGCTTGATTATGCCGCTAATGGCAACAATTTTTGTCCAATCAGTATAGCCAGACCCACCATATACTGAGCCGGTTTCCCAAACGCTGCCATCGGCTTGTATTACAAATGACGCATATTTACTAGCCGTAACCCCAACAACAGCACTAGCTCCAAAATTATTTGTAACTTGTGCCCATGTATTACGAGATGCGATAGTGCCTAATTGTTTGCCGTCATTATTACCAGTTACCCAGACTGTCCCATCATTTTTTAATGCGATGGCATGATAAGTATTAACTGCAACTTTACTAACATTTGTTAAACCAGTGTTAGCCCATGATGTAGTCTTAGTCGCATTACCTAACCCCAGTTCGCCATTAGAGTTCTTACCAGTCCCCCATAATTCACCATTCTTTTTTATAATAAATGAATTTTCAACTGACATAACCACGGAGCCAACATTACTAACCGCCGAAACGTCTGTCCAGTTATTGATAGCCGCGGTAGCCCCTAGCCCTAGTTGTCCGTTAGCATTATCACCAATTGCAATTAATTTACCGCTGTTCATAGCAACGAGGGTATTAGACCCACCATTGTCAACCGCAACTGGATAATCTGTTGGAGTCACTCGGATACTGCCAGGTGTTGACGCCGTATCGATATTCGTGCGAATTGTCGGCGTACCTTCAAAGCCGGTAGTCGAATCAGCTGTGTTATTCTCGAAATTATCTTTTGTTGACCATGTAGTCGTACCCTGCCAATCGGCTTTGGCGCGATTCAGATAATTAATCCCCACAATACTGCCAGTCAAGACCAGTACGAATGATGCAATAATAGCGATTTTTTTACCGCGTTTTACAGATTGCCATTTAGCATAACGGCGTGCGGTAATAGGCTTCAAATTTCGAAGCTTTAGTTTACTCATCAATGACCCTATCTTTTTGAGCATAATCACTATTAATTATAGCATGGAATTCAATTTCAATACTATTTTTATATCTTTAATTTAGTTTTCTGATGGCATTATACTCTCAGCCCACAAATGCAACTCAGACAATACAAAAATCTTGTTCTCATCCGTCGTGAATTGTTGTAAATCGAACAATGATTTCATAAAAGCTGGCAGTGCACTCATCACTCTGTTAGCACGCCAAGTTTCCCATGTAACCGCCTCGTCCTCGGCCAAAGACTTCGGGAAATTACGGGCTTTGTAATGCAGCAGCAACCCGGGCAATCGCTCGTCATTAAAATTTGGATGAAAATCGGCTAATTCTTGTGGCGTCGAACTGCGCACCGCTTCACATCGGACTTTGTCGCCGTCGGGCAAAAAACCGTCGTATAACATAGCTTCGGGATCAGTCGCTGGTTCGTATTCTGTCCTCGCTTCTAGTGCCGAGCGAATATTTTCGGCGAAAGCTGGTGCTGATATCAATATAGATTTGTGCTTCTCGATAGTTTTCTCATCCAATTTAATCTTTTTCCAGCCATCTGCCTGAGTCAAAACTCCCATTGGTGCGACTGCTGGTGTGTGATTATATTGCAATTCTTTAATTGGCAGTTTTACAAAATTTTCAGCCTGTCGTTCGTCCCAACTGGCATATAATTTTTTTGCTAGGTCTTTGGCATCCATTTTGATAAACGGCGTCGGATCATAACGCAGGTCATAGACAACCACATTACCATTGCGCCCAGCCGTCAATGGAAAGGCCACCGTAGCTTTGTTAAATTCCGCATCCAACCGCCCACTAACATAGACAAATGGCTGCTTATAGTCTAGATTCACTAACTTTTTAACTTCGTTTTTATCACGCATTTTTAATAAGTATTCATATAATTGCGGTTGTTTGTCACGAATCATTTTTGTCACCGCAATTAGTGCCTCGACATCACTGAGTGCATCGTGAGCTTTTAGATGATCAATCTTGTTGGCCTTTGCAATCAATTCTAGTTTATTTACCGCTACGCCCTTGTCATCAACCGGCCACTCGATACCTTCGGGTCGCAGTGCCCTGGTCATACGAACGACGTCCAACAGGTCCCAGCGCGAACGGCCATCTTTGTATCCCCATTCATAAGGGTCATAGAAATTACGCCAAAACAGATGGCGAATGAATTCATCATCGAACCGAATATTATTAAATCCAACAATTGTCGTGTCGGGCGTAAATATCTCATTAATTAAAATCTTGGAAAACTCAGCCTCACTGTAACCTTCGTCAACCGTTTGTTGCGGAGTAATGCCAGTCACCATCAATGCCTCAGGGCTAGGCAGCGTATCGTCATTCAATCGCACCAACATATTGTATGGCTCGCCAATCGGGTTCAAATCCATATCCGTGCGAATCCCCGCAAACTGCATTATCCGCGCCTCACGCGCATTCAATCCACTAGTTTCAAGGTCATAGAAAAAGAAAGTCTTCATTAGGTTATATTATAACATCCTGCGGATAAGTAGATTATAGATTTTGGATTTTAGATTTTAGAAGAAATAACAAAATTACAGTCGTTCTTTATTGGCCTTGATTAAACCCTGTAATAACCTATGGGTTAATGAGGATTGCTCCAAGATATCATCAAGATTTTTCTCATCGATATAACCTATATCAAATGCGATATACAGTTGAGTTTCTAGTTCAGCCAGGGAGCCCTTCGCTACATAGTAAAATTGATTCTTTTCTTTTGCCGTAGCGCGACCAAACCCTTCGGCGATATTGCTCGGCACAGATACAACTGCTCGTCGCATTTGATCGCTTAACCCAAATTGTTCATATTTTGGGAATGTACGTAATTGTAGATAAACTAATACTGCTAATTTACGGCCTTCTTGCCAGACTTTCAAATCACGATAGGAAATAATTTTTGCTACCACCCTATAATCCCTCCTAATTATCTAAATTTGATATTTGAAATTATACTATAATCTAAAATCCAAAATCTAAAATCTAACCGACTATTGTTCCAAGAATGGGAATTCAGCTTCACCTATACGGATAATACTGGGACCTTCAACGCCACGACGACGAAGTTCGTGTGATATGCCCAGTTTTTTCATGATGTCACGCAATCGGTTCAAACCGTCATAATTATCAAAGTTTGTTCGTCGTGCAAATCGCTCAATTTTGTCGCCAGTAACGACAAAAGATATCGTGCCATCTTCGGCTTCAAGCCTTTCAACTGCCCACGATTCCGCGATTTTAGCATTGCTCAATGATATTGTTTCTAATTCTTCATCATCGTTTTCAACTTCATCGACAATGGCACGAGATCCAACCACTTTTTTACGCAGTGCTCGTAATACTTCGGTTAAACCTTTGTGTGCAGTTGAGGATATGGCGAAGACTTCAGTCTTGCCCGAAACTTTTTTGACCGCATCAATCTGCATTTGAACAATATCATCATCCAACCCGTCAATTTTGGTAATCGCAATAATTTCTGGGCGATCGGTTAAATCAACACTGTAATTTTTTAGTTCTGTTCGAATAGTTTTATAAGCCTCAGCAACATCATTGGAATACGCATCAATCAGATGCAATAACACAGCTGTTCGTTCAACATGGCGTAGAAACGCAGTCCCTAGGCCTTTGCCCTCGCTAGCGCCTTCAATTAATCCAGGTATATCTGCAATTAGCATACTGCCGTCATCAATGTCAGCTACACCCAAATTTGGCGACAATGTCGTAAAGGCGTAATCTGCTATTTCTGGTCGGGCATTGCTGACGACTGATAGGAATGTAGATTTTCCAGCATTAGGGAATCCAACCAATCCAACATCAGCCAATAATTTCAATTCCAATTCGGCTTCGAAAGTTTCGCCCATTTCGCCTTTTTCGGCGATTCTAGGAGTTTGACGAACAGATGATTTAAAGTGTGCATTGCCAGACCCACCTTCACCACCCTTGGCGATAATTATTTCTTGGCCAGGCGCGGTTAAATCCGCGATTACCTTACCGTCACGACGAACAATCGTGCCAACTGGCACTTTGATACGCAATGAGTCACCAGCCGCACCAGAACGATCACATTTGGACCCATTCTCACCATTTTTCGCTTTTAATTCAGGTTTGTATCGAAAATCAATCAATGTATTTAATCCACTGTCAGCCACGAATACAACATCACCACCGTCGCCACCAACACCACCATCTGGGCCACCCTTGGCCACGTAAAGCTCATGCCTAAAACTGACGGCACCGTCGCCGCCTTTTCCTGCGCTAATAAATACTTTGGCGGTATCGACAAACATATAACCACATTATAGCACAATCGCCCCTGGGTTAACAGGGGCGACGATAGAATAAATTAAATGCTAATGAATATATTGATACAACGCGGCTTGATCTGTAGTTATGGTGCGCTCGCTAATGACGTTTAACCCGAGTCGGTTCATTTCCGTAATAGTCACGTCACCATTCGAAGCAACGCCAATAACAACCGCGACGTGGCCGTAATAACCACTGTTGACATCCACAAAGACTGCACCAACCTCAGGTTTATTATCAACCGCAAAGCCTGCCCCCGGAGCGGCCAATGCCCAAGTATCAGCGTTACCCCAGAAACTACCAACAGGACGACCGATTCCAGCACGTTTCTCATATGCATACCACGTACAGTTACCCCAATCATATCTGTTGCCGACAGTGCCTGGCATGAAGTAATAACTAAATACAGGTGCTACATAGCCAGGGTATTCGTTATCTGGCAATTGAGCGCTAGGCAGTATAATCTCGGTGTTAGGCACCAGGCCACTAACTTCTAGGTCGTTATATAACACTATCCGGGTCTTGGCGACTCCATAACGGGACGCCAAAGAATCCAACGTATCGCCAGCGTTAACAGTATACAGAACACCATTAACAGGTAATATTTTTAAAACCTTACCGGCATACAACCAATCGCTAGTCAGATCATTGGCCCATTTAATAGTATCGGCCGATATACCGAATCTGGCTGCCAGGTCAGCGACATTTTCGCCGTCTTTGACAGTATAACTGGTAACTGATCGGTTAGCCGTGACAGGTACAACAATTTGCGGGCGGGTTTCGTTAGCACTAATTAGGTTAGCAAAGCTACTTTTAATCTGAGCAGAAATTGCCAAGTTGGTAATATTTGGAGCCACTGGCAAATTAGCTGCCTGAGCCACATCTGATGCAATACCGGCCGCTATAACATCGTCAACCGATGTGATATTCGTACCACGCGAACCAGTCGAACTGGCTACTGACGAAGATTTTTGCGGAGCCTGGTAGCCTATGAAAATAATAACGACAATCAATATAAAGACACTGACATATATCAGCACTTTTGATGGCTTGATTTTAAGCTTCGTCTTGCGACGAGGTTTTTCAATCTTGGTTTTTTCCTTGGCAGTATTCAATCTTTGAGTAAAGCCAGAAAGAGTTTTGTTACGGATGGTCATTCTCCTGCTACCACATTACTGCGCTAGCACTACCTTACTCTGTCTTTCTTCTGTCGCCACGAGGCGAAACAGAACGGGGTTTTTATCGACTTGTTAGACCCTTGCGACATTTGTTGGCAGGCTCATCTACGGTTCGTACTTCCCACTCGTGGTCCCAACTTTTAACAAAAAAGCTGCACTAGTAGACGAAGTCATAAATGTGCTATCTACCAGTATACCAACTATTGATTTTATCGTCAAATCATGGTTTGGCACATTTTATCTGACAATAATTCACTCGATTAGATTGATGTTCGTTTTCGGTATATGCAAAGTAAGTCTTGCCATCATCACCGCTCAAGAAATACATATAACTACCCTCGGCTGGTGTTTTGACCGCCAATAACGCAGATAATCCTGGTGATGATATCGGACCTGGAGGCAGACCAGAATAGCGACGAGTATTATACAGCGAATCCAGATTTGGGCTTCTAACGGCACCGGTTTTATCAGCGATATATTGATAAGTAACGTCCGAACCTAATACTATCCCTTGGCTTAATCTAGAATAAAACACCTGTGCAACCTGCCGTTGATCATTCTCGTTACTGACTTCACTTTGGACAATTGATGCTAATGTGATGCCTTGGTACAGGTTCAACCCATGCGCACCAAAACCATCGACCAACCCGTTCTCATTCACTTTTTCATAGAACTCGTCAAAAACTCTCTCTAATATATCTGGGACCGAGGCACCAGAATTAAACATATAAGTTTCACCGTAAATATAACCTTCTAGTCCCGCACCGGTAGGCTTGCCAGCAAACAATGGGCTGTCATAGGTACGATTAAAACCTTCGCTAATCTCTTCATCAGAATAACCCGCACGTCGTAGAACTGTTCTAGTATCCAGTTTTTTTGATTCTTCTGTATTGCTGTTATCGCTCAATACCGCACCAGGATAGAACGTCAAACTAAACTGGTCAACGTTACCCTTTACGAAATGTTCCACGATTTGCTGTACCGATTCAGCCGGCGATAACCGATAAGTCCCAGCTTGTAGAGTATTATTCTTGCCAGATAATTTTGTATAGATATCAAAAACAATTGCATTTCGAACGATAAATTTCTTTTCTAATTCTTGACCGATTTGGAACGAATTGTCGCCTGGTTTGATTATCACCTGTTTTAATTGGCCAATATCGCCCCCGACAGGCGCCAATTGCAAGTTGTACCATATTGTCACACCAACAAAAACCGCCAATACAATTAATGCAAAAACAAAACTAAACCTAGATACGACTTTGCGAACAGATATTTTTTTGCGATGAGTCAGCCCACTGCGATGACCGTTAATTGGTTGTTGCAGGAACTTAGGCATAGTTAGCCTCTATAAAATCTTGCAATATTATTGCTGCCGCCATGGCATCAATATCAGATTTGGCATACGGTTTTTTGAAAGATTGTAGACGTTGCTCGGCGATAACTGAAGTTAACGATTCATCTTGAAAAACCACTTTCACATTGATTACATTTTTTAAACTATCAACAAAACCGGTAACAAAATCCGTCTGTGCAGTTGGCTCGCCTGATTGATTCCTAGGATAACCAACGACCAGAATATCTGTGCCTTCATCTTCAACTATTTTTTTAATAGAGTTAACTTCACTACCATCAACCGGGATCGTTTCTAATGGCACAGCGATACGAACGGCGTTATCACCAACAGCCACGCCAATGCGCTTTTCTCCCACATCCAGGCAAACCAACGATATTTTTCTAGTCATTTTGAATTCTGAATTGGATATCAATCTTGTTAATTTCATTAGGGACGGTGTTTATCCAGAAATATGGGAATTTTGTATCAACACTGACGACACCTTGGACACCACTGATAATGGATTGGACGTCTCCATACCTTTTGCCTTTGATTTGTTCTTTGATGGCAGCTTCATCAATCTTTGGACCAATCTGACCGATTGTCGATATATTGATTGACTGACCTGAATCGTTCCTTAGGTAACCGGACATTTTGATGTGGTCGACACCGTTATCATAAATCCGCTGGTTTTGACCGACTTGTTTGGCTAGCACTGTGTTTAGATAATTTTCCATTTCAGATTTGGCAATAGCCATAATTGTATAAGTCGTAGCCGAAGTTAATTTTACTTTGCCAGTTGCTTCGGTATTAACAGCAGGTACCGACACAGCAGCTGCTCGTTCGATATTGAAACTTTCGTTAATCACAATTTCACTATTAGTAAATTGAGCTACTAATTGCGCCCTAACGTCATCGCTAGGTAGGTCAACTAATGTTTGGCTGGCTTTTTGAATATCCTCGGCCGTAGGCACTGTGGCTAGTTTGGTAGTACCACCGGCCATAGCACTACCACTAGAATAAACATCCCCGCTAACACCAGTAATCGTGTAATTCTTCGCATCTATATTATAAGCCGCACCTGCCTGTTCAGCCTCTACCGGTATAGATGCAGTACCTGCCCCCTTGCCAGTATTTCGACATTCAGAAGCAGAACCAGTGAAACCTGGAATATCTATGGCGCTAGTATTCACAAAGTGCTCGCCAGAACTGGCAACAAAAACTGTGCCTACCTTTATAGGTATAGACAAATTATTATCGCAGTTTTGAACATCTATAGTACCCTTTGCTTTCTCGCCCAAGTCCTTTTTACCAGTTGGAGTGAATTCCACGCTGACATCTTTTTTAATCTGTTTAGAAACAGTTTGGATAGTGCCTTTGGTAATATCTGTTGCGTCAACCGAACCTATTTTCAACGTAGCGCTGACAGGTGCAGGTGATGCTTTGGCAGTAATTATAACTGTCGCAGCAGGTGCGAATACAATCGCCCATACGATAAAGATAACCAATGCCAGCGCAATACCGCCACCAATAAATATCTTTTTGCGGAAATCTGAAAAATTAGGAACTTTTAATTTGTTTTTAAAAGGAATCTTGGTCTCTGTGGAAGCTTCTTTATCAATATCTATAGAATCAATAACCATAGACACATCGTCAGATTCTGCACCATCGGCAGTTTTGGCTAATTCGCCAATTGGTAGGTCAGACCCATCAATAATATCGTCAGCCTCATCTGTGTCTAATTCTTCGACTTCGGCAATTTCGGGTTTGCTTTGCAAGTTTTTGGCAATTGGTACCATTGATGCGGCTGATAACGCAATCAATGCACGGTTGCTAGTTATCAAAACCAGGTGCTTGCCACTATTCGTCGCTGTTCTGGACAATAATCGCAAATTCACAGCACTTTGCAAAACACCTATTCTTTTAGGTGGTACTAGGGCGACGATTTTCTCTTTGCTAGCTTTGATTTTGCCAATAATCGAGGTTATGTCGTCTTCGGTGTCTATGTAAATTACGTCTTTATTCATATTTATATTCTAAGGATCCGATTAAGTTTGTCTTTGATCGTATCGTTATCGCTACTACCTATTATTGTATCATAGCCAACCCTTAGCAAACCCATAGCTGTAATGAAAGTATGGTCAGTAACTAGATTGGTTGAATCTGTTATTCCGGCAACGTCTTCGGGTTTGATATATTGGACGGTTGGTTTTTTAGTAAACGGCAGGTCTTTGTGCCAATCTGGTTTTTGCAATGTTTCGACTAGTTTTTTCAAACTAGCACCACCGCCACATAATAATATACGGCTAGGCAGGTGATCGGCCGCATCAAATTCGCTAAGTGCCAATTCTACGCCAGCAATCCAAACATCTAAAGTTTTGTCGATTGCTTTGTTAACGTCTTCGGCAACGGATGGTTTGATTTGATCATGATCGATATTAATCTTTAGTTTTTCAGCGTCATCGTAGGCGATATCTAATTCACTAGCAATTGTCCGCGTAAAACTACGGCCACCAATACCGAACATTTTGGTACCTTCGACACCACCGTCGTTGACGACTGCGATATCTGTCGTACCACCACCAACGTCGGCCAGGATTGCGGTAAAGTTGCTGTTGGCATCGGTACCCAATACGCTACGGCTAACTGCAAATGGTTCGGCTGCTACGGCCAATAATTCTAATGATAATTCTTCGGCAACTCGTTCCAATGCCCCAATGTGGACCATCGGTGCAAAGGCCGTGTATATTTGGACAGCGACATCGTGGCCTTGGAAGCCAATCGGGTTGCTGACTTTGTAGCCATCAATATGAATCGCGACTAATGCGCTGTTGACCAGTTTGATTTCGACATCTTCGTTGCCGGTTTCTAATGCGATTTGTTTTTGAGCTTTGCGCTGAGATCGTTCTTGGACTTTTTCAATAATAAATTCCATTTCAGCAGCGCTTAGCGGCTTGTCAGGTTGCGGACGGCGATAACGAATCGTGTTCGTCATGCCTTTGACTAATTCGCCTGCGATACCTATGACTACTCGTTTGGCCTGCAGGCCGGCTTGATTTTCGGCATCAGATAATGCGGCCTCACAATTACGAACTACACCGGAAATATCTGCAATCGCCCCAGCGTACATATCACTGATTTCCTGATGAGCACGACCGACACCGACAATATCCATTCGGTCACCATCCATTTTGGCAATCAATGCTTTGACATATTCCGTACCAATATCTAACGCGACAATATATTCGCCCTCATCATTTTTTTTGCGATTTAGAAAATTCAATGCCATAACTATAACCATTATAACAGGATGGTAGTAGATTTTGGATTATAGATTATGGATTTTAGTATAAATCTCAAAAAATAAGAGGCTTTTACAGCCCCTTATTTTTTACGAATCAAACTATTTTGGTTCAGCGTTCGCCAAAAAATCTTTCAACATCATTGTATCGTAGTACCAAATATTCCCACCAACACCGTCCCCTGCGCAATTTTCCTGAGAATTGCCGGCATAATAATAATATCCACCGAACTTACCTGCCAAAATAGGAGGGCTAGCATCAGGAGTTATAGGCTCTGTCATGCGATATAATTTATTAAGACCTGCACAATTACTACCCAGAGCTGAAACTCTTTCTGTTGAAAATTTGTAATAATCTTCGCCATTAGCATCTGTAGCCTTTTGACTCGTGATTACATTACTACCTAAATTCGTTGGCAATTTAAACTTAACATTCCAATCATCCAGAACCAGATACCCTGCATTTGTTTCAGTTGGGGTTGAAATCACCGCTACTTCTGGCGTTGGAGCCGGCGTGGACTTTGGTTGCATAAAGTTTTGCCAGAATACGAAGCCTAGTGCCCCTAATAATGCGACAACCAGCACAATAATAACTACTAGATGTGCACTTCCTGATTGAGATTGTTTTTTGTTCACGAGATGCCCTTTCGTAAAATGTTGTTAGGTTAATAGTAGCACAGTTTAAACTAAGCTAATACGGCTTTGATACGTCGGACGCCGGCGCTAGAAGATTCTTCTTTGATGATTTTGAATCGTTCCCCGCCTTCTGCTAATTCACCAGTATGTGTAATATGTGGGCCGCCACAGATTTCCAGGCTAAATGCTTTTCCGTCACTATCAGCGATTTTATAGACTCGAACTTTGTCGCCATATTTATCGCTAAATTCACCAACGGCGCCCATTGCTCGGGCCTCTTCCAACGGATATTCGGCAAACGTTACGGCTAGGTCTTTGCCGATTTGTTCGTTAACGATGTCTTCGATTTGACGAAGTTTATCATCAGCAACTTTTTCGGGATATTTGAAATCAAAACGGATTCGTTCCTCGTTAATATTCGCGCCACATTGAGAAACGCTATCGCCCAAAACCATCCGTAATGCCTGCGACATCAAATGTGCAGTCGTATGATATTTTTTATGGATATCACTATCACCCTCTAGACCGCCTTTGAAAGTTCCTTTAGCTGCGGTTTGACTGCGTTCTCGCTGCTCGGCCATTTTGGCGTCAAATTCTGCGCGCCAGTTTTCGGATAGTTCTATACCTTGTTTTGTAGCTTCTTCAACAGATAATTCTACTGGAAAACCGAATGTATCGTGCAACATGAATAATTCTGCGCCGGTCAACCCATTGACGGCGAATTTAGAAAATTCTCGTAAACCTTTATTCAGAGTCTGGCGGAAAACTTTTTCTTCTTTAACCAACACAGCGATAACTTCATCACGATTTGCCGCAACTTCTGGATAATCGTCGTTGAAAATATCTGCAATTACCGGCACAATTTCTGCCAAGAAATTTTGTTCAATGCCTAATTCTAATGCAAAGCGAATTGCCCGACGTAGTAACCGACGCATGACATAACCTTGCTCTTTGTTGGATGGTCGTACGCCATCAACTGCCAGGAAAGTTGCCGCGCGTAAATGGTCAGCAATAACTCGCTTGGATTTTATTGCATCCAACCAGCATTCTGGCATTTCATCATAACCCAGGTCACCAGGTGTAAAATCATATTTCTTATTTGACAACTCTTGAATCTTTTCAATAATCGGCCATATTGTACTAATTTTGAACACATCAGGACTATTAATTGCAGCTGCTGCGATTCGCTCTAGCCCACCACCAAAATCAACATTCTGTTTTGCTAGTGGCTCAAAACTACCGTCTTCCAATCGGCGATATTGCATAAAAACTTGGTTACCGATTTCTAGGAAACGCCCGCTGTCTGACGCCGGATGCGCATGGCCATAACTAGCATCATGATTTTGCTCGCCAAAATCATAAAATACTTCGCTATCAGGACCACAAGGATCACCGATCGGCGTACTATCAATTCCGCCACCTCGTGACCACCAGTTTTGTGCGTCATCATAGAAAAATATTCGTTCGCCTGGTTTGATGCCACGTCTGTCGCCGTCCTCTTGGCTGCCAATTTCAGCAATCTCAGCCGTAATACCAGCATCTGCAAAAACCTTCTGCCAAATCTGTGCTGTTTCATCATCACGCGGAATGCCATTTGCCTGATCACCAATAAAAGCCGAAACATAGATATTATTTGGGTCTAAGCCAACAACATCTGTCAAGAATTCAAAGAACCATCGTATTTGCTGTTCTTTGAAATAATCGCCCAAACTCCAGTTACCCAACATTTCAAAAAAAGTCGTGTGACGATTGTCGCCAACTTCATCAACATCCTGAGCACGGAAACAGGTCTGGCTGTTAGTTAATCGCACGCCATCAGGATGAGTCTGCCCCAATAAATACGGCAACAATGGTTGCATACCGCTGCCCGTAAACAAAGTCGTCGGGTCATTTAGCGGCACCAAATTGGCACGTTTAATAACCGCATGCTTGCGACTAGCAAAAAATTTCAGATATTCATTTCGTATTTGTTGAGCGTTCATTAAGGTTAATTATAACAAAATAAAGAGTTTTTGACCAAAGAAAAAGAGACCCTAACAAACAGAGTCTCAAATCACCTACATCCAAAAAGGACGAGCGTGCATAGCAGTAAATGGTTCCATCACAGGAAATGTATGCTGTTTTAGCCCATGATCAAAACTAATTGCAACGTCCCAGTTGGTTTTAACTGCTTCAAAGATGCGGTTCAATCGGTTTGTCAGACGGAATAACTCATCTACCGTTTTAACTTCCACCGAATCAATATCTTTTAGCAACCTTGCCAATCTCCTCCTGGATGATATCGCAGCCGCCTTGGCGCCTTTGACATACATACCCGAAGGCCGACACGACCGATTTATAACACTAGAAATTTCTTTCAGTGCTATTGTGTTACTTTTGAGAACATCAAAGTTTTCGGCTATTTTACTAGCACTTGCGCCCGTTTCTACATTGGGAACTAACATACTAAACACCGCCTTATAAATGATACTAACCACTGTAGTGATTGGCTATAACAATAGCATATTAACCGCCACCAGTCAACCTAACCAATTTGCAGGGTCGGACCTTGCAAATGGACTTTTTATTTTATAATATGCTTTTTCTAAATTATGATTCCGCCACCCAGGCAGATTTGTTCGTCGTATATGACAACTGATTGCCCTGGGGCGAAGGCTCGTTGTGGGTCGGTTAGTTTTAATGACACACTGTCGCCATCAACTGTAATTTCAGCCGGTACTAGCGGCGCACGGTGGCGTGAACGAATTAGGTATTTACCATTTTTGGGCGCTTCGTTAATCCAATGAACGCTGTGCAACTGCACAGTGTCGTGCCATAATGTGCCATCGTTTAAATCCGTCGTGACATAGACTTCGTTTTTGTTCATGTCTTTACCGACGACATAATACGGCAGACCGCCGCCTAATTCCAAGCCATGGCGTTGGCCTAATGTGTAGAAAATCGCACCATCATGATGGCCTAAAACCGCTCCAGATTTTTTATCTATAATCTGACCTGGTTTTAAATCAACATATAGACTGAGAAAATCGCGAATACCGACTTGGCCTACAAAACAAATGCCTTGGGAATCTTTTTTGACCGCGGTTGTCAGCCCACGTTTGTCAGCCATCTCGCGAACTTGCGGTTTGGTAAACCCACCAATCGGAAACATTGTTTTGCTCATCGCTGCACCAGTTACGCGGTACAAGAAATAAGTTTGGTCTTTGTTATCATCAACCGCCCGCAACAACAGGTTATCGCGCACCTGCGCATAATGCCCGGTAGCAATCATATCAGCGCCGTCTGCCAATGCAGCATCTAGGAACAATTTGAATTTAACTTCCTGATTACACATAATATCTGGGTTTGGCGTGCGACCAGATTTGTATTCATCAATCATATAATCGACAACTTTTTGTTTGTATTCAGCCTCAAAATCAAAAACTTTGAAATCAATGCCTAGTTGTACCGCCACACGTTTTGCATCAGCCAGGTCCTCGGCCCAAGGGCATTTCATCCCCGGCAGATCCTGGGACCAATTCTTCATATAAACGCCAGTCACGTCGTAGCCTTGCTCGACTAATAGCGCTGCCACCAGTGACGAATCAACGCCACCACTCATACCTACATAGATTTTTTTACTAGCCATTAGAACATCCCGATTGCGTAAAAAATGATGATTTTAACAACTTCGCTAACAGCCAGATACCAACCCCACGGCGTAATCCACCAGAACCACGACCAATCTTTGTCATTAGAATCAGGATGATTGATTATCTGTACATCACCGGCACGTTTGTCGAATTCTAGCCCGGCACGACGCTGATGATAACCAGATGTAACCAATATCACTTTTTTGATATTCAACTGCGCAAATATTGTTTTGGAATTCTCGGCATTTTGTTTAGTATTAGTCGAATATTCATCCAATTGAATCGCCGTTTCTGGTACACCAGCCTGCAAAGCAATCGTCTTCATAGCCGATGCATTGCTGGGACCGGTCTTGTCCTGAGCAGCACCAGAAAAAATCAACAAATGTGACCATCCGTCTTTGTATAATTTTACGGCTTCATTAGTTCTGGCCTGGGTGTCACCACCACTAACTGCCACAATCGCGTCAACAACTTGGCAACCAGTGGCTGAACTGGGTGATTTACCACATTTACTCAGTTCGTCTGGTTGCAGGTAAAAAGTCAGTCCGAAAACAACCGCCAACACAAATACCGCCAAGCCAATTAACCAACGAATCATTTGGCTATCCTCGCGTATTCTTTGCCGATTTCTTCCACCAATATATCACCAGCCAATTTGATATTTTTATCGTCCGATAGATGACCCAAAGTTATCCGAATACTACCACCGGCCAATTCATCGCTCATTCCGATAGCATCTAGTACATGAGATTTTGAACCTTTGTTGGCCGCACAAGCACTGCCCGTCGCAACCAATACGCCACGATTTTCTAACAAGAAAACCAATCGTTCACCATCAATATCGGGGAATGAAATATGCAGGTGACCAGACAACCGATGTTTTAGATTGCCCGAAACAACCGCGTTCGGGAATGATGCCGTCAAAACCGATTGTAATCCATCACGTAATTTTACCAAACGATCAGATTCAAATTTGCGATGTTCACTGGCTAATTCTAACGCTCGTGCGAATCCTACCACACCAGCTACATTTTCAGTCCCGCTACGCAATCCACGTTCTTGGCCACCGCCGACTATTTGTGGCGTTAATTTGACATGGCTAGCAGCCCAGACCAATCCAACTTGCTTAGGCCCGTACATTTTACCGGCATTTAGTGTCAACAGGTCCACGCCCAAACGCGCAACATTGACATCCAATTGACCAACGCCTTGCGAAGCATCGCTGTGCAGGTATATCGGCGTACCATCACCACGTGCTAATCTGTCTTCGCGTTCCGATCGTACAATCGCTGCAATATCACGCAAAGGTTGAATAGTACCAATCTCGTTATTTGCCAATGCCACACTAACTAATCTGGTTTCTGGCGTAATCGCATCCGCAATAGATTTAACATTCACCATTCCTCGCTCATCAACCGACACAACCGTATGACTGTGACGCATAGCACAATTTAACACTGCATGATGCTCGATACTGGGTACAATGATATGCCCCATGATGCTATTAAAAACCAGGTTGATTGATTCGGTGGCACCAGCTGTAATCACAATTTCACCGGGTTTGCCACCAATTAGATTAGCTAATGTGCGCTTGGCATCTTCGTAATCTCGACGAACGGCAACAGCCGGCGCATAAGGACTGGACGGATTATAAAACAGGTCAGAAAAATAAGGCTGCATAGCCTCAACAACCCGCCTATCCATAGGCGTAGCAGCAGCATGGTCCAGATATATAATTTGATTGTCCACGTAGTTATTATATCAGTTAAGCGATAAACTGGTTGTCGGTTACAACCGATTTACCATAAATCTGTTTCATGACACGTTCGTGATAGATTTTTGTAGCGTCAATAAAGTTTTTTAATTCTTGGCCGGTTATATATTCACATTTCATGCCAGATTTGTTACTGACTTTCAAAACGCCTTCTGGGCGGACTTCATAGTGCAAAGTTACCGAGTGGACGTTGCGCAAAGCATCAGTTTTCTCTTGGTGGAAAAACCAGCTTTGCAGGCTGTCGTTGAAAAAAGATCGGCGTTCATTAGCAGCCAACGGCCCAAAGATTTTTGCGCCGATTTCGCCTTCCATAGTTTTCAATTCTCGCTCTAACGACAATCTAATATATTCAGGAGACAGATTCCTTTTGAATATCTTGCGACTGACAGCCATTACGAAATTGCTCTTACTCATGCCGCCATCCTGTTATCTATCAATTCTTCTCGGGCCTGTGCTATATTTCGGGCTCTATGAATTAGCTCTGCAGTGTATCCCACTGGAGCTGATTCAACAAAACTAGCTGGCTCAACCACATTGATTGAAACTTCATCAATTTTTACGACGTTATCATACGCCTGTACAACTTCAACCCTAATATCAGCTTGTTGGTCGCTAGACTGATCAGTCTGCGGTTCGCTGAACCTGGTTGGGGGAATGTTGAATGCGTTGATTGACATAAATACTTATAAAGCCTCAATTAAATTTAGGTGATATATTTTTAGATTTTTATTTTAGGTTTTTAAATTAAATAATTCACGAGCATTTGCCGTAGTAACAGATGAGATTTCATCAAATCCAATACCGCGCGCTACCCCGTGATATTCAGCAATGTTTTTAATATATGCTGACTCATTTATCTTACCACGAAAGGGCACTGGTGTCAAGAAGGGCGCATCTGTTTCGAGTATCATTTTTACAACAGGTATTGAAGCAAACATGGCCTTTTGAGCCTCATCTTTGGTAAATGTGCTGTATCCGTTGACGCCAATGTATAAACCCCTGTCTAGCCCGGCTTGTAAGTTTTCGACCGTATCTGTAAAACTGTGCAATACCCCCCTAATACCGGTGAATTCATCGAATATCGGCCAAAAATCATCAAACGCCTCGCGGACATGGAAAATAATTGGCAAGTCATATTGTAGTGCCAGTTTAATCTGATCCCGTAATAGATTGATTTGATCTGCGCGCGGGCTGTGATTGTGATGGTAATCCAATCCGATTTCACCAATCGCAACGATATTATCGTGATTATCGTCAATCAGTTTTGCCAACCCTCCTAGGCCGCCTTCCGCATAATGTGGGTGGATACCGATTGTGGCGTAAATACCATCGTGTTTTGCAGCAAATTCCAACGCCTCAATCGAACTTTGCTCGTTGTCACCGACACAGATTATTTCTGTAACGCCGTTTTCGCGCGCACGATTAACAACTTCATCTGCATTTAATTGATAACTAGCCTCATGGATGTGGCAGTGAGTGTCGACCAACATATTTAAACTTTCTGTGCGTGAGGATCGGCGGTGTGCAGATAAATTTTAGGGAAAGCAACACCTGTAATTGGCACGACTACGCCGGTTCCGAATACCGCCTGGATTTTGCTAGCAGTGTCGGGCAAGAATGGTACTAATAGATTGCCGATTTGCATTAACGAACCGACTGCATAAGCCAATACTTGGGCTAGGTGTGGCGCCGATTCGGCATCAGTTGCTACAGTTTTGGCGATTTCCCAAGGTTTAACGTTCTCGATGTATTGGTTCAGGCTGCGGACCATCGCCCAGACTTCATCCATGGCTTTGTCAAATTCTAGATTTTCCATAGCAATTTTGTAATTATCACTATCATGTTCGCCGACTGGGATCTCACCAATAACACCTGATTGATAGCGCGTAATCATACCAGCAATACGCTGAATAACGTTGCCCAGGTCATTGGCTAATTCGGTATTATAGGCAGTTTCAAACTTCTCCCAGGTAAAATCACCGTCACCCAATGTCGGAATGTGGCGAGAAAAGAAATAACGGAAAGCATCAACACCGTAATTATCCAATATCTCGTTGGGATCAACACCGTTACCAGCCGATTTGGACTGGCGAACACCGCCAACATTAATAAATCCGTGGACTAATAACTTTTTAGGCAACGGCAAACCCAAACCTAGTAATATGGCAGGCCAAATGCCAGCATGGAACCGCAGATTGTCTTTGCCCATTACCTGGACATCAGCTGGCCAATACTGCTTCCAGGCCTCGTTATCTGGATAGCCCAAAACCGTAATATAATTTGTCAACGCATCCATCCAAACATACATGATTTGTTCTGGATCGCCAGGAACCGGTACGCCCCAGCTAAGGTTTTTCTTGGGCCTGGATATACTGACATCTTGGACGCCGTCTTTGATCAATTCTAGGAACTCTTTTTTACGAAAATCTGGAACGACTTGCATTTCACCACTGTTCAAAGCTTCGCGGATTCGGTCGCTGAATGCACTGACTTTTAGGTAATAATTCTCTTCGCTCAATCGTTGATAAGGCTGATTGTGGATTGGGCAAACGCCGTTGTTTTCGGTTGCTTCTTTGTCGGTTACAAATCCTTCACAACCAACACAGTACCAGCCTTCATAGGTGCCTTTGTAAATATATGGCTGTAATTGTTGCCAAATATATTGAACCGCGCCGATATGATGTGGGTCAGTTGTACGGATAAAATCGGTATAGGTAGCACCTAGTTTTTTGTCTAGATTTTCAAATGCAGAATATGCCTGATCAACGTACGATTTTGGGTCCATGCCCGATTCAGCGGCTTTGATAGCAATTTTATTGCCGTGTTCGTCAGTACCGATTTGGAAACGAACTTCATGGCCATTCTGACGTTGGTAGCGCGCCCAGATATCAGCGAATAACGGGTCTAGCGGGTGACCAATATGAGGCGCCCCATTAACATAGGGGATAGACGTAGCGATATATAATTTCTTTTCCATTTGAATACTATTGTAACAGAGAGATTAGCCGACGACAATTTTGGTCAAGCGCGTCCAATCATCTAGTGTCAACATTTCGGCGCGGTCATTCGGATTAATCCCCGCTTTTTGCAACAAGACCTCAACATCTGGTTTAGACAATTTTAATCCACCTGATAGACTACTGCGTAACTTTTTACGTTTGGCGGAAAAACCAGCTTTTACAACTTTGAAAAAATCTAGCTCGTTTATATCCGCGAAAAATGACGTGTCACGGGTTTTTAATATCACGACTTGGCTGTCAACTTTGGGTGGTGGAGCAAACATCGCGGCCGGCACTATATCACCTAGCGTAACGTCGGCAAAAACTTGGGCCGAAACTGCCAAAATGCTCATTTGACCTGGCTCGGCCGCCAACCGCTGCGCGACTTCACGCTGCACCAACAACACCGTGGTTGATGGTTTATTCGTAGCCGTCATCAACATCTGAACAATTTTACTCGTAATGTAGTAGGGGACATTAGCAACTACTTTATAACCTACTGGCAAATCTGTTAAATCAAATTTCAATATATCTTCACTAACAACCGACAGGTTTTTCCCCGGGAATTGGGCTGGTAATTTACGCGCCAATTCACTGTCGAATTCTACCGCGACTACCCTGCCTGCCCGGCGTAATAATTCACTAGTTAATGTCCCCAACCCCGGCCCGATTTCCAACACTGTGTCATCTGCGGATAAATCGGCACAATCAGCAATATGAGCCAACACATAACGGTCTCGCAACCAATGCTGGCCTAATGATTTGTTATTCTGCAATGCCATGATTAATGACTCGCCAATATGTCACTGGCAAATTTCATTCTGGCATTAGTCATACACCAAACTGGGTCACAAACTTCAAAATCATTCTGGAATACTTGCACGACCCTGGTTAACGAATCAGTAGATTTGATCTTATCACGTATCCAGGCGCGGCTACCATTCAATTCTTCCATTAGATAATCTAATTGTGTATAGATATTATTTGGGTGTGGCTTAGAATAAAGGCCATCTCTTCGAGCGTCAGTCCATTGTACCAGACCATCTCCTGTTGTATTAAAATGGTGCTCTTGTTTCAAGTTACCCATAATACCAGCTGTTTGGACTCGGCTAAAACCAGCTGTGCGTAGGTAATCCCAGGTTATATTCTCGTTCTCGGTTGGAGTTGTGTATTGACCCTTTACACCAACAACTTCTACCTGTTTTTTAGGTTGTTTGGTCGTGATACTGGCGATCTCGATTCGCCCAACTTCGATGCCGTCTCGGACTGTTATCTCATAAGAAACGCTGCGGGAACCTGGTTCGCCGGCTGTTTTGATAGCGCTGTAGCTGACCATTTGATCGGCATCTTCTATCCGGTCAACGTCGAATGCGATAACTTCATCGACAGTCACAGTCTGTTTACCTTCTCGCCAGACACGAACAGCCAAACCTTCAGTTAGCGGTGTTTCGGCGGCGGGGACGACTTTGTCATTAGCTTCTAATTTAATGCCTTTTTCTGATAACATTTCGCCAACTGTTTTGCCATGCGTTCGAACAGTCTGAGTCTTGCCATATAGTGTGAAACTGAACGGCACAGCCCTAGTAATAGTTAATCGTAGACCTAGACCATCACTCATGATATTGTCTGACAGCCCCAGTACGGCGATATCTTCATCGTATAATTGTATGCCAGCCGCCTGAGCGATTTGGGCTGGAGTTTGGAATGACGTAATGATTTTTGTACGAACACTACCATCAACGACTAGAATTGGTCTGGCACGATAGACGTTGACCTGGTAATCCGAAGCTACTAGTTTCTGAGTGACCGCTGGTTCGACCATGTCTTTGTCGTCGACCGAGATACCCGCTTCTTTCAACGCATCGCCAATAGTAGCAGCCTGGGTAATAATGACTTTTTCGACAGATCGATCATGAATTGTGATTAAACGGCCGTTTTCTGATGGTTTGCCGTTATCGGCGCTAGTCACCCCTGATACAGTCAAAATAATCGCCAATATGACAAACAAAAAGGCAACAGCCAAAGCGCCAAAAGATATGACTGATTTACGGATAAGATTACTCATTTTCTCGCAGTTCTCGCATGTATACCCCACAAAATGGTTATATCAATTATAGCAAACAATCCAACATTTAGTAAAAACCAATCAAAAAAACAACACCTACCACACCATAAAACCACCCTTTGCAAGGTCCGTCCTTGCAATGGTGGTTTTTATGTTTTAATAACCTATTATGCAATAAAAAGTTCATTTGCAAGGACGGACCTTGCAAGTGAGGTTTATGTGTTGTAGTAATCTTTTAGATTTTTTCTAGGCGGGCGTATTCGGCGTTTAGCTTTTTCGTTCGGCCGTCGTCAAAACAGATTGTCAGGGCTAATCCATCGACTTCAATAATCTTGCCAGTGCCAAAGGCAGCTGATCGGACACATTCACCGATAGAGAATGGTTCATCACTGAAAAATTCTTGTTCTTGGCGTGTCTGCAATACCGGCGCCACAGCCATCGCAACCTGGTCGCCCATATCTGTTATGAATCGTGACATTGGGTTATATGAACGCTGACCGAATTGCATGCGACTTTGCGCATACGTCATATGCAATTCTTCGCGCGCCCTAGTCATACCGACATACATCAACCTACGTTCTTCTTCTAATTCCGATATCCCCGCTTCGTACACCCTCGCGTGTGGCAATATGCCTTCTTCGATACCAACGATGAATACAACAGGGAACTCTAGGCCCTTGGCAGCGTGCAACGTCATTAACGTGACTTTTTGGTCATCGCTACTAGAATCAGCACTGGACATCAACGCAACTTCTTCTAGAAAGTCGGGGAGTGACGCAAAACTTTGTGAATCAGACAGCAGCGATCCGATATTGGCTTCCCTGTCCTCTGCCTGTGGCGTTCCGTCAGCTATATATTCACGATATCCAGTTAGTGACAATAATTTCTCAATCAGCTCGTTAGGGCTGGCGGTTTCTAACATTGATTGAACTAATTGTAATTTTTTGCCCAGGTCAGTCATCGCCTGTTTGGCCCGCGTAGTTATAATGCTGGTTTGATCCAAATTCAGCAGGGCAGTGATAATATCCATGCCACTTCCCGCTTGCCACTGGAAAAACTTCTCTAAACTCATGGCGCCAATTCCGCGAACCGGCACATTTGCAATACGGCTAAAACTCATCCTATCCTGGGGCTGATAAACTAATCGCAAATACGCAATGATATCTTTGATTTCTTTACGATCATAGAACCGCACTCCCCCGATAATTTGGTAGGGGACTCGTAGGTGCAGGAATGCCCTTTCCAATGTGTAACTTTGTGCATTTGTGCGATACAGCACCGCAAAATCGCCGTATTTTCGCGCACCAATTGCAACATGCGATGCAATCCGACTGGCCACCAGATTCGCCTCTTCGGATTCGTCATACAATTCATGGACCTGTACCGGGTTCCCTGGCCCTGCCGCTGTCCATAGTTTTTTATCTGTTCGTTGAGTGTTTTTGGCAATTACATTACTAGCCGCGTCTAGGATATTACCGGTACTGCGGTAGTTTTGCTCTAATTTTATAACTTTTGCCCCTGGGAAATCTCGTTCAAAATTCAATATATTCGTAAAATCAGCCCCACGCCAGCTATAAATTGATTGCCAGTCATCCCCCACTACGCAGATATTTTGATGGTCATTGACCAATAATTTGATAATGCTATATTGTGCCGCGTTGGTGTCCTGATATTCGTCGATTAGGATATGTTTGAATTGTTTCTGCCATTTTTTTCTAACATCTTTGTTGTCTTTTAGTAATCGCACAACTTCTAATAACAGATCGTCAAAGTCCAATGCACCAGCAGTTTTGCGCATAGATTCGTATTTTTTATAGATTTTGGCGATATTTTTCTGATAAGGAAATTGGGCGGTCGATTCGTATTCATCCACGTCAACCATTTCGTTTTTGGCACTGGAAATCGCCGCGCTAACAGATTTAGCCTTGACCTCGGTATCGCTAATCGACAACGTCTTCATTGCCTGTTTGACCAAACCTAATCGGTCATCTTCATCATAAATAACAAAATTATGCCCGATTTTTATCGCCGGACCATCGATACGCAACATTCGCACGCAAATACCGTGAAAAGTCCCCATCCAAGGCATAAAACCGCGATTATTCGCATTCTGTCCCAATAATACACCTAATCGATCACGCATTTCACGCGCCGCTTTGTTAGTAAAGGTTACCGCCAATATCTCACTAGGTTTGACCGATTCGTTAGCTATCAGATACGCAATGCGATGCGTCAGCGTTTTTGTCTTGCCACTACCAGCTCCAGCCAATATCAATAATGGCCCAGACACAGTCTGCGCAGCATCGGCTTGTGCCGGGTTCAATCCCTCAATCAAATTCATCTGTTATCTATTATAGCTTAAAAAGGTAGTTTCAGCCCTGGCAAATTAGGCATTGCAAAATAATAGAACGCTACGCCAGCGCCGGCGCCAACAATCAGTAATAACACAATCCACAATACCCACATCCAACCAGATTTCTTCTTGGGTTGGTTTTTGGCAACTTTGTTGTATGAGCTGGTGTCATAAATCGATCCAGCAGTCTGTTCAACAGAGGCAGGCTTTTCAGTATATTGTTGATTGATAGACGTAGCACCGGTCGATTGTACGAATGGGTCTGACGATGCGCCAATACCTGATGGATTGGTCGAACTGTCGGATTCTACTTTTAGTAACGAAGTGTCTAGTTCATCTGGCAGATCTGATCTGTTGCCAGTGTTCTCGGGCATTTCTGGTTCAGCAGGTTCAACAGGCGCCGTCTCAACAACTGGTTCAGGTTCAACTGCAGGTGTTGGGATATCATCTGAAAAAGCTCCTAGCGGTCGTTTTTCGACCTTTGCGCCAGATAGAAATGGTGATTCTGGAGCAGGGTTTGGACTTTGGTAATCAACTGCACCCGACCAATTACTGATCGCTGGGGCAGGATTTGGGACAGATGGTGAAGGGGTTATTGGAGTAACTGGCGCTGGTCTGACCGGTGGCGCAACTACAACTGGGGCCGGTACAGGTGTCGCGGGACGTTGAGGCATATTCAAAGTTGAACGCATATCAGATGACGGATGGACCACATCCATAAATCGGCCAGTAGCTGGACGAGGGGCTGAATCTACGACAGGTGTTGTAGGTACCACAACATTTACAACTGGGGCAGGACTTGGCACTGCAGGAGTAACCGTTGGCTGTGCAGATGCAGCATCAGATGGCTCCGATGGTGGCATCAATGAGCTTACCGCTTTATCTAATTCATCAAAGTCTAAATCTTGCATTTTTTACCCCTAACCCTTTTTGGCTAACGCCGAGCCGTTATGTGCTTTTTTAATTATTTCATTAAACGTGTATGCATTCAAGCTGTCATTCCCTACCAATAATCCGTCTACACCTGGTAATGACAGATATTCAGCCGCGCTGTCAGGTGTTACACTACCGCCGTATAGGACCGTTACAGCCCGCGCTAGCTTCTCACCGTGCAAATGTTCGATTTGACTACGAACAGCCTTTACAGCCGATGTAACATCGCTAGGCGATGCATTAGCACCGGTACCAACCGCCCAGACAGGCTCATAAGCGATAATCACGTCCGGTAGCTCATGACTAGTGATATTAGCCAGTCCTGAATTCAATTGATCATGGATTACATCCCTAGTCTCGCCATTGGCTCGTTCCCAGGCATTTTCACCTACACATAGGACTGGTCTAATACCGTTACGGATTGCCGAGGCAACTTTGTTACGCATGTCTTTTTCGGTTTCGTTAAAGATATGACGGCGTTCAGAATGACCCACCAGCGCATATTGGACAATACCGCGTAGCTGTGATGCCGAAACTTCACCAGTATACGAACCGTGATCGCGCCAATAGAAATTCTGGGCTGCCAATTTAAATTGTCGCAAATTAACCTGTAAACTCAGTGATTGCAACGTCAAAACTGTTGGTGCCAGGACGACTTCAACATCTCGGCGAGTTTTGACCATTCCGGCCAATTGATGCAAATACAAACTGGCCTCATGCATATTGAGGTTCATTTTCCAGTTGCCAATTATGATTTTTTTGTCGTTTGCCATCTTTATACTACTTATGTTTAATCATTTTTAGTTTACTCTAATTACCGCCCAACGTCTAGTAATACTTCAACTCCGGGCAGATCCAGTCTGTTTTTTGCACCAGTTAGATCAACCACTTTTAATATTGTCAGATAATCTTGTTCCAGCGCCAATCCGGCGACACTGGGGACAAAATCAGTTATTACATCTGTCGTGGCAGATCTGTTACCAGCAACACCAAACCCATCTTGGACAAAATATCGTGCACCTGTACTGTGGACCAATTTCCGTGCAAAATCGCTGTCATTGGCGTCTTCGCCAGGATAAAAACGTAGGTTTTCTAGCACAATTACACTTTTACCAGGTGATTTTTTAATCGCTTGCAATACCCTATCCCCTACTACTTCGCTGACAAATCGAATATCACGACGTAATAATCGCGCTAATCTGGCAGCAGCTGGCTCTAGACTGTATTTGGCGTCACAGCCCACAGGTTTACCATGATGGCTGACCACTATAACTTTACAATCTCTATTCAACAGATATTCAATGGTTGGCAAACTAGACCTGATCCACAGGTCATCGCTGATTTCACCACTGTTATTGACGGGGATATCATAATTAACCCGGACTAAAACCGTATGATTATCGATTGGCACATCACGAATTGTTTTTTTATGAAAGCCCACCCTGGTCCCCTTTTGATTCTATTCTACGGCAAAACTATTTGATTGTACAAATACGGATACTGTCGTTGGTGCCGTCTGCATAAATTCTGCGACCGCTAACGATAATAACAGTGACTGGATCTGGACCAAACAGACCTTGGTCTTTGATTTCGCGAGCGATTTTGTAGCCCTCGTTTTCGCAATCTGGGCGAATATAGTTACGATTCGCATAAGACAATGACAGCTGTTGAGCAGCGCGGGGATTAACAGTTGCACTGATTACAGGTATATTTGGTCGATGACTGGCAATATTGGCCGCCGTAGCGCCAAATTTAGCCTCGGTAATGATTGCAACTGCATCCAATTTAGATGCTAGATCAATTGCGGCTACGCTGATAGCGTCACGCCTTTTTTTGATTTCGGCTAGATCACCACTGATTGGTAATATCTGATCATGATCTTGGGTATACAAAATAACCTTTTTCATCGCTGCAACAGCTTCGATTGGATAACTACCATTGGCTGTTTCATCAGATAACATTACTGTATCTGCGCTTTGGACAACTGCTCCTGATACGTCATTGACTTCAGCCCTAGTAGGTTCTGGTGCGTCCACCATGCTGGCCATCATCTGGGTAGCGACTATGCTGATTTTGCCATATTTACGGCATAATTTGATAATTTGTCGTTGGACTGATGGCACTACTTCAGCGCCGGCTTCAACTGCCAAATCACCTCTGGCAACCATGACACCATCGCTGGCTTTGATGATGTCTTCTAATACACCGTCAACGATTGCAGCTTTGGTTTCGACTTTGGCGATGATTTTCGCTGTCGAACCATGGCTTTTCATAATTTCGCGTAGATTATTGATATCACCGGCCGATTGAACGAAAGATAACGCTACGTAATCAAAATCCCTAGTTGCACCAAATGCAATGTCTTCTAGGTCCTTGGGAGTCAGAATATCACCACCAAAATCAGTATCAGGTAGATTCAAGCCTTTTTTGCTCATCAAAAAGCCGTCGTTTTCGACGCGCACTTTTAATGCCGTTTTACTGGCAATATCGATAACTGTAGTTTTCACCTTACCGTCAAATATATACAGAGGCTCGCCAGGTTTTACTTTGTCAACCAGATTGTATTGAATCGGAATCGTAAAGCCATCGTGTTCAGCCGCAAAATCCAATATCAATTCGTCACCTTTTTTAACATCTAACTTGTCAACATTTAGTTTGCCTAATCGTATTTTTGGCCCCTGTAAATCCTGCAAAATAGCCACTGGTTTACCCAATTTATCACTGATCGAACGTATCCATTCAATCTGTTGATCACGCTCTTCAAAATTACCGTGACTAAAATTCAGGCGAAAACCATTCGTCCCTGCCAACATTAATTCCTCGATCATTTTCAGAGAATTAGTCGCCGGCCCTACTGTTGCTAATATTTTTGTTCTTTTAAAAATTAATGCCATATTTAATTAATTATACCAGTAAGCGCTTATGCTTACCAGATTATTCCTCTCTCTTTGCAAGGTCCTGCCTGCCCACCGAAGCTTCAGCGGATGGCGGGTCCTTGCATTTCAACTTTTTATTGTTTAATAATGTTTTTACAAAATAAATAACTCATCCGAGGATGGGTATTACTTATTTCACCGGGAAAGCGCCAGCAAGCTGGCTTTTCCGCTCAATCGCAAAAGAAAATACCTTCGGTGCTTTCTTTTGCTTCATTCGCTACACCGTACCCGGGTTTCGCATATTGCTACGCAATCTGCACCCGAGTTCGATCCCGCGTGGGTATTACCAAAATAAAAATACATATCGGATGATATATATTTTTATTTTGGTGATCTCACCGGGAATCGAACCCGGGTTGCCAGGATGAAAACCTGGTGTCCTAACCGTTAGACGATGAGACCGTACCTGTATTGCAGTATGCTGTGGTTCAATTCCGCACAGGGAATCGGTCACGATAAAATTCGTTCCGAATTTTTCTCGACCCCGCCTCAGTTGGTGACAATAAATTGTCATCCAGCTTCCGGCCTTGCGAACTGTAGACTTACAGTTCTCACCCGGGTTGCCAGGATGAAAACCTGGTGTCCTAACCGTTAGACGATGAGACCATGCCAATGCAATTGCCAGATGATTGTACCAAAAAAACTCTCTTTTGACTAGAGTTTTTCATCTTTAGCCAAAAATGTTGCATTATATCCATCAGCATGTTATAATCTACTTATATATTGCTAGATGCAACCGCCTCGAATCAATAGACGATCATTAAAAGTCAGATCATTACAGCGTGTGTCTAAAAAACCTTGGCGATTAGCCATATTTTTAGCCAACGGACTGTCACATATATGCTTTCTAACAGATGCGTAAAAACAAAGGAGGACTACTCAAATGTACCAATTAGCTAGTACAACAGACCAGCCCCATGAAATGGGACTAAAAGCCGGGCTACAAGCCATCGGCCACCACTTTGACGACAGTAAACTGCTAGGTCTCATCAAAACGACGAGAACCAAGCCCGTAAAGGAAAACCTATTCCATGGGCTATCCAAGAATAAGTTAGCCGTGACAGGAATCGCGATAGCCTTATTGGTAGTCACATCCTTGCCGGTTTTCATATTCGCCCAGGGCTAAAAAACGGCACCTATAAACGGGGTCAAACTACAACTGGGGCCAATTGGCCCCTGGGTACTACCCAACTGTACAGACGCACGCTTTTGTAATGAATTGATTTTTAATACATACAACTTGACTTTATAGACTGGTTATGCTATAATGTGAATTATCAATCGTGTTGGGTTTAACCACCAGATACGAACGAAGACGTTTAATAAATCAGATGATTTGCCTCCCCCTATCAGAGGCAGCGCGCTAATTAATCTAGATTTTAGATTATTTAACGGCTGCCCCGGATTTTTTGGACAGCTTGTATGTTAAAAGATATGAAAAACCAAGAATAAAGAGGAGGAATTAAAATGTTTGTTTCAAAGAACAGTATCGTAAATGCTATTAAAAAATCCCTGGGGCCCACGATCAAAGATCGAAAAGACCTAGGACAGATTGTAAAAAAAGGTTATACCTACGTCCGACATAATATGTCAAAAGGTATGAACCTAAAAAAAGCCGCCGAAACAGCGGCTATCTCATTGAAAGATGAATTTGACTTGCCTAGCGATGAGGACGAAGACATCCTGGTGCAGAATACCTGCAGTCGCAATCTAACCTATGTAACAGCCATATTTATGGCAGTTACCCTAGGAGCGGTAGCAGCAACAATCTTGGGTTTACCCAAAATCATCTGATCTAAACGGATAGAGCCCCTCTGGGGCTCTATTTATTTTGCTTGTGCTTATCATGATAATATGCTGTATTATATTGACTTTTTAACGTGTTTGTGGTATATTGAATCTATCAGTTGTCCAAGGTGTGAGGACCTAGGATAGCGGAGGATCGTTAACAAGTCAGATCATTACAGTGCACATCTGAAAAGATATGTAATTGTATAGGTTAAATTAGTGGACTTTCTCTACATTTATCTATTTTGATCACCTCTTTCAGAGACAGCACCCTGGACTGGACATTCCAACCCGGTGTGCTGCCTCTGAGATTTTATATTTGGAGGCCGTGCGATTATGGTGGTAAACGCACAAGCAAAAAATATATATTATTAGGAGGAATTATGATGAATAGATTTTTGCAAGATTTTGAAAAGTTTTGGAAAGTGTTAATTAAGCCATTCAAAAATATTAATTTTGATTGGTTACGTGATTGGTTACGGAATGTATCAGTGACATCAAGGCAGATAGTTAATGACAACAAGTCGTTAAAAGTATTGATCCCACTGTTTGTTTTGGCATTGATAATAGTGATAATAATGTATTTGCCGAAACCAGCACCGACAGCGACTCCGGAACCAACAACTGCGCCCACAGCAACAGCTGAACCGACGCTAGCGTCGACAGCAACTCCAGCACCAACAACTACGCCTACTGCGACCCCAGCCCCAACTCTAGCCCCTACAACAAAACCAGAAATCCAGAAAAAGATTGATAACGCGTTAAAGAAAAAAGGCTGGAAAGACAAGGACCTAAAAAAAGGCAAAGATATCGACATATCGAAAGATAAGTCAAAGGCTGGCCATGGAAGTTACACGTACAGTGGGACTAGAACACCGTCAGAATCTATCAACTTTTTGTTTGGTAGATCACCAAATGGCACAGCGGCACTAAACGCATCGCTGATCCTAGCAAGAAGCACGAAGTCAGAAATGGCGGACGCTTCCAATTGGAGCAGCGGGCAATCAACGATAGTATTCTACTATGCTGGGAACACCTCGATACACAATGGGATAGTAACATATTCCGGAGTGCGAAAAGGCTACCCAGGAGAGATGCTAACGTTCTTTGCATCACCTAGTAGCGGTGCAGTTCTGTGCTTTAGAGGTCCATGCGGCAATTTACAGTTAGTTTTACCTAGCCCAAAAGATCCTTCCAAGGATCCGGCTGCCTTAGTCAAAAAGATAATGGACAGCATCGGCGGTAAAAATGACACCAAAGGACCAGGAAAAGCTATCCCGAAAGACAAAATGGCGGATACAACGTCGGTACCTCGAGTCGACCCAACTCCAAAGGTTGTGGTTATAACTCCAGTACCGAAAGGCACACAGGTACCAAAAACAACACCAGCCCCAATCCCATCACCAGAACCTGGTGAAGGCACGGGCAACGTGAATACCGGGACAGTCTAACCACAAAGGACTGCCTCAATCCAATATGTTTATGTTGGGTGGCGGTTTATCCCGCCGCCCTTCCTAGGCAACCTATACAATGAAAAACATCCTTTCCAAGTTGATTAATATCCTCGTAACCATTCTAAAAAATGGAGGATGTGCACATTGTAATGATCTGATTTGTAACATTTAACAACACGGCACCAAGACCTGTCCACCAAAATTTCTATGAAATGTCGGTGGATCCTAAACTAGAAACTATTAACTTGTCCTCCTAAACTTTTGCAAAAAAGTTTCGGCGGATTAACTTTGGCCGAATCTGCGAGATTAGCCAAGAATGGAGAATTATATAATGAAAAAATTAATCGCCCTTGTGGTGATGATTGCATTAGCAATTATCATCCCGGCAACATTGTTAGCCTGGGGACCTAGTCGTGATACATTCACGATGGAAATACCAGCCAACCATATAACATTTAACTCAATAACAGACAACCCAAACATCGGTGGTGACGAACGAAATTTCGTTGGTATCCGAGAAACTGGTACAAATGGCCTATGGACGGACAATATGACTGTCGCTGAAGGTAAAAGCTACGACGTTCGTATGTATGTTCATAACGACGCAGAATCCAAATTAAAATTGGTAGCTGAAAACGTAACGGCTAGGTTCAACCTGCCAACCAACACAGCAAAATCTATCCAAGTAAACGGTTTTTTGAATTCAACTAACGCAACACCTAACGAAGTTTATGACCATGCTACTTTCAACGGCAGCACGGAATTCAACTTGTCATATGTTGATAACAGTTTGAAATACCGAAATAACCACTTTACAGATGGTACACCATTACCTGAAAGCATTTTCACCAGTACTGGTGCACGAATCGGTTTTGACAAT
>Ga0194057_10000124_pt1 | contig 36270 bp, 35 predicted proteins | sample SepL4415m_MetaG_FD_155474 | JGI IMG/M metagenome (GOLD analysis project Ga0194057, IMG submission 155474) | Anoxic zone freshwater microbial communities from boreal shield lake in IISD Experimental Lakes Area, Ontario, Canada - Sep2016-L442-15m | ecosystem: Environmental > Aquatic > Freshwater... | reverse complement strand
ACCGAGTACGCGTCGGGATTGACGGAGGTGCGCAACCACACTTGCACCGTGGTTGCTGCGTCGAAGTGAGTTGAGGCGTTAGCGGTGAAGGTGATCTTCGACTTGGCCGGTATCGTCGGATTGAATGGACTTCTCTCCACAACTGGGATTGTCGAACAGGTCGCGGTAATCGAGACTTGCGTGGCCGACGACGCGATCGCCCCTGATCGAGAGCCACCTGTCATCACTCCGATGAGTACGGCACCTATAACGACCACACCGGCGAGCGCACCGATGATGCCGATGCGTCGGGTGCGGTCTCTTGATCCGGAGGTCTTGACTGGTTCCTCGGACCCCATGCCAGTGTCGGGCCGCGTGTCCGTCATCAGGTGTCCCTCGGTCAGCGTTCATGGCTTGTGTGGTGAACGTAACGCGCCCGGTGATCGGTGCCCGCGGAAATGTACCTCAGGAGGTACATGGTGCCCTGAGCACGCCCTCACACGCTTGCGCTATTCCTCGATGTGATGTCGCTACCATTCCCGGCTGTGGGAATCGGTGGGCGTTAGGCGCTGGGCACGAAGGCGGCGGTCCAAGTGACCGATAGGTTGTCCGGCGGCGAGCTCAGCGGCGATGAGGAGATCGACAACTGATCGCCGGCATCGAAGGTGAGCTTGTTGGATTCATCGCACCCATATGCCACTGCCCCGTTCGGGCCGCCGATCAGGACGCCAACGGGAGTTGAGGTTGAGTCGTGGTTCTTGCGCAGAGTAAACCGCTACAGCGCTGTTCCATTTGCTGGAGCCAACGACAAACTAATGCACAGGTTGCTGATGGTTCCTGCCGTCGGCATTGTCATTTGGACCAGGGCCTCATTCGTTGAGGCGGCCGTCGCACCAAATCCGAAGAACATGATTTGATTGTTCCTCAGCGTCGTGGCGGAACCGCTGATGATCGACGCGTTCGCCCCGGCACTGGTCAGCGCTCCCGCTTGCGCGCCCGACTGCCCGCGACCGGCCGAATAAACAGCCATAGACCCGATGAGCACCAGAGCGACCACCGCAGCCACTGCAGACCACCGGCGTCGAGTGCGACGGGTGGACCGAGTCGAGGTGGCAGGCGTTTCTGGTCCCATGCTGGGCTCGGGCGGTGTCTCGGTCATCAGGTGTCCCTCGGTCAGCGTTCACTGCAGATGACGCGAACGTACTGGCCGGGCTAATCGGCGCCGGGCGAAATGTACGCTGCTGAATACATTGCGCTGCAACCACGATCGGGACCGTGGCTATGAACTAGCTGCTCTGATCGACTACCAGCCTCGGTCACGCCATTCATCAATACTGGGGCGCTCGGCACCGATCGTGGTATCGCTCCCATGCCCTGGATACACCCATGTTTCATCAGGGAGTACGTCGAAGAGTTTCGTGGTGACGCCGCTGATCAAGGTGTCGAATCGCTCGGCGTCCTTTTGCGTGTTACCCACGCCCCCCGGGAACAGACAGTCGCCCGTGAACACATGCGGCGGTCCTTCGGGGTCGTCATAGATCAAAGCAATTGATCCGGGAGTGTGGCCAACGAGATGCACCGCGCGCAAGGAACATTCGCCAACCAAGACGGTGTCGCCGTCTTCTACCGGCAGATCAACGGGCGAAGGGATGCCCTCAGCGTCGATCGGGTGGGCAGCATGTCGTGCGCCGGTCGCCTCGATTACGTCTGCGAGCGCTCCCCAGTGGTCAGCATGCTGGTGAGTGGTGACCACGGTTGCGATTCCTGGATCGCCGATAAGTGAGATGAGGCGCTCAGGCTCGGCTGCGGCGTCAATCAGTAGTTGCTCTCCCGTGCTGCTGCAGCGGAGCAGGTAGCAGTTGTTGTTGAACGGGCCAACTGCGATCTTCGTGATCGTCAGATGCGCGAGTTCATGGCTCTGCGCCGGGCCACCGACAGTGACGTTTCCGTTATAGGACATGCATGGAACGCTACCGCGAGTTCGCTCAGATTCGTATGGCAGCATGGGCAGATGAAGCGAACTCGCAGTGCCGCCGTGACGTTGTGGATGCTGGTCGGCGGGCTCATCGCAGTGAGCATTGGAACCCTGTCGCCTGTGAGTGCGAATGCTGTGGCACCGACTGCGACGTCGCCCACCATGGTCCAAGGGGCCTTCAACCGGTTGCGCTGTGACTCATACAGTTTCACTCCGCCAGCAACTACCGTGTGCCGACGCGCGTCTGTTGATCGGGTCCAGGCGCGAGTGACCGGAACCTCCGTCCAGCTCTACTCGGCACGTCGGGGCGGCTGGGTCAACTCCGCCTACGTCTGGGTACCTGTACGTAAGCGTCTGGAATTTGCCGCGCAACTGCTGTGGGTCACCGCACCGAGTGGAACCGCGCGTATTCAGAAGTACACCTGTTTCGAGTGGACCTTGGTTTCAGACTCGGGACCGACGGTGTGTTCTCGCGGATCCGCTGGTTGGGTGACCGCCATTATTCCGGCGAATGGACCGGCACGGATTTGGTCGCCTTCCCTCAAACGATTCGTGTCGAGCACATACCGTTGGCAGCGCCGGGGTGGGTATTTGGCGCTGGACGCGACCCTCGTTCCAGCCGCTGCTGTTGATCTGGGCACGTCGATGCTGCCAAAGGTTTCACCGACCGTCACCGACTTCATTGCGACCTGCGCCGGGGGAACAGTGTCTGCACGTGTGGTCGCGCGATTTGGCGCCTCCGTTCTGCTCGATGGTGAGACCATCACCTCCAACGGTGTACGCACCGTCTCCTTGGCCCCTGGGCAATCGCTGAAGTGGACGCTGCGCGTGCCAGGTAGGCGTGACGTCGCGCAGCAGGCACGCTGCCTGCCAACGGACTTTCCTTCGTGGACGGTGACACGCACCGGCACCCCACATAGCCAGTGGTACGTGATGGCACCCGATCTTGGAAGTGGTTCAAATCAAGGTGCTGGCAAGAACTACATCGTGGTCGCCGACAACCACGGAATACCTGTGTGGTGGCAGGGCGTAAACCCCGCGCGGCCGATTGGAGCCCAACTTGAGGGTGACAATCTGGTGTGGGGAGAAGCTGGCTATACGTACTCGTACGGGTCGACGTATCACGTTTCTGACTGGAGCGGACGAACACTGTCTGTCGTGGGGGCTGCGGCCGGTATCGATCACCATGAACTCGAACCGGCGGTTGGTGGGGGTCACTACGCCATTCGCTACGTCGATCGTGCGTGCCCCGGAGTTGAATGCGTTGATATGTCGTCCTTCGGCGGAACCGCGTCCGACACGCTCGTCGACGGGGAGATCGTGAAACTGGACGCCTCCGACAACGTGGTGTGGACCTGGAAGTTTCGCGATCATGTCTCCTTTGACGAATGGTCAGGACTCGACAGCGAGAGCCACCGCGCCCAGAACAAGCTGGTAATGAATGGCCTCACGTATTGGGATGTCAATCACGTGAACTCAATCGAAGACGACGGTGATGGCCTCATCATCTCGGCGCGGCATCTTGATGCGGTGTATCGAATCCGCAAGTCGGACGGGTCGATTGACTGGAAGCTCGGCGGCACTCCAACACCTCGGAGCCTGTCGGTTCTCGGCGCTGATCGCGCGCCGCTGCTGGGCTCGCAACACGACGCTCGCCGCATAGCAAACGGCAACATCACAGTCTTCGACAATGGCTCGGAGTTCTTCCGGGTGCCTCGCGCGGTCGAAGTACGAGTCGACAGTTCTGCACGCACCGCTGAAATCGTCAGTCAGGTATCTGACCAGCACATCGATTTCTCTGGCTGCTGCGGCAGCGCCCGCAAGGTGACGGGGGGAAACTGGGTGGTGAACTGGGGTGGCACCGGGGTGACCACCGAGACCGATGCTTCCGGAAAGCCCCTGCTGCGCATCGACAATGGAAGCGTCTTTAGCTACCGGTCGATCCCGGTCGAGCCAGGAGTGTTGAGTCGGTCGACTTTGGTTAATGCGATGGATTCTCTGGCACCGCGTGCGCTGGGCTAAGTCGACAGTCTGAATCAGCGGTTGTCGCCCCCGGCATCTAGTGTGGGGATTTCAAGGCAGGCGTGAATTCCGGTGGCAGTGCGAGTGGAGGGCTTTTCGTGGATCGGCTGATCGTGCGGGGTGCACGCGAGCATAATCTGCGCGACGTCTCACTTGATTTACCGCGTGACGCCCTCATCGTGTTCACCGGCCTGTCCGGAAGCGGCAAGTCCAGTTTGGCCTTCGACACCATCTTCGCCGAAGGACAGCGGCGATACGTCGAGTCACTTAGTGCATACGCGCGGCAGTTCTTGGGTCAGATGGATAAGCCTGATGTTGATTTCATCGAGGGACTCTCGCCCGCCGTTTCCATCGACCAAAAAGGTGGATCGCGCAACCCGCGGTCAACCGTCGGGACGATCACTGAGGTGTACGACTACCTTCGCCTGCTCTACGCGCGCATCGGAAAGCCCCACTGCCCCGAATGCGGCAAACTCATCGCGCGGCAGACTCCTCAGCAGATCGTCGATCGGGTGCTTGAACTTGATGAAGGCACCCGCTTTCAGGTGCTGGCCCCGGTTATCCGTGAACGTAAGGGTGAGTACTCGGAACTGTTTCGCCAATTGCAGACGCAGGGGTTCTCGCGGGCGCGCGTCGACGGTGTCGTGTACCCGCTGACTGAAGTGCCAACGCTCAAGAAGCAAGAGAAGCACAGCATCGACGTCGTCGTCGACCGGCTTGCGGTCAAGGCCTCAGCCAAGCGCCGGCTTACCGATTCGGTCGAAACGGCACTCGGGCTCTCCGGCGGCCTCATCACCCTTGACTTCGTTGATCTCCCGGAAACAGACCCACATCGCGAACGCGTCTTCAGTGAGCATCTTGCGTGCCTTGACGACGACTTGTCCTTCGAGGAACTCGAACCGAGATCGTTCTCCTTCAACTCCCCATTCGGGGCATGTGTCGATTGCAGCGGACTCGGTACCCGAATGGAAGTCGATCCAGAGTTGCTCGTGCCTGATAATCGACTGACCCTCGCCGAAGGCGCTATTGCTCCGTGGTCGAGCGGGCACGTCAGTGACTATTTCGAACGACTCCTGGCTGCGCTCGGCGATGAACTCGGCTTCGACCTTGACACTCCATGGAACAAACTCAACGCCAAGGTACGAACCGCCATTCTCACTGGTCACGATCACGAAGTGCACGTGCGCTACAAGAACAGATACGGTCGGCAGCGCTCGTATCACACGGGGTTTGAAGGGGTCGTTCCGTTCATCGAGCGTCGGCACAGCGAAGCCGATACCGACACCGGACGCGAGCGCTATGCCGGTTACATGCGCGAGGTTCCTTGTCCTGCTTGTGGCGGAGCTCGGCTTAAGCCATTGAGTCTGGCAGTACGCATCGATGGCCGGTCGATCGCCGAGGTCGCCGGCCTGCCGATTGGCGAGTGTGCCGAACTGCTTGGTTCCCTCACCCTCGGTGCCCGTGACCGGCAGATTGCCGAGCGGGTGCTCAAGGAGGTCAACGAGCGACTGCGATTCCTGATCGACGTGGGGCTCGATTACCTCAGCCTCGATCGTCCCGCAGCAACACTGGCAGGTGGAGAGGCACAGCGCATTCGGCTTGCCACGCAGATTGGTTCAGGGCTGGTCGGTGTGCTGTATGTGCTCGATGAGCCGAGCATCGGACTTCACCAGCGCGACAATCGGCGTTTGATTGAGACGCTCGTGAGACTGCGTGATCTCGGCAATACCCTCATCGTTGTCGAGCACGACGAAGACACTATTCGAACCGCTGACTGGGTTGTCGATATTGGCCCGGGAGCCGGTGAGCATGGCGGTCGCATCGTGTCGAGCGGAACAGTCGCTGACCTTCTGGCCAACCCCGAATCGTTGACGGGTCAGTACCTGTCCGGTCGACGTTCGATTGAGGTGCCATCAGCACGGCGCTCGTTCGACCGAAGTCTGCGCATTGTGGGAGCCCGTGAGCACAACCTGCAGGACGTTTCGGTCGACGTGCCACTCGGCTGTTTCGTGGCGGTGACAGGGGTTTCAGGTTCTGGAAAGTCGACGCTGATTAATGATGTGCTGTATTCGGTGCTGGCACGCGAGCTCAATGGGGCACGCATTGTCCCTGGCCGTCACACCCGAGTCACCGGACTCGACCAGCTCGACAAAGTGGTGCACGTTGATCAGAGCCCGATCGGTCGAACGCCTCGATCCAACCCCGCGACGTACACAGGAGTTTTCGACCACATTCGCAAACTCTTCGCCGAAACACCCGAAGCAAAGATGCGCGGTTACTTGCAGGGCCGATTCTCGTTCAACGTCAAGGGCGGACGATGCGAGGCATGCTCAGGTGACGGCACGATCAAGATCGAGATGAACTTCCTGCCCGATGTGTACGTCCCGTGCGAGGTGTGTCACGGCGCTCGGTACAACCGCGAAACCCTTGAAGTTCACTTCAAGGGACGCACCATTGCCGAAGTACTCGACATGCCGATCGAAGAGGCACTGGAGTTCTTTGAGGCAGTACCCCCGATTGCCCGTCACCTGCGCACTCTTGTTGACGTGGGGCTGGGCTACGTTCGACTGGGTCAGTCGGCGCCCACGCTGTCTGGTGGTGAGGCGCAACGGGTGAAATTGAGTTCAGAACTGCAGAAGCGCTCTACCGGCCGCACAATCTACGTCCTAGACGAGCCAACGACAGGTTTGCATTTCGAAGACATCCGCAAACTTCTCGGGGTGTTGCAGTCCCTGGTCGACAAGGGCAACTCAGTCGTCGTGATTGAGCACAATCTTGATGTGATCAAATGCGCCGACTGGGTGATTGATCTCGGGCCCGAAGGCGGTTCGCGAGGGGGAACGATCGTCGCCGCAGGTACACCCGAAGACGTCGCGGCTGTGACCGAAAGTCATACGGGGCACTTCCTGAGCAATCTACTGCCCGGTTTGCCAGGAATCCCGGCGGTCACGAAGTCTGCGAGTCGCAAACCACGCAAGAAGGCTGCCGCCGTCTAGTATCAGCGCATGTCTACCGTTGAGCGTCGCCAAGTCCTGATCGGAACTGCTGTCGTTGCTAGTGCCGTCGCGCTCGCCGCGTGCGGTTCGGGAGGCGGTGGCGCAGCATCATCGTCAGCGGCTCCCGACCCTTCATCGGAGAGTCCCACCGGCGGCTCTGGCGCGTTGGCATCTACTACCGACGTCCCCAGTGGCGGAGGCGTGGTCGTCGAAAGCGACGGGCAGTCCTATGTGATCACTCAGCCTGTGACCGGTACCTACAAGTGCTTTAGCGCAGTGTGCCCGCATCAGGGGTGCAACTGCAGCAAGGTTGCCGATGGCACCATCGACTGTCCTTGCCACGGCAGTCGTTTCGCCGTAGACACCGGTGACGTGGTTCAGGGCCCCGCCACTACCGGTCTCACCTCGGTGCCGATCTCGGTTTCGGGAACCAGCATCACGCTGGCCTAATTCGCGGGGCCCTAGGCTGGGGGGCGTGGCTGTGCGCCCTTCCTTCCGACCGGCGACCGGTGAAATTCCGGATCTACCTGGTGTGTATCGCTTTGTCGACGCACATGGGCGCGTCATCTATGTCGGAAAGGCCAAGAGCCTGCGCTCGCGCCTGACGTCGTATTTTGCCGAACCGCACACATTGCATCAGCGAACCCGCACGATGGTGGCCACCGCTGCGGGTCTGGACTGGACCGTTGTCGCGAATGAAGTGGAAGCACTTCAACTTGAATACACGTGGATCAAGCATTACGAACCGCGCTTCAATGTGCGCTACCGCGATGACAAGTCGTACCCCTACCTCGCTATCACCGTTGGCGATCCCTTTCCACGGGTGACGGTGATGCGTGGAGCCAAACGACCAGGCGTGCGCTATTTCGGCCCGTACTCGCATGCGTGGGCGATTCGAGAGACGGTTGATCTGCTCTTGCGCGTATTTCCCGTGCGCACCTGCTCGAATGGTGTTTTTCGGCGAGCGGGTCAGGTTGGCCGACCGTGCCTGCTCGGGTACATCGACAAGTGCAGCGCGCCGTGCGTGGCGAGAATCTCGCAGGACGAACACCGAGTACTGGTCGATGACTTCATCGCCTTCCTTGAGGGCCGCGCTGATCCGCTCATTGGTCGCCTGCGGCAACAGATGCTCGACGCCTCCGCCGACGAGGATTTCGAACGGGCAGCGCGCCGGCGAGATGACATCGCGGCGCTTGAGCGCGCGCTTGAGCGCAACACCATGGTGCTCCCCGACGGCACTGATGTCGACATCATTGGAATGGCGGCCGAGCCGTTAGAGGCAGCAGTGCAGGTGTTCTATGTGCGCGGTGGACGCGTGCGTGGGGAACATGGATTCGTCGTTGACAGGGTCGACGATGTCGACGAGTCGGCCCTCATCGAGCGACTGCTCCAGCAGCTCTACGGAAGTAGCGAAGGCTCGGAAGTTCCTCATGAGGTTCTCGTTCCTATCCTTCCTCCCGAGCCGGAAGTTGCCGAGCTGTGGCTGAGTGAACGTCGAGGTTCGCGCGTTCGACTTCGAGTGCCAGTTCGTGGTGACAAGCGGGTGCTCGGAGACACCGTGGGTGCCAACGCGCGTCAACTGCTGGCGCAGCACAAGCTCAAGCGGGCTGGCGATCTCAGTACGCGTGCCTTGGCGCTGGAAGAAGTGCAATCCGCATTGTCGCTTCCCGAGGCCCCCCTACGCATTGAGTGTCTGGATATCTCCCACCTCCAGGGCATCGACGTTGTCGGCTCGTTGGTGGTGTTCGAGGACGCTCTTCCTCGCACGAGCCACTACAAGAGATTCGCGATCAAGGGATTCGAAGGCTCGGACGATGTGCGCGCAATCCACGAGGTGGTCACTCGGCGATTCCGGAGATATCTGGATGAGCAGGTCGCCGCAACTGATCCAGAGCTGTTGGCCGAGGGCTCTGCTACGCGGCCCAGTTTCGCTTACCCCCCGCAGTTGCTTCTTGTCGATGGGGGAGCGCCTCAGGTGGCAGCTGCTGCGCGTGCCCTCATGGAATTGGGTATTGATGACATTTCCGTGGCGGGCCTGGCCAAGCGTCTTGAAGAGGTGTGGTTGCCGGGCAATCCCGATCCGGTGCTGCTTCCTCGCACCAGCGAGGGGTTGTATCTGCTTCAACGGATCAGGGACGAGGCCCACCGATTCGCGCTGGCCTATCAGAAGCAAAAACGCAGCAAGCGGCTCGTGGATAGTTTGCTTGACGAGGTTCCCGGACTAGGGGACGTGCGGCGCAAGGCCTTGCTGCGGCGGTTTGGTTCGCTCAAGGCGCTGCGCGTCGCCTCACTGGAGGAGATCGCCGAGGTGCCAGGAATTGGACCGCGCACCGCGGTGTCGATTCGTGACGTTCTTGACGCGAATCAGAGCGCGTCGGCCGTGAATGTCACAACCGGAGAGATTCTCGGGGAAGATGGTGCTTCATGAGCCCTCCATCGCCCTCATCCCCAGAGTTGCTCCTCGTTACCGGCATGTCAGGTGCAGGGCGATCGACAGCAGCCCGGGCACTGGAAGACCTCGGCTGGTTCGTGATCGACAACCTGCCACCTTCACTGCTTCCAGCCACGGTGCAGCTACTCTCCCGCACGGCGGAAACCCCCAAGGTCGCAGTCGTCATCGACGTGCGCGGGCGGTCCTTCTTCGAGGAGTTCCAGAGCAGTCTGGATGCGCTCGATCACGAGGGCAGCGATGTGAGAGTGCTGTTCCTTGAGGCAACTGACGAGGTTCTCGTGCGGCGCTTTGAGTCCAACCGACGACCGCATCCGCTGCAAGCTGCAGGGCGGGTGATTGACGGTCTCGCGCGTGAACGTGCACTCCTCGCCGACGTGCGCGGCTCGGCCGACCTCGTGATTGACACCGGCGACCTCAACGTTCATGACCTGCGACGCCGCGTTGATGCCGCTTTCGCCGACCCTGAGCGCGTTCAATTGCGGGCGACCGTGATGTCCTTCGGATTCAAATATGGCATTCCCGTTGATGCCGACTTCGTTGCCGACGTTCGATTCCTGCCGAACCCTTTCTGGAACCCCGAACTTCGCGAGCTCACCGGACTCGATCCAGCAGTCAACGATGCGGTGGTCAACCAGCCAGAGGCGCGCGAATTCCTGCAGCAGTACAGCGCCATCATCGACCTTGTTGCTGGTGGCTACCTGCGCGAAGGTAAGCGCTACGTCACCATCGCCGTTGGGTGCACGGGCGGCAAGCACCGCAGTGTCGCGATCGCCGAGAACCTGTCTGCTCGGCTGGTGCGGTCGGGGGTCGAAACCTTCGTGACGCATCGAGACTTGGGTCGCGAATGATTCCGCTCGACGCGCGTGTTCCGTCGACGGCGACAGGGCCCTCAGTGGTCGCCCTCGGTGGAGGGCACGGGTTGGCGGTCAGTTTGCGGGCACTGCGCAGGGTTACAGATCGGTTAACCGCGGTGGTCGGCGTGGCCGACGACGGTGGTTCGAGTGGCCGCCTGCGGCGTGAATTAGGGGTACTTCCGCCGGGGGATTTGCGCATGGCCCTGGCAGCCCTGTGCGGAGATGACGGCTGGGGTCGTACGTGGAGTCGGGTTGTTCAACATCGTTTTGAAGGTGAGGGCGAGATTGGGGGCCACTCACTCGGCAACCTCCTGATCGCAGCGGTGTGGGAGGAGACCGGCGACATCGTCGAAGGACTTCGCTGGGTTGGCGCACTGTTAGGTGCACACGGTCGAGTCCTGCCAGTTTCGGTCGTACCCCTCGACATCGTGGCGAGTGTCGCGGGCCTCGAACCGTCGAACCCGACCGAAATCGACACAGTCTTCGGTCAAGTAGCCATTGCTACGACGCCGGGTCGGGTGGTGGATCTGCGGCTCGAACCACCGAACCCACCCGCCTGCCCACAAGCACTGGAAGCGATCGCCTCGGCGGACGCAATTGTGGTTGGACCCGGATCGTGGTTCACCAGCGTTCTGCCGCATTTCCTGGTGCCTGGGGTTACGGAGGCGGTCGTTTCGTCACATGCCGAACGAATCCTGGTACTCAATCGCACCCCGCAACCGGGTGAAACATCCGGTTTCAAGCCGGAGATGCACCTCGATGTCATCCATCGTTTGCTCCCGGAGGTGCGCTTCGACACGGTGTTAGCCGACGCGGAATCTGTTGCAGAGATTGAACCTCTCGTGCGGGCGGCCGCCTCGTTAGGTGCCACCGTGGTCGTTCGTCCCATTGGGCGTGATGACGATTCCTCGCGCCATGATTCAGACCTCTTGGCAGCGGCTTTTGGCTCGCTCCTGCGTCGCCCGACCCGGCATGACAGGATCAGCCCATGGCAATGACGTCGTCGGTGAAGGACGAACTCTCACATCTGACCGTCACGAAGACCTGCTGTCGTAAGGCGGAGGTGTCGGCGCTGCTTCGTTTCGCGGGCGGACTGCACGTCGTCGCGGGCCGCATTGTGATCGAAGTTGAACTCGACTCGGGTGCTACCGCCCGCAGATTGCGCCGCGATTTGCACGATGTGTACGGCCAAGACGGTGAGTTGGCGGTCGTCCACGGTTCTGGAGTGCGCAAGGGGACACGGTACGTCGTTCGCGTGCTCGACCGCGCCGATCAACTCGCGCGCCAGACCGGGCTTGTCGACGGAACAGGGCGCCCGGTTCGCGGGCTTCCTCCGGCAGTGGTGAACGGAGCGGTCTGCGACGCTGAGGCGGCGTGGCGCGGTGCCTTCCTCGCACACGGTTCGCTGACTGAGCCCGGTCGCTCCAGTTCACTTGAAATCACCTGCCCAGGGCCAGAGACGGCCCTCGCGCTCGTGGGCTCAGCCCGTCGGCTCGGCATAGGGTCCAAAGCTCGTGAGGTGCGCGGAGTCGACCGCGTGGTCATCCGCGATGGAGACGCCATCAGCGCCATGCTCACGCGCATGGGCGCACACGAATCAGTCTTGGCGTGGGAAGAGCGTCGGATGCGGCGCGAAGTGCGCGCTACGGCCAATCGCCTCGCCAACTTCGACGATGCCAACATGCGCCGGTCGGCACGGGCTGCGGTAGCGGCGGGCGCGCGGGTTGAGCGTGCACTGGAGATTCTCGGTGACGACATTCCCGACCACCTCGAGGTCGCTGGCCGGTTGCGGCTCGATAACAAGCAGGCCAGTCTTGAGGAACTCGGCGCGCTGGCTGATCCACCCCTGACCAAGGATGCGATCGCTGGCCGGATCCGCCGGCTTCTTGCGATGGCCGATAAGCGGGCCGCTGATCTAGGAATTCCCGATACTGAGAGCGGCCTGTCACCCGATGGGCTCGCCGACGACCTTTAGGCTCTGGGGCTGCTGGCTCTGAGACCCCGCTGTTCGGTAGGCTGACCAACGAGTTCGCGCGCGTGAAAACGGCGCAACCGACGTCATGTTGCCATCAACGGGAAGGCTTGTCGCGTGACAATCCGCGTGGGAATCAACGGCTTTGGCCGCATCGGACGCAACTTCTACCGTGCCATCGAGGCCCAGCAGGGCAACGGCGAGGCAATCGAGGTGGTGGCGGTCAACGATCTCACCGACAACCGCACCCTCGCGCACTTGCTCAAGTACGACAGCATCCTGGGCCGGTTGGGCCACGACGTCACTTCCACCGACGACGCCATCGTTGTGGGCGGAAAGAGCATCCGCGCCCTTGCTGAGCGCAATCCGGCCGACCTGCCCTGGGGTGACCTAGGCGTCGACATCGTCATCGAGTCGACTGGCCACTTCACCGATGGGGAGAAGGCCAAGGCCCACCTTGAAGGTGGTGCCAAGAAGGTCATCATCTCGGCGCCGGCCAAGAACGAAGACGTCACGATCGTCATGGGCGTTAACCAAGGTGACTACAACCCCGCGATCCACAACATCATCTCGAACGCGTCGTGCACCACAAACTGTTTGGCGCCGATGGCCAAGGTCATCAACGACAATTTCGGCATCGTGTCGGGCTTCATGACCACGATTCACGCCTACACCAATGACCAGGTCATCCTCGACTTCCCGCACGAGGACCTTCGTCGTGCACGCGCCGCGGCACTCAACATCATCCCCACCACCACAGGTGCCGCCAAGGCGATCTCGTTGGTTCTTCCTGAACTCAAGGGCAAGCTTGATGGCTACGCCCTGCGGGTGCCCGTCCCCACGGGTTCGGCGACTGACCTCACGATCAAGTTGGCGAAGGCTGCCACCAAGGACGACATCAACGCTGCAATCAAGGCGGCGGCGACCGAAGGACCTCTCAAGGGCATCCTGAAGTACACCGAGGACCCCATCGTCTCGAGCGATATCGTCACCGATCCGGCCTCGTGCATCTTTGACGCCGGAATCACGAACACTCTGGGCGACACCGCCAAGGTGCTCGGTTGGTACGACAACGAATGGGGCTACTCGAACCGTCTGGTTGATCTCACGCGCTACGTTGCCGCGGCCGGCTGATGCGGTCGCTCGACGACCTCGCAGCATCCGGGCGCACGGTACTCGTGCGCAGTGACCTCAATGTCCCGCTCGCCACAGATGCGAGCGGGAGTCCGGTCATCACCGACGACAGCCGCATTCGGGCGAGCGTCGCCACCATTCGCCGTTTAGCCGATGCCGGAGCACGAGTCGTGGTGCTGGCTCACCTCGGGCGACCCAAGGGTGAACCCGACCCGGCGTATTCCCTCGCGCCAGCAGCCATCCGACTCGGCGAGTTGCTGGGGCGCGATGTGGTGCTCGCCGAAGACGTGAGCGGACCATCTGCCCGCGCTGTGGTGGCTGCGATGTCTGATGGCGACGTGGTCATGCTTGAAAACGTGCGCTTCGACGCTCGCGAAACCAGCAAGGACGCCGCCGAGCGCGCTGCCTTGGCCGGTGAATGGGCGTCGCTGGGCGATGCCTTCGTGAGCGATGGCTTCGGTGTCGTGCATCGTGAGCAGGCGAGCGTGTCGGATATCGCTCGACTTCTGCCGAGTTACCCGGGCGACTTGGTTGGTGCAGAGGCAGCGGTGTTCACTCGCGTACTCAACGACCCCGAACGTCCCTACGTGGTGGTTCTGGGCGGATCGAAAGTGAGCGACAAGTTGGGCGTTATCGCTCACCTGCTGCCGCGCGTTGATCGGTTGCTGATCGGTGGGGGCATGTGCTTCACCTTCCTCGCGGCGCAGGGTCATGGCGTTGGTCGGTCACTTCTTGAGGCGGATCAGATCGATACGGTGCGCGGATTCATTGAGCAGGCAGCTGCTCGTGGAGTCGAGTTGGTGCTGCCCGCCGATGTCGTGGTGGCCAGTGAGATCAGTGACACGGCCGATACCCAGATCGTGCGTGTCGACGCCATTCCGGCAGATCTGATCGGACTCGACATTGGCCCCGAGAGCATCGCCCTGTTCCGCGACAGACTCGCCGATGCACACACGGTGGTCTGGAATGGGCCGATGGGAGTTTTTGAGAAGGCACCGTTCGCCGCAGGCACTCGCGAGGTGGCTCTCGCTGTGTCAGCGATCGATGGCATGTCGGTTGTCGGTGGGGGAGACTCAGCAGCTGCGGTGCACCTTCTCGGTGTGCCGGCCGAAGGTTTCTCGCACATTTCAACCGGTGGTGGAGCGTCCCTCGAGTTCCTTGAGGGTAAGACACTGCCCGGCCTTGCTGCACTTGAGGAGACATCATGAGTCGCACCACCGGCCGCCGCCCCTTGATGGCGGGCAACTGGAAGATGAACCTCAATCACATTGAGGCAACGTGGCTGGTGCAAAAGTTGGCGTTTGCACTCAACTCTGACGATTTCGACGCGTGCGAAGTCGCAGTTATTCCGCCCTTCACCGACATTCGCTCAGTGCAGACGCTGACCGACGCCGATCGACTGAAGCTCGTTTATGGTGCGCAAGATCTCTCACAGCATGATGCCGGAGCGCATACGGGTGAAATCAGCGGCTCAATGCTCTCGAAGCTCGGGTGCACCTACGCGCTGGTCGGGCACAGCGAGCGTCGCCAGTTCAACGGTGACGACGATGCGGTGTGTCATTCCAAAGTGCAGGCAGCCCTGCGTCACGGACTGATCCCCATTCTGTGTGTGGGCGAAGGTCTCGATGTGCGACAGGCAGGCGAGCACGTGCAGCACACGCTCGCACAAGTTAACGCAGGCCTCGAGGGTGTCTCCGCCGATCAGGCGCGCACCATGGTGATTGCCTACGAACCTGTGTGGGCAATCGGCACCGGTGAAGTGGCAACACCTGACGACGCGCAGGAAGTGTGCGCAGCGATTCGTACGCGACTGGCCGAGCTGTACTCAGGCGATCTCGCCGATGCGGTGCGAATCCTGTACGGAGGCTCAGTGAAGGCCAGCAATGTGGCCGGAATTATGGCGATGCCCGACGTCGATGGAGCGCTCGTTGGTGGCGCCAGTATCGACCCGGATGAGTTTGTCGCGCTCTGCCGCTTCCGCCTCATTCCGGTCGAATAGGGGACGCACGTTCTGTGTGTAGTTCCGACTGTCGTATTCTTCGACCATGAGTGTCATGACCATGTTGCTCGAGATCATTCTCGTCATCACCAGCCTGTTGCTGATTCTGCTGATCCTGTTACACCGCGGCAAGGGCGGTGGCTTGTCAGACATGTTCGGTGGAGGTGTCAGTAGCAGCGTCGGCGGTTCGAGTGTCGCCGAGCGCAACCTCGACCGCATCACGTTGGGCATTGGCCTAGTGTGGGCCGCCTGCGTTGTCGGGCTAGGTTTGCTTCTCTCCACTGGTCGGTAAGTCGCTCTGGCAATTCAGTCCGCCGCACCAATAACGCAGGAGGAAATATCGTGGGAAGTGGCAGTGCGATCAAGGGTAGCCGTGTCGGAGCTGGGCCGATGGGTGAGGCCGAGCGCGGTGATGCAGCGCCACGTATCCGCATGTCATTCTGGTGCGCCAATGGTCACGAGTCGAAGCCGTCATTTGCGACTGACGCGCAGATTCCCGAAGAGTGGGACTGCCCCAAGTGTGGTCAACCCGCGAGCAACGACCGCGAAAATCCGCCGCCGCCCCCGAAGATCGAGCCTTACAAGACGCACCTTGCTTACGTCAAGGAACGCCGCAACGACGTCGACGGCGACGCAATTTTGAACGAGGCACTCGACAAGCACCGGGCTGACAAGCGCTAAGCCAACTCCGACGCTGCGCTCACATCGAGTAGTGCCAGAGTTCGCTCGGTTCCGTGCACCATGCCCGAGGGCAGTTGTGAAGCAGCGCCTGAAGTGATGGCGGCGGCGATGGCATGTGCCTTTTCGGCTCCCGATGCGACCAGCCACACCTCACGAGCGATGTTGATCGCCGCCAGGGTGAACGAGATACGAATCGGCGGCGGCTTGGGCGATCCCTTAACGCCGCACACGGTGCCCGGTGCGTCAATTTCCGGGAAACCTGGGAACAGCGATGCGACATGGCCGTCAGGGCCAACTCCGAGCAGCAGGAGATCAAAAACGGGTGAATCGGCACCGTCGCCCGCCGAAACCAACTCCGCCGCGTACGCGGCTGCGGCCGCCTCGACGTCGTCACCCCAGGAACCTCCAGGAGCGGGCATCGGATGCACCTGAGTGGGATTCAGCGGAACATGATCAAGCAGTGCGGCTCGTGCCCCGGTTTCGTTGCGTAGCGGATCGCCCGTGGGCTCAAATCGCTCGTCACTCCACCAGATATGTACCCGTGACCAATCAACTGCGGTGCTCGCAGGTGAAGCCGTGATCGCCGCAAGACTGTCGGTGCCGATGGTGCCTCCGGTGAGGCACAGATGGGCGACGGGGCGAGCCTCCAGCGCATCGATCAACCCGGTGATGACGCGGGCGGCCACCGCGGCAGCAAGACTCTCGTGATCAGGAGTGACGAGTACCTCGGGGGTCATGGGCGCGCCTTTCTTGTGGATGTGGTGCCCGCTGACGTGCGCGCGGCCTTCTTGGCGGCCGCTGAGTCAACGTGCTCAAGCAGATGCGGCAGTCCGAGCAACGCCTCTGAATACACCTCATCGGGATCGAGTCGGCGTAGTTCCTCCACCAACAACTCAGTGAGATCGCGTCGCGAAAGGGCCACCGTGGCCGGTGCCTGGCCGGTGATACTCAGGGTGGCCTTGTGGCCGTCGGGACGGGTCAGCGAGATCGAGCCGTTTGTCGTGGTGAGTTCAACAGCGCTGATTCCCGGGGCACGCGAAGTTTTGAGCGTGACGGGACTGCCGAGTTTCAAGTGCAGCCACGACGCCAGCAGCGGCCCGGAGGGGTTTGACCGCTCACAGGTCACCTCGATGCTCGTGATCGGTGCTGTCGGCTGGTCGAGAGCGGCGGCCAGCATGGAACGCCATGGCGTGACGCGCGTCCACGCCAAGTCGGTGTCGCCCGGTGCGTAGTTTGACCGTCGGACATCGAGCACGTGGAGCGAACGGCTGACGGTACTCGCGTCGGTGATGCGACGAATTGCATGGCGGCCGATGGGGTCGTCGGCAAGATCGTCAGGAGCCTGTCCGGGCCACCACGCTACGACGGGCGTATCGGGAAGGAGAAGTGGAATCGCCACCGAACCGGCGTGTGCGGCAAGGGCGCCACGCAGTCGCAAAATCGCGAGTTCACCGGGCCCCTGATCGCCGCCCACACTGATTTCTGCATCAAGGCGTGCCGGGCCCCGCTCCTTGCGCGGAATAAACACCAGGATGCGCATCGGGTGTTCGCGCGCGGCCTGACTGGCAGCCAGTACGGCATCGGCCTGAGTTTCTTCTGAGGCCATGACGAGCAAGGTGAGCACCATGCCAGTGGCACTGGAACCCATCCGGGTGCGCTCACTCGCAATCGCCGCGGCCACCACGTTGCCGTTGGTGTCTTCGAGTCGAATCATGGTCGCCGCCAGGATCGTCCGTCACGGGCAAGCATCTCGTACGCGGACTGGGGACCCCAGCCACCGCTTGCGTACTGCTCAGGTCGACCATGCTCGGCCCAATAGTCGAGAACCGGGTCGAGAATGCGCCAGCCCATCTCAACTTCTGGGTACCGAGGGAACAGCGGCGGATCGCCGAGTAGCACATCAAGAATCAATCGTTCGTACGCCTCGGGACTCGCCTCGCTAAATGAATCGCCGTATTGGAAATCCATGGTGACGTCGCGAAGTTCAAGCGCGGTGCCGGGCACTTTCGAACCAAATCGAACAGTCATGCCTTCATCGGGCTGCACGCGAAAGACCACCGCGTTGTTCGAGAGTTCCTCAGTTGCCGACTGAGAGAAAGGCTGGTGTGGAGCCTTCTTGAACACGACCGCCACTTCGGTGACACGTCGACCAAGTCGCTTGCCAGTACGCAAGTAGAAGGGAACACCCGCCCACCGTCGGGTATTGATATCAACGCGCAGTGCCGCATAGGTCTCGGTGCGTGAATCGTTGGGAACACCGTCCTCCTGCAAATACCCCATAACCGGTACCCCGCCTTGCCACCCCTCGGCGTACTGACCGCGGGCAGAATGCAGCTCAAGACGCCGGGGTAGTGACACTGCCGAGAGTACTTTCTCTTTCTCACGGCGCACGGACTCGGCATCGAATGAGACGGGTTCTTCCATCGCCGTGAGTGCCAGCAACTGTAAGAGGTGGTTTTGCATCACGTCCCGTGCTGCACCGATTCCGTCGTAGTAGCCAGCACGGCTGCCGATACCGATGTCTTCAGCCATTGTGATCTGCACATGATCGACGTAGTTCGAATTCCAGATCGGCTCGTACAGATTGTTGGCGAACCGGATCGCCAACATGTTCTGCACTGTTTCTTTGCCCAAGTAGTGATCGATGCGAAAGACGGCTTCCGGCGGGAACACCGCATCAACGACTGAGTTCAGTGCTTCGGCACTTTCCTGATCGTGTCCGAAAGGTTTTTCGATGACTACCCGTCGCCACGCTTCGCCCTCTGGCGTTGCCAGACCGCATCGGCTCAGTTGCTGCACCACCGTGCCAAAGAAACGTGGTGGGATCGAGAGGTAAAACGCATGGTTGCCGCGGGTGCCGCGTACCGCATCAAGTTGGCCAAGTGTGCTCGCCAATTCGTCGAAAGCGTTGTCATCGTCGAAATCGCCCATGACGAAGCGAATTCCCTCAGCTAATTGAGTCCACACGTCTTCGCGAAACTCCGTGCGTGCATGCTCGCGCACTGCATCGTGAACAATCTGAGTGAAGTCTTGGTCGGCCCATTCTCGACGGGCAAATCCGACGAGTGCGAAGCTCGGTGGCAAGAGTCCGCGATTGGCCAAGTCGTAGATCGCCGGCATGATCTTCTTGCGAGCGAGATCTCCCGTGACGCCGAAGACAACAAGTCCACATGGTCCCGCGATGCGGGGTAGACGCCGATCGCGCGCATCGCGGAGCGGATTGGCCGCCAAGGTCACGCGCCACCGCCCGCCAGAGACTTGCTCAGGCTCGCGAGTAGTTCCTCCCACGCCTCGTTGAATTTCTGAACACCTTCATCTTCGAGAACGGTGACCACATCGTCTTCCTTGATGCCCAGCGCTTCCAGACCTTCCCAGACAGTGGCGGCCTGCGCGGCAGTACCGGTGACGGTGTCACCCTTGAAGACGCCGTGGTCAAAGACCGCCTCCAGAGTCGCCTCCGGCATCGTGTTGACGCATCCGGGTGCGGCGAGGTCGATGACGTATCGCGTGTCGTCGTACGCCTTGTCCTTGACGCCCGTTGATGCCCAGAGCGGGCGCTGGGGCTGAGCGCCGGCCTGCCGCAGAGCCGCCCAACGATCAGAGGCCATTACTTCTTCGTAGGCACCCCACGCCAAACACGCATTGGCGATGGCTGCCTGACCGCGAAGCGCGTCGGCTTCGGGCGATCGGAGTTCATCAAGTCTGCGATCAACCTCGGAGTCGACACGGCTGATGAAGAACGAGGCGACCGAGGCGATACCGGAGATATCCAGGCCAGCGGCAAGTGCCGCTTCTAGGCCGCCCATCCACGCAGCCATGACCTCGCGATAGCGATCGACCGAGAAGATCAGCGTCACGTTGACGCTGATGCCTTCAGTCAGCGCGGTGGTGATGGCGGGCAAACCTTCAAGCGTTCCCGGAATCTTGATGTAGAGATTGGGTCGGTCGACCATCCACCACAATCCGCGCGCTTCAGCGATCGTCTTTTCCGTGTCTCGAGCGAGTCGCGGATCGACTTCGATCGACACACGGCCGTCGCCAAGTCCCCGAAGATCGTGCACCGGGCGCAACACATCGCATGCAGCGCGGACATCGTGTGTGGTGATGGCCCTCACTGCCTCGCCGACGTCGACCCCGCGAACCCGAAGATCTGCGATCTGCTCGGTATAGGCGGCCGCGCCAGAACTGATGGCTTTATCGAAAATCGACGGATTGGTCGTAACTCCAAGAATGTCGCGTGAGGCAAGCAGTGCTGCAAGGCCACCGGACTCGATGCGCTCGCGGTCGAGATCATCGAGCCAAATCGACACACCGAGATCGGTGAGTTGAGCCAGAACGTTGGTCATGGAGGGCCTTTTCTACTGAGGGGCTATGAAGCCCGAACGTCTGCGAGTGAAGCGCGCGCCGCGTCGGCGACCGCCTCGGGAGTAAAACCGAACTTGGTGAACATGTGCGTCGGATCGGCGCTCTCACCAAAGTGTTCCAAACTGATACAGCGACCCTGAGTACCGACGTATTTCCACCAACCTTGGGCGATGCCCGCTTCCACTGACACACGAGCCGAAACACTAGAGGGGAGCACGCTCTCGCGATATGCGGCATCCTGCGCCTCAAACCACTCGATGCATGGCATTGAAATCACGCGGGCAGCGACGCCATCGGCGGCCAGTAGGTCGCGAGCCGCGAGCGCGAGTGACACCTCGGAACCCGTCGCAATGAGGAGCACATCCGGCGTGCCCGACGGTGCGTCGGCCAGCACGTAGGCGCCGCGTTCGACACCCTCTGCTGAGGCCAGAGAAGTGCGGTCGAGCACAGGAAGTCCTTGACGGCTGAGTACGAGCGCGGCCGGAGCGTGGTGTCGCAGTGCCGTGGCCCACCCGACAGCGGTCTCGTTGGCATCGCAGGGCCGAACGATGGCCAACCCAGGAATCGCACGGTACGACCACAGGTGTTCGACGGGCTGGTGGGTCGGCCCGTCTTCGCCGAGGCCGATTGAGTCGTGTGTCCACACGTAGGTGACCGCGGTCTGCATGAGTGCCGCGAGCCGCACCGCTGCGCGCATGTAATCGCTGAACACAAAGAACGTGCCGCCAAACGGCTTCAGCAACCCCGAGAGCGCCATTCCATTGAGGATGGAACCCATCGCGTGCTCGCGGATTCCAAAATGCAAAATGCGCCCGTATGGACTGACCCCGCCTGCGAAGGGGGAGTCGCTCTTCAAGGTGATACTTGAAGGAAGGAACGATCCGCCACCCTCGATCGAAGTCAGGTTGCTTTCGGCCAGATCAGCCGAACCGCCCACGAATTCGGGCATTGCGGCGGCGAGCGACTGGATGACCGAATGCGATGCCTTGCGAGTGGCAACCGAGGTTCCGGCCTCGAATTCGGGCAACTCGATGACGGGCAATTGCTTGGATTGGATGCGGGCCAAGAGCGCCGCGCGCTCGGGCTGAGCGATCTGCCACGTCTGGAAGGAGTTGTTCCACTCCGCGTGAAGTGCACTTCCGCGTGCTTGCACTTGCCGGGCGTGTGCCAACACCTCCGGATCGACCGCGAAAGATGCGTTGGGGTCGAACCCGAGTTCGGTCTTGACCGCAGCCACTTCCGCCTCGCCGAGCGCCGATCCGTGCGCTTTGTAGGTGTTCTGAAGATGTGGTGCCGGCCAGCCGATGATGGTGTGCAGCTGGATGAACGAGGGCCGTTCGGTTTCGGCGCGCGCACTATCGAGGGCGGCGGCAAGCGCCTGAACATCAACGGCGCCGTTCGCGGCGAGTGCGACGTGCTGCACGTGCCAGCCGTACGACTCAAACCGTGCGCACGTGTCTTCACCGAAGGCGATGGCGGTGTCGTCTTCGATGGAAATGTGGTTGTCGTCCCAGACGAGCGTCAGATTGCCCAATTGCTGGGTGCCCGCCAGTGAGCACGCCTCGCTGCTCACGCCTTCCTCAAGATCGCCATCGGAGCAGATAACCCACACATGGTGGTCGAAGGGGCTCGTGTCGGGTGCAGCATCGGGATCGAGCATGCCGCGCTCGTACCGTTGTCCCATCGCCATCCCGACTGCCGTCGACAGTCCCTGACCAAGTGGGCCGGTCGTGGTCTCAACGCCGCGGGTGTGTCCGAATTCCGGGTGTCCTGGGGTGAGCGAATCGGCTTTACGGAACTGCTCAAGATCACTGAGTTCGAGGCCGTAACCACTCAAGAACAGTTGGATGTACAGAGTCAGGCTCGAATGCCCGCACGACAAGACGAAGCGATCGCGGCCCAGCCACGACGGATCGGCCGGGTCATGCCGCAGAAAACGCTGGAAAATCAGGTAGGCAGCAGGAGCAAGTGCCATCGCCGTTCCAGGGTGTCCGTGCCCGGCCTTCTGCACCGCGTCGGCGGCCAGCACCCGAGCGGTGTCGACGGCGCGTTGGTCGAGTTCGGTCCACACAATTTCGCTCACGTCAGCCCTCACCTGTGGTCGGAAGCAACGTGATTACCCTAGCGATCCCGGTGACCGCGCGGGGCGGTCTGAGGGTAGAGTTCACGAAGAGGTAACGCTGTATGTTGTATCCCGCTCGTTCTGAGGCGACCTCCTCAGTTCGCTGGAACCCGAGAGGGGCGCGCGTGACCGCAGTTGACCCGGACACAGCCACCCATTCCGCTGGCAGCAGCGTGATGGGTACTGCTCGAGCACTTGTCGCCCTCACCAAACCCCGCATCATCGAACTGCTTCTGGTCACCACGCTGCCCACGATGTTTCTAGCCGCTGGTGGCCTGCCTCCACTGAACACGGTGCTCATCACCCTCGCCGGTGGCGCACTGGCGGCAGGGGGCGCCAACACTCTCAATCAATTCATCGATCGAGACATCGACGTCCTCATGCAACGCACTGGACGACGTCCCCTTGTCACGGGCGAGATCACACCCTTGGTTGCACTGATCTGGGGACTGTTCCTTTCGGTGTTGTCGGTGGCGCTGCTGTGGGTGGCGGTCAATCCGCTCTCCGGCATTCTGGCCGGCGCGGCAATCTTGTTCTACGTCATCGTCTACACACTGATGCTCAAGCGCCGCACACCGCAGAACATCGTCTGGGGTGGAGCTGCCGGCTGTTTCCCGGTGCTGATCGGCTGGGCGGCAGTGACGGGGTCGTTGAGTTGGGCGCCTGCCGTTCTGTTCCTCATCGTCTTCCTGTGGACCCCACCGCATTACTGGCCGCTTGCATTGCGGTACGTCGACGACTATGCCGCCGCCGGCGTTCCGATGTTGCCGGTTGTGGCCGATGTGTCAACGGTGGTACGACAGATCTTGATCTACTCCTGGGCCATGGTCGCTGCCTCCCTGCTGCTCATTCCTGTGGCCGGAACAGGCTGGGTGTATGGCGTAGCGGCGGTCGTCTTAGGCGCGTGGTTCTTGCGTGAGGCTTACGCCCTGAAATCCCGCGTTGACAAAGGTGACGCCGACGTGAAGGCGATGCGCCTTTTCCACGGATCGATTACGTACCTTTCGCTGTTGTTCCTCGCCGTGGCTGTCGATCCTTTCCTCTTTTAACCGCGATCACGCTTTGCGGTGAGGCGCCACCGAGCACCAAACTCACACATGCTCCGCCGAGCAGCGTTGATTGCGAGATCAGGAGCGATCCGCCGGAGCGCTCGGCGGTACGGCGGGCGATGTCGAGTCCGAGGCCCGTTGAACCTGACCCTGAGGAGCCACGCGTGACGATGGCAGGATCGAATCCTGCCCCGCCATCGCTTACGGCCACGATGGCCCCACCCTCCGCTCGTGAATGAACGGTCACTGAAAAGGGCGCCTCATCAGGGGTATAAGCAAATACGTTGCCGATCAGTGCGTCGAGTGCGTCGGCAAGTGCATCGGCATCCGAACTGACCGCGATCGATGCTAGATCCCATTCGACGGTCATCACGCGTCCTTGATCTTCGGCCAACACTCGCCAGAACGCCGTACGGCTGCGGACGATGTCGACCGCGTCGCACGCAGTTGCTGCACCTACGTCGATGGGTCGCCGCGCCTCGTGGATGACGTCGTCAACCATCATTTCCATGCGATCGACATCTCGGGAAAGGCGCACGCGTTCTTCTGGGTCTGTCAACGCTTCTGCGTTGAGTCGTAAGGCGGTGACCGGAGTGCGCAAACGATGGGCGACGTCGGCGACTCCCTCGCGCTCAAGCTGAAGCAGCACTTGAATGTGATCGGCAAGTCGGTTAAGAAGCGTGCCGATCTCTTGAATCTCTGGTGGACCCGCGGGCTCGACACGTGCTGACAGATCTCCGGAGCCCAAACTCTCGGCCGTATGCGCCAGCGCCTCGACGGGTCGAAGCACACTTCGAGCCAGTCGCCACATGACGAAGGCCGCCACTGCTAAGAGCAGCAGCCCCAATGTGACCAGTACCAGGCGTGCTCGCAGGATCGGCCCGTTGATGTCGTCTTCCGGTGTGACGTAGCGAATGACCGCAGTTCCACCGGGCATGTCAGCAATGGGCGCGTAGAGGACTTGGCCTTCGGCGGTGTTCTGGAAGAACGACCCCCGCTGCGCCAATGTCACCTCGGGTCCGGCGGACGCAGGAGTGCCGAGCACGGTGCCCTCGGCGAGAAACACGGTGGTGCGCCCGTCAGTGTTGCGCGCGTCGACGACCACGGGGAGGCGTTGTGTGGCGACCAGGGGGAGTTGGACAACCAACGGTTGCACCGAACGGACGGCGGCTTGCTGGGCTTGAGCGTCGACTAGATTGCCGATCATGATCCACAGCGGCACGAGAAAACCCAGCATCACCAAACTGGTTGCCGCCAAGAATGTAAGCATGAGCCGTCTGGCCACGGCGGTTTAGTCCTCGGGCTCGATGAGCTTGACACCCACGCCGCGCACCGTAATCAGATAGCGGGGCTCGTTAGCGGCCTCACCCATTTTGCGTCGCAGCCACGACAGGTGCACGTCAACGGTCTTGTCGGTGCCGCCGTACGGCAGCCGCCATACATCGGCAAGGAGGTCTCGCTTCGATACCACTTGACCAGGACGTGCGGCGAGATAAGCCAGCAGATCGAATTCACGCGGGGCCAGGTCAAGACTTCGACCATCCAGACTTGCCAAGCGACTGCGGGGATCGACGATGAGTCCACCGACCTGAATCGGACCGGGTTCCTCTTCAGCGCGGCTTCGTCGCAATACCGCCCGCACGCGCGCATCAAGGGCTTCGGCCGAGAAAGGCTTCACCACGTAATCGTCGGCGCCAGCGTCAAGCGCTCTCACTACCTGCACGTCGTCGTCGCGGGCTGTCGCAATGATTACGGGGGTGTCGGTCACTGCGCGCAGCATGCGCAGCAATTCGACGCCATCGAGGTCGGGCAGACCCAAGTCGAGGATGATCAGGTCGGGCATCCGATCGATCACCGACTGTAGACCCGACATGGCGTCCGGGCTGCTTGTCACGACATGTCCGCGGTCGCTGAGGGCGCGGATGATCGCCGACCGGATCGCCGGGTCGTCCTCAATCAAATGCAGTACAGCCACGTGTCCCACCGTAGCCGCGTCAGGCCCCTCGCCGGTGCCATGGCGGACGGTTACCGATAAAAGGTTGTGGGTCCCTTAGCCGTCCCTTAGGTATTGATTCCTGATTGAGAGCCGATACTAAGGAGGTGCGACGAATTCTCATGCTCACCGGATTGTGGGCCGTTCTTGCCCTCGTGAGTGCGGGAGCGGGTTTGGCCGCTGTCCTTTCGGTGCAAAGTAGCGTAGGCCAAACCGCAGTGCGTCCACTCAGCCAGGAAGATGTAGAGAGAGCCGTGGCCACGGGAAGTTCAGGCGGGTCTGACATTGCACTGGATGCCGTAGACGGTTTGGCTTCTCCCGTGACGAAACCGAGCGCCTCACTCACGCTGGAGGAATCGGCCAATGACGATGGGGGTGATCTTGCTGTAGCGCCGACAGACCGCTCGCAAGAACCGCCTGTGAGCGCGGACGCTTCATCGAGCCGCACGACTGGCGCGTCCGATTCAACTGAACCCTCCCACGACTCATCGACGTCGTCTCGCCCCACCTCCGACGAGTCGACGACGACTGAGTCTGCGCCCAACCATTCGCAATCCGAGTCCGAGTCCGAGTCGTCGGGCAAGGGCAGTGGGAAATCAGGCAGTAACGGCAGTGACGGCAGTAGCAGCGGTTCCAGTTCGCAGGGCTCTGCGCCCAGCCCCAGGTCGGGTGCAGCGACACCCACGGCCGAGCCGCAGGACTAGTCGATCATTCGCTCGCGTGTCGACATCAGCAGCCTGATCACGGCAATCCACACCAGAGTCGCCCCGAGTTGGTGTACCAAGACCGCGAACCAGGGAACTCCTGCAAAGTACTGCGCGTAGCCCAGCGCTCCTTGTGCCAACGCGATACCGAGCACCCATAATGCACTGGCGCGCGCCCGTTGAGGCGAATTCGTTGCGATCAGCGCCACGACGATTCCAATGATGAGCCCTACGAGAAGCAGCACGAGGTCGGCGTGAAGCCACGCCACCGAGCGAACGTCAAACGGGAACCGAGTCGATGCGCCCGCGTCGCCGGAATGTGGGCCGCTGCCGGTCACAATCGAACCGACGAACAGCACGCACGCTGAGACCGCCACAAGCGCCCAGGCCAAAACCCTGATAGCAGGTGCCACGATCAGCACGATCTGACCGTCACCGTTCTCATTGCCTCTCACATAGAGCACCACGGCGGCGGCGATCAGCACCATCGATAGCAGCAGGTGCGACGCGACAAGCCAGGGGTTGAGGCCAGTGATGACGGTAATTCCGCCGAGAACGGCTTGGCCGAAGGTTCCGAGGAATGGCACTGCCGCGAGCAGCAGCAGGGGTCCGCGATGAGGACGATGACGCCACACGGCGATGAATGTGGCGATGGCTATAGCCACCAGAGCAAAAGTCAGAAGACGGTTTCCGAACTCGACGTACTTGTGCCATTGCTGCTCTTGGTAAGGGACGGGGGTGTAGGAACCAGGGACGCATTCGGGCCAGGTCGGGCACCCGAGCCCCGAGCCGGTCAAGCGCACTAAACCGCCGGTGACAACGATGCCCGCTTGCGCCACGACGTTGGCGAGCAAAATGCGAGAGGTGACGGTGCTGACAGTGCCGGAAGCCCCGGCTTTCGGGAGTTCGGCTGGGTCATTCACGCATGGAGTCTATGCCCGACCACTACTCCCAGCGGAAGGTCTTAACCGCGACTATGACACCTATCACTGTCCACACTGCGAGGATGGCAACGCATGACCAGGGGAGTGTGGCACCGGTGATGAGCACGGTGCGTAGTCCATTGGCGAGAGCCCCAGACGGCAGTCCCGACGCGATCGCCGACCACGCTACCGGCAGCCGATCGGTGGGAATGATGACTCCACCGCCGAGTAGGAGCAGCAAGTAGATTGCATTGGCCACCGCGAGCGTCGCTTCAGCGCGCAAAAGCCCTGAGAGAGCGAAACCTAAACTGCAAAACGCCGCGGTACCCATGAGCAGCAGTGCCACCACCTCGAAGGGCGAGCCTTGCGGGTGCCAGTCGAGCAAAAGCGCAACCACCGTAATCAATGCCACTTGCACGACTTCCGTGACGACGACGGCGAAGAATTTGGCCGTGAGTAGCTGGCCTCGACTGAGCGGAGTTGAGCCGAGGAATTTGAGTGCCCCTGCTCGTCGATCGAAGCCAGTGGCGATAGCCAATCCTGTGAACGCGGTCGACATCACGGCAAGCGCGAGGATGCCCGGCGTCACCACATCGATGCGCGCCGATGTTCCTAGATCGAGGATTGGAACAACCGTCAGAGCCACCAGCAAGATCAGGGGGATTCCGAGGGTGAGTAACAGTTGCTCCCCGTTGCGCAAGGTCGTGCCGAGTTCGAGCACGGTTTGACTGCGCACCCGGCGACCGGCAGATGCTGCGCCGGGAGCGGGGGAGTAGTCGAGAGGTGAGGTCATGGGCGAAGCTCGCGTCCGGTGAGGTCGAGGAACACATCTTCAAGTGAACGCTGCCGCAGCGATAGTTCCGAGGCAACCACTGAGTGCTCGGTGCACCACGTGGCAACTCGGGCGGTGACGTCTGGACCCACCTCACCGGTGAGCAGGTAGTGACCGGGGCTCACTTCGCGCACGGTGACCCCGGTGGGCACCACGGCTGCAAGATCGTTGACCGCAATGGGCTCGCGCGTTCGCACCGTCAGCACTGACGCAGACTCAGCGCCGATGAGTTCAGGCAAGGTACCCTCGGCCACGGTTGTGCCCCCATCGATAATCACCACATGGTCGGCGACCCGCTCGGCCTCCTCGAGCAAATGCGTGGTGAGCACGATCGTGACTCCAGCCTGGGTGAGTTCGCGCGCGACATCCCACACCGCCAGTCGGGCTTGCGGGTCAAGGCCGGTGGTTGGTTCATCGAGAACGACCAACTCCGGACGTCCGACGATGGCTAACGCAAACGCGAGGCGACGTTGCTCACCGCCTGACAGTCTGCGGACAGGTGTTCGTCCAAGACCAGATAGTCCGAGGCGCTCAGACAGAGCAGCCGTGTTGAGCGGACTGGCGTAGAGCGACGCCACGTGGTCGAGCAGCGTCGCAGCGCTCGCGCCGGGATGCATTCCACCCGACTGCAGCATGACGCCAAGTCGTGGACGCAGGGCGGCAGCGTCACTGCGTGGATCGCGCCCGAGGACTCGTACCACCCCAGAGTCAGCGGTACGGAAACCTTCGCAGATTTCGAGAGCGGTTGTCTTTCCTGCCCCATTGGGGCCGAGAACCGCGGTGACCTTGGCCGCGGGAGCGGCGAACGACAGTTCGTTCAGCGCGGTGACAGACCCGTAGCGCTTGCACAGCTGCACCACCTCGAGCGCTGACTCCGTCACCCGTTGATCCTAGGCAGAGGCAACCCCCGGTTTGCGCGCGGGAGGAAATACGCAACAATAGGGTTGTGAAAACATTGGCGGGCTCCACGAGGGTTCTGCGCTCCTTGCTCGACGAGGGGCCAGCGACCGCTACCGAGCTGGCTCGACGACTCGAGCTCACCCCCGCCATGGTGCGTCGCCACCTTGACGAACTGCTCGCCGATGGTGACGTCGCACCCAGCGACCGGGCACCCTTCGGACCCGTTGGTCAGCGCGGCCGAGGCCGACCGGCGCGCGTCTACTCGATGACCTCTCAAGGCCGTGGAGTTTTCGACCAGGAATACGACGATGTGGCAGTGGGTGCCCTTCGATTCCTCGCAGACCGCGATGGCGATGATGCTGTCCTCGAATTCGCCCGCCAGCGAGTTTCTGAACTTGAGCGCAGATACCGACCCGTTGTCGACTCGGTTGCCGACGCAAGCCGTCGAGTCGCCGCACTCGCTGCCGCTCTGACGGCCGATGGGTACGCGGCAAGCGTCACTCCCGCGTCGTCAACCGCCGATCAACTCTGCCAGCACCATTGCCCGGTGGCGCACGTCGCCGAGGAGTTTCCGCAATTCTGCGAGGCAGAAACCGAAGCATTCGAGCGACTTCTCGGGAGTCACGTCACTCGCTTGGCCACCATCGGGCACGGAGATGGTGTGTGTACTACGCATGTCCCCCGGGTTACAACCTCTGTTGGAAGGAACGCCTCATGACCGATCTTGCGCGCCCCGAACTTGACGGCATCGGATCATACGAATTTGGATGGGCCGACGCAGACGTCGCGGGGGCCAATGCACGACGCGGAATCAACGAGGACGTTGTCCGCAACATCAGCGCGCTGAAGAATGAGCCCGAGTGGATGCTGGACATGCGTCTGAAGGGTCTTCGCTTGTTCTTCAAGAAGCCGATGCCGAACTGGGGTTCCGACCTGTCAGGCATTCACTTCGACAACATCAAGTACTTTGTGCGCTCAACTGAGAAGCAAGCCACATCCTGGGAAGAACTGCCCGACGACATCAAGAACACCTACGACCGACTCGGTATCCCAGAGGCTGAGAAGCAGCGGCTCGTCGCGGGTGTGGCAGCGCAGTACGAAAGCGAAGTGGTGTACCACGCGATTCGTGAGGACCTCGCGGAGCAGGGAGTGTTGTTCCTCGACACCGACAGTGGTCTTCGCGAGCACGAAGACCTCTTCCGTGAGTACTTCGCCTCGGTGATTCCCCCCGGCGACAACAAGTTCGCGGCCCTCAATACCGCCGTGTGGTCAGGTGGGTCGTTCATCTACGTTCCGCCGGGCGTGAACGTCGAGATTCCCCTTCAGGCCTACTTCCGCATCAACACCGAGAACATGGGTCAGTTCGAGCGCACGCTCATCCTCGTCGACGAAGGTGCCTACGTGCACTACGTCGAAGGGTGCACGGCGCCGATCTACTCCAGCGATTCATTGCACTCGGCAGTGGTCGAAATTGTCGTGAAGAAGGGTGCGCGCTGCCGGTACACGACCATCCAGAACTGGTCAAACAACGTGTACAACCTCGTCACCAAGCGCGCTACAGCCGCTGAGGGCGCCACCATGGAGTGGATCGACGGAAACATCGGCTCCAAGGTCACCATGAAGTACCCCGCTGTCTGGCTGATGGGCGAGCACGCCACGGGTGAGACGCTGTCGATCGCCTTCGCCGGCGAAGGTCAGCACCAGGACGCCGGCGCCAAGATGGTGCACGCCGCCCCCAACACCTCGTCGACGATCGTGTCGAAGTCGGTGGCGCGTGGCGGTGGCCGAACCTCCTATCGCGGACTTGTCCAGATTCTTGAGGGTTCACATGGCTCGAAGAGCACCGTGAAGTGTGACGCCCTGCTCATCGATGACATCAGCCGCAGCGATACGTACCCGTATGTCGACGTGCGCGAAGACGACGTCTCGATGGGGCACGAGGCAACGGTTTCCAAGGTGAGCGCTGACCAGTTGTTCTACCTCATGTCGCGTGGCATGACCGAAGACGAAGCGATGGCGATGATCGTGCGCGGATTCGTCGAGCCCATCGCTCGCGAGCTGCCCATGGAATACGCACTCGAACTCAACCGGCTGATCGAATTGCAGATGGAAGGAGCAGTCGGCTGATATGACCGTCATTGCAGATGCACCTGTTGCCGGTGCGCCCACCGGGCGTGAAGAGGCGTGGCGTTTCACGCCTCTCGCGAGGTTGCGTGGGTTGCACGAGTCGGTTGAAGGTGCAGTCGGTGCTCAGGTTGCTGTTGTCACCTCACCCGTGGCAGCTTTCGCCTATGTAGCAACCGATTCACTTCCTGCTGCATCCGGCCCCATTGAATGGCCTGCCGCCCTCGCGCGAGCGGCGTCAACGCAATCGGGTGTTCTGACAATTCCTGCTGGCACTGATTCCGCGGTTCCCACCGCGGTGACCATTACTGGTGGCGGTGTGGATTCGACGGTGCTCACGCATCTGGTCATCCGCGCTGAACGAGGTTCACGCGGTGTCGTGGTAATTAAGAACACCGGATCGATCACGCTCTCCGCCAATATTGAAATCGAGGTGGGCGACGGCGCTGACCTCACAGTAATTTCGATTCAAGACTGGGCCGGTGACTCGGTGCACCTAGGTCGTCAACACGCGGTCCTCGGTCGCGATGCACGGTTCCGATCTCTGGTGGCCACTCTTGGTGGCGACGTCGTGCGCATCGTTCCCACCGTCGAGTACAGCGCCCCCGGAGGCGACGCGGAACTTCTGGGCGTTTTCTTCGCCGAGGCAGGACAGCACATTGAGCACCGTCTGCTCGTCGATCACTCGCAGCCGCATTGTCATAGCAGCGTCGCCTACAAGGGTGCTTTGCAAGGCGATGGCGCCCACTCAGTCTGGATTGGCGATGTCGTCATTCGCGCCGAAGCAGTCGGAACACAAACGTACGAGATCAACCGCAACCTTCTGCTCACTGAAGGCGCACGAGCGGATTCTGTTCCGAACCTTGAAATCGAAACGGGCAATGTCGAGAGTGCCGGACATGCCAGCACCACCGGTCGTTTCGATGATGAGCAACTGTTCTACCTCCAGGCGCGGGGTATTGACCCCGATACCGCGCGACGTCTCGTCGTACGCGGATTCTTTGCCGACTTGGTCGCACGCATTGCCGACGACGAGGTTGCAGCGCACATCATTCGCAGTATCGAAGAGAAGTTGGGCGACGCCCCGTTCGACGAAGGGACCGGCTGATGGGATTCGAGCCCACGATCCGGCTCGCCGACCTTGCCGAAGGCACTGCGAAGCTCGTCACCATTGAAGGCACGCCGGTGGCCCTCGTGCACGCCGAGGGTGAAGTCTTCGCGATTAACGACATCTGTTCACACGCCGACGTCTCCCTCTCCGAGGGTGAAGTCGACGGGTGCACGCTCGAATGCTGGTTACACGGCAGCCGTTTTGATCTGCGTACGGGCATGCCCACTGGGCTGCCAGCCATTACACCCGTTCCTGTCTATGCCGTCAGCATCGAGGGCGCAGGAGACGACGCAATGATCTGCGTCGACATCACGAAGGGATCGCCCTCATGAGTACTCTCGACATTCACGATCTGCACGTTCAGGTCGAGTCCGATGCAGGCGTCCGCGAGATTCTGCGCGGCGTCAACCTCACGATCGAAAGTGGCCAGACCCACGCGATCATGGGCCCCAATGGTTCGGGCAAGTCGACGCTGGCCTACACCATCGCCGGACACCCTAAGTACACGGTGACCGAGGGCTCCATCACCCTCGACGGTGTCGACGTCGTGTCGATGACTGTCGATGAGCGGGCGCGCGCCGGTCTGTTCCTCGCCATGCAATACCCCGTCGAGGTTCCCGGCGTCTCGGTGTCGAACTTCCTGCGCACGTCGGTTACTGCCATCCGCGGCGAGGCACCGAAGTTGCGCGATTGGCTCAAGGAGCTCAAGGCGGCAATGGCGGCACTGAGCGTCGACCCGAAGTTCGCCGAGCGCAACGTCAATGAGGGCTTCTCAGGCGGCGAGCGCAAGCGCCACGAAATCCTGCAACTCGATCTTCTTCGTCCGCGATTCGCGGTTCTCGATGAGACCGACTCGGGTCTCGACGTCGATGCGTTGAAGGTCGTCGCCGAGGGTGTCAACCGCGTGCGTGAAGCCACCGACATCGGCGTACTGCTCATTACCCACACGACCCGGTTGCTTCGCGAGATTCCGGCCGAATTTGTTCACGTGTTTGTCGACGGACGCATTGTGGCTGACGGCGGACCCGAACTTGCTGACGAGATCGAAGCGTCCGGCTACGAGCGTTTCCTTGGGGCTCCGGCGACATCATGACCTCGTTGTCGACTGCAGGCCTACTCGATGTTGAGTCGATCAAGGCTGACTTTCCAATCTTGTCGCGCACCGTGCGCGACGGTAGGAAACTCGTGTACCTCGACAGCGGTGCTACGTCGCAAAAGCCACGGCAGGTGCTCGATGCAGAGCGCGAGTTCTACGAACAACACAACTCCGCGGTGCATCGTGGAGCCCACCAACTCGCCGAGGAAGCGACTGACGCCTACGAATCAGCGCGTCAACGCATCGCCGCATTCGTCGGAGCGCCCGCGAGCGAACTTGTGTTCACGCGCAATGCCACCGAGTCGATCAATCTCGTGGCATATGCATTCAGCAATGCCACCGACAAGGCGCGTCAGGGTGTGGCGCTGCCTGAGTCGACGCAACGCTTTGTTATCGGCCCTGGTGATGAAGTCCTCGTCACTGAGATGGAGCACCACGCCAACCTCGTTCCGTGGCAGGAGTTGTGTCTGAAGACTGGCGCCACCCTGCGCTGGCTCGGCCTCACAGATGAGGGCCGACTCGATCTTGAGGGTCTCACCTCCCTGCTGACCGAACGCACCAAAGTGGTGTCGGTCGTGCACCAGTCAAACATTCTCGGCACGATCAACCCGGTTCACGAAATTGCCAGAGCCGCACATGCCGTGGGCGCTCTTGTCGTCGTCGACGCCTGCCAGTCTGTTCCGCATATGCCGTTGAACGTCAATGACCTCGGTGCCGATCTTGTGGCCTGGAGTGGGCACAAGATGCTCGGTCCAACCGGTATCGGTTGTCTCTGGGGGCGCGCTGAGGTGCTCGACTCGATGCCGCCGTTTCTCACGGGCGGTTCGATGATCGAGACGGTGTTCATGGAAGGCAGCACCTACGCGCCGCCGCCGCAGCGTTTTGAGGCCGGTGTACCCATGGCGGCGCAGGCTATCGGTCTGGCCGCAGCTGTTGATTACCTGCAGGCGATCGGAATGCCGGCAATCGCTGCCCACGAGCACGCGTTAACGCAGGATGTGGTGGCAGGACTCGCCGATATCCCCGGGGTACGAATCATCGGGCCGGCCAACACGGTTGACCGCGGCTCAGCGGTGTCGTTCGTGGTCGACGGAGTGCACCCGCACGATGTCGGGCAGATCCTCGACTCGCTGGGTATCGCTGTTCGGGTGGGACATCACTGCGCGTGGCCTGTGTGCCGACGCTACGGTGTTCCTGCGACCACTCGAGCGACCTTCTACCTCTACAACGGTCTCGATGACGTCACTGCACTTACAGACGGCATTCACGAGGTTCGCAGATTCTGGGGAGTGTCCTGATGCAGGTCGAAGCTCTGTACCAAGAGATTATTCTTGATCATTACAAGCGCCCTCACGGTCGCGGACTTCGTGAGCCTTTCAACACCGAGGTGCATCATGTCAACCCGACCTGTGGTGATGAGATCACCCTCAGAGTGTTGATCAGCGGATTCGGTGACGACATGGTCATCGAGGACGTTTCTTACGAATCCCAAGGTTGCTCGATCTCGCAAGCAAGCGCCAGTGTGATGTTCGACTTGGTGGCCGGAGAAACGGTCGACGATGCACTGCGGGCTCAGGAAGAGTTCTTGCACGTGATGCACAGTCGCGGCGAGGCAGAGCCCGACGAAGAGATCTTGGGTGACGCCGTGGCGTTCGAAGGCGTTTCGAAGTACCCCGCACGAGTAAAGTGCGCCCTCCTAGGTTGGATGGCGTTGAAGGACGCGGTGGCTCAGGCCGCCGCAGCCCATGAGGAGGAGCTGGACTGATGACCGAGACCACTACCGCGCCTACGTCGGCCGACGACGTGATGGAAGCCTTGCATGACGTGGTTGACCCTGAGTTGGGGATCAACGTCGTTGACCTCGGGCTCGTGTACGCAGTCGACGTCGACGACTCAAATACCGCCACCGTCGACATGACGTTGACCTCAGCCGCATGTCCTCTGACCGACGTCATCGAAGACCAGATACGAGCTGCCCTCGACGGGCTCGTCAGCGACTACCGCATTAACTGGGTCTGGATGCCGCCGTGGGGCCCCGACAAGATCACCGACGAGGGTCGCGAGATGCTGCGCGCCCTGGGCTTCAACGTCTGACCTTCGTTAGGCGAAGGTGTTGCAACTGCTGATGTCGCCGGACTTAAATCCGATGTTGAACCACTTTTGGCGGTCTGCCGCGCTGCCGTGTGTGAAATTGTCGGGGTTCACACGCATACCGGCACTGGCCATGATTTTGTCGTCACCCACCGCGGCCGCTGCCTGCAGTGCTTGATCAAACTCGGCCTGCGTAATCTTCTGGTTACCCTGCTTGTTCGCGCGATTGCCGTAAACCCCTGCATAGCAGTCGGCCTGCAATTCCATCTTCACGCTGAGCGCGTTTTCCTGCCGCGGGTTTTGCTGTTGCAGTTTGCGCACCTTCGCTTCAGTTCCGAGCAAGGTTTGCAGGTGGTGTCCTACTTCGTGGGCGATCACGTACGTCTGCGCATAGCGACCAGAAGCCCCGATCTGTTTGAACAAGGTGTTCATGTAGTCAAGGTCGATGTACACCGACTGGTCAGGCGGGCAATAGAACGGGCCCGCATTGCTTTGGGCCATTCCGCAGCCTGTGCGCACTGACTTGGTGAAATACACCAGCTTAGGCTTGCGGTACTGCTGGCCCTTGGTCGCGAAGTACGAAGTCCAGACCTCGTTGATCTCGTTGTGGCTTTTGAGGATGTAGCAGTCGTCGTACTTGGCAATCGCCTCCTTCGTGACGCACCGAGTCGCCATGTTGTTGGGGTCGCCCGACGCCACCGTCTGGTTGGTGCTGCCGCTTCCCTGCAACTGGGAGGAGGACTGACTCGCGCCTTGACACTGGCTAAGAACCAGCAGTGCCACGATGATGATGAGGCCGATGCCGCCCATGCTTCCTAGCGATTTACCCGCAAGGCCCCCGGCCACAATGCTGCCGAGTCCACCCGCGTCGAGACCGCCACCACCGCCACCACCAC
>Ga0194057_10000123_pt1 | contig 36461 bp, 26 predicted proteins | sample SepL4415m_MetaG_FD_155474 | JGI IMG/M metagenome (GOLD analysis project Ga0194057, IMG submission 155474) | Anoxic zone freshwater microbial communities from boreal shield lake in IISD Experimental Lakes Area, Ontario, Canada - Sep2016-L442-15m | ecosystem: Environmental > Aquatic > Freshwater... | reverse complement strand
AATAATACCCTTGTGTTTATATATTTATTCCTGCAGTATTGCTTCTAAGTGCACTGAACATCTGTCTGGCTTACTTACTTATTAACTACAGCCAACAGCTCGGAATAAGAGCTTATGGTGCTGTATTTTACCTTATCGTCGCTGATCACGGAGAAATGACGTCGAGCGCACTCAATCTTCGCTTTTTCAACTTCACGTAGTTGCATATCACTAGTATCTCCTTTGGTTTCGGCGACAAAGTAAATATGTCTTACCGAACCTTCACGAAATGCTATCGCCCAGTCTGGATTGTATTTGCCCATAGGGGTATTGATATAAAATCCGCTTGGCAACTTTACATACAGCTCCACTACATCTTGAATATCCATTTCTGCAGCCAAATCCTTCTCAACAACCGAATCATATCGCAGCTTATCAAAAATATGCTTCTTGGCGTCAGCAACATTCTTGCCATATTCACCGCCAATAGTTGGATCAATGAATATTTCTTCAGCACTCCATGTCTCTCCCAGTTTATCGTAGGTGATGTGTTCGATAATTGTGCTTGCTTTCTGCTCGGCGATAAGTTTGATTGCTTCACGAATAAATTCTTCTGGGTTGGTAGAAAATAATTTGAAAATAGCCGGTTCAATCTTTTGCAAGATAGTCGCTATTGTCTTACGAGTTAGCTTTGTTGGCATAGCAATTTCACCTATAAGATCGAAAGTTACATTCTTGGCCGTAACTTCCTCTAGTGCGACTTGTTTTCCAATCAGTTTCTTCATCTCTGGATTATTCTGCTTCGTTGCATCGAGATAACCGACAGTAATGACTACCAGCGTTTGTGATACGCGCAAATTCCTATTAAGGCTGGCAACGCAAGATTCTATGAGTTTTTCTTCGCTGAACGAAACCGTGTAATAGGTTTTCTTATTTATCTTTTCCCAAAGTTCTTTGAACTGTTTACTGGCAAATTTCTCATAATCAAGATTGAGAGTAGCTTTGTTTCGTGCGTCAGAAATCATTGGATTCTTCTTTTGGTCATAGACAGACTCAACGAGTTGTAATAGGTTATCAGTAAAAGGTACGAGACTGGAATCAATCTTTGTAATTACTTCGGCAATCTTTTCAATACGTAGTTCTGGTGTCAATACATGGTAGTCATCGCTAAGCTGGCCTTCGTGCACCATACCTGTCATTTGTAGCGCCACAAAGAGCTGTGCCGCCTTGCTGCTATCAATCGTAATCTCATTGCCAGCATTATTTACCCAGACTTGACCAGTAAATAAATCAGGCGTAATTTCTTTCGGTCTATTCTTTATAACTTCATAAAATTCATCTTGTAAGGCTTTTGCGAATTCTTCGTAACTTTCATTAGCAATGACTGTAAGTGAATTAACATCGTGTACGGCATGGACTCCTAGTACATCAGCATCCATACGTTCGCCGTCCTTATTGACACATAATCTCAAGCCACGCCCAATCTCTTGGCGTTTCTTGATATCGCCACTGCTCATACGCAATGTGCATATTTGAAAGACATTAGGATTGTCCCAACCTTCTCGTAAAGCAGAGTGACTGAAGATAAAACGAACAGGCTCCTCCAGGCTCAGGAGTCGTTCCTTGTCTTTCATAATTAGATCATAGGCGCTGACATCGTCCGATTCGCTCTCGCCACGCTTTATATCACTGTCTATAGCATGACCTTTTTTATCGACAGAGAAGTAACCTGCATGAATGCGACTGGCTTCGTCTCGTTCGAGATATGCACGATAATCAGCATCCTCGCCAAAAGGAAGTTGGCTGAAAAATAAATCGACAGCGTTTTTGTATTCTTGTTCAAAAACTTCGGCATAGATACCCTTTTGTTCACCGCTCTCATCATAATATTTGTATTTAGCAACTTCATCGATGAAAAATAGGGATAGAACTTTAATGCCTTTCTTGTATAGCTCATGTTCTTTTTCAAGGTGGCTCATGATAGTTTCACGAATTTGAATACGGCGTATATCGTCTTCGCTACTGTCACCGATTACTTGTCCAAGCTCTATCTTGATACCATTTGTAAGTTCGACATAAGAATCGCGGGCGTTTATATCTGCAATAACATATCCATCTCTGTAAGCCTCTATCTCACCAGAATGGTCGTAAATATTATCGCCGTGAACGAAAGTTTTAACTTTTTTTCCCAGTCCAGTCCCAGAATTGGTGTTATATTCGAACACCACGGTTGCAGATGGACTTTTGCCAGGATAAACATTTATTCGCTGGAGATATATATAGCCATTTGTAGCAGTAGTGCCATGAATCGAAATACCCTTAACTGTTATCTTCTTCACTAATTGTCTCTGGTAAGCGTCTACAGCATCAAGTCGGTATACCATATTGAAGTTCTCACGATGCGTAGCGGAGTAATTTAGATAAAAAAGTGGATTAAATTTTCCCAGACTATCACGAGCCACATTTTTCCCACCAGCTACGCCGATAACACTTTGCGGCTCATCGACAATCACGATTGGATTCACAGAAGCTATCACATCTATTGGCTTACGAGAACGGAAACTGTCAAGCTTCATGTAAATACGACGTGCATCTTTGCCTGTGGCATTAAACGCTTGCGTGTTGATGATCATCACATTGATGCCGGGATCATCTGCAAATTGCTCAAGTTCATTTAGCCGTGTTGAATTGTAAATAAAAAAACGACAAGCCTTTCCATACTCTTCCTTGAAATGGTCAGCCGTGATCTGAAATGATTTGGCAACGCCCTCACGAATAGCAATACTTGGGACAACAATTATGAATTTACTCCAGCCATATCGAATGTTTAATTCATACATTGTTTTAATGTAGGCGTAGGTTTTGCCTGTGCCTGTTTCCATCTCAACGGTGAATACTGGTCTGCTCACTGTTTGCTTGCGGCCATCATCCCACTCGATTTTACTAGTCAGAGTTTCTAGCTTGTTGTTTGGCACAATTCTTTGCTCTTTTTGGACGGTACGGAGATTTTTAAGCAAATCTTCTTCCCGCAAGTGAATTTCGGGGTTGGCCCAGCCAGTTTTAGAATCTCCGAACAATGATGCCACGTCAGAAATGGTTTCACCTTGATCTACTAAAAATTTACGTGTTTCATTTGTTTGCCCAACAAAAACATCGCAAACTGCATTAGTAGCGTCTGCCTGAAACTGTTGATGTTTAAATCGTAACTTCATGCTAAATCACCTTCACTTTCGTCTCTGGAGATAAGATGCGGAAGTGTTCTGATAAGTTTACTTTTGCCTGACTATCGGGAAATGATGAATCACGGAATACTGCAGTAAGAGGCTTTAACTTGGCGATTTCTTTGATGACATCCTCACCTATGCTACCAGCAAAACAAGCCACAAGTCCGGACACTTCGCTAAAGTAGTCGTATAGATATACTGTACTGCCAGAAATGTTACGAGTTTCAAGCGGACGATTAAGCTCAAGTGCAGTTGCGGTAAGCACACCATAAAGCAAATCGAGCTCAGATCGATCCTCTTTGATGTTGTTAACCGTTTCCAGTAAACTAGATTGGGTTGTTTTGCTTGCAGATTTGTATACGTCTTTGTAATTTGTATCAGTAATAGTCAGCGAACGGAAACCATAGTCTACCTTGGCTTGTGGGCTTTCAGTAGCCATTTTATCACCAGCGCGGCGTACACGCTCACGAGCAATATCTGGGATTGTTTTATACCCAACCTTAAATGCCTCGGATGACTCGTCGGTTTGTTCTGGAAGCTGTACCATAATCCATTTACGGTTACCTTCGTCTTCGGCATTGAGTTGTATGACCGAATGTGCAGTCGTAGCAGATCCAGCAAAAAAATCCAATATGATTGAATCTGTTCCAGATGATATGAAAATTAAGTGTTTGATTAACGAAATAGGTTTTGGGTAGTCAAAATATTTGTTCTCACCACCAAACAATCCTATCAAATCCAGTCCTGCTGACTTTGCCGTTCCATATCCCTCTAAGACCGACGCAGGCGTAGTTTCTCCTAATTCATTTATGAACACTTTTAATGATGGGACCGAGTCTCCATTTTTCCCAAAATATATTCGACCGTCATCTCTCAATCTCTGGAATTCATCTTTGTCGCATCTCCATTGTCTCATAAATTCTTTTCCTGACGGAGTAACCACTTTATAGTAATTTTTTCCTTCAATCACCGACTTTTCTTCTGTAGTAGATATGATCCCTTGCTTGTATTCCCCCCGCGGATCATTATCTGGGTTGTTGTATACATTCTTATAGTTCCTTTCTGAGAGAAACTTCTTAAAAAATGTTTTTTCTTTATTCCTATAGCAAACCAAAATATATTCATGTTCCGTTCTAAACCTATAAGTAATTTTTAATTTACCAGAATCATTTTCAACTTTTTTCCAAACCATCATTTCAACATTATTTTCTCCGAAGAGCTCGTCTGAAATCATTTTCAAATTTGACTGTTCATTGTCATCAATAGAGATGAAAATAACACCATCCTCGGTAAGCAAGTTTTTCGCTAACTTAAGTCTTGGGTACATCATACTTAACCAGTCGCTGTGGTATCGGCCATTGCTTTTCTCGTTCTTTTTGAACTGTATGTTGCCGGATTCGTCCTTGTATTCAATCGCTTCGTCATACTCTTCAACATTTGCCTTGAAATTATCGTGATAGACAAAATCTTTGCCAGTATTATACGGTGGATCAATATAAATCATTTTTACCTTGCCAAGGTAGCTTTCCTGAAGAAGCTTAAGAGCGTCAAGATTATCGCCTTCGATAAACAGATTTTCGGTGGTATCCCAGTTCTTACTATTTTCAACATCGGGACGGAATGTTTTGTTTATGGGGACACCGGCTTCAATAATACTTTTGCGTTTACCAACCCATGTGAAGTCATAGCTTTCATCTTTATCATTTAACTTGTCCAGTGCTTCGCCGAGGCTCTCAAAAAACTCGCGACTTCCACGCCAGTCTACTTTGTCTAGATCAATTTTTTGAATGTTTGTTGTATCGTCCATTTTTCCTCGTTTCTATTGGTTAAGTATCTTATGTTCATTATACCATTGTTTTATAAATCAGTTAGCAGTTGTTCTAGCACAAATCTCTGCCTAGCTAATTCTTGTTTTTTAGCAGTAGATATTTCATTATTTATTTGTTTCTGTAGTGATTCTATCTGACTCTGAATAGCTTGCTTGCTTTTATTTGTCTCGATAGCTTCTTTGGCGTTGACTTGTTTTGTCTGCCGAAGATTAGGTGCAATCTGAAAGAGGTAATTTTTGTAAATCTCGTCTACTGAACGACCTTTTAGCTCAAGATTTAAATTTTGTTGCCAGCCCGTGTCGTAATATGAATCAACATTCATTGTATTTTGATTTTTCTGAGCAGGTTCCTTGAAAGAAAGAGCGGCTTTAAGTACACCTGATTTTTTGATAATAAATAAGATCGGGTATGGAATATATGTATCGATATGCCTCAATACCCCAGTGGAAATATCTGCATCCTTCAGTGTAATTTCGAAAATCTGAAGCTCTGCATAGTCACCAACAGTAATGTTCAGTGTGTCTGGCGAAACTTTATTGACCCATGTAATCTTTTCGATCTCATCTGTAAATTGTTGTCGCAGCTTTGAACTCATAGATGTTTTAGAATAAAACTTCTCTTTTGGCACGAAGCGATTAACAATTGTGCTATTCGGCAGGTTTATCATTTCACCACCAAAAAATTAATGAGCTCAAAATCATCAAGTCCATTAATATCACCAGAAAGAGCAGTGGTTCCTCCGGTACTAAACAAGCTATCCGTATCTGCTTCTTCTTTCGTGCTGATCATTGATTGAATTGCTTTGGTAAGTAGACCTGTGTATTCAGACATGTCTTTGCCGTCATTAGTCTTGGCGTTAAATACAGCTACCAAGTCGGCATCTGGAATATCCTTGCCTTTGGCAAGATAACGTAATTTATCAAGCAATTCTTTTGGCTGGAGATGATTGATGGCGACTCGTCCTTCGTTGGTGATATAGACAAGATAGAAAGGATGAAGTCTATTTTGTTTATCAATATTTACACTGTGATTAATATTTTTAAGTACAAATATTGCACCTCCTGGTGTATCTTCTACTCCACTTGCAATGGCATGAATACCATACGGTAGATGATTGGCGTCACCATATTTCTTGAGCAATTCCTGTAGGTCGAGATGAAATTCGTTAAGCCCCAGATCCATGATTGATACACCACTATTCATATCTTCGATATCCACCACTTCGTTTTGGATTTTTTCCAATTGGTTCTTGCGATATTCGAGCTCTGCGTTGTCCGCCTGATCTATAGGGTTATCGCTACCTGTAGCCGAGATGTTGACGATCTTCATACGCCCCTCCACACGAGCCTTGAGGTTTATGTATTCATCGAGAGATATATTCGGCCAAAAGTTAGTAAGTTGAATTTGTTTGTTTATTGAACCAATACGATCAATACGACCAAATCGCTGGATGATTCGGACCGGATTCCAATGGATATCATAATTAATAAGATAATCACAATCTTGAAGATTCTGACCTTCAGAAATACAATCAGTTGCAATAAGAATATCTATCTCGCCAGGACTGCTTTCAAAAAGCGCATCCCGGTTTTTTGAAAGTGGTGAGAAACATGTGAGAATTTCGTTAAAATCGGTATGAATGTTTGGTGCAGTTGATGCTGGACTTTGAGAACCAGTAATAATGGCTGAGTTGACGCAAAATTCACTTTTTAATCTATCTGATAATTCATTGTATAAATAATTTGCTGTATCGGTATAAGCGGTGAAAATAAGTACTTTCTTGTTACTACCGTTAATCGGATTGTTAATCTTGTCCTTCAAAACCTCGCTGAGTTTTTTTAGCTTTAAGTCATGTTCTGCAACGACTGGTCTAATCAATGTTAATAGATCATCTAATGTTTCCCTGTCTTTTTCCAGCTTTTCTCGCCAGCTAACATAATCCATATCCTCAAGAGCAACTTTGAACTTCTTTCCGACATATTCAGTGTCTGCGTCGTCAGCATCAAGGTCTGATGAATCTATCTGGTCAATATTAAAATTCTGACCACGTCCTTGCTCGAAGCGTTCAATACTGTCTATAGTCGAGTCTATCAAATCGTATATGCGTTGTGCCGTCAGACGAAATGCATAGACCGAGCTTTCAATACGTTTGAGTAGGTTAATAGTCATTAGGACATTGCGGCCTTGTTCTCGATTTGCCCAGCTACGACCTTGATTAGTTGATAGATCGACATATTTCCCAATTTTGGATGCCTGCACGTATTTGAGAGGGGTATAAATATCGAGATTTAGTGAGTCGATGTAGGTGAATATTTGATTAAAATTGACACCATCTAGGTCGGTTAGTTCGGGACGATGACTGATAGGTTTGAGTCTGTCAGGGAATTTGCCCAACTTCGCATCAGAATAGTATTTCTCTATGTGCTTACGGGATCGGGCGATTGTTACGCTATCAAGTAGCTCGAAAAAGTCAAAATGCAACATTTCCAGTAGCCTTGGGGTCGTTCGCTCGGACAGATTAAGGCCTGCCCATGCCTTAAATGAAGCATCGGCATCACGGAATATTTTATCTACTGGATTATTAGTATTTAGACTTTCGTCAAAGCTAGTACTATTACCTTCGGCAGCTAGCATCAGTTGATTTTTAAGATCGGCAAAATTTGTGTTTACCGGAGTAGCTGAGAGCATCAAAACTTTGGTTTTTACCCCTTGTTTAATCACCTTATTCATCAATTTTTGATATCGATTTTCGTAGTCTTCGTCATTCGCATGAGTGGAACGCTCTCCGTTACGGAAGTTGTGGGATTCATCAATCACAACTAGATCATAATTAGACCAGTTAATATTACGTAGATCGATTCCATTACTGTCGCCACGTTCACGATTTAGATCAGTATGGTACAAGACATCATAACGTAAACGATCACTAGCAAGAGGATTATTCTTGTAATTATGTTTGAATGTATTCCAGTTATCACTCAAACGCTTGGGGCACAGTACTAGTACATTTTTATTCCGTGTTTCGTAATATTTAATAACTCCAAGTGCAGAGAACGTTTTACCAAGACCTACCGAGTCAGCAAGAATGCAGCCATTATGCTTTTCTAGTTTGGCGATGCATCCAATAACTGCATCTTTTTGGAAATCATATAACATGCTCCAGATACTTGATTGTTTATAACCAGTTGCTTCATTTGGAAGAAAGTCAGCATTCAGATCTTCAAGGAATTCACTAAAAATATTGTAAAGCGCAGTAAAATAGATAAGTTCGGGAGCATTTTCTTTATATGCAGCGGTAATATTTTCAAGTACACCATCAGTGACATCGGCCAACTTTCCATTTTCGTTCCATACGGACTCAAAAGTCTCAACAAATTGTCTTGATGCTGGTGCATATATCTTGGTTGTAACCGAGTAAGCACTATTGCCACGATCAGCTCCAAGGTCAGCGGTAGTGAAATTGTTGAACGGTACATAAGCTGACTCGTCTTCGCCAGTTCTTACTGCTATAAATGGCGACATATGCTCACCGGAAATATTTGATTTGAATGTGACTTTTGAGCGAATCCATTCGGCACATTCTTTGGCAATCGCCTGTTGATTTAGTTCATTTCGTAGCTTAATCTCAAACTCTGTTCCATATAAAGAGCGCTCAGCATTGAGACGAGGAATATAAAATTCACGGGACTCTCGAGAAGCCTTTTCGTTAGTAAACACTTCACCTGTAAATAGAAAATTTAGCTCGTCAATTTGTTCCAGTTCTTTCTTGAGAAGTTGGTAAGCATAAATTGAAAAACTAGCTGCAGCAATATCAATCTTACTTCCTGCTCGGATAGTTGTTTTAATGTCATCAATTACACGATTCGTGACATTATCGAGAAATTTTGGATTTTGACTATCAGCCATAGAATTTTTAATCATTTAATTGCTTCACGAAAAATAACAATCGCTCGAATTCTTATGCAAAGTGTACTCTTTCTGAGCACGGAAATAAAGCCTAAGCTTAGTTTTTTGCAATTCAATATATTTTGTGATATTCCTTATTCAAGAAGGAATTGCTAAATTGGTGGGGAGAAAGTGTCGTCTTGTGCATTTAGCTCCAACAAACATTTTAACTCTCGAAGATATTCGATATTTTGTTGGCCACTTAGCATCGCCGCTTGATCTAAATATTCTATTCATATATGTTCTCTGCCTCTTGGCCACCTGGATAATTCTGGTGGTCATTTTTAAATCTGTAGTTACAATGCGTCATCTACGAGAGAAATATGTCTTTCTGGAAATCACACCACCGCAAGATACCAAGATTGCCAATGTCTCGACGACTCAGCTTTTTACCCTCATTTCTGGACTACTCGAGCAGCGGTCTTGGCTTGATCGGCTCTTGCTTCGACAGATTTCTTGTTCTTTTGAGATAGTGTCGCAGAAATCATCAGGAGTCAGATATTTCGTCAGAGTGCCACACTCTCTCGCTAGTACGATTGAAAAGAGTTTGCGTGCTTACGTGCCAGGGATTCAGATCAAGACAACCTCAGATTTTCTGAAAGCGGAAAGTATCAATGCCAAAGTTATAGATTTTAGTCTGTCAAAACATTTTGCCTTGCCGCTCAACGATCAGGATGATTTGAAAAATCATGACCCATTAGCGTATCTAGCGAGTAATATGACTCAATTGAAACCAGATGACCTGATTGCCCTCCAAATAGTTTTGAAGCCGATGAATGGCTTGGAATATTCACAAAAGCGAAATGAAATCAATCATATCAAAACCCTGATTCGTCACAATCGATTTGTTGATTGGGCTCACAATGCCAATGATCAGCGAATCTTGCTCATATTCTCCAAGGCACTGGAAACCGTCGCCCATATCATCATCGTCCCACTGATATTTGTGGCGGATTTCATTACTGGCAATCAGTCCAAACTACCGCAAAATAAAGCTACGGTAGTCCTGCCAACGCCATCAGATGTTGAGACCGAAGGCTTGGTTAAGTCCAAGCTAAATCAACCTCTTTTTGTCGGCAGTGTCCGAGCAATGCTTGTCAGTGAAAAGGAACTTGCAACTCGAGAAAAAGGTTTACTCTCATCGTTCTCTAGCTTTCGTCATCACTCTGGTCAGTCTTTAATTAAGAAAAAGCAAATATTCCACAAACTTGCTCAGCGACTTAATCTTTGGCGATTTCGTGAGCGTTTTGGTGGTTCACTGGTCTTATCTGCATCAGAAGTTGGCTCGCTCTACCATTTTCCGTTTTCGACCGACCCATATACCGAAGACTTGGCCCGAGTCCGAAGTCGAGAGTTACCAGCACCGCTTTCACTCAAAAAAACTGATTCGAAATTTGATGTGACTTTTGGTGCCAATAATTATGGCGGCGAGAATGTGCCGATCGGTCTAACATTGGAGCAAAGAATGAAACATATGTATGTCATCGGCAAGACTGGTATGGGCAAAACAACCTTGCTTAAAAATGCCATTTATCAGGATATGGTCAATAATAAAGGCTTGGCCGTCTTCGATCCGCATGGTGATTTGCTCCAAGAATTGCTCGCTATTATCCCCGAAAATCGGCGAGGCGATGTCATTGTCTTTGACCCGTCAGACCGAGAGTGGCCAATTGGCTTGAATATCTTAGCACCTCGAGTGAAGTTTACTGACAAGGAAGATGAGCAAGAGTGGATCACGAGCTCTGTCTTAGCTGTCTTTGCCAAGATTACCGCCAAAGAGTATTGGGGACCAAGAATGGAACATATCCTGCGAAATGCCACCCTGACGGCTTTGCAGACACCAAATCCTAACCTTTACACCTTGCAACAGCTGTTGACTGACAAGGGTTACCAGAAGAAGGTGGCGGGAACGCTGAAAGATCCCGTCTTGAAGCAATTTTGGAACAAAGAGTTTGCCTTGCTCGGTAAGATGCAACTTTCCAGTGTCACTGCTCCGCTAACCCAAAGACTAGGTAGCTTCATCACCACCAAAATGTCTCGACATATCCTGCTTCAAGAGAAAAGCAGTATCAGTATCAGTGAGATTATGGACGAAGGCAAGATCTTATTGGTCAATCTCTCCAAGGGTGACTTGGGTGAGGATATGAGCTTTTTCTTCGGCGTGATCTTGACCTCAATCATCTGGATGGCGGCGTATCAACGTACCAAAGTGCCAGAAAGTAAACGAGCAGATTTCTTCCTCTATGTCGATGAGTTTCAAAACTTTGCCACGCCGAGATTTTCCGAGATTACCAGTGAAGGCAGAAAGTTTCATGTTTCACTCATCGCTTCACACCAGAACATTGCCCAAGTCGAAGACCAAAGCATCCTGAAAGTCGTGGCTGGTAACGCCAACAGTATTATTTGTCTGAAGGCGAGCCCTGATGACGAGAAATTTATCCTGCCATTTATGGAGCCAGAAGTGGCCAAGGGCGATATTGTCAACTTGGCTCCGTACCACTTCTTTATGAAAGTCGCCAACGAGAAAAGTGAGAATGCTTTTTCCGGTGTCACTATCCCGCTAACTGTTGAACCAAGCGATGAAGTTAGAAGTGAAACACTGAAATATTCTCGTGAACATTTTGCTATCCCAAGAAAAGAGGTCGAAGAATATCTCGACAAACTCTTTTCTGGCCGACTCGATGAGAAGCCGAAAGTGGAGAAGAAAACTACGGCCAAAGAGACCAAGAAGGCAAGCAAAAAGCCTGATACATCACAGCCCAAATTGTATCAGGTGGCTGATACAGGAACTGATAAGATTTGAGAGTAAATGTATAACATTTATTGTCTCTACCCTTACAATAGAAAGGTTGGGTTGGTATAGGTAATAAATGTAAAATAGAAAATTAAAAAAACATAACTACAATGACACTCCCAACAATAACCCAAAAACAACAATCAATACTTACCCTCCTCTACCGCTTCAGATTCCTAAGCAGAATTCAAATACAAAAACTCCTCCGCCATAAATATCACAAAAGAATAATCGACTGGCTCAACAACCTAACAGAAAAAGAATACATCGGAAAAATCTACTCAACCAAATACGGCGAGATAAACAAACCAGCAATCTACTATATCAGTATTAATGGAATTAGATATCTCAAAGCACTTGGCTATCCAGCAGAGCAATTAAATCGGCTATACAAAGAAAGAGAGAAAACAGAGAGCCTAGTGTCAAAGCATATCCTGATCACAGATATTTGTCTGGATCTGCAAAGTAAAAATGACATTGACATAAAATATCTATCCGCAACCAATAGCGATCTGGCCGACAAAAATTACAAGTTCAATTTTCTGGCCGAAATGGCGCCAGATCTTCTATTTGTTAAAATCTCAGAAAGCCTGCCTGCTGGTAGGCAAGGTATGAAAAAGTATTACTTACTGGAAATATTCGAGCCGACCATGCCACAGTATTCAATCCGAAAGAAAATCAAGCAATACTTCGACTTCTATTTTTCTAATACATGGGAAGATAACACACAAGAACCATTTCCGACGCTGTTGCTAGTCTGTCCAACAACGCCGGCTTTGATTAGTACAAAGAGATTCGCCAAAAAAATGCTTGGTGAGTACGACGAGATTGATTTGAAAATTGAAATTACGACCAAACAAGAAGTCAAATCTAATAGATGTTATTGGTGATATTTAGAAGTTGATTGAAAAATCAAATCCGTAAGTATAAAATCTAAGTATATAAGCTATAACTATGGAGCCATATGCCAGACCCATCTCAATTCGACACGAGTGTATTGTCACCCGAAGACCAAGCTAAATTTTTACTAAGCGATGAGCAAAGACAAAGTTTGTCAAGCGATCAACAAACAACAGACGAAACTACAGAACAAGGTCCTGAGTTCAAATATCAATTTATGATTGATCCCCAAAAGCGTCACTTGCTAGCTGAAAGAATTGATCAACTAGTAGAAAAAAGCTGCTCTAATGAAACTAAAAATTTAATCTTTCTTGATAAGTCGGCCAGACCGCTTGCCACACTATTTAAAGATCTTTGGATCGCAAAGAATCCTGAATTAGAAGCCCCAAGTATTAGTTTTATCAATATTGGCAAAGAGATAAGCAACCAAAATGTTACAAAACAAATGGATAAAAATAAACTTGCAAGCTACGATCAAAAAGAGCGTCTTCGTTATATTTCCAAAAATCATGGAGAAGAACTAGAGGAAGCTCTGGGGCTAGCACAGGGAGAACTAGATGTGCTTCGTCAGAATTATCAGCATCTTAGAGAAGCGGAACAGCAAGGCCATGATGGAAAAAAATCAAAAGCGGTTATTGTTGATGAATATACATACTCAGGAGATTCACTTACTGTCGCAAAAAAAATTATTCACGCTGCCTTTCCTAATATTCAGTTGGAAGAATATTCTGTGTCCAATCGTAACGACGATCTTTTTGATTATATAGACACACATGGCGAAGCGCAGCATGATCCACCTTGGAGAGCATGGGCAAATAGAAAACCTTGGCTAGAAGGGGTCTCGGGAGTAGTTGATCCAAAAGGACCAGATTCTTCTACCAAATTAACAGCCGAGCCATATTACAAATTTAATGAAGCGGATCGTTTTAATATAATTGAAGATAAAGTCTCTAAAATCCAGTCTAATTTTCAACATTCTGGACCACGAACTCGTTTTAGAGGACCTTCAGAAATTTTAGAAGCCGTGAATGAACTTGATGATTTTACTCACACTATTAGCTTAGCAGAGAAAGAAAAAGGTACAGACTTTGCAATCGATGAAGTTTTCAACAACAGCATGCGTCTATCACTTGAAAAAATTAAGCAAGACTTGCTACTTTACTATGAAATAGAGGATAGGCTCGTAGAGTCAGCGAAAAAGAATGATCCACAAGTAGAATTCAGTCAAATTCATATGGAACTAGGCAAAGTTGCCCAGTCACTAAAGAATCAGCTTGATGAATTTGTCGGAGTTGAAATCGACCCAAGAAATTGGCCAAAAATATATGATTTTATCCATGAGAAATACTTCGAATCTCTAAATATGAGATATGATCCGAGTAAGTATAAAGCCATTCAAGAGCCACTTAAAAAGTTAGCTGAATTCCTGGAATCAGTATATGGAATTAATGAGGACGACTGGGTTATTAATGATTCAAAAACTAACGAACTATATCTTCTCGGACCAGATGCAACACGAATTCAACCTTACGTTAAACAACTTAGAGAAGAAATGCATAGCATAGCTAGGGAGTATTTAGAGTCAGTCGAAGATAAGGTTTAAGAACTTAAATACTCATCGAAATAATACCAACCACAAAAAAAGCCCGAGAATCGTTTGACTCCCGGGCTTAAGCTATTCAATATTCGCTAGCTAGCATGATCGTGACCACTCTTTTGCAATTGTCTGAAAGCGGATCTTCAAATTGCTTCAGCTGATCATCGAAGTAATCAATCTTCCAAAGCACTCGTTGACCCTTCCAATCGAAATATCCCAAGTCGTGCCAGCCGTACGGATCGTCCTTTTGTGTAAAGCGATTAAACGAACGAACGGTATAAAGTAATTCTTTGATATCTGGTAATTCAGCTGCCTTATTGGTCAGCACGACATTTAATCCTAGCTGACGAGCGATATCGTTGCGCTTTGCCATCTCTTGAAACTTTTCTTCTTGATTCATATAAACCTCATAATAATTTATTATTAACCTAAAGTAAAAGGCCTGAAAATCATTGTCTGACTCTCAGGCCTAGCTAATTTCAGTACTCCTCAGCAAGCATCACCGTAAGCACCCTCCTGCACTGCTGAGAGAGCGGATCCTCCCAATTGGTCAATGCTTGGTCATAGTAGTCAATCTTCCAGAAAACCTTATCACCGTGCCAAACAAGGCTACCGAAATCATGCTCTCCGTACGGATCGTTGTCCTCGGTAAAGTTGTCATATTCTCGTATCGCTTGCAGGAGACCTTGCAAATCCTCTACTGATTGCACTCCGTTGGTCAAGGTCACCCCGAAGCCACTCTTCCTAAACTTGTCATTTACCATTGAAATCATAACAATTTTTACTAAGATCATTAGTAACTCCTTCCTAATATTAAAAACTAAGGCAGATCGACCTGACCGCCTGTCTAGTCTCGGACTCAAAACAATAAGATTGATTGGGTCAAGGTGGAGCACCCCACGAGATGAACGACCTTGAGGCAAGCAAGCCTATTTTTTTATACAATTAGAAGACAGGGGGAAGAAAAATATTCCTTATTATGAATTTGTTTTCGTTATTTACTTGAACAAGCAATTAAGCTATAATTTATTCAGCAAGTATAAAATAACAATGGAGTCTATTGATGATTAAGATTAAAGGGCTGACAAAAACCTATAAGCTTGAAGACGAGAATCTAAATGCCCTGGATAACATAAATCTAGAAATCAATCGAGGTGAATTCGTGGTTTTGTTGGGTGAGTCTGGCTCAGGAAAATCAACACTATTAAATATCCTCTGCGGAATTGATCGGCCTTCCAGCGGCGAAGTATTTTGCGATATTGACGACCTTTCAAAATTGAAGCCAGACCAGCTGGCGATGTATCGAAAACAAAAGGTTGGAATAATTTTTCAGAAGTTCAATCTGATTAACAATATGACGATTTGGGAAAATGTGGCCTTACCGCTGAAATTTGCAGGTATCTCAAAGACTGATCAAAAAAGAATAGTTGATAAAGCGCTTGAAAATGTTGGTTTACTCAAAAGGGCAAAAAGTATTCCGAGCAAGTTGTCTGGCGGCCAGCAGCAAAGAGTCGCTATCGCCCGGGCATTAGTAAATAATCCCGAAATACTTATTTGTGACGAGCCAACCGGGAACTTAGATTCAAAAACGGGCAAAGAAATAATGGAGCTGCTGAAGGACCTAAACCAAAAAGGCCATACAATAATAATGGTCACTCATAATGAAAAATATGCTTCATATGCTGACCGTGTGTTTGAAATGTCAGACGGAAAAATTGTAAATGAAAGAAAAAACGACCGCCAAATTTCAGAAAAGCGAATAGGAAAATCAAAGGTCAGTAACCTTGGCCTGTTTTCTGCCATGTCAATCGCATTTAAGAACATTAGGCGAAGAAAGTTTCGCTTTTTCTTGACTTCCTTTGGTATCGCAATAGGTGCGATGGCTATAGTTATTTTGGTCGCTTTTGGCGCCGGGTTGCAAAAAACCAATACTGACACAATGAAAGATATCGCTCAGATTGAGGAAATATCTGTCTCTGGTGATCCAAGCGTCAATGCAAATATGAGCCTTGTTATGAGTCCAACAGCTGAGAAAAAAGATATAAAGGCTCTGAACGCACAGACAATTTCAGAATTCAAATCAATATCTGGGGTAAAAGATGTTTACCCGAGCTTAACTTTCTCGGCTGATGCAATCTTTAACGGAAAGACGGCGCAATTTATAAGCTCAACTACTCTACCGCCATTAGAATATGTCCAGAAAACCACAAGAGAGAAAGTAAAATATGGCCAGTTCTTTTCAAATGAAAATGAAAATTCAGTGGTAATACCGTATGACATGCTTAAGATTTACGGCATCACAAGTCCTAATGACATCTTAGGCAAAGAGATTACCGTAGAAAACTTTAATGATTGGTCTGCATCAGTCTCTGCTAAAAAAGTAGATTTTGCTGACAAACAGTTCAAGTTAAAGGTAATCGGGGTGACGAGTGAAAAAGATAAGACTACTATGCTGATGCTGACAAACCAGACGGCAAAGATGATCAACGACCAGTTGAAATATGAGGAAGCTAAAAAAGATAAGCCATATTTATACGACACCGTTATCGTCAGAGTGAGTGATCTTAACAAGATAAAGGAAATAAAAGACAATCTGACAAATCAGGGGTTTGGTGCAACAAGTTTTGAGGATATGGCAAAACAGCTAGGGAAAATATTCTCTATCATGCAAATAGTATTGGGTGTTATTGGCAGCATTGCCCTACTTGTCGCATCTCTCGGAGTTGTAAACACTATGCTCATGGCAGTGCTAGAGCGAACTAAGGAAATCGGCATATTAAAGGCCATCGGAGCCAGGAATAAGGATATCCAAACGATATTTCTCTTTGAATCAATCTACATTGGACTATTCGGTAGTCTAGTCGGCTTATTATTGGGCTTCGGTGGATCAAAATTTGCCGAAATGATCGTCTCATTTTACACCAAGAACAGCGGGCTTGATGGGCTAATTAAATTTATTATCCCTGGATACCTTATTTTGTTCGTGGTTGTTTTCTCAATGGTCGTCTCGGCAATTGCTGGTTCTGTGCCAGCGAGAAGAGCGTCGAAGCTAGATCCTGTGATTGCTTTGCGAGATGAATAATAATAGCTACCCTATCTATTAAACTTGATCACTTTGCATATAATATTGAAGAAAGGAATTTATGGCTTTTAAAAATGATTCGACACCTGGCATTTTACCCTATATTGCTGCGCCTATTATGATATTAATAATTTCTCTCGGGGTGAGTAGCCTCTTCGAGAATCAATCTGCCTCTATCTTTATCTCATCTTTCATCGTATCAATAGTCATTTTATCAAGCTTGCTTTTAATTTTAGTACGGCGAAATAAACGAACGAACTCTAAGTCAAAGAAATAATCTAAAGCGAACATTTTTTGACTAAACGAATCATCTCGTCCTTACGAGGGGATTTTTTAGTAATTATTCGGCTAATAGTTTTCCGATAAAAATGTATACCACGGGTATATCTGATCTCAAAATCATTGACAAATTGCTACAATTATGCTAAAATACTAGACATGTTCGGTGGATAGTCCGCCTTGCAGCTCCACTCTGAGGATGAAGTCCCAGAGAAAATATGAGGAGAGTTCGATGAAACGTCTGGTCACCCTCTGCGCCGCAATTCTGGCGCTCGTACTCGCAGCCACGATTATGGGCTGCGGTGGCGGAAATAGTTCCGCTGGTCTTGTCGCCGTATCCCCTGTACCGAGTGGGGGGCGCGTCGTGACCAATAACGTTACCGATATCGAAGAGTGGGACGCCGTGAAGGCGCTCACCCCCGGTACGGTCGTCCAGATTCGCCTGAACCGCAACTCGTTCGAAGTACGGGAGTACGATGCCGTTCTCCAGAACGTCGATAGCAGTTGGGGCGAGAACATCGTGGTGTGCAGGATGATGAACGGCGTGGTCGTCGGCAACGGCGACTCCGGCAGTCCCGTCTTGCACAACGGTAAGGTCATCGCGGTGCTTTGCTACGGATTAGCAGCAGGCGATAACCTGACCTTCGGTGCGCGGGCGATTCGTGACGAAATTGCGCTGTCGGGAGATATCCAAACCCGCGACGCGAAAGCCAACACGAAAACCCGATCGTTCGGCAATCAGCAGTTCGTTCCCATGGGTCTGGTGAAGTTCAATACCATGAAGGGGACACCGCTGATTAAAACGGCTGGTACTCGTGCCGCGGCTCCCACGCTCATCCCCGGAATGTCCATCGCTGTCTGTGAACTGTCAGGCTCCGCATATGTCGGCGCCATCGGCACAGTGACTTACATTGATGGCAACAAGGTGTATGCGTTTGGACACGCTTACAACTTGAACGGAGATGGAAACGCAACCCCAGTCTATATCGCCTCGATGCAGTGCATGGGTGATGGTGGCGCAGCAGGTGCCTCGAAACTCGCATCACCGACGGATGTCCAAGTCGGATCGCTGACCAATGACCAATACACCGGCATCCTGATCCAGAAGGACGTAGCGTCGAAGACCTACCCCGTCACGATCAAGGTAAAGGTGAATGGTCAACAGAAAGGTGACGTGGTCGAAAAATTTGCCGTTCATAACTGGCAGACAATCGGCACTGGCTGGGACATTACGTCCGAGCAGTACAACGTCGCCGGCGTGACTGGCTGGGCGCTTTCGCGCCAGGTCGGCATCGTTGCTCCCGGGACTGCCACTGGCACGTTCAAAATTAAGTATCCCGGGGCGGACGAAATCTCCGACACCATCAGCCTACCGAAGGTTGACTCGACCAGCGAGTCAACGGACATCGCCTACGAAGCCTCCAACGAATTCAGTAACCTGCTGACCAAATATCAGCAGAACTGGATGTCGCCGGAGAATGTCACCATCACGGTGGATATCACCACTGGCTCGTCATCCGACAAGGTCTATGCCCAAATCATCGATAAGAATGGCAACGCCATCACCGCCGATGATCAGAAGGTATACCACGTCGTTACAGGCGACTATCAGGTGAAAGCCTGGGTTCCCGGCTGGACCAAATACAAGGTCACACGCGATAGCCCCGGCGAACTGAATCCGCTTACGATCACATCCGGCGGATTCACAGCGGTTGCACCCGGTACCGCAACGGTGAACATCACCGTGACAAACCTCATTACCAACGAGCAGAAGACCCTTGACCCGGCTCTCAGCATCCAGGTCGAAGGCGATCTGCCTCCCGGTGGCGCTGGCTAACCACAGCCAGGTCATCACTATCAGGCCCTCCCCTCACAAGGGGGAGGGCCTCTTCAATTTCTAAATAAAAATCTTCCCTCTTGACAAGCGATGAATTGCTATATATTCTCATAGCAAAGAGTATGAATTGATCATAACTCCTCAAACATATTGATTGCTTACCCTTCGTTCATCTTGAGATAGACAAAGGCAAACAATTAATAAAATGTGAGGGGAGAAAGTTGACTTCATGCAACGACTCCGTGTGTTTTTCTTTTCCCTCATTTTGGTCTTAATTTCTGCCGCCCCAGCTTTGGCGGATAGTGGCGATCTTGGCAAAGTCCAAAGTTTCGCACAAAATGTTATCCAAGTCCTCGTCACCCTTGCCGGCCTGTTAGCAGCCGGTTTTTTTGTAGTTGGAGGCATCGGATATATCACAAGCTCTGGAAATCCTGAGAATTTGGATAGATCAAAAAAGACGATTCTTTATTCAAGCATCGGCCTTGCAGTATCGATCGCTGCTTTTGTCCTCTCCAATATTGTGTCCGAGCTGGCCACAACAGCTTTCGGGAGATAAGCCATGAAAAAAGTATTTACCCAAATACTCTTAGCCGGTCTTTTGCTGTTAGTGCCGGCAACGGCTTTTGCCGCCTCAAATCCTGAAGTAGCTAGTTTTACGGCTGAAACACTGAATCTGATCTTTATCTTGGCAGGTCTGGGCGCGGTCATATTTCTAATTCGGGGTGGCTATATCTACATTACCTCAACTGGTAATCCGGCTGCCCTCGATGAGGCCAAAAAGACGATCAAGAATGCTTTGATCGGTTTGGCCTTAGTGATCGGCGCTGCCGTACTGACCAATATTCTGACTGGGGCGATGATGGAGCCAAGCACAGCGAGCACTGCCACAAGCCTAAGTCTGGCACCGATCGAACCAGCCACTCAAGATGGCTCGCTAGCTCAGATTCTGCTGGATGCTATCTCTGGATTCCTCAAAAATATTGTGCAGTCAGCGACCAAGCCGTTACTCGATGGCGTGACTTGGTTTCTAACGAGTACGCCAACAATGGCGAGTAACTCCGTCATCTTTAACTTCTGGCTGATCATGGTTGGTATTACTGATTCGCTATTCGCGGTCGTCATTGCTCTGCTGGGGCTCCATGTCATGAGTGCTTCGAGCTTTGGTTTTGAAGAATTAACCTTGAAGGAGCTACTACCAAGAATTGGTTTGGCCTTTCTCGGTGCCAACACCTCCCTGATCTTTATTGATTGGATTATCACGCTTTGCCAGACTTTGGTTCATGCGGTCTTAAATGCCACAGGAGGGCTTGGACAAGCTTGGATTCTCAATGCCTTTGACCCAGCAACACTTCTGAGCGGTCAGACGGCCATGGTGACACTGATCTTCGTCGTTATCTTCATTCTTCTGACGGCCGTATTACTGCTTTTCTATATCTCGAGACTGATGGTCTTGGCTTTCGGTGCCGTCGTTTCCCCAATAGTCTGCCTGCTTTGGCTGCTACCTAGCACGACTGATTTTGCCAGTAATTTGACTAAAACTTATCTGGTCACGATCTTTACCGTCTTTGTTCATGTGGTGATTATTCAATTGGCTTCAGCTTTTCTGACTATTCCTGGTCAAGTCGGTGCCAATCCTGTGATTTCTATTCTGATCGGCATCGCTTTATTCTCCCTGTTACTCAAGAGTACGGCCACAACGATGCAATTAGCTCTAGTCGGTGGTAGTTCGGGTGCGATCAAGAAGCTTGGTAGTCAACTTTTCAATGTGATGAGTGCCAATGCGACCAAATCAGCAGCTACAATTAAACCAACGGGGCGCAAATGAGAATAACTGTTGTTCCTGCTCAAATCACCACCGTCGAGGACCGAGTCGCTGGTAATTTTACCTTTGTGCAGATCGTCTTGATGGTTATTCCACTGGTCATCGGTGCTTTGATCTATTCTAGTATGGCACCAAAGATTCATTTCAACTCTGTGAAATTGACTTTGATCGCCGTGGATTTCTTCGTCTTTGGTATCATGGCCATCCGATTTAACGGCAAGATATTGGCCGACTGGCTGATAATTTACTTAAGATATTCCGTCAGACCACGTCGATATATCTTTACCAAAAATGACTTAATTCATCGAGATATTATCCAAGAAACTTCCGAACAAATGACAACGAGTACGAGTCAAGCCGTTGAGAAAAAGTCGAAGAAACAAAAGTCACTGTCGCTGCTTGATCAAAGCAAAATGGACCAACTTTTTGCCGAAAATGCCTTAAGTGTATCCTTTAAGATCTCCAAGAAAGGAGGAGTCGATGTCTCACTCAAGCAAACCGAAAGTTAAAGGCTCAGCCAGAAGTCAAATAGGTATCAAAGAGGTCAAAGAAGGTATCTTAATCCTCTCTGACAACCGCTACCGCTCAATTCTGGCCACTTCCTCGGTCAACTTCGAGCTACAGAGCGAAGAAGAACAGGATGTTATCGTTGATGCGTTTCAGGCTTTCCTAAACAGCCTGACTGTGCCGATTCAGATTTTGATCAGAGTCAGAGAGCTTGATATTGATCATTACCTCGAAGATTTTCAAGCCAAGCTAATCGATGAGAAAGAGCCGATCTACAAAGAACAGCTCAAGAACCACAGCGAATTTATCCGCAAATTAGTTTCCGGCAACAAGATTCTCTCCCGTCGCTTCTATTTGGTCATCCCTCATGACAACAAAACCAAAGTCGATTTTGCCACCGCTAAAGAGCAATTGATGTTGGAGCAAGAGATTATTATCAAAGGCCTAGAAAAGATCGGCATGACCGCCAAACAATTGAGCAGTCTTGAAGTCTTAGACCTATTCTATAGTTTTTATCGCCCAGAGCAGGCCAAGATTCAACCGCTAGCTCAAGCAATAGTAAGGAAAACCAATGACCACAATTTTTTCTAAAACCAAGAAGAAAACCAAAGCTAATCCAAAAAAGCAGAAAGAAAAGAATCTGGCTTTAAGCTTCCATATCGGCGATCAAGATCAGCTTGATCTGATCACTTATGCCGGTCTTGAGGAATTCCAAAATCACCTTGAGATTGACGGTCGCTATGTCCGTACACTCTTTGTCTCGGGTTATCCCTATACTGCATCGAGTGGTTGGCTCAATCATCTGATCAACTTCAATTACAATGTCGATATCGCCTATCACATCGAACCAGTTGACCCGACCTTGGCTCTGCCCAAACTTAATCGCAAGATTACCGAGCTAATTTCAACCAAACGAGCGATGGAACGAGCTGGTAAAATTATTACCTCGGAACTAACTGATCCACTCGACTCAGCCTTGCAACTTCGTGACAAGATTCAGCGCGGTCAGGAAAATCTCTTTCAGGTCTCCCTGTATATCACCTTGGCAGCCGATTCGATGGTAGAGCTTAATAAAACCATTAAGTTATTAGACACCGTTTTGGCCACCAGACTTTTCTATACCAAACCAGCCATTTTCCAGCAGATCGAAGGTTTGCAATCAGTTTTACCCCGATGTGACAATCAACTCGCCCAGAAACGAAACTTGGATAGCTCCTCAGCAGCACTGACCTTTCCTTTCATTTCTTCGGAATTAGTCCACGAATCAGGCGTGCTCTATGGGATTAATCGCTCAAATAGCTCACTGGTGATTCTGGATCGTTTCGCCCTGCCCAATGCTAATAGTATCTTGTTTGCTCAGTCAGGCTCGGGTAAAAGCTACACTGCCAAGGTGGAAATCTTGCGACACTTGATGCAAGGCACCAAAGTTATTGTCATCGACCCTGAGCGAGAATACAAAAGATTGGCCGAGTCGGTTCACGGTACTTACATCAAGCTTTCGGTTCACTCCAAAGAAAAGATTAACCCCTTTGATTTAGAGGTAAATGCTTTCTCTGAGGCTGATAGCTTTGCCGATCATGTCCAATCGCTGACTGAAATTATTTCGCTTATGGCCGAAGGCTTAAGTGGTGAAGAGAAATCCGTTATCGATAAAGCCATTCTCAAGACTTATCACTTAGCTGGTTGGACCCAGAAGAATTCAGGTAAAAAGAAAACTAGAAGTTATCCGAGACTCTTTGATCTCTACACCACACTTCGGGGTATGAAACAGATCAAGCTTTGTCGAAGACTGGAAAAGTATACGACAGGCTCGTTGGCTAATGTCTTTGACACTCAGACCAATATTGAATTGGATAATCGCTTAGTCGTATTCGATACCAAAGACTTACCGGAATCACTCCGACAGATTATGCACTTGGTGATCGCTCAGTTTGTCCAAAACCAAGTTAAATCAGACCCCTGCAAGCGCATTTTAGTCATCGATGAAGCCTGGCTGATGTTGGAACACGAAGAGAGTGCCAGATTCATCTCAGGGCTCGTCAGACGAGCGAGAAAGTATTACCTCGGAGTATCAATCATCTCGCAACAGGCCAATGATTTCTTGGGCAATGCTTACGGCCAAGCCATTGCCTCGCAAAGCTCACTGAGAATCTTGATGCGGCAAGATACTACTACAATCAAACGAGTTGCCCTCGAGTTTCACTTAAGTGAATTTGAGCAGCGCTTTTTGCTCACTTGCGAGCGAGGTGAAGCTCTGATCATTGCCGATCAACATCATGTCGCAGTTAAAATCACTGCCTCAGAATCCGAACATCCGCTGATCACGACCGATCCGTCAGAACGAGAGATCAAAAAGAAATGAATCCAGAGACACTCAAACTCATTGTGACCGCCTTCTCGATGAAGAAAGAGATCAAACTGCTTTTCTTCACAGTTGCAGCAATCTGTATCTTACCAGTCTTCACGGTCATCCTCATCACTCAGGCTGGCATCAATATGGTCTCCGATGTTTTAGCTTCCATAAATCCAATCACCGCATTTGTCGATATTCATAATCCTGCCGATGGCAGTGTTGTTGAGAGTATTAGTGAGTCTAGAATATGGCCGACCACAGGCTATATCAGTCAAGAATACGGGGCGATTGATCTACCTTATCAGCCATTACATACCGGTATCGATATTGCTAATCCAACAGGCCAAGTCGGTGATCCCGTTGGGGCTTTCATGAAAGGCAAGGTAATCTATGCCGACGAAACATCCATTGGCTTTGGCAAACATGTCAAAATTGACAATGGTCATCATATTGTCTCGATCTATGGGCATTTAGATTCTATTGCCGTCACTGAAGGTCAGGAAGTCGAGCTAGGCACAATTATCGGCACGATGGGCAGTACTGGCTGGTCGACGGGACCACACTTACATTTACAGATAAATGTCTTTGGCATACCAGTAAATCCTAGGATATTTTTGGAGGGGAATCCTGAATAATGACTTATAAGCACTATTGAAAATTGTTGTAGCATAAAATAATTAATGGAGATTGTTATTTTCTCTTAAAAATGGTATAAAATATATAAAATTACCATATTAAATAGATTGATAAGATATTGTACTAAAACGGAAAGCCAAATTGGAATATATAATTCTTGATCTTGAGACAACCGGGCTAGATCCGTCTCACGCCGATATTATAGAAATTGGCGCTATTTTAATAAGCGATGGTAAGATAAAGGCAGAATTTAACGAGCTAGCAGATCCTGGATATTTGATTCCTGTCGAAATCACTAAATTGACTGGGATTTCCAATGAGATGATTGCTGGAAAACCATCGCCAAAAGACCTAATAAAAGGGCTAAAAGAATTTATTGGTGATCGAGATGTAATAGGACATAATTTATATGGGTTCGATTTAAAATTTCTTGAAAAATACGGACTCAAGCTAAACAAAGCTTATGATTTAATGGATTTCGCATTTTTTGTTTTACCTACTTTAGAACATCATTCTGTCTCATATCTATCATCTTATTTTAATTTAGGCGAAGAGTTGCACCGTGCACTAGATGATTGTCATCGAGAATTTAAAATATTAAACGCACTATCTAATAGTTTTACGAAGAAACCTAAAAAAATCAAAACATCATTAAAATATCTCGCAGAATCATATCATTGGTGGTGGAATTTCTTTCTAATAGCGGAGTCAGCATCTTTTGGCTCTTTTTTGTTGATTATGCCGGCACATGAACGCTACCGAAAGACACAGTCAAGCCAAGAAGCTTTTGATATTGCAAACCAAAAAGTAACTCAGGAAGAAGTAGATAAATACTTTTTAACTTCAAGTGATACTTGTAGTGAGTATTCAGAAGATAGACCTGATCAACGAAAAATGTCTTGGTCAGTTGCGAATAGTTTCAATCTAGAGAAACATGCAGTGATTGAAGCTGGGACAGGTATCGGAAAGTCAAAAGGATATTTAACCCCAAGTACATTATTTGCGATTAAAAACTCAATTCCGATTGTTATATCTACATATACAAAAGTACTACAGGACCAATTGTTCACGAAAGAAATACCGCATATCAAATCAATCATTAAGAAAGATTTACAAGTTGCGTTACTAAAAGGTAAGACAAATTACGTCTGTCTGACTAAGGCAGATGAAATTTATCACGAAACGGCTGATAGACGCTTAGACATACAAAAAACTTATTCATTGACACGTGATGGCGTCAAGTATGACCGTCCAGTTTCATTTTTGTTGCTATCTGCGTGGATTCTTCAAACGGAAAGAGGCGACTGGGATGAAATACCATTTTGGGCACAATCACGTTTTCCCAAAAGCATAGAAATGGATATCTGCAATCATGATGAAACCTGTGCGCCTGGTATGTGCGATGGTTTCGATGAAAACAAATGTTTTTTGGCAAAAGCGAAGCTTCGTGCTAAAGATGCTGACATTGTAATTATTAATCATGCTATTTTGTTGACCGGAATTATTAAAAAAGAGATTGCTCCAACTGAAGGCCAAGAAGATAATGCTCCTAAGTTTGTTTACTCTCACACAATATTATCAAATGAAAGTAAATATCTTGTTTTGGATGAAGCACATTTTCTCGAAGATGCCGCTACTTCAGCGTGGGATGTGGAAATTACATATTCTAGCTTAGTTTTTGTAGCAGGGTTGATATATGGGAAAAGGGGTTTGTACAATAGTATCTCAAAGTTAATCTCCCAAGTTGATATCAATCAAAAAGAACTAGAATCATTACTAGACACCTTTGTGGCACAAGAATCCAAAATCATTTCTTTGTTAAATGTTTTTCGCGATCCAGCATTAGCTAACTTTGTCGGACACCAGAGCAATAGCTATGCAATAACAAAAATTATAAATGAAGAAGTTAGGCGTCTTTCGGAATGGGGTGTTATTTCTACTAATCTTACCGATTTACATGAGTCATTATTAAGAGTATCCAATATCCTTAGAAGCATTGCTAATATACTTAAAAATGCCAATGCTGACGAAAAACAAGTAAAAAGAATCGATAAACGTGCTGAAATAGCACGACGATTAGTTGAGGCGATTAAAACATTCCTCGTTTGTGATGATTTTTATGTGAGATATCTTCGTTTAAATGATGGTGAGGTTCAATTTCTAGCAAATCCAATAAGTGTGGCCGAGCTTTTGAAAGAATATGTATATGATAATTTCCGTTCTGTCTGTTTAGTCTCAGCAACAATGAAGGTGGATGGCAATTTCTCCTTTTTCGCAGAGCGCTGTGGCTTGAATCTTATTGAAAAAGCAAAGGTAGATTTTGTATCTTATGATTCAACGTTTGATTTTGCCAATAGCATGAAATTTTTATTGCCTAAGAATATTTCATATCGTGAAGATCCTAGTGGGTTTTTAGCTGCGGCCAAGCCTTTCATCTTGTCAGCAATTCTGGCGTCAAATGGTGGGAGTTTAGTTCTCTGTTCAAGTCATGAGCAAGTTAGGGAAATATCAGACTATATATCTGATTCGTTATCAAAAGCAGGGCTATCACTATACCGACAAGATCAAGACCACTCTGTTAATTCAGTAGTCAGAGGGTTTCGGGAGGATGTCAATTCCGTACTAGTCGGCACTACTTCGTTGTGGCACGGAGTAGATGTTCCTGGTCCATCATTAAGAAGCTTGTTTATACTCAAGATTCCATACAAAATGCCGACAGAACCAATATTTTTCGCACGTAAAGAGGCATTGGAAAAAAGAGGTAAAAAATCATTTTATTGTTTAAGCCAGCCTTTGGCTTGTATAGATTTACGACAAGGAATTGGCCGTCTTATTCGTAAAAAAACAGATAAAGGAATAGTCGTATTATTGGATGAGCGATTGCTAGAATCACAATTATTGTGCTCCGCTGTACCAGTAGGCATAACACCCCGTCGAATAGATCAAGAAGTCATACTAAATGAGCTTCGCGAACTTAATATGACTGTAAAACCAACTATTAATACTGAAAATATTGATACTCCTGTAATGATTCAAGACCAATCCCAGGAAAGTGCAGACACGGAACCTGCGCAGATGGTGCAGTGCTCTCAGTGTGGTGCTATGTATAAAAAGGGCGGGTTGTGTACGAATCTGAGTAGTCATCGAAGCATTTCGTCATATAGAAATAATGCTCGAGGACGAGACGATACTAATATCCGATTATAATCGTTGTGGATTTTGAGTTGAAATCCCGAAATTTAGCTAGTCATTATATGCAATATAGGACTACATATCTTCTAAACATTTAGAGGTCTCTTTTATTGACTCTATCTTTATATAGATATATACTATCTATATAAAGATAAGTGGGAGGGTGGATGAAAACTAAAAAAAGAAAAGCAGCGAACCGCAAAGTTACCGCTTCTTTTTGTGCACACAAATCTGCCTACGAAGAAATTATCACGCTTGAAGAATGCAAAAAATGTTTTAGCAAGTTTGAGCTAACAGATCAGAGAATCCTCGAGATTAAAAATAGTGTAATCGGATTAGCCGATGGGATAATTAATACATATTTAGATAGTTTTTAGGCAAAAAATGGAACAAGAATACACAAAAGCAGTAATCTATTGCCGTGTATCCTCGGAGAAGCAAGTTAAAGAGGGTAACGGTCTTGATAGTCAAGAGCACAGGTGTCGGGAATACGCCAAATCTCTAGGTCTTGAAGTTGAGCAAGTGTTTCGAGACGAGGGTATTTCCGGTGGTCTTTTTGATCGTCCAGCGATGCAATCCTTGATTAATTATCTAGACAAAAATTGGCAAACAAAATATTGCGTTATCTTTGATGATCTCAAAAGGTTTGCCCGTGATGTCGAAGTCCATATCAAATTAAAAGCTGAACTCAAAGGACGGGACGCCAAGCTTCGCTGTCTGAATTATAACTTTGATGATAGTGCCGAAGGTGAATTTGTCGAGACAATCTTTGCTGCTCAAAACCAGCTTGAAAGAAAACAAAATCGAAGACAGGTTTGCCAGAAAATGAAGGCCCGAATCGAGCGAGGCTATTGGTGTTTTACTCAGCCTTCCGGTTATGAGTTCAAGAAAGATAAGGAACACGGCAAAATCCTTGTCCCAATTCGTCCAATTTCAAATATTATTGCGAAAGGCTTAATAGATTACGCCGAGAATCGGTTGCTGGGGCAGGTCGATCTCCAGAGATTTTTCGAGTCACAAAATTTGCATAAACTAATCGGCAGCAAAAAGATGTATCTTCAATTTGTTAAGAGACTGCTGACCGAGTCTTTGTATGCCGGCATAGTCGAATATCCTGAGTGGGGTATCTCTAAGCGAAAAGGGCACCACAAAGCAATAATTTCTGAAGAGGTTTATGACAAAATTCAGAGAAAACTTATGCGTCCAGAGAGAATCCCTCGAGAGACAGATAGTCTTGAGTTTCCTCTAAGAAGAAATATCGATTGCGAATTTTGCGGTAAAACGATGACTGGCAGCAGTTCTCACAGTAGAAACGCCGACAAATATTATCCTCATTATACTTGTAATAATAAGGATTGCATCGCCAATCCAAAAAACATTACTGCAAGTAAAGTTGAGGATGATTATGCGGAAATGTTAGGACATATAACAGTTGGTGAGGAGGTACTAGAGATGATCAAAATTGTAACTACACGCCTTTGGCTAGAAAAAGTTAAGGGCAGAAGTACTAGCTCGGCAATCGCCGAAGCTGAAATTAAGGAAATCGAGAAACAAATCAATGAGTTCATCGACCTGATTCCGACTACTAAGTCGGAAAGCATTAGAGCAAGATATGAGGCCAAAGTTGAGAGTCTTGATCAACGCATCAAAGAATTACAAAGTAGCTTGGAAAACAAAAAAGAGCCTAATTTTAAGGAGGCTCTTAATCTAACTTTAAGACTGCTTGGAACCCCGGCCGAAACATGGAAAAGTGTAAGCCTAGAGAAGAAAACTTTGGTTCACAAGTTGATCTTTACTGAGAATCCAAAATACTCCTTTTTAAGGGGGTTTGGAACCATTAAATTGTCGCTCCCATTCTACATAAAAGACTATGTGACTGGTCAAAATGATGTGTTGGTGGAGGTGGAGGGAGTTGCACCCTCGTCCAAAAGGTTAAAAACATAATATCTACAAGTTTAATCACATTTAATTTGATCGGACGAAGCTAGAAGTGTGACGAAAAAACTTTTGTCCTATCGCGAGTATTACTTATTCATACCGGCTAGCGAATCCGGTAGGCTGCAACTCGAAATATAGCACCTTGATCCCTCGTCCGAGTAGCCGAGGGGAAGATGGTTGCTGTTATTAAGCAGCAACAGGCGCTAAAGAGAAGCTAGCAAATGTAGCTCGAACTTTAGCAGCAAGTGTATTTGCACTTGAGTTTTTGTAGACACTGTAAAGCGGTTCTACTTACTTACTTGCATTATGTTTTCAAGGTTCCTTCTGTCGAAACTAAGACACCCCCAGGCAATCGAAGATTGCAATTTTAGAATTTTGTAATTCTGTAATTTTACAATTTCCAATTGAGCTGGGAATTACTTTGACAGAGTAATATTCAGCAAATTTATTCGCTTGCTGAGCTCACTTTAACTCTATTATTATACCTGCTTGATCTCAGAATGTCAATCGGTATCACGAACTTAGATACCTAAAAACTGTCATTCTGAGATCATTTGACAAGCTCAGTGTAAGCTTCGCGAAGAATCTAGCGAAGCGTGTCGTATTATTTCGAGCTCAAGCAACAAGCTCTAGATCCTTCATTCCATTCAGGATGACTATTTTAGTCTAGGTATTTAGATTTACGGCTATTAGGAAAAATATGCCAAATTATACATAAATAGAGTTATCCTCTTTACCAATATACGGATAGAGAAGAGAATGTATCCAATGCGATTCTGGGGAGGGAGTATGGGAAAGCAGTACACAGTAGCGGAAATGCGTAAGCTACCAGGTACGATCCGTGATGATTCGGATGCACCACCAATGCCAAGGTGCAAGAACGGCCACACAGGTCATATCGTCTTAGTCGGCATCGGCTACATTTGCAACAAAAAGTTGCGCGCTTTTTCGAACGAGGAGGTCAGTCAGGGCGTATGTAACGGATGCTGCTAAAAACAAAAGCCACTCTGAATATTCAGAGTGGCTTACTTTTGCAAATTTATTTTTGGTTGTAGCTCTCAACAATTTTCTGGATCATTCGTCCAAAAGATGACTCGCTGTTGATGCCGAGATGAGATAGGATGTAGATTACTGCTGTGGCGATGATGGCTGAACCGAAGAAAAATCCTAGTCCGTACATAATTCCTCGTAAGAAATTCCAGCGCATGCTAGTTTGCATCTTCCAATATTTTTTCACATCATCAAGTACGGTGCGCAGCTCGTTTAGTTCTTTTATTAATAATTTGTCTGATTCTTGTTGTTCCATTTGAGTGTTGGTTTAATGTTATAAATCAATTATAACAACATTTCCTTTTTACATCAATTTCTGTATTATTTGTTTATGGAAATATTGTATTACATCGTTATGCTTTTGGTATTTGGGTCGGTAACCTTTTGGCAAGCTTCGTGTCTCTATGCGACTATTATCGGCTCTCCTATCGTATATTCTTACAAGGGGGCGGTGATAGATTCACTGAAACTAGCAGGGGTAAAAAAGGGTGATACAGTCGTCGATCTCGGCTGTGGCGATGGTAGATCTATAATCCTTGCCGCCAAGGAGTTTGGCGCAAAGGGGATCGGCGTCGACCGTTCATTTTATTGCTACTTCAAGTCCAATCTAAATGCTCTTCTTGCTGGACAATCTAAAAATGTCAGAATCATCTGGGGCAGTTTCGATAAGGCCGAAAAAGTGCTAAAAACTGCTGATGTGGTGTATCTCTACTTGCTAAACTCTACGCTAAAAGATATAGAGCCTTGGATTTTCAAAACGATTGGTGACAAGACCAAGATAGTCTCTCTTGCTTTTTGGTTTCCAAATAAGAAACCTATTGCCGAAGCTGACACTTTTACCCTTGGCAAAGTGACAAAGACGAGACTTTATAAGAAGAACTAAAAGGCCGCAAGAAATTTATAATTTATAATTTACGAATTTACCCTCCTTCGCGCTACCGCGACTACGGACGACAGGCAATTTATAATGTTTAATGTCAAAAAGAACATATAGCTGTCATTTCGACTTCCCGACGCTCCGGTCGTAATCTGTCATCTCGACTCTACGCACTTTGTTGCGTAGGCGGAGAGATCTATCAAATTGAAAGACTTTCTATAAACAGATCTCTCCGACAGTTCGACCATTCGACAAGCTCATGGTAAACAACTCACTGGGTCGAGATGACAGAGTAAGAAAGTTCGAGATGACGGAACAGGGAGATCCTTCACTCTCGTTCAGGATGACAAATACAACATCTTCTCAATAAAAAAATCCCAACTTCTAATAAAGTCGGGATTTGCTGTAAAAAAACTTCAAATGTGGGCGTATGCGTCGACCGTGGCCGGCAGCATGTTTTCTGTAAATAAGTAAATCTGATCAGCATCTCCAAAGAGCTGACTTGCTTCACTCGGGAATAGGGACATTGCAAATCCGAGGAGCTGAATACGAACAAATTTCGTATTTTCGTGCCAAGTCGGCACTATCTCGTCGATGGCTTGCATCATGCCTTTTATGCCTTCTTGTGCGATCATTCCAGACCATCTTCTTCTCGCAAACTGAACTTCTTCGTTCGACATGTAGGTGTCGCAGAAGAGTTTTGCTTCATTACGAAATTGGAACAATCCTTCTCTTTTTTCATAATGCTGGAACTGAGCTTCGTCGAGGCTGAAATATCCTTTTTGGGGATCGACGCTTAGGCGTATCCAGCTGTCTGGAACCAGCTTTATAGGGTCTTCTGGATCAGAGATCCAGAGAATATCTCGCTCACCGACTCCGTGAAATACATGGAGATGGCTACATTCGAGTAAACTATATTCAGTTCTCTGATCAGTCCTGTCGACAGAAATAACGTTTCGTCGACGATTGCACAATCCGCAGTTGTACTGTAACATTTCGCACATAGTCTTCTCCTTTCGGAATTCCGCCACTCTCTCGAGTGAACAGGAAAGGCAAATAGCTGGCAGGAGTGCCAGACATGTATTAACAATACTACTATTTATCGCATTTGTCAAGTAGGCGAGGGCAATTTGTTGTAATTTCAGCTACAATCATTTTTTTGTCATCCTGAACTTGATTCAGGATCCAGAATATAATTCAGAAGAAGACCTCCTGGATTTCGGATCAAGTCCGGAATGACAGTTTGGCACTTGACAAAATGTAAAGTGTGCTTTACATTTAGGATATAAATTATTGTATAAAAGTAATCACGGTATTATAATGGACGAAAGAGAAATTCCGATCGAAATTCGACTTAAGGAGTTTCGAAAGAGAAACAATTTATCGCAAGAAGAGCTAGCTGATGAGCTGGGCATTTCTCGGCAGTCTATCATCACTCTCGAACAGGGCAAATCTATGCCCTCGCTGCCTCTAGCAGTCTCGCTCTGCCGTTTTTTCAACGCTCAGTTTGAGGACATCTTCGAATTTGAAAATGAGTTGCAAAATCAAATTGCATCGGTTCATGAGTTCCATTCGCCTATCAGTATCAAGATCATTAACGATCCAAATATTGGATCAGAGAAGGAGAACACTATGGTAGACTTAGAGCCTTGGCGACCGTTTCGCGAATCAGTCTCACTGCGAGATGCTATGGACCGCCTTTTTGAGGACAGTGTGATTACGCCTGAGAAGGCAAGTGCGTCGATGCCAAAGATCGATGTAAAGGACGCTAAAGGTGCGATTGTGGTGAAGGCAGAACTGCCAGGCATCAAGGAAGAAGACATCAACGTCGAAATTCTTGATGGTGTCATGACGATATCTGGTGAGAAAAAGGACGAGAAAGAGGAGAATGACGAGAGCAAGGGCTACTACTACAAAGAGAGCCATACAGGCGCTTTTTCTCGCAGCTTCTCGCTACCAAGCGATGTTTTGGCTGACAAAGCCTCTGCTGAGATGGTAAATGGGATACTCACTATCATCATGCCAAAAGTAGAGCCGAAAAAAGCTCAAAAAGTTCAAGTCAAAGTGAAAAAATAATATTGTTCGCATAAATACAAAAATCCCGCCAGTTTCTGGCGGGATTTTTGTATCAGGACTATTGCTGCTTGGCTTTTTTGTAGGCGAGGATGTCGATTATTGTGAATACTGACACAAGAACAAGTGCATCTAGCCCAACATCTGAGCTGCGATGAAATATTAGCGATAGTAGTGAGTCGATAAGCACAATTGCAACAGTGTATATCGCAATTCCCTCAAGAATAAATTTCCAAAGAGGTTGATCATAATTTTTTCGAGACAGAAACTTTTTCCAATCCATGTGTGAGCCTTTATTTATTTCCAAAACTTTTTTCTTAGATTTTTCATCTTCATTGCCGGTACGTAGTTGCTCAGATATATCGCGATAGGCAACAGGGTCACGACTATCACTATCCAGCCGTTAAACTGATAGTAAGCTGCTTTTTGGTATAGAAGCTGAAAGGCAAGTGGTATCGCGATGGAAGTCCAGATGGCTATGATATAGCTGATTGGGTTTTTTCGCAAGATTTTCCAGATCACGACACCAAATATGCCAACAAGCACCAAATTTATGCCGATGGCTGTCAGGATATCGGTAATACTTTTCTGTCCTAGTATAGAAACGAGCAATACTAGTATTGCAAAAACAAGTGCGGTTTTTTGCCATCTCTTTGTATATAAGTAGACGACCAAGACTATGAGACTGATGATACATGCAAAACCGACCATCGAAATAGAGCTTGTGATCTGATCGAAAAATGGTAAATAGGTGTTTATTGGCCCTGAAGAATTTACCAATCCGGCAGAATCAGTCACGAAGGTAAGCTGATTTATCTTAATACCAAGAAGTGAGGTGAGCTGCTCTACTCCAAACAGAATTAGCGGGAGCGAAAAGCCGATGATCAAGCCTTCTTTGTATAGCTCCTTGAATCGGCTTTTGTTTGTAGCTACGTTGAAAACAATCATGTTCCAGAGAGAAATTGCAAACTCTATCGCAAAAGCAAGGACAACCGAGGAAATTAGTGATGCCCCAAAGGTGAAAAAGAAGAAGTCCATCAGGAAATATCGCCAAAAAGGCATCGTGGTGTCGTAAAATACGTAGGTGAGGCCAAAGCCGTTTAGGTAAGCAAGTAGGTCGAAAGCAATAAGCACTATGCCAATAACGAGCACTCGCTTGAAGTTTATCTGGCCGTTTTTCAGTGCTCGGATGAAGGCAATTATGCAGAGAACGATAAGAGCTAGCCCAAATACTGAGATAACCGCGAGCTCGATGAAATCTGCAGTTGTCTGTTTTTCTTTGTCTCTGATCCATTCGTTTGGAATCTTGTAGTATTGCTCAAAACCAGCAATATCTTTGCCGATAATCGTGACCGAAGTACGAAAAGCTGCATCTCCTACTTTTCCGTCATTTTCCTCGAAAATAATCTTGAAATCAGTTCGTCGATCTCTTTTTTCACTTTTTTGATCGATAATCTTGAAATTACTCATCAGCTTTCGATGATTTATGAACTCGGTCGCAACAGCGCTTGCTTGATCTTCGGTATAAACGTAGCCAGGAGCAGTTTCGTCTAGAATTCGTGTAAGCCGATAGTACGTGCCATCTGGCAGTAGATCGACGATATACTCCTCTTTTTGCATCTCCTTGTAGAAGCGCACAGCCCAAACATTTACCGGAATTTTCTTATAGAAATCTTTGTTCGCGTTCCAGCCGCCGATCTCTTTTAGATAATCTTTTTGCATTGCGTCGCTAGTGACTTCTGGATCAGTTGGAGGATTCGATTCATAATAGTTATCCACAGGAGTGGAAGAACCATAGCTTGCAACGACTTTGTACTCGGAAGCAGGTATTGTCTCATCCTTTGCAATGTTGGTCGCTATTTCTATGGCTTTGTCACTGTCGATCGTGGTAGGTGTGATTCCTGGATTTATTTTTAGATAAATAAGTGTGCCAACGGCTAGGCCGATGATTGCGAGCACTGGCAAAACGACCTTATACAGTCGTGCAATTGGCTGAAAAATGCTCGGCGCAACGTTGCTCTGCATCGTGCTATTCACAATTTTATTCTCAAGACGGATATTTTCATTTACTAGATCATCTGGATCGGTAGAAAAACCTAGAGTTCTAGAGCGAATATAGATGATTAGAGAGACAATTGCTGGGATCAGCGACACGAATATCGAGCTTGCAATAATATAAATATTGCCCGAACTCGTGAAGGACATTGCAGTGATGAAGGCGTTGTAAGTGAAATGAGCGATGATCGAGGGGATTAGGCCGTAGCGAACGTATATCCAGCCAAAACCGATTCCCACGATCGTAAGCTCTAGACCTCTGATAAACCAAGGAATTTGCGCGTATGAGCTATGTAGAAAGCCCCAAACCATGGCTGAAATTATGATCGCCACCCATGTATTTTTCAGATATTTTTTCAGAAATGTGATGCCGAACATGCGAAAAGCGACTTCTTCGCTGACGGCTGCGATGAAGCCGATCGTTAGCGGATAGAGCCATGGTGCATATGTGCTGTAGAGCTCAGAGTAGTTTATCTCCGCCGGTGACCAGAA
>Ga0194057_10000121_pt1 | contig 36778 bp, 33 predicted proteins | sample SepL4415m_MetaG_FD_155474 | JGI IMG/M metagenome (GOLD analysis project Ga0194057, IMG submission 155474) | Anoxic zone freshwater microbial communities from boreal shield lake in IISD Experimental Lakes Area, Ontario, Canada - Sep2016-L442-15m | ecosystem: Environmental > Aquatic > Freshwater... | reverse complement strand
TTGCGCTCGGTATTGCTGAAGCGGTGGGCACCGTGCTGGCCATTGCTCAGGTGCCGTCTGCCGACATCGCGTTGGTGTCGCTCTCAACCACGTTGGCTACCAATGCACTTGTCGAAGGCCGTGGCGGTCGCGTTGCACTCGTGTTCATCGGATTCGACGCTGGCGATGCAGAACGTGCCGGTCTCATGCAGGCCTTGCACGGCGATCCGCTGATCCGCATTGCTGGCGGCCATAACCCGCACGGCGATTCACTTGCGTTGCTCGACACGGCCGCGCTCGAGCGCGAAGTCACAGCGATTGCTTCCACGGTTACGGGCTTCGCTGTCACCGCGCATTTCGCAACGCGTAACCCAGCACACGAGATCGCTGCTCGCGACTTCATCGTTTCGGCAACAGGCTTGCCGGTCACGTGCGGCCACGAGTTGTCGGCCAAGCTCGATGGCCCACGACGGGCGCTGACGAGCGTGCTGAACGCTCGCTTGATCGGACTCATTTCGGGACTCATCGCGGCGGCACAGGGCATCATGGCGCAACACCAGATCGATGCGCCGTTGATGGTTGTGCGCGGCGACGGCGCCCTGATGTCTGCCGCAGTTGCCAAGACCCGACCGATTGAGACAATTCTCTCGGGCCCCGCAGCGAGCCTCATCGGTGCGTCGTATCTCACGCACTTGCCCGATGCGATCATCTCTGACATCGGCGGCACCACAACCGACGTTGCCATGCTCGAAAACGGCGTGCCGCGTCTCGACGAACGCGGCGCGACTGTCGGTGGATTTCGCACCATGGTCGAAGCAGTAGCCATGACCACCGTGGGTCTTGGTGGCGATAGCGAGGTGCTCGTCGCGAACAGCGGCATGACTGCCGGTCTCAACCTTGGACCTCGGCGCGTGGTGCCCATCTGTCTTGCCGCGGTTCAGTATCCCGATGTGGTACATCGAGCACTTGACATACAACTCACCCACGATCTCGCTCACGATTACGACGCTCGATTCGTGCTTCCGCTTGGCGACGCTGGTGCCAGCGACATTGGTCTCAGTGCTGGCGAGGCCGAACTGTTCGCGCGTGCAAAGCAGGGCGCCGCAACGGTGAGTTCGTTGGTGCGCAGCCATGCCGATAGCGCACGGTTGGCCCGACTCGTGACCCGCGGCTTGGTGATGATGGCTGCGTTCACTCCAACCGACGCTTCGCACGTGTTGGGTCATTACGTTGCGTTCGATGAAGCCGCGTCGCGCAAGGCGGCCACGCTGATGGCCCGCCAGCGTTCGGCAATGGGTAAGGCCGTCGCCGATGGTCCTGTTGAGTTTGCGCGTTGGGTCGTCACCACGCTCGAGCGTCAATCGGCCGAGACGTTGCTCGACGTAGCACTCACCCGAGATGGCTTCGAAGGTTCGTCATTGAGCCGCCACGCGTTAGTGGCGTCGTCGCTTGATGGACGCAAGGGCGTTGTCGATGTATCGGTCACGCTCACCATGCCGGTCATCGGACTCGGTGCATCGGCCGCTCTGTATTACCCGGCAGTCGCCAGCCTGTTGCGTGTCGATGGGTTCGTGCCGGCCGATGCCGATGTGGCCAACGCAATCGGTGCTGTTGTCGGCCGCGTCCGCGTGCACGCCGATGTGTATGTGTCTCAGCCCGAGCGCGGCCGCTTCCGCGTGCACCATCCCGAGTCGTTCAGCGATGTGAGCACGATGGCTGAGGCGCTCGCTTCGGCCGAGTCCATCGCGAGGGCTGAAGCGCTGCGCAATGCCACTCAAGCCGGTGCCGATGCTGCCGAGGTCTCGGTATCGCAAGTGCTCAACATCGCTCACGTAGAGGGCGAAGAGCTCTTTGTCGATGGCACGGTCACGGCGGTTGCTTCGGGCAGGCCTGCTGCAGCCCGCTCGTTCCATTAATGTGCGCCCATGACTATCGACCGCGCTGCCGCCGACAAACTGCTCACCACCACTCGTTCAGTACGTAAGCGACTCGACCTCACGCGGCCGGTTGAGCCCGAACTCATTCAGGAATGCATCGAGATCGCGATGCAGGCGCCAACCGGAACCAACGCTCAGAACTGGTCCTTCGTGGTCATCACCGATCAGGCCAAGCGCACGGCGATCGCCAACTTTTATCGCCAAGGCTCCGAGATGATGGCAGGGTCCGGATACCCGCCGCCGCTGCCCGAGGGTGATCCTCGCGAACACGTGATGCCCAAGGTGATGGAGTCGGCCGGCTACCTCGGCGAGATCATGGATCAGGTTCCGGTGTTTGTGTTGGCGTGTGTCAAGGGTCGTGTTGAGAACGTGCCGATGGTGCTGGCCCAAGCCAGCACTTATGGCTCGATTCTGCCGGCGGCCTGGAGCTTCATGCTGGCCGCTCGCGCCCGTGGCCTTGGCACCGCATGGACCACCATCCACTTGTTCTTCGAAACACAGATTGGCGAGCTACTTGGCATCCCTGCCGATTGGACCCAGGCCGTGTTGTTTCCAGTGGCGTATTACACCGGCGACGATTTCAAGCCTGCCCATCGCCTCGATGCGGCGAGCATGATCCATTGGGATTCGTGGGACTCACACCGCTAGCGGAGTGGCTTATTTGCGGCCGAACCCAAACAGGTTCTGGGCCACTTTGCGCATCTGGATCTCTTCGGAGCCTTCGGTGATGCGGTAGCGGCGATGGTGACGGTAGATATGTTCGAACGGCATATGGCGTGAATAGCCCACGCCGCCGCATGTCTGCATCGCGCGGTCTGCTGCGTCGCACGCGAGTCGGTTGGCGCGGTAGTTGCACATTGCGACAAGGTGCGTGACTTCCATGTGGTGCTTCTTGTCGAGCATCGATGCTGTGTAGCGAATGAGTTGGCGCAGCATCGCCGCTTCGGTGTGCAGCTCTACCAACGGAAACTGTATGCCCTGGTTGGTGCTGAGCTTCTTGCCCCATGTGACGCGACTATTTGCATATGCAACTGCTTCGTTAATGCAGTACTGAGCAGCGCCCAGCGAAGAGGCCGCTTGGCGGATGCGGTTCTCGTGCACGAAATGTTGAGCAAGCTCAAGACCTCGTTCGAGCGGGCCAAACACTGCCTCGGAGCCCACGCGCACATCGGTGAGTGACACCTCGGCATGGTCGGTGGGCATGTTGAAAGTCCACCAAAAGAACTCGACCTTGAACCCTGGTGAGTCGGTGGGCACCAAGAACGCGGTGATGCCCTTGGGGTCACCGTGGTTGCCGCTGGTGCGGGCGAAAATGATGTCGTGCGTGGCATGGTGCAGGCCGCTGTTCCAGCGCTTCATGCCGTTGATGACCCACTCGTCGCCGTCGCGAACAGCGGTGGTCTCCATGTAGGTGGCGTCGCTGCCGTGGTTTGGCTCGGTGAGTCCAAACGCAAGGCGGCGGGTGCCGTCGAGGAAGCCGGGCATCCATTCGGTGATCTGTTCGGGAGTGCCGAAGTCGCGCATCATCAACACCGTAGGAAAGTTGCCCACGATGCTGGACTCGTTCTGTAAATCGTTGTGCAGGCCGAGGCCCTTTGCGGCGAAGTGCTCGCGGATAATTGCCATCTTGATGTTGCTCGCGCCTTGACCACCGAACTCCGTAGGAAGTGCTAGTCGCAACCAACCTGCAGCGTCGGCGCGGCGACGCATCTCGCGCAACAACTCTTCCCAGTCCTGCCGCGGCACGCCACCGTTTTCGAAATCGGTGCGGGCGTATTCGCGGCGGTGATCGAAGAAGCGGATGTTGTCGTCCTGCTGCTCGAGCGGTTTGATCTCGCGCTCGATGAATTCATCGAGTTGATCGAGCGTTGCCTGAATGTCGGCGGGAATTTCGAAGTCCATCGCTGCAGGCTAGAACTCTGCGGTAGTGCGGAGTGCAGTGGGCTAGGTATGGTCCGAAAAGCGTGCTGCGAAATGTTGTGCCACGCCGAGCGATGGGTGCGTTACGGTCGGGTGCGTGCCGCCATTATCCACACTTCCGTTGTTCGTCGCTGCATCCCTTGCGTTGTTGGCGATCCCCGGCCCGGCCGTGTTGTTCATCGTTGCGCGCAGTGGGGCTCAGGGAACTCGTGCCGGACTCGTGTCGGTGATGGGCGTCCACGTGGCCTCGGCACTTCATGTGTTGGCCGCTGCCGCAGGCCTGTCGGCAATTGTGGTTGCGTCGTCCGTGGCGTTCACGGTGGTCAAAGTGGTGGGCGGGTTGTATCTCATCGGCATTGGCGTGAAGTCGTTACGCGGCGCCCGCAGCGCTGTTCGCGCTACCGAGCCAGCCGCGCGTTCCGAACGACAGATATTCACCGAGGCGTTCATCGTGAACATCTTCAATCCCAAAGTCGCGCTGTTCTTTCTTGCGTTCATTCCGCAATTCGTCGATACAACCCACGGACCCGTGTGGTCGCAGACCTTGGTCTTCGGCGCGGTGTACATCGCGCTCGGCCTCTGCACCGACAGCATCTACGCCGTAATCGGGGCTCGCGCGGGAGTGTGGTTCAACGCGAGATCATCGCGAATGAGAGCGAGCCGTTACGCCGAGGGCAGCATCTTGGTAGGCCTCGGCTTGCTCACGCTGCTGCTGCCACATCGCAACAGGGTGCACTGAGCAGCGTTGCCCGGCGGTGGAGGTCTGCAGAATCGTGAACTCCGGGACTCACCCTTGTAATCTTTGCCCCATGTCAAACGCCGTCCCAGTAGTGCTCGCCGATCTCGTCCCTACGCCTCGCATCCTCGACAATCGTTGGGTTCGCGACATCACTTTGGTCACCGGTGGCGCATTGTTTACCGCACTCGCGGCGCAGTTCGTCATCCATCTCGGATTCACCCCGGTGCCCATCACGGGCCAGACCTTTGCAGTGCTTACCGTTGGCAGCGTGCTCGGCTCGCGCCGCGCTGCAGCGAGCCAGGCGGTCTACTGGTTGCTCGGCATGATCGGTCTGCCGTTCTACGCTTCGGGCGGCCATGGTTGGACCAAGGCCACTGGCTCAACATTTGGCTACTTCATTGGCTTCATCGTTGCGGCTGGCCTCATTGGCTACATCGCCGATCGCCGTGGCGACCGCAACTACGTGAACTCATTCGCAGCGATGACCCTAGGCACCGTTGTCATTTACATCTTTGGCGCACTGTGGTTGGCTCACTCGATCAACGTTCCGCTCGCAACCGGCGATGCCAACGCAATTTCATACGGCGTGAGCCCATTCTTGGTTGGCGACCTGCTCAAGATGATTCTCGCCGCAGCCGTGGCGCCATTGGGTTGGGCTGCGTTCAACAGCAAGCAGTCACACGACAACGGCTGAGTCGTCGGCCTAGGCGCCCGTGAGGGGCGCCACGATCGTCAGTTCGCAACACCGCGCCGCACTACCATCAGCGCATGAAATCCACCGGTAGTGATGCGTCGTCTCAGACTCGGTCTCGGCCCAAGGTAGTGCTCATCACGGGTGCCTCCAGTGGCATCGGCCAGCTTTGCGCCGATCAACTTCATCGATCCGGTTGGACGGTTATTGGGGCAAGTCGGCGAGGCACGTCCACCGGTACATGGCAGGCGTTGGTCATGGATGTCGATGACAACGACTCGGTTACTCAGGGCGTGGCGTCGGTAATTTCCGATCATGGCCAACTCGATGCGGTGATTGCGTGCGCCGGTTGGGGTCTCGCTGGTGCCGTAGAGCAGACGCCTATCGCCGATGCCATTGCGCAACTCGATACCAACTTTTGGGGAACCGTGCGCGTCGTTCAGGCAGCGCTGCCTGTCATGCGAGAGCAAGGCCGCGGACGATTGGTGCTGATGAGTTCTCTCGGTGGTGTGATCGCGCTGCCGTTTCAGGCGTTCTATACCGCCAGCAAGTTTGCTCTCGAGGGCTACGGCGAAGCCCTTGCCTACGAGGTTGAACCATTTGGCATCAATGTCACGTTGGTGCAGCCGGGTAACTTCCGCACAGGCTTCACGGGTAGCCGTCGTCAAGTGAAGCCAAGCCACGGTGACACGACATACGCAGCGGCTGCAGCCAAGGCAGTGGGGTTGATGGAGCGCGACGAGATCAACGGCGCCGATCCGGCGTTGGTGGCCGCCGCGGTCGAGCGGGTGCTGAACGCCCAGCGCCCCGCGCTTCGAGTGTCGGTCGGTAAGTTCGACGAACGCATTGGCATCCTCGCGAAACGCATCTTGCCGCAACGGCTGTTTACGCGAGCGGTGCGCAGCAGCTTGGGTGTCTGATTCGCGCTGGCTTAACCCAGCGCGATGTGAATTGGATCGGTGTGTCGCGGCGATGCGATGCGGCCCACCAACAGAACGACGCCGAGCACAATTCCCGAGCCGACGGTGACAGTTCGCAACGAACTGTGATCTGCCAGAGGCCCCTGAATGAAGAGGCCAAGCGGATATGCCGCTCCGAGAATGAAGTTGTTCACTGCCATCGCTCGTCCGCGAAGTTCGGGTGGCGCCGACCGCTGGGTGACGGCAGAAAAACTCAACAGAGCGGCCATGTATGCCCCGCCTGTAATCGCTAACGCAACCGCCGCGAATGTGATGTTGGGCGACGCTCCGTACAGCATGAGCGCAGGGATGAGAACGCTGATTGCGACAACCATTGTTCGGCGCGCCCCGAAGCGTTGGTACATCGCGCCCATCAACGAAGAAGTGATCACTGCGCCGATTCCTTGTGCGGTGACGAGCAGCGAGGTGCCACCTTGTTTGGTGTTGAGCACCTTGGTGGCCATCTGCGCGATGAAGCCGATGAATGGTGCGGCGATCAGCGATACAGCGATCATGATTGGCACCATCGCTCGCACCGCCTCGTTGGCCCGAGCAAAACGAAGTCCGTCACGTATCGCAGCCGTGATTGATCGCTTGGCGCTTTGGTTGCGGGGCATCCGCGCAAGTGCCACGGCGGCCGCTACGGCGAGAAAGCTTGCTGCGTTGCACCACAACGCTGCGGGCACTCCACCTGCCCAGATCGCCAAGCCCGCCGCAGATGGCCCCAAGATTCGTCCGAGGTTCCACTGCGTGCTGCTCAGCCCGATCGCTGCAACCATGTGCTCTGTTGGGACCAAGTCGGGAAGCGCTGCTTGAAACGCGGGGAACCCGATGGCGCCCACGCAACCGCCAGCTAAAGCAAACAGCGCAAGCAACGCGGGAGTGGCGTGGCCGCTAGCCACCAGTAGTGCTACTGACGCGGCGATCAACGCTGCAAGGCAGTTGGCCACGATCATGATGGTTTTACGCTGGAAGCGATCGGCCCACGCCCCACCTACAGGGCTCAGTAGGGCCGATGGAAGGAACCCGGCGGCCGCCACCACGCCAGACCACGCAGCTTTTGAGGTGTCGGCAACGTAGTAGCTCAACGCTGTGGTTTCCATCCATGTGCCCACGTTCGAAACGAGGGCTCCGAGCCACACAAACAAGAAAGCTCGCGACCGAAACGGAGCGAGCGATGTGGAGGCCATGCGGCAGCAAATGTACACGCGGAGGACTTTTGGCTCTACCAAAGGACCGAGCCATCGGCCATAGTTTCGGACATGTTGATGAGCATGGCTCAGGCCATAGAAGTGATTCACGCGGACGATTCGTTGGCGGTGCCGTTGGGGCCGGGTGTACCCGGGGGCTTCTTGCACGCGCTCGGCGAGCGCGATGACTTCACCGACTTGCGCGTGTTCGGCGCGTTGTTGCCCGACCTCTATCAACTCTTTGTGCGCAAAGGCGTGCACTACAGCAGCGGCTTCTTTGGGCCCGCCGAACGCTTCTTACGAGACTCGGGTGCATCGATCGACTTTGTGCCCGCCGACTTCCGGCGCTTTGGTCCGGTGCTCCATCACATCGCGCCACGAGTAATGGCTACGGCTGCCTCGATTCCCGTAGAGGGCTGGGTCAGCTTGAGCCTGCATGCGGGAGCAACCATCGACGAACTGCGCGCGGCTGGTGCCGACCCGAACCGGGTGCTGCTTGTTGAGGTAAGCCCGCACTTTCCACGCACCTTCGGTATCGAGCCCGAGAACCCGCATCGTCTTCATGTCGACGAGATCGATGTGTTGGTCGAATCAGATCGCATGCCGTTCACTCTCGACGAAGCACCGCCCACGGCCGCCGAGATCGCGATCGCCGAGCTTGCAGCTCACTACGTGCACGATGGGTGCACGCTGCAAACGGGTATCGGCGGCATCCCGAACCAGGTTGCCAAGATGTTGGCCGAGGGCCCGTATGGAGACTTCGGCGTGCACTCCGAGATGTTCACCACTGGCCTCATGGCGTTGCATAAGGCCGGCAAGGTCACCAATCGCAAGGGTGGTGCGTTTGATGGTTTCTCAATCACCACCTTCGCTGCAGGTCGGCCAGAGCTATACGAATGGCTCAACGGAAACCGCATCGTTCGATTCCTACCGGTGAAGTTAGTGAACTCGCCCGAACTGATCGCGCGCAATCGGCACATGGTCACGCTCAATGGCGCGTTGGCGGTTGATCTCGCAGGACAGGTGGTGGCCGACACCATTGGCGGCAAGCAGTTCTCGGGCATCGGTGGCCACGAAGATTTTGTCAGTGGCCCGAGTCTGTCGGCCGATGGTCGCAGCCTCATCTGTTTGCCATCGATCAGCACCATCAACGGCGAACTCGCGAACCGGGTGATGCCGCAACTGCCTGCTGGCTCGGTGGTCAGCACACCGCGTCATCAGGTCGATGTCATCATCACCGAATATGGCGTGGCCGAGCTGCAGGGTCGCACCATTCGAGAGCGGGCCAACGCACTCGCTCAGATCGCGCATCCGCAGTTCCGTGATGAGCTGAAAGCAGCGGCCAAAAACTGGCCGCAGGACTGAGCCCCGCAGGATCAGTATTGGGTTTGGCAGTGGGGCAGCAGGCTCGTCGGAAAGAACAAGTCGGCGCGTCGAAGAACATCGTGGTTGCGCGCCGTCATTCGTCGTCCAGCAACAAGAGCGCTTGGCAGTACCCCGCCGTAGAGCAACGCGCTGAACCATGCGTGCGACGTGACGAGGTCGGGCCGCGTGCGTACCGAACGACACGATGCTTCATCGGGGCTGCCATCAATGGCCCAGCGCTTGCCATCGACCTCAATGACAAGTCGGTCGGTGGTGCGATAGGTGCGAGCGCCAAAGCAGATGCTGGCGTCGCGTACGTTGAGCCAGATGTTGTCTTTGGTGCTCGTGGTGCGAACGTCTCGTTGGTTGGTGAGCAGAAACCCAATCGGATCGTCGGCGGCAACGATGCGTGACCGCACCTCGCCCACAAGGTCGATATTGAGCACGGTGTGCCACAGCGCAGCGTGGGCTTCGGGGGTCACGGCCACCATCTGAATGAGGTGCAGCACGTGCGCTGGCTGACCGTCGTTCCATTGTGGTTCGATGCGATAGGCCGCGTATCCATCGTTGTGACGCAGATAAAACGCGCCGCTCAGCGATCCCTCTGGGCGGCTTCGAGCGGCAAGCAACTGGTCATGCTCGAGTAGCGACCTCGTCACCTCGCCAGCGCGGCACCGGCGAAATCGCTCCCAGATCTCGCTGATGGTGTCGACCACATTGTCGCCCGACATATACCGAACCTGACCGGCCTCGGGAACGTATTCGGCTCTGAATGTGGCGCGTTTGGTGTCGATGCTGATGGTGCGTGACTGTGAGGCCACGCCGTAGCCCAGGTGTTCGTAGATACCACCCTCAGAGGCGTAGAGCGACGCAAGTGGTTCGCCGCGTTCGTCGATGTCGTCGTGCACCGCGGTGAGCACCCGGCGCATCAATCCCTGGCGACGATGAGTGCTGAGCGTGGAAACCCACGTGACCCCGCCCATCGGAATGCACACGCCGCCCGGCACGGTGGCATCAAGTGCATACGAGCCTGCCACCGAAACAATTTGTGCATCATCTACGGCAACGCGGAATCGGCTGAGATCGTGAAGCGGACGCAGCTCAGCGATCTCAGCGGGCGTGTAGTCGAACCCGAATGTTTGGCTATCGGTACGACAAATTCGCTCCCAGTCGTCGTCGACGGGCGTGATGATTTCGATGGCCATGAGGCAGAGTTTGTCATGGTGGTCCGTCTCGCGGGGGTAGTTTCGAACCTATGACAACTTCCGATTCACAACACGGCGCTGTTACTGCCTACGACCCCGGCCGTGTTGTCGCCGATCTACGCGAGCTCGCCGCTCGCACCGGTGGCGCCGAAGGCAGCCGCCGACTGTGTTGGACACCCGAATGGCTTGCTGCGCGCGCCTTGCTGCGCGAGTCGCTCGCCACGCTGCCTGTTGATATCGACATCGATGAAGCCGGCAATCTGTGGGCCTATCTGCGTGGCGCGAGCGACGACACCATCGTGGTTGGCTCGCACCTCGACAGCGTCCCCAAGGGCGGCTGGCTCGATGGAGCGCTTGGTGTGATGGCGGGCCTCGAACTGTTGCGCTCGCTTGCCGCGGCCGGCACGCCTCCGGTCACCATCGCGCTGGTCGACTGGGCCGATGAAGAGGGCGCCCGATTCGGCCGCAGCCTCTTTGGTTCGGCCGCAGTTGTTGGGTCACTCGATGTTGTCGCTGCCGCAACGCTTGTCGACAAAGAGGGCCACCAACTCGAACAGGTCATCGGCGAGCACGGCATCACGCTCGCCACTATCGACGGCGCTCGCACTCGTTTGAGCAACGTGAAGGCGTACCTCGAGGTACACATCGAACAGGGTCCGATTCTTGAGTCGATGGGCTTGGGCATCTGCACGGTCACGGGCACGAAGGGCATCGAACGCGAGCGGGTTATCTTCCGTGGTCAGGCTGCGCACTCGGGCACCATGCCGATGGCCATGCGCCACGACACCTTCTTGTCAGCGTCTCGCTTTGCGCTCGCACTTGCTGAGATTGGTCGCCGTCACGATGGCGTCACCACCATCGGCCATGCGCAGTGCTGGCCGGGTGTGGTCACTGCTGTGCCTGGCGAAACCCGCGTCACGATGGATATGCGCCACATCAGTCCCGACAGCCTTGCGGCAATGTTCAGCGAGATGAAGCAGGCTGCAGCCGATGCAGCGGCTGCCGAAGGATGCACGGTCGATTTCGAGCACATCTTCCGTATCCCGCCGATGCCATTCCATCCGTTGCTGCTCGATGCCGCTCGCGTCAGCGTTCAAGAAGTTGAGGGTCACGATGTCGAACTACCAAGCGGTGCATTGCACGACGCCAGCGAGATGGCCAGAGAGGTACCCACGGTGATGATCTTCTCGTCGTCTATTGCTGGGTTAAGTCACACCAAAGAAGAAGACACTCCCGACGAGCATCTGCACATGGCTGTCGACGCATTTCACCGCACTGTGGTGCGAGCCATCGATCTTGTTGCGTCGGGGCAGCTATGAAGCCGGTCGGAGTTCAGCATGTGTCCATCGGTGTGCACGACCTCGCCGCCTCCATCAAGTTCTACAACTTGTTGGGCATGACCGTTGTGCCAACTCGGCCCACGTTTAGCGTCGATGGTGCGTGGATGCAGGCGGGTGCGCAACAGGTGCATCTCATCGTCAGCGACAAACCCACTCCAGGTCTCGAGAACCACTTCGCAGTAATCGTCGACAACCTGCAGGCGTGCCTTGACGAGCTTTCCGAACAAGGTGTCGATGCATTCCGACTGAAGCATGTTCAAGGCGCGGGCAACCAGGCCTTCATCAACGATCCGAGTGGCAATGTGATCGAGCTCAACGAGCCCGATTGATCAGCGCGATGTTCGGCGGCGTATAGCGATTACGAAGTGCGCTTTGCCTGTAGCAACGCAGTGACCAACTTGCCGTCGGCCTTGCCCTGCGAGGCTTTCATTGCTGCGCCAACCAAGGCACCCATGGCCTTGTCCTCGCCGCTGCAGTATTTCGACCAGACCGCGGCGTTGTCGGCGATGACCTGATCGACCATTGCCTCCAGGGCGCTGGTGTCCATTGCCTCGAAGCCCTTGGCCCCGGCGATGGCCGCAGCGTCGCCGCCGCCGTTGGCAACGATCTCGGCAAGCACGGTCTTGGCCTGAGTAGCCGTGAGCTGACCACCGATCTCCAGGCGGGTGAGCCCGGCGAGATCTGCTGCAGGAACCGTTGGTGTTGGGCCTTCGTCGGCAAATCCCTCTTTCACGTGGATGAGGGCACGCGAGACATCGCCACCGGCAGCGGCGACCTCGAGCACGTAGTCGTCTTGACCACGTTCGACCACCACCATCACGGCTTCTGCATCGGCGGCCACGCCAGTGCTTGCCGCAAGGCGAGCGCGACGCGCACCGGGCAGCATTGGCATGGCATCGCGTACGGCCTGAATCCACTCGGGTGATGGGTCGAGCGGAACCAGATCGGGCTCAAGGAAGTAGCGGTAATCGTCGGCGTCTTCCTTGCTGCGCAAGGTGTGCGTGCGGCCGTCGTTTTCGTTCCAGTGACGGGTCTCTTGGCGAACGGTTTCGCCGGCCTCGTTCATGTCGATCTGACGGCGCATTTCGTAGTCGATGGCTCGGCCGAGCGAACGGATGCTGTTCACGTTCTTGATCTCGCAGCGCGTGCCATAGGGCATTCCGGGCTTGTGCACGCTCACGTTGGCGTCGCAGCGCATGCTGCCCTCTTCCATCTTCGCGTCGCTCGCGCCGATGGCCACCAAAATCGAACGTAACTCGGTCACGTATTGGCGGGCTTCTTCAGAGGTGCGGATATCGGGACGGCTGACGATTTCGACCAGGGGCACACCCGCTCGGTTGAAGTCGATGAGCGAGTAGTCGCTGCCATGGATGCGACCACCGGTTCCGCCGAGGTGGGTGCTCTTGCCGGTGTCTTCTTCGAGGTGGGCGCGCTCGATGCCGATCTTCTTGCCGCCAGGCAGCGCCAAGAAACCATCGATGTTGATCGGCTGGTCGTATTGGCTGATCTGATACGCCTTGGGCATGTCGGGGTAGAAGTAGTTCTTGCGGTGAAACGTGCTGGGCTGGATGGTGCAGTTGAGTGCGAGACCAATTCGCATTGCGAGCTCTACGGCGTGACGGTTGAGCACTGGCAACGCGCCGGGCAGACCAAGCGTGACCGGATCAATGTTGGTGTTTGGTTCGTCGCCAAAGCGGTTCGCGCTGGCGCTGAACAACTTGGTGGCGGTGGCCAGTTCTACGTGAACCTCGAGGCCCACGATGAGCTCCCAGCCATCGACCAAGATCTCATCGCCGGTGGCTGCGCCAGCTTTGTAGACCATGCTGCCTGTGGTGCCTTGCGACTCACTCACTTCGAAACTCCCATTGCTCGCTCGAGTGCTGCTGCGGCACGGAACATCTGTGGTTCGCCCAACGTGCCAGCCAGGATCTGAACGCCAACGGGCAGGCCCTCGGCGCCGGTGCCGAACGGCACGCTCATCGCCGGGTGTCCGGCGAGGTTGGTGGGGATTGTGTACACGTCGCAGAGGTACATCGCGAACGGGTTGTCGCTCTTGGCGCCGAACGGGAACGCCACGGTTGGCGATGTGGGCGTGAGCAACACATCGGCGTGTTGGTAGGCGCGGTCGAAGTCGTCGGCGATGAGCCGGCGCACTTTGAGCGCCTTGCCGTAGTACGCGTCGTAATAGCCAGCGCTGAGCGCATAGGTGCCGAGCATGATTCGGCGTTGCACTTCTTCGCCGAACCCGGCGACGCGAGTGGCTCCGTACATCGCGTTGGTGTCGGCTGCGTCGACGCGCAGGCCGTAACGAACGCCGTCGTATCGGGCCAGGTTGCTGCTGGCCTCGGCTGGGGCGATGAGGTAATAGGCGGTGAGGCCGTAGCTAAACGCTGGCACCTGCACGTCGACGATGGTTGCGCCAGCGGCACGAAGCGCGTCGAAGGCTGCCTCGAGGCGCTCGGCCACATCGGGGTCGGCGCCTTCGGGAAGGTCGGTGATGCGGCCCACGCGCAAGCCCGTGACGTCTTGCTTGATGGCGTCGCGGAGCGACGGCTGCGGTGCGGGAATCGAGGTTGAGTCGAGGATGTCATGGCCACCGATCACATCGAGCAGCAGCGCTGAGTCTTCGACCGTGTTCGTGAACGGACCGATCTGATCGAGAGAACTTGCAAATGCAACAAGTCCGTAGCGGCTTACATAGCCATACGTTGGCTTGACGCCAACGACACCGCAGAGAGCGGCTGGCTGGCGAATAGAGCCGCCGGTGTCGCTACCCAAGCTCACGCTGGCGAAGCCCGCTGCAACTGCCGCTGCGCTTCCGCCGCTTGAGCCGCCAGGAACACGACTGAGATCGTGCGGGTTGCGGGTTGGACCAAAAGCGCTGTTCTCGGTGCTCGAGCCCATCGCGAACTCGTCGAGGTTTGTCTTACCGACGGCCACGGCGCCTGCGGCCGCCAAGCGGGTGACTGCGGTTGCATCGTACGGAGGCTTCCAGCCCTGCAACATCTTGGACGAGCAGGTGGTGGGGATGCCGTGGGTGCACATGTTGTCTTTGAGAGCAACGGGCACACCAGCGAGTGGGCCGGGGTCGTTGCCAGCGGCAACTGCTGCGTCGATGGCGGCAGCGGCAGCACGGGCCTGATCGGTCATCACAAGGTTGAACGCGTGCACATCGGTCTCACGCGCATCGATGCGGGCAAGGTGCTCTTCGAGCACGTCGGCGGCTTTGAGCGTGCCAGCGCGCACCCCGGCGGCGATCTGAATTGCAGTGCGTGGTGTCATTGAGTCGCTCACGAGTCGAGTCCGAGAATTGGTGGGACGCGGAAGCGGCCATCTTCTGCCTCGGGGGCCGCTGCCAAGACTTCTTCTCGGTCGAGACCGACGAGGATGATGTCCTCGCGAAACACGTTGGTCAGTGGGTACGGCTGGTTCATCGGTTGCACACCGTCGAGATCGAGCGCGTCGATATCGGCAAAGTGTTCGAGCATGCCTGCGAGTTGTGCAGTTGTTCGTTCGATGGCTTCGGGGTCGAGGTCGAGGCGGGCCAATTTGGCCACCTTGACGACGTCGGCGGTAGTAATCCGTTGTGACACGCCCATGATCTTACGGGCGGTCAGTGGCAACGTATCGAAATCAAGAGCGCTGTCTCGGGGTTCATAACGGGCAGTTGCAGGCCGAGAACCGCCAAGTGGTGACCCGACAGGGTGATGCCATCTTTGAGCCACGACGGCTGAGCACGTGCCGGGCCGCGTTCGGCACGGTCGAGTGGTAGTGCCACGCGCTCCACTCGGTAGAGGCAATCGGCGATGAGGCCGGGCAGTCGCAGCGGTGCAGGCGTCAGGCTCAGATCGGTTTGAAGCTGTATGTAAGCGACGAGAGCTTCAGCGCGATCTAGCGAATACACACCGTGCGCGTGAGCTGCCGTGGTCGTGGGATCGAACCGAACAACATCGCCGGTGTGTAGCAGCGACCTGAAGCGCTTGTGGATGGCGATGCCTTCGGCCACTCCGTTGCGCTCAGCCTCGGTCATGTCGAGCAGGTTGCACTCGACGCCAAGGTGGCCAAACATTGCTGTCGCAATACGGAAGCTGAGCGAATGGTTTCGGCCGGTTGTGTGGCTGCGCCGGGGTCCGATGTGAGCGCCCATCACCTCGGGGGGAATGAACATTGAGGCACCGCGCTGGATGGTTTGTCGTTCAAGCGCATCGTTGCAGTCGCTGGTCCACATGCGCTTCGTGCGCCGAAGGATCTCGTGGTCGATTCGTCCGCCGCCAGATGAACAGCTTTCAATCTCGACCAAAGGATGTAGCGCAGTGAGTTCGTCGATGAGCCGGTACAGCGCCTCGGTTTGCGCGTGTGTGCCTGCGGATCCGTCGGCGCCGCTGCCCTGCACATGATCGCGGTTCATGTCCCACTTCACGTAGGCGATGTCGTGATCGCGAAGCAGCGCGTCGAGTTGCCCAAGCACGTGCGCGTACGCGCCCGGGTGGGCAAGGTTCAGCACAAGTTGGTTGCGGCCAAGCACAGGTTCGTAGCCTTCGGTAACAAGCGCCCAATCGGGATGGGCCCGATAGAGATCGCTGTCGGGGTTCACCATCTCGGGTTCAACCCAGATACCGAATTCCATCCCGAGCGCGCGCACGTGGTTGATGAGTGGCGCTAGGCCGTGTGGATACACCTCGGGCGACACCCACCAGTCGCCGAGTCCGCGGCGGTCGTCGCGCCGTGATCCGAACCATCCATCGTCGAGCACGAACCGCTCGATGCCTGCCGCTGCAGCGGCATCGGCGAGTTGGGTGAGGCGTTCGTGGTTGTGGTCGAAGTACACGGCTTCCCACGTGTTGAGCAACACAGGGCGTGGGCTAGTGGGGTGCGCTGCTCGCTGTCGCATCGAGCGATGGAATCCCCACGCTGCTTGGGTGAGACCGGCGGGGGAGTACGTGGCGATGAGTTCGGGTGTGGTGTAGCTCGCGCCGGCATCGATAGAGATTTCACCGGGATGGAACTGCTCGCCCATCTGCACGTAGCGACGGCCATCGGCGAGCACCTCGGCGCGTGAGTGGTGATTGCCGCTCCACGCCAAATGTGCGCCCCATGCTTCGCCGTGCCATTCACCGAAGGCATGCGTGCCAGCGAACATCACCGGCGGACTTTCGTGAGAGGTGCGACCACGGCGGTTCTCGGTGACAAATGCGCCGCGCTCGAATGCCACCCGATGCGGGTGTAGCTCGCGGGTCCAGCGGCCGCTGAATTGCATCAGCTCGTTTGCTTGCGCAGGCAGCGGCACAGCGATGTCGAGCTGATCGAGCAGATAGCGATCGGTGGTGCTGAGGTTGGTGAGCGTGAGTCGCACGCACAACACATCGTGAAGCGAGATCACCGATGTGAGTCGCAACTGTGCCACCGAGTCGATGGCATGCGCAGTCACCGAGTTGTCGTCGCCGATTGTGTGTGACTCGTATGAGAACCGTGGTGCCCACGCGGTGCCGCGACGGCGATGGCCGAGCAGCCCGGGGTGACCCGTGAACCCGCTGCCGTGTTCGGGCACCAGCGAAATTGGCGCTTCACTGTCGAGGCCACCGTGGGCGATCGGTCGGGTGTTCGCAGCCACGATGGCATCGAGATCTGTGTCGCTTGCCAACAGGGCGCCCCAATGCCGAATGGTGGGTACACCGGTGCTGAGATCGATAACGACACTGGCCCAGCTGCCGGTCAGATGAATCAGCATTGCGGACCTCGTTTCGTCTTCATCGCCCTGCAGTCTGTCGTATTTCGGTGACCCCGCGCCTCAGCGGCGCTCGCAACAAGTTCGGCAGAGGTGCCCTCCACGTTGCACAATGCAGGGGATGGAAAGCGACGACCAGCGGTCACCGTCAACAGATGTGCGCGTCGACGCGTTTTTGGGCACGGTCGTGCACGTTGTCGGCACCCGCCAAGCGCGCCCTAACCTGCCCAGCGTCGGATGCCCGTTTTGTCCGGGCGGACTTGAGGCCCCCGACGATTACGACGTGCGCTGGTTCGAGAACCGTTGGCCAGCGATGCCGAATCATCGTTGCGAAGTGGTGCTCTACACGCCTCATCACGACGCCACGTTTTGGTCGCTCGGAGCCAGTGGCGTTCGTAAGGTCATCGATCTGTGGACCGAGCGTTCGGTTCAACTCAGTGCCCGCGACGATGTGCAGTTTGTGTTGGTCTTCGAAAACCGCGGTGCTGCGGTGGGTGCCACTATCGCTCATCCGCACGGACAGATCTACGCCTACGACCACGTTCCCGATCGCCCTGCGCGTGTGTTCGCGGCAGGATGGCAACCCGATGCGACGCCCGGCGATCGTGCAGTTGCAGCGCATGGCGATTGGTTGGCCTATGTGCCCGAGGCCCCCACGTATCCGGTGGCAGTCACCGTTGCGCCAACCGAGAGGGTGGCCAATCTCGCCGGCTTGTCCGAACATGCGCGTGACGAGCTTGCCGCGATGTTGGTCGATGTGTTCACGCGACTCGACGCGCTCTACGAGCAACCGTTGCCCTACATGATGTGGCTGATGCAGGGTCCCTCGGGTGGCGGCGACTGGGCCGATGCGTGGTTCCACATCGAGATCGTGTCGCCGTGGCGTGCGGCCGGAGTTCCGCGCTTCATCGCTGCGGCCGAGGTGGCCGGTGGCGAGTTCTTCAATCCGGTGATCCCCGAAGTGCTTGCCGAGCAGTTGCGAGCGCTGGGTTAGTCGCGAGCGTTGTCGGCGTCGTCGGTGCCGGCGTTGAGAGCAACGTCGCCATCGAGGTCGGCTTCGTCGTTCACGTCTGGCTGAACCGCTTCGGCCTCAACCGGAAACTCGCGCCGCGACGATATGACCATGTACAGACCGGCGCCTACAACGGCGGCCAGCGCGACCCATTGGTTCCACCGCAATCCGCCAACGTGATGCGCCGTGTCGATACGCAGTCCCTCGACGAAGAAACGAATGATTCCGTAGCCCATCACATAGGCAGCCATCAGGTGACCGATGCGAAGTTTTACCTTGCGGCCCAGCGCAACGAGCGCCAAACACAGTGCCAGGTTGGCCAATGATTCATAGAGAAACGTTGGATGAAAGGTGGTGCCGGGGGCGTACCCGGCCGGCATGTGTTCGGCATCGATACGCAACGCCCACGGCAACTTGGTGGGCCCACCAAAGAGTTCTTGGTTCCACCAGTTGCCCCATCGGCCAATTGACTGGGCCAGCGGAATTGCAGGAGCGGCGCAATCGAGCGCGACTGCCACGGGCAGACCGCGCCGACGAATGGCCCACACGCCGAAGAACGTGCCCAGCAGCAGGCCGCCAGGGATGCCAAGGCCGCCGCGCCAAATCTTGGGAATGTCGAGCAGATGGTTCGAGAACTTCGACCAGTCGGTGGCCACGTGATAGAGCCGAGCGCCGATGACACCACCAATGACACCCCACATCGCAATCGCGTTGGCGTCGTCTTTGGTGCCGATGCCCCGTTGCTCGAACCGACGACCCATCAGCCACACGCCGGCCACAACGCCGAGCGCGATCATCATCCCATAGGCGTGAATGTGTAGTGGCCCGATGTCGAAGGTGCCGTTTGATGGGCTGGGGATGCTGCCAACAACGTGGCTCGTATGAATCACGCCGAGATCACTCGGTTCGCAAAGGCAACGGCTTCGGCGAAGATGAGTTCTTTGTCGTAGTCCTGAGTGGCCACGTGATAGCTGCGCTCAAGCATGACGCGCTCTACAGTGCCGCCGTAGTTGGCAGCAAGGTAGTCGCCCTGGGCGGGATCGACCACGTGGTCTTGCGGTGAGCTCATCAGCATCAGCGGCATCTTCAACGATGGATACGTGGGCTCCATGGTGGCGGCGCCGTCGTTAATGAGGCTCAGGAGGCAGCGAATCGGGGTGCCGTCGTATGCCTTCTCTTTTGAGCTGGGGTCGGCAATGTCTGAACCGATACCCGGAATCACTTCGGTGCCGGCGTCGATCATGCCTTGCAGCATCGTCACAACATCGGGCGCCTGTGGTTGCGTCACTGGATTGATGCACACGATGCCGGCGATGTCGGGGTGCTGGCCAGCGATCCACAGCGTGAGTAGCCCGCCCATGCTGAGCCCGGCCACCACGATGGTGCTACAACGCGCAGCGAGTCGCTGATAGGCAGCAGCAACCTCGCCGCTCCAGTCGGACCAGCTGGTGGTGAGCATGTCTTCGACCGCTGTGCCGTGGCCTGGCAGGCGAGGGAGCTCAACGTTGTAACCCGCACCTGCGAATGCCTCGGCAACGCCACGCATTGAGGCGGGGTTACCCGTGAAGCCGTGGATGACAAGCGCGCCGTGAGTGGCAGTGGTTGAGTGCGACCAAGCGTCGGCACCGGGCATGATGGAGAAAGTCATCCCCATGTTCTAGCGCACGAGACGGCGCTTAGATGTATGGATCTTCCTTCGAGAGCGGTAGCTCCCACCACTCTTGCGGCGAGCCTGCCTGCTCCCATTCGGGGAATGGGTAGATGCAGTTCACCGGACACGCGGGCAGACACTTGTCGCAGCCGCTGCAGAGTTCGGGCACGATGACCACATCGGCGCCGTGGTTGAAGATGGCACCAAATTGATCGGGGCAGTGTCGCAAGCATGCGTCGCAGTTAATGCATTCGAGCATCTCGATGCGCACGGGCGCGTTCTTCCACTTTGGATTGCGCGTGTGAAGTTCGATTCGCTCGGTCCGCGTGGCACCCATCGCAGCGATTGTAGAGCGACCGGACGCTTAGTTGTGTGGTCGCGTAGGCATTGTCGAATGAGCATCGACGACTGCACGAAGGTGTGGATGGCGGCGCACGATAATGGCCATAAAGGCATCGACCACGTCGGGCTCGAACTGATGCCCGCGGGCGCTGATGATGAAATCGAGGGCCTCTTCTTGAGTCCAAGCTCGCTTGTACACGCGCTCACTCGTCAGGGCATCGAACACGTCGGCCACAGTGACAATGCGGCCACATCGCGGAATGTTGGTGCCGCTGAGTCCGCTTGGGTAGCCCGTGCCGTCCCAACGCTCGTGATGGTTCAGCGCAACGATGGCGCCGAGCTGAATGAGCGGATACGTGCTGCCCGACAGGATCTGCGCCCCCACGGTTGTGTGGGTCTTCATGATCTCAAACTCTTCGGTGGTGAGTGGCCCCGGCTTCAGCAAGATGGCGTCGGGCACCGACACTTTGCCGATGTCGTGCAGTCGTGCAGCCATGCGCAGCTGCTCGCACCACTCGCTGTCTTCGTTGAGTTCGTGCGCGATTTCGGCCGAGAGGTCGCCGACTCGAATGGTGTGCTCGCCCGTGTCGGTGTCGCGGAATTCGGCCAACACGGCGAGGCGCTGGAACGCCTCGAGTTGGTACTCCTCAAGCTCGTGCGTACGGCCGCGAACCAATGCTTCGAGCTCGGTGGTGCGCAACCGCAAGATCTCGGCCTGCTGACGAACGTGCTCGGTGTCGTGCGCGATCTGCAGCGTCTTGATGCGTAGATCGGTTCCCTGATTAAAGAGATCTTGGTGCAGATCGAAGCGTGCCTCTTGGTGCTTGAGTGCCTCTTCGAACCGGCCGAGCTCTCGATACACCTTGCCCAGTAACTCGTGAGCATCGAGTTCTACCGACGGCAACGATGACTGTTGAGATACTTCGAGCGAGCGGAGCAGGCTGGCCTCAGCGCGTAGGAAATTGCTTTCTCGAAGCGATGCCTTGCCGCGGGCCATGAACACGTTTGCCACCGTTGATGGCGTGGGCATCGGACCGTTCTGCATGCGTTCGTCGATGAGCTCAAGTGCTTCGTCGAAACACTCGGCAGCGCGAGCTGAGTCTCCCAAGCTGCAATACGCCTCGCCGAGGTTCGCGAGTACGTCGGGAACAAACGCAGGGGCGTGCTGGCGTGACAACTCGAGCGCAGATTCGCCCAGGCTTACTGCGAGGAAGAACTCGCCGCGTTGCGAGCGAAGCTGTGCCATGTTGGTGAGCGTGATCGCGTCGTCGTCGGGGCGACCAAGTTGTTTGTTGGCGGTGAGCGCAGCCTCGTATGTGACGATGGCTCGATCGGTATCGCCGAGCGAATGGTGGATTGCGGCGATGGTGTTGAGCAACCCGCCTTCGTTGACCCGGTGATCGGTAGTGCGGTATTGCTCGAGGCCACGCAGGCAGCACGCCAGTGCTTCGCTGTGGTTGCCAGCGTTCGAGTGCACGATGCCCATCAGGTTGAGCGCCCATACCTCGACAACCACGGCGCCGGCCTTGCGGGCGAGATCACGCGCATCGACTGCAACACCAAACGCTTCGTCGGCGTGACCGGTGTAATAGGCCAAACTGGCGAGGTGATACAGGCTCTCGGCCTCGCCTGTTTCGTCGCCGCGAGAGTGAGCAGTCACTCTGGCCTGCTGCACCAATGTGCGCGATGCGGCGGGGTCGTCGAGCTCGATGCTCTTTGCCCGGTCGAGCAGTTCGCGAACTGATTCGACGGAGGTGCGTGACGTATCGGTTGTTGAATCAACAGTCATGGCGCACCCCTTTCTGGCGATGGGTAGACCCACACTGGTTCTACGTCCACGTGAGGGTCAAAGATTAGTCAACATTGGAAATTGAGTCAGGGATAGCGAACCTTCTTAGGCCAACCTTGACAGTGCTTCGCTGCATGACACTTTCGGTGGCAGAGAACCGCGGTCAGCAGTCGCCTTTCGCGTCTGTTGCCGCACTCGCGGCGCGTTGGTCGCGTGGATGCGACCAACGCTCTAGATTGTGAGCCGTTGAGCACGCGCCACCACCTGCGAACGAATAAGACGGCATGACTCGTTCTCGTAGCGCCCAACGTTCGGTCGAAGCGTCGTCCCTTGCAGCGGTCTTGCCGGTTGTGGCCATCATCCCCGTGTGGCTGGTGTCGCTCGCCGTGTTCTGGTGGCCGGTGCACCTCTGGTGGCACATCAGTTTTTCGGCCTTTGCTGCGCTGCACCTCGGGGCTGTGGTCCTTATGTTCTGGCGGCCGTTGCAGAAGGTCTTGGTGATGCGCATGTTGGGCGCGCGGCGGCCCTCGGCCGAGCAGGCCAAACGACTCGAACCGGCATGGCGCAGCGTTGCCCAGCAGTTGGCGATCCCTCACCGTCGGTTCTCGTTGGCGGTGCTGCCATCCGACGATCTCAACGCCTTTGCCTGTGGCGGAAGTTTGTTGGTGGTCACCTCGTTTGCCCTCGAAGAGTTGCCGCGAGACGAGATGACTGGTGTGCTGGCTCACGAGGTTGCGCATCACCTGGGGCTGCACACCGTGGCGCTCACCTTTCGGTGGTGGTTGAGCTTGCCGATCTTCTTGTTGGCCCGGGTCGGTTTCTTCTTGCAGAACGTTGCGGTCGCTGCCACTCGATCGTTTGTCAGCCACTCGTCTGCGCTCACAGCGGTGGGGCGCTTGGTGAGTGGGCTTCTCAACGCAATCGGATGGGTGTTCTTGTCGGCGCTGGTGTTCTCGAATCGCATGGCCAACTCCATTGGCAAACGTTCCGAACTTGAGGCCGATCGGCGCGCAGTCGAGATGGGTTTCGGTCGTGAGTTGGCCACGGCGTTGCGACGCGTTGCGGCTACTGAGCAGTTGACCAGAGCGAGTCAACTTCGCGCTGAGACGCAACTCACCCATCCATCAGCGCGCAGTCGGGTGGTGCACATCGAAGCGTTGATGCGTCGCGCTGCCCTGAGGCGAAAGAGTTTGAGTTAGCGCTCGACACCGATTGGTGCAGTGAGCGCGCTCAACACAGTGATGAGATCGTTCGGCGCAATCTCGATGTCGAACCCACGCTTTCCACCGCTGACGAAGATGGTGTCGAACTGAAGGCAGCTGTGGTCGATGACCGTGGGCAAGTGCTTGCGCTGACCAAATGGACTGATCCCGCCAACCACGTAGCCAGTGAGCCGTTCGGCCACGGCAGGGTCGCACATCTCGGCGCGCTTGGTTCGTGTCGCTGCAGCGAGCTCTTTGAGCGACAGCTGTCCACTGACCGGCACGATTCCGACCACTGTCTTTGATGGCTGCACGCCAGGCACGGTGGCCAAGCCATCGACCACAGCGAGCAAGGTCTTGAAGACTCGGTTGTCGTCGATGCCTAACGCTGCGGCTGCTGCGGTGCCGTAGTTGCGATCGGCTGGGTCGTGAGCGAACTCGTGTAGGGCGAACGAGACGCCGGCCTTTTGCAGAAGCACGGTTGCCGGAGTTGCACCCTTGGCCCCGTGTTTGTCGCTGCCTTTGCCCGCTCCCTGTGCCACGGTTTCTAACGTAGCCAAGAGCGCATCTATGGTGCGCCCATGAGCCATCCCATCGACCAGATCGGCATCGTCGATCTGATGATCGGTTTTCCCAAGAAGAGCGCCGCCGATCACTATCAATTTCTGGCTGGGGCGGTAAAAGACGCCGAGTCCAAGACAATGGCGATGCCGGCGCAGTACATGTTCACCGAGGTGCCCTCCGATGTGCAGTCCGACACCGACACGGTGGCAATGCTCATTGCCGATATGGATCGTTGCGGTATCGCCCGGGGCATGGTGCACATGGGCTCCGACGAGTCAGTGCGAGCGCTCCGTAACCATCCCGATCGCATCATCGGTTGCGTCGACGCTGACCCCAACGACATTGTTGGCGCCATTCGCCGCATCCGCCACGCGCACGCCGAGTGGGGCATCAAGGCTGTCACCTCGTTTCCATCCGGGTGTCTGCCGCAAGTGTCGGTCAGCGATGCTCGTTATTACCCGTTGTACGCAACGTGTGTCGAGCTTGATCTGCCCATCATCATCAATGCGGGCGTGCCAGGCCCACGGGTGCCGATGCTGTGTCAGCATGTCGAGCACTTCGATCAGGTGTGTTACGACTTTCCCGACCTGCGTATCGTGATGCGCCATGGCGCCGAGCCGTGGCAGGAGCTTGCCGTGAAGCTGATGCTCAAGTGGCCGGGGCTGTATTACATGACCAGCGCGTTTGCGCCCAAGTACTTCCCGCGCGAGATCGTCAACTACGCGAATAGTCGCGGTGTCAACAAGGTGATGTACGCGGGTTACTACCCAATGGGGCTGTCGCTCGATCGCATTGTTGCCGAACTTCGCGAGGTTCCGTTTCGCGATCACGTTTGGCCGCGCTTCTTACGAGAGAACGCAGTCGAGGTTTTCAAGCTGTAAGCGCATTGCAGCGTGCGAGCGACTCATCATCGTGAGTCGCTGATTGATACCGTGGCGACATGGCTGAACCCACCGACATGCCCGTTGACATCAAACCACGCAGCCGCGACGTAACCGACGGCTACCAAAAGGCTCCGGCTCGCGCCATGCTTCGCGCCGTCGGTATGACCGACAACGATTGGCAGAAGCCTCAGATCGCAATTGCGAACGCGTGGAACGAAGTCACCCCATGCAACATGACCTTGCGCAAACTCGCCGAGCGCGCCAAGGAAGGCGTTCGTAGCGCCGGTGGCTTCCCAATGGAGTTCGGCACCATCACGGTCAGCGACGGCATCAGCATGGGCCACGAAGGCATGCGCGCTTCGCTGGTCAGCCGCGAGGTCATCACCGACTCGGTCGAGTGCGTGATGCACGCCGAACGACTCGATGGCTTTGTTGGTCTTGCCGGTTGCGACAAGAGCATTCCGGCAATGCTCATGGCCGCTGCCCGTCTCGACTTGCCCAGCGTGTTTGTCTACAACGGCAGCATCCTGCCCGGCAATCACAACGGCGTTGCGCTCGACATCACCAGCGTGTTCGAAGCCGTGGGTGCTTGCGCTCTTGGCAAGATCACCGAAGACGAGCTCGGTGAGATCGAGCGCAAGGCGTGCCCTGGCGAAGGCGCTTGCGGCGGCATGTTCACCGCCAACACGATGAGCTCAATCGCCGAAGCAATCGGCATGAGCCTGCCCGGCAGCGCATCGCCGCCTGCAGTCGATCGTCGTCGCGAAGACGACGCAGTGCTCGCCGGTGAGGCCGTGGTCAACATGCTTCGCCTTGGCATCACGCCTCGCCAGATCATGACCAAGAAGGCATTCGAGAATGCCATTGCAGTCACCAGCGCACTCGGCGGCTCCACCAACGCCGTGCTGCATTTGCTCGCCATTGCCAACGAAGCCGGCGTCGCTCTTGAGCTCGAAGACTTCAACCGCATCGCGGCCAAGGTGCCACACATTGCCGACATGAAGCCGGGCGGCAAGTTCCACATGAGCGACCTCGATCGCGTCGGTGGCGTGCCCGTGGTGATGAAGCATCTGCTCGACGCAGGTTTGTTGCACGGCGATTGCCTGACCGTCACCGGCAAGACCATGGCCGAGAACCTTGCGCACATCAATCCACCGCCACCCGATGGCGTTGTTGTGTACCCGGTCGACCAACCGTTGCACAGTGAGGGTGGCATCAACGTGCTCACCGGTTCGCTGGCACCACGTGGGTCGGTGGTCAAGGTCGCTGGCCTGAGCGCCGACCAAATGTTGTTCGAGGGCGTGGCGCGCGTATTCGACGGCGAAGATGGCGCAATGGCTGCCATCGTCAGCGGCTCGATGCAGCCGGGCACGGTTATCGTCATCCGTTACGAGGGGCCTAAGGGCGGACCCGGTATGCGCGAGATGCTCGCTATCACCGGGGCACTCAAGGGCGCCGGCCGTGGTGCCGACTGCGCGCTGGTTACCGACGGTCGTTTCAGCGGTGGCACATGGGGCTTCTGCATTGGCCACGTTGCTCCCGAAGCTGTCGACGGCGGTCCAATCGCATTCGTGCGTGACGGCGATCGCATTCGGGTCGATGTGCGCAACCTCAGCCTCGACCTGTTGGTGTCTGACGAAGAGCTCGCTCAGCGTCGGGTTGGCTGGGTGCCAAACACCAACAAGTACAGCAGCGGTGTGCTGGGCAAGTACGCCAAGTTGGTTCAGGGTGCCGAGACCGGCGCCATCACCAACACGCTCTAGTCGCGAGGTGGCTACTCACTTGTAGCGAGGCGCCACCGCGCGATACCGCGCCACCCAAGGATGAACACAGCCACCGTTGCGGTGGTAACAATCACGAACGCTGTGGCCGTGCCGCGGTCGAAGGCAAAGTGGCGCAGCAGTAGCCCAACAATCACCGTGGTGAGCCAAACGATCGCGCCGGTCACGTTGCTGATTGGGTCGCGCCATGCGCGGCTGATGAGCCAGCCCACGATGACTGCAATCAGAAACGGCGCCGCCACTTTGGCAATGCCCACAAGCACATTGCCGGGTTCGTGATGGCTGCGTCGGCCGATAGCGACGAACGCAATAACTGCGACGAGATCGGCTGCTAGGGCGAGTTGGGCGCGCTTGGTGATCATGGCAGCAACTGGAAGACGCCGAGCTTGCCCTTGAAGAACAGCAATGGCTCAGGCTCTTGGTCGCTGTGGCTCATTGAGGTAACCCGACCAACGACGAAGTAGTGATCGCCGAGTTCGTGAACCGAGTCGATAGCGCAATCGATCCATGCGATGGAGCGGTCGAGGATGGGCGAGCCAGAGGCGGCGGGGTGCCACGCAACGCCGTCGAAGCGATCGTCGATGCCCTTCTTGGCGAAGCGCCAGCAATCGTCGCCCTGATCGGTGCCGAGAACGTTGACGCAGAACTTGCCAGCGGGCGCCATAGCGGCCCATGTCTCGCTGTTGGTTTGCGGCAGGAAGCCGACGAGCGGTGGCTCAAGCGAGACGGACGTGAATGAACCGATAGTGAACCCGGCGGGCTGGTCGCCAACCATCGCGGTGACGATGGTGACGCCAGTGGGGAAGTGCCCCATCACCTGGCGATAACGGGCGGAATCGAACTCTTCTGGTGAGATAGACATCAGACGCGACTGTAGCGGTGCCAAGGTGGAGAACTATGAGCGATGCCAAGCGAGATTTGCGAGCAGCGATGCGCCGTATTCGTGCAGCGGTGCTCGACCGCGATGAGCGCACACAGCGATTGTGGGACGCGGTTGTTGGGTCGTTGCCGTCGTCGCGATTCAACGGCCTCAACGTGCTGGCCTTCGTTGGCGTAGCAAGCGAACCCAACACGGAATCGTTGTTGCAGATGCTCGGCCGGCTTGGTGCCGTTGTGTACGTCCCGCGTGTTGAGGGCGAGGTGATGGTTGCCGTTCGATGCGACCGCGCCACTCCGCTTGAGCCGGGGGCCTACGGCATCCCGTCGCCCGTAGGCGAGCCAACCGATGCGCAGATCATCGACCTCGTCATCGTGCCGGGTTTGGCGTTCACGCGCGACGGGCAACGCCTCGGGCAGGGCGGCGGCTATTACGACCGTTACCTACCGCTGCTGCGTCCCGACTGCGTGACCATCGGTGTGTGCTTCGAAGAGCAGATTGTGCACGCCGTGCCGGGCGAGACCCACGACCAACGTGTGTCGCTCGTGGTCACCGACGGTGTGCAACAGTGACCGCCATGGCATCACCGTTCACGCTCGAACAACTCGATTCCGCAGCGCAGCTTGTGGGCCGATACGTACCGCCGACTCCGCAGTTTGCATGGCCGATGTTGTCCAACGCGGTTGGCGCCGAGGTGTGGGTGAAGCACGAGAACCACACGCCCACCGGCGCGTTCAAGGTTCGCGGTGGTCTGGTCTTTGCCGATCGTTATGTGCGCGAGAACGCGAACCCCACCGGTCTGATCAGCGCAACGCGTGGTAACCATGGGCAAAGCCTTGCCTTCGCTGGTCGGGCATTTGGGCTCGAGGTCACCATCGTGGTGCCGTTCGGTAATAGCCCCGACAAGAATGCAGCGATGCGTGCCTTCGGCGCAACGCTGATCGAGCACGGCCACGACTTTCAGGCGGCACGCGAATACGCCATGCAGCTCGCCGATTCGCAGGGCATCCACATGGTGCCGTCGTATCACCCCGACCTTGTGATTGGTGTGGCCACCTACGCCCGAGAGTTCTTGGTGGGCACTCCCGAACTCGACACGGTGTATGTGCCGGTTGGGTTGGGGTCGGGCATCTGCGCGCACATTGCGGTGCGCGACCTGCTCGGTCTACGAACCGAGATTGTTGGCGTGGTCGCCGAAAATGCAGCAGCCACGGCGCTGTCGTTTGCTGCGGGTCATGCAGTGAGCACCGACACGGCCGACACGTTCATCGACGGCGTGGCATGCCGCGTGCCGGACCCGGCTGCCATCGAGATCATCTGCAAGGGCGCGGCGCGCGTGATCACCGTGAGCGAAGACCTGTGCGCCGACGCGTTGCGGTTGATGTATTCGACCACGCACAACATCGCTGAGCCCGCGGGTGGTCTGTCGCTTGCCGGATTGCTTGCCGAACGCGACCAACAGCAAGGCCGACGCGTAGGTGTCACGCTGACCGGCGGCAACCTTGATGCGTCGCTGTTAGCAACGATTCTGGCGGGTCACACGCCGAAGCCGTGACCGGCGCGAATTAGTCGACTTCGTCGTAGTACTCGCGACCGAGGTGGGTGATCTGCTCTTCGCCCATGATCCACCGCAGGGTGTTCTTGAGCTTGGTGAGCTGAATGAACAAGTCGTGCTCGGGGTACAAGCCGGGCGCAACCTGTGGGCTCTTGTAGTAAAAGCTGAGCCACTCTTGGATGCCGCCGAGGCCGGCGCGCTGAGCCAAGTCGCTATACAACACGAGGTCGAGTGCGAGTGGCGCCGCAAGGATGCTGTCGCGGCACAGGAAGTCGACCTTGATCTGCATTGGGTAGCCAAGCCAACCAAAGATGTCGATGTTGTCCCAGCCCTCTTTGTTGTCGCCGCGAGGTGGGTAGTAGTTGATGCTCACCTTGTGGAACACGTTGCCGTACAGGTCGGGGTTCTTTGCAGGCTCGAGGATGTCTTCGAGCACGCCGAGCTTTGACTCTTCCTTGGTCTTGAAGTTCTCGGGTGCGTCGAGCACTTCGCCATCTCGGTTACCCAAGATGTTGGTGCTGTACCAACCGGCGAGACCCAACTGGCGGGCCTTGAGCATGGGGGCGAGCACGGTCTTCATCAGGGTCTGGCCGGTCTTGAAGTCTTTACCGCTGATGGGCACGTTGCGCTCGGTGGCGAGCTGGCGTAGCACCGGTGTGTCGACGGCCAGGTTGGGGGCGCCGTTGGCGAACGGAACGTTTTCGAGGATGGCTGCGTATGCGTAGAGCATCGATGGTGCGATGGTTGGATCGTTGGCATCGATGGCGGCCTCGAATGCTTCGAGGTTCATGTGCGCTGGACCTGGCTCGATGAAGATCTCGGTGCTCGCGCACCAGATCATCACGAGACGATCGACCTTCTTCTCGTCTCGGAAGGTGTTGATGTCTTCGCGGATTGCGTTAAGCATGGCGCGCTTGCCGATGTCACCTTTGGTGTGTTCGCCATCGAGGTTGCGTGCGTACTTGCGCTCGAATGCAGCCGACATCGGGCGAATGTCGCGCAGTGCGTCGGCAACTGACTCGATGTGCTTGCCGCCTTCGAGCACGCCTGCGCGTGATGCAGCAACATATGCGTCGTCGGGGAACACGTCCCATGCGCCCCACACGATGTCTTCGAGGCGGGCCAATGGCAGGAAGTCTTTGATGAGTGGGCTGCGGTCTTCGGTGCGCTTACCGAGACGGATGGTTCCCATCTGAGTCATCGAACCAACAGGCAGGCCCTGGCCACGCTTGACCAGTTCGACACCGGCAATCAGCGTTGTCGCAACGGCGCCGAGGCCGACCGTGAGTACACCGAGTCGCCCGGTAGCGGGTGCGACTGTTGGTGAAGGGGGCGTGGTCATGTGGTGTTTCCTCCTGAGATCGCAGCTTCAGAGCGCGATCAAACGCGATAGGTGCGTCAGCCTAGTGCGCCAGCACGCGCGGCGAGAATTGAGAGTCGCGGCGCACCGCAGGTTGTGGCACTGCGGCGGGTGAGTTGGAAGCCAGTCCGCCGCCCGAGTGCGTGCCGTTTGTGCGGCACGCGGCGTGACACACTGGCGACATGGGGGACCAACTGAACGTCGAATCGCCAATGCAGGGCACTGCAGTTGCGGTGTCTGTGAAAGCCGGAGACACGGTTCGTGTTGGCCAAACGGTGGTCTTACTCGAGAGCATGAAGATGCTGCACGACGTGAAAGTGACCGAAAGTGGCGTGGTGCGCGAAGTGCTCGTAGTCGAGGGTTCAACCGTGCTGGCAGGTCAACTCTTGCTGCTGGTCGATCTCGTCGAAGTATCGGCTGGCGTTGATGTCGCTGAGGCGGCGGTCGACCTCGGTCACGTTCGTGCCGATCTCGCCGAGGTGCTTGCGCGGCACGACATTGGCTTCGATGCAGCGCGCCCCGACGCCGTGCAACGACGTCGATCAGTTGGCCGCCGTACTGCTCGCGAAAACGTTGCCGACCTTGTCGACGACGCAAGCTTTATCGAATACGGCCCTGTGGTTATTGCCGCCCAGCGTCGCCGTCGCAGTATCGACGACCTCATTGCGCGTACCCCGGCCGACGGAATGATTGGCGGCATCGGCACTGTCAACGGGCGCGACTTCACCGGCCATGCCGCACAGGTAGTCGCGGTGTCGTATGACTACACGGTGCTGGCCGGAACACAGGGCCAGCAGAACCATCGCAAGAAAGATCGGCTCTTCGAACTCGCCGAGCAACTGCGCCTGCCCGTGGTGTTCTTTACCGAGGGCGGCGGCGGCCGGCCCGGCGACACCGATGGAGTAGGGGTCAGCGGGCTCGACTGCCTTGCGTTCTTATGGTTCGCGCAGCTCAGTGGTTCGGTGCCGTTGGTTGGGGTAAACGCCGGCTATTGCTTCGCCGGCAACGCTGCGATTCTGGGTTGTTGCGATGTGGTCATCGCCACCGAGGACTCGAACATCGGCATGGGTGGCCCAGCGATGATTGAAGGCGGTGGCCTCGGCACCTTCGAGCCCAAGCAGATCGGCCCGATCGAGGTGCAGCGCGCTAACGGCGTGGTCGACATCGTGGTGCGCGACGAAGCCGAAGCCGTGCAGGTGGCCAAGCAGTACCTCTCGTACTTCCAGGGTCCCCTCGCCACGTGGGAGCACGCCGATCAGCGTCTACTGCGTCATGTCATCCCCGAAGACCGCAAGCGTGGCTACGACGTGCGCGCCGTTCTCGACGCCCTGTTCGACACGGGTTCGGTGCTCGAGCTTCGCCGCGATTTCGGACTCGGAATGATTACCGCGCTTGCCCGCATCGAGGGCATGGCAGTTGGCGTCATCGGCAACAATCCGAATCACCTTGCCGGTGCCATCGATAGCGACGGCGCCGACAAGGCAGCGCGTTTCATGCAGCTCTGCGATGCGTTCGACATTCCCATCGTCTCGTTGTGCGATACCCCCGGAATGATGGTTGGTCCCGAGATTGAGGCCACCGCTTTGGTACGTCACTGCAGCCGTTTGTTTGTCACCGGCGCCAACATCACGGTGCCATACATCACCGTGGTCACGCGCAAGGCGTATGGCTTAGGCGCTCAAGCGATGATGGGCGGCAGCACCAAGGCTCCGTTGGCCACGCTTGCTTGGCCGTCGGGTGAGTTCGGCGGGATGGGTCTTGAGGGTGCCGTTCGACTCGGCTATCGCAACGAGCTCGAAGCAGTCACCGATCCGGTTGAGCGCGAAGCGATGTTTCAACAGATGGTCGACCGCATGTACCAACACGGAAAAGCGCTGAACGCTGCGTCGCACTTCGAGATCGACGATGTCATCGATCCGGCCGACACTCGCCGCTGGTTGGCCACTCTGTTGCACTCAACCGCACCAGTTCCCGCGTGGTCGGCCCGACCAAAGAAGCGAGCAAACATCGACACGTGGTGAGGCCGCTTCTCAAGCGGAGGCGGGTGATTTGTCAAGAATGACCGCGAACTGTTGCTATTTGGCAAGTTTTCATGGCAGAATCCCTTCCGTGACACGCAGCACAACAGTTCTCGTAGTACTCACCTAGCGGCACCGGCTACACGCCGTCTGTGCCGCACGACCTCCCGCCCGGGAGGTTGTTTTGTTTTTCGGCCCAGTTTTGAAGTTGAGCACACAAGAAGTCCGAGCAATCCAAGAGGAGTAACACGTGAAGATGACCGGGGCGCAAGCCCTCATCAAAGCATTGGAAATGGAAGGCACCGAAGTGATGTTCGGTCTTCCGGGTGGGTGCATTTTGCCGGCCTACGATCCGTTGCTCGACAGCAGCATTCGCCACATTCTCGTGCGCCACGAGCAAGGCGCTGGCCACATGGCCGAGGGCTACGCACACGTGACCGGCCGTCCGGGCGTCGCCATGGTCACCAGTGGCCCTGCCGCCACGAACATGGTCACGCCGTTGTGCGACGCCTATATGGACTCGATCCCGATGGTGTGCATCACCGGTCAGGTGCCGACATCGGCAATCGGCACCGACGCCTTCCAAGAGTGCGACACCGTGGGCATCACTCGCAGCGTCACCAAGCACAACGAATTGGTGATGAGCGCCCAAGACCTTCCGCTCGCCATTCGCCAGGCGTTTCATATCGCCACCACTGGCCGCCCGGGCCCAACTCTCATCGACGTTCCCAAAGACGTGCTTCAAAACAGCATGGAGTGGTATTGGCCAACCGACGCCGAGGTCATCGACAGCCTTCCTGGCTATCGCCCCACGATGAAGGGTCATCCACGGATGATTAAAGAGGCCGCCCGACTCATCCTCGAGTCAGAGCGCCCAATTCTGTATGTGGGTGGCGGTGTGCTCAAGGCCCGCGCTGCGGAGGCATTGGTCGAGCTCGCCGAACTCACCAACATCCACGTGGTCACCACCCTCATGGCTCGCGGTGCGTTCCCCGACAGCCATCCGCTGTGCCTCGGTATGCCTGGCATGCACGGCAACGCCACTGCCATCACGGCAATGCAGCAGAGCGATTTGCTGGTTGCGTTGGGCGCCCGCTTCGACGACCGCATCACCGGCAAAGTGTCATCGTTTGCTCAGCAGGCCAAGATCATTCACGTCGACATCGACCCTGCCGAGCAGGGCAAGGTTCGTCGCCCCGATGTTCCAATCGTGGGCGATTGCCGTTTGGTCATCGAAGAAATCGTGAAGGCCATTCGCGAACTGTTGGCCACCGGCTCAACTCAGGCCGACACCGCAGTGTGGAAGAGCCGCATCAGTGGCTGGCGCGAGCAGTTCCCGTTGTCGTACGAGCCAAGCGAGCCAGGCGAGGCCCTCAAGCCGCAGTTCTGCCTCGAGGCCCTGCGAGACAGCGCACCGCCCGACACCATTTTGGTGAGCGGCGTTGGCCAGCACCAGATGTGGTCATCGCAGTACTGGCGTTTCGACAAGCCCTACACATGGGTCAACTCGGGTGGCCTCGGCACGATGGGCTTTAGCGTTCCTGCAGCCATCGGCGCCAAAGTTGGCCGCCCCGATGCCACGGTGTGGGCCATCGACGGCGATGGTTGCTTCCAGATGACCGCTCAAGAACTGGTCACCGCAAGCACCGAGCGCATCCCCGTGAAGGTGGCCATCTTGAACAACAGCTACCTCGGCATGGTTCGCCAGTGGCAAGAGATGTTCTACGAAGAGCGCTACAGCGAGGTGTACCTGTCGCCGGATACCCCCGACTTTGTGAAGTGGGCCGAGGCAATGGGTTGCGTTGGTATTCGCGTCGATTCGCCAGAAGAAGTGCAGCCGGCCATCGACAAAGCGAACAGCATCGATGACCGACCCGTTGTGGTCGACTTCCGCGTTGCCGCTTCCGAGAAGGTGTTCCCGATGGTTCCCGCAGGCTTCGGCAACGACGATCTGCTGCTTCCTCCCTCACAAATGGCTCGCAAGGAGTTCCTGCGATGAGCGTTACATCAACGACAAGTCAGCCCAACTACCACATCCTCAGCGTGCTGGTTCAGAACCGTCCTGGCGTTCTCGCTCGCGTGTCGGGCCTGTTTGCTCGCCGCGGGTACAACATCTTCTCGCTGGCCGTTGCGCCCACCGAAGACGAGGCGTTCAGCCGCATCACGGTGGTTGTCGACGTCGAGTCCACACCGCTTGAGCAGATCGTGAAGCAGTTGTTCAAGCTGATCGAAGTTGTCAAGATCAGCGAACTTGATCCTCGGCGCAGTGTCGAGCGCGAGCTGTTGCTGGCTACAGTGCGAGCCACGAGCGACGATCGCGGCCAAGTTGTCGAGCTGGCCAACATTTTCGAGGGCAAGATTCTTGCTGTCGGGGTCGACGCAATCACGGTGAGCCTCGACGGCCACCCTGACAAACTCGATGATTTTGAAGAACTTCTGCGAGGCTATGGCATCGTTGAATTGCAGCGCACCGGTCGGGTGGCGTTGCCCAAACTGGATCGCGAAGCCCGTCTTCGCGCTGTGAAAGGAAAAGTAGTCTGATGGCAGCCAAGGTGTATTACGAGGCCGATGCGGATCCGTCGATCATTCGCAACCGCAAGGTGGCCATCATCGGCTACGGGTCGCAGGGTCACGCTCATGCGCTCAACCTCAAAGAGTCGGGCGTTCAGGTCGTTGTCGGCCTGCGCGAAGGCTCGAAGAGCAAGGCCAAGGCCGAGGCCGCTGGCCTCACGGTGAAGACGATCCCAGAGGCCGCCAAGTGGGCCGACTTGATCATGCTCACCATGCCCGACACCGAGCAGAAGGAAACCTACGAGAACGAGATCAAGAAGTACTTGCGCAAGGGCAAGGCATTGGCCTTTGCCCACGGCTTCAACATCCGCTTCAAGCGCATCCGTCCCTCGAAGCTTGTCGATGTCATCATGATCGCCCCCAAGGGTCCAGGCCACCTCGTGCGCCGCACCTACACCGAGGGTGGCGGCGTTCCTGCCATCATCGCCGTGCATCAGGATGCTTCGGGTAGCGCTCACGCGTTGGCGCTGTCATACGCCGACGCTATTGGCGCCGCCCGCGCCGGTGTCATTGAGACCACCTTCACCGAAGAGACCGAGACCGACTTGTTCGGCGAGCAGGCCGTGCTGTGTGGCGGCGTCACCTCGTTGGTGCAGGCTGGCTTCGAGACCTTGGTTGAGGCTGGCTACCAGCCAGAGATGGCCTACTTCGAGTGCTTGCACGAAGTGAAGCTCATCGTTGACCTCATGTACGAAGAGGGCATCGCAGGCATGCGCTACTCCATCTCCGACACCGCCGAGTATGGCGACGTCACCCGTGGTCCTCGCGTTGTGAACGCCAAGACCAAGCTCGAGATGAAGAAGATCCTCAAGGAAATCCAGACGGGCAAGTTCGCCAAGGAATGGATTGCCGAGAGCGAGAGCGGTCGTGCCCGCTTCAACGAGTTGCGCGCAGCAGGCGCTGCTCACCCAATCGAAAAGGTTGGCGCTGAATTGCGAGCCATGATGCCGTTCCTCGGTGCTGGCAAGCAGAAGGTTGCCGACATTTCCGGAGGCTGACGCCTTATCTCACTACCCCGAGCGATGCCCCGATTGCGGCAGCCGTGGCGGCAGCGAGTTCACCGAAGTGATGAGCCATTGGCTTGCTCACTCTGGCTCGTGGCCCAACCACAGTGACTGACGCGATCGGGGCATTGTGCTCACTGAACACAGGTGCCCCCGCAGCCATCGAGCTGGGATACATGTCGTCGAGTACGAAGAACCCTGTTGCGCGAACGTTGGCGATTGCTCGCTTCGACAGTTTGCGAGGCCGACCGGCCATGGGCTGCACGTTCACCAGATTCGCTTGATCAGCATCGCTGAGAAACGTATCGAAGGCCCCCGCTGGGCTGATCGGAACCACGGTGCCGATGGGCACGGTCATGCGTAACGCGTGTGCGCTATCGATGGCATCGACCACCACCATGCTTAGGCCTTCGCGAGCCATCAGCAAGACAGTTTCGCCAGTGTCGTGCTGCAGCACCTCGAGATGCGGCCGCGCCGCCTCGCGTAGACCGGCCGTGTAGCGGGTGCCGATCTGAAAGGCCCGAGAGGTGATCTGCCACTCGCCGCTGTCGCCTTGACGGATCCATCCGGCGTGCCCGAGCGTGATCAAAATGCGTTGAACCGCGTTCTTGTCGAGGCCTACCAGACGCGCGAGTGCCGACACCCCAATGGGCTGTGCGGAGGCAAGCGTCTCCATCACCAGAAGCGCATTCTCGACGGATTGGATTGTCTTGACAGCCATAGAAGTGCAGAGCAGACTGTATCACAGAATAACTATTCGTATCACCTAGTGATACAGAAGTTCTTGGAGGGTTTGTGGTTGGCGACGACCGTTACACCGTGATCTCGGCCGATTGTCATGGCGGTGGAGACATGCTCGACTACCGCCCGTACCTACCGTCGCAGCTGCACGAGCAGTTCGATGCGTGGGCCGCCTCGTACGAGATGATCTACCCAGATCTGCTCGGCGATCTTGGCAAGCGCAACTGGGATTCAGATCGTCGTCTTGCCGACATGGAGGCCGATGGTGTTGTGGCCGAGGTCATCTACCCAAACACCGTGCCGCCGTTTTACCCGAGGTCGTCGCTGACCTTTCAACCGCCAGCCGTAGACGCTGCCGATGTGGCTCGCCGATGGGC